>Ga0187892_10008302_pt1 | contig 14265 bp, 13 predicted proteins | sample MA1701073metaG_FD_139345 | JGI IMG/M metagenome (GOLD analysis project Ga0187892, IMG submission 139345) | Bio-ooze microbial communities from a basaltic lava cave in the Kipuka Kanohina Cave System on the Island of Hawaii, USA - MA170107-3 metaG ... | reverse complement strand
GGTGGGGCGGACGAGATAGGCGTCACCGAGAGCACGCTGACCGGCTTCCTCCGCATCGTCACCAACCCGCGCATCTACGCCGACCCGGCGCCGACATCGGATGCGTTGGCGTTCGTCGATGCAGTACGCGGCGCCCGACGACGGAGGTGGGTTGGTGTCACCGACGCGGTTTGGGCGACCTTTTCGGCGTTGGTCGACTCCGACCCGCAGGTGCGGGGGAACCTCGTGCCAGATGCTTGGCTGGCTGCCCTCGCCCTCGCGCACGGGTGCCACATCGCCACGGCGGATCGCGGCTTCGCTCGCTTCGATGGACTCGACTGGTTCGATCCGGCGCGCCCTCGGTGACTGCGAACGTGCCGCCTGTAGAGCGAGAGTGCTGGCGTCACGGAACTGACAGCGGCGGCGGCGGGCCGTCGCGGAGCGAAGGCACGCGCGGGGCGCTGACACGTCCGCCGCGTTCCCGCTGACATTCCGACTGCGCATGACAACAGCGCATGACAGGTTCACAACGCCAGTGTGAAGCGAAGCAAACCGACAGTGGCGGCGACAGCGAATGACGGTACTGGTGCGTAGCATGATTCGTGCTACCCTTCGGTGTGGCCAAGTCGCTTCACGTCCGGCTCGACGACGCATCAGAGGCCGCGCTCGATATCGTGCGCGCCGCCGGGATGAGCGACTCGGAGGCGGTCCGTACGGCGCTCCGTGAGGCTGCTGCCCGCCGGCGAGCCCGCTCGGCCGTTCGGGAGGAAGTGCGGCTCGTCGCGGCGGACGAAGCCGACCGAGATGAGATGCGGGTCATCCGCGAGCAGATGGCCGAACTCGCGCCGCGGCCGCCCGAGTGATGGTGCGCGGTGAGGTCTTCCACTTGGCGGCCCCACGAGGGATCCGCGGGCATGAGCAGCGCGGCGCCCGCTACGCGGTCGTCGTGCAAGCCGATGAGCTCCTCGACCTATCCACAACCCTCGTCGCGCCCACCTCAACCAGCGCCCGCCCCACGAGCTTCCGGCCGACGATCATGTTGGCCGGACGCGACACACGGGTGATTGTCGAACAGACGACCGTCGTCGACCCCCAACGGCTCGGTCGGTCGGCGGGGAGGCTGGACCAGAGAGCACTACGGGCAGTCGACGAGGCTCTCGCGCTCATCCTCGGCCTGTAGCTCGTCACCGGTCGCGCGATCGTTCGCCACAACGTCCACGTTGTAGAGCGACAGGAAGTGACAGCGCCGACACCAGCACATTGACAGGGGGGGTCATTTCCCCGACCCGGCCGAGGCTCGCCCGTCCTACGGTGACATAACTTTGATTATGGGCGGTCTGGCGGAAGAGGCAGGCCGTGGGGACGTGGCACGATCGCGCACCGTGACCGGTCCCGGATCGGAGTCGCAGCACCTACGGGATCTCGTATGGCTGCGGCGCGTGCGGGATCGGATCGACCGGGAGTACGCCCAGCCGCTCGACGTCGAGGCGCTGGCCCGTGGTGCGCACATGTCGGCGGGGCACCTCAGTCGCCAGTTCCGGCTCGTTTACGGCGAGTCGCCGTACTCGTATCTCATGACCCGGCGGATCGAGCGGGCCATGGCCCTGCTGCGGCGGGGCGACATGAGCGTCACCGACGTCTGCTTCGCCGTGGGCTGCTCGTCGCTCGGGACCTTCAGCACCCGGTTCACCGAGCTGGTCGGGATGTCGCCCAGCGCCTACCGGCGCCCGGCCGGGCCCAGCACCGCTGGGATGCCGCCCTGCGTGGCCAAGCAGGTCACCAGACCGGTCAGGAATCGAGAAGCCAGATCGAAGACCCGCACTTAGCCTGAGCCCATGGACATCACCATCTCCGCCAGCTTTCTCCCGCACGACGACCCCGAGGCGTCCCTGGCCTTCTACCGCGACGTTCTTTGCTTCGAGGTCCGCAACGACGTCGGCAAGGGCACCATGCGCTGGATCACGGTCGGCCCCGCCGACCAGCCCGGCACATCGATCGTCCTGAACCCGCCGGCCGCCAACCCGGGCATCACCGACGCCGAGCGACGCACGATCGCTGAGATGATGGCCAAGGGCACCTACGCCATGCTCCTGCTCGCCACCAAGGACCTCGACGGCACCTTCGAGCGCCTGCAGGCCACCGAGGCCGAGATCGTGCAGGAGCCGACCGAGCAGCCCTACGGGATCCGTGACTGCGCCGTGCGCGATCCGGCCGGCAACATGATCCGCATCCAGGAGCTGCGCTGAACCGTCCGGCCGATATGTCGCCCGCACCACACGTCGCCGACAGCCACGGCCTGATCCGGGTCCAGGGCGCCCGCGAGAACAACCTCAAGGACGTCAGCATCGAGATCCCCAAGCGCCGGCTGACGGTGTTCACGGGGGTCTCGGGCTCGGGCAAGAGCTCGCTCGTGTTCGGCACGATCGCCGCCGAGTCCCAACGGATGATCAACGAGACCTACAGCGCCTTCGTCCAGGGCTTCATGCCGACGCTCGCCCGCCCCGAGGTCGACCTCCTCGACGGCCTCACCACGGCGATCATCGTCGACCAGGAGCGGATGGGCGCCAACGTCCGCTCCACGGTCGGTACCGCCACCGACGCCAACGCCATGCTCCGCATCCTCTTCAGCCGGCTCGGCCAACCGCATATCGGCTCCCCCAACGCCTTCTCGTTCAACGTCCCCTCGGTAAGGGCCAGCGGCTCGATCACCATCGATCGGGGCCCCGGCAAGACGAAGACCGAACGGGCGACGTTCAGCCGCCTCGGTGGCATGTGCCCCCGCTGCGAGGGCATGGGGTCGGTCACCGACTTCGACCTGTCCGCCCTCTACGACGAGCGCCTCTCGCTCAACGAGGGCGCCCTCACGATCCCCGGCTACAGCATGGAGGGCTGGTACGGCCGCATCTTCCGCGGCTGCGGCTACTTCGACGCCGACAAGCCGATCGCCAGGTACACCAAGCGGGAGCTGCACGACCTGCTCCACCGCGAGCCCACCAAGGTCAGGATCGACGGCATCAACCTGACCTACGAGGGGCTGATCCCGAGGATCCAGAAGTCCTTCCTCTCCAAGGACGTCGACGCCCTCCAGCCGCACATCCGTGCCTTCGTGGAGCGGGCGGTCACCTTCGCGACCTGTCCCGAGTGCGACGGCACGCGCCTCAGCCGGGAGGCACGGTCCTCGCGGATCAAGGGGAAGAACATCGCCGACGCCTGCTCGATGCAGATCAGCGACCTGGCCGGCTGGGTCCGGGCCCTGGAGGAGCCTTCGCTGGCTCCCCTGCTCGCCGGGCTGCAGCACCTCTTCGACTCGTTCGTCGAGATCGGCCTGGGCTACCTCTCGCTCGACCGGCCGTCGGGAACGCTTTCGGGCGGCGAGGCGCAGCGCACCAAGATGATCCGCCACCTGGGTTCGTCGCTCACCGACGTGACCTACGTCTTCGACGAGCCGACGATCGGCTTGCACCCCCACGACGTCCAGCGGATGAACGACCTGCTTCTGCGGCTGCGGGACAAGGGCAACACGGTGCTCGTCGTGGAGCACGAGCCCGAGACGATCGTGATCGCCGACCACGTCGTGGACCTCGGCCCCGGGGCGGGGACGGCGGGCGGCACGGTGTGCTTCGAGGGCACCGTGGAGGCCCTCCAGGCCAGCGGCACGCTCACCGGCCGCCACCTCGGCGACCGGACCCCCCTCAAGGACTCCGTACGCACGCCTACCGGCACCCTGGAGATCCGAGGCGCCGCGGCCCACAACCTGCGCGACGTCGACGTCGACATCCCGCTCGGGGTGCTCGTCGTCGTCACCGGGGTCGCGGGCTCGGGCAAGAGCTCGCTCGTGCACGGGTCGCTGCCCCCCGGCGCCGGCGTGGTCTCGATGGACCAGAGCGCGATCCGTGGCTCCAGAAGGAGCAACCCGGCGACCTATACGGGGTTGCTCGAGCCGATCCGCAAGGCCTTCGCCAAGGTCAACGGGGTCAAGCCGGCGCTGTTCAGCGCCAACTCCGAGGGCGCCTGCCCGAACTGCAACGGCGCCGGTGTCACCTACATCGACCTGGCGATGATGGCCGGCGTGGCTTCGCCCTGCGAAGAGTGCGAGGGCAAGCGGTTCCAGGCCGCCGTCCTCGAGTACCACCTCGCGGGCCGCGACATCAGCGAGGTCCTGGCCATGTCGGTGACCGAGGCCGAGCAGTTCTTCGGGGCCGGCGAGGCCCGCACACCGGCGGCCCACGGCGTCCTCGAGCGCCTGGCCGGCGTCGGGCTCGGCTACCTCGGTCTGGGCCAGCCGCTCACGACCCTCTCGGGCGGTGAGCGCCAGCGCCTGAAGCTGGCGACCCGCATGGCCGAGAAGGGGGGCATCTACGTCCTCGACGAGCCGACGACCGGCCTGCACCTGGCCGACGTCGAGCAGCTCCTGGGCCTGCTCGACCGCCTCGTCGACGCCGGCAAGTCGGTCATCGTCATCGAGCACCACCAGGCGGTGATGGCCCACGCCGACTGGATCGTCGACCTCGGCCCGGGCGCCGGCCACGACGGCGGCCGGATCGTGTTCGAGGGCACCCCGGCCGAGCTCGTCGCCACCCGTTCCACCCTCACCGGCGAGCATCTCGCCGCCTACGTCGCCGGCTGAGGGCGCTCCCCCCGGGGGCCCGCCCCGTGGTCGATCGGAGTGGATCAGCAGGCAGCTAGCGTGGCTCGGGCATGCCCAGGATGGAGATCGAGCTCACCGGCTCGCGGCCTGAAGGCGACTGGACGTGGCGCGCGGCTGGCGCTCGTCAACCCAAGGGCATGGTCGCCGCGTCCGTCGTGCCCGCCGGCGCGAAGGTGGGTGACGTCTTCCGAGCCGAGACGGTGGCCGACCTCGACGGCATCACCGTCCTCAGCCTGACGCCACCGAGGGCTCGACAGCAGTCGGCCGCCACGCTGGTCGTCGTCGGCTCCGGCGACCCCCGCCTCGACACCGAGCCGCGGGTGCCACGCCGAGGTGTGGCCGCCGACGCCGCTGCGGCCGGGCCGCGCCCGCCGAGCCGACCGCCGGGGCGCGAGCGTCCGGAGCGCAGGGAGCGACCTCATTCGCCGGGCCCCGGTCGCGGGGAAGGTGAGGACCGCCGGCGTCGGGAGGGACCGCCGCGGCGTGGTCCGGCAACCGGGCGCGAATCCGGCGAGCGCACCTCCGAGCGACGGGAGCGGCGCACCGACGCCCGCCCCGAGCGTCCCGCCGCGACCCATGCCCGCCGGACCGTCGGCGAACGTCCCGGGCGACCCGAACGGGGACCCGCGCCCCGTCCCGCTGCGGTCCCCCGCCCCCGACCGCGTCGCCTGGTACCCGGCCGAGCCCGCCGCGACGCGGTCCTCGACGGGCTCGCCCCCCTGCAGCGTCAGATCGCCGAGCAGGTGCTGCGAGGCGGCATCCCGGCCGTACGGCACGCCGTGGAGCGGCAGAACGAGGCGGCCCGAGCCGACGGCCGTCCCGAGATCCAGGCCGATGCCCTGCTGGCGATGGCCGAGGACCTGCTCCCGGTCCTCCTCGCCGCCGACTGGCACGACCGGGCGGAGGCGGCGGTGGCCATCGTCGACGAGGTCGGCCTGCGGGACCTGCGGGCGGTGGTCGTGGGGCCCGGTGCCGACATCGCCAGCCGGGACGAGGCCTGCCGCTCCCTCGCCAGCACCCTCCGCGACGCCCTGGCGCGGCGGGAGAAGGAGGAGCACCAGGTATGGCTCGACGACATCACGTCGTCGCTGAGCGACGGTCGTGTCGTGCGGGCCCTGCGGATCAGCGGTCGCCCGCCCCAGCCGGGGATGCGCCTCCGCGAGGAGGTACGCCGGCAGCTGGCGGCGGGCGCCGCTCAGGCCATGGCGCCGAAGACCACCAACGAGCGTTGGATGGCCGTGCTCGAGGCCACCGCATCGTCGGCGGTCCGCCGCCACGTCGTGCCCGCGGGTGCTCCCGAGCACCCCTCCGAGGATCTGAGGGCGGCGATCGCCCGCTTCACCGGGCGAGTGCCCGGCCTGGCCGACATGGCAGCCGCATCCGAGGCGCCGGCGCCGGTCGAGGCCGTGGAGCCAGCGACGGCGACGACGGAAGCTGTGGTGGAGGCCTCTGCTCCGACACCCGAGATACCGGCGGCGACGGAGTCGGAGCCTCCGGATGACGCCGAGGTCACTCCCACCGCGCAAGCCGTCATCGAGGCTGCCGACGTTCCCGAGCAGCCCGAGGCGGCCGCGTCGGCCGAACCGCCCGGCGATGCCTCAGGTGATGACGGAGACGATGCCGTGGTCGGCGAGGAACTCGGCCAGTCCGTCCACCAGGGGTAGCTCGGTCACGGCGTCCAGCGGCACCCATCGCGCCTCGCGGGCGTCACCACCAGCACGCGCCACCGCCTCACCCGGCTCGTCCAGCAGCGTCACCCCGAAATCGAGGATCACGTGGTGCCACCCGTCGCCCATCCGTTCCACCCAGCCGAGCAGCGCGTCGCATACCGCCTCGATGCCGGTCTCCTCGAGGAGCTCGCGCACGACGGCCTCGGCGAGCGTCTCCCCCGCCTCGACCCGTCCCCCGGGGATCGACCACTCCCCCGCCCCGGGGCCTTGGCCGCGGCGCACGAGCAGGAGCCGGTCGTCGTCGACGGCAACCGCTCCGACGCACACCTCAGGGCGCATCGCCGACCCCGTCGGTGCCGAGCGGCTTGTGCATCACCAGCTTGCGGGCCGTGAACCCGGAGTCCTCGAAGAAGTTCTTCGTCTGGCGATGGCCGGGCAGGGCCATGGCGTCGATGCCGAGGCAGCCGTGCTCACGGCACCAGGCGACCACGTCGTCCATCATCGCCTCGCCCACCCCGATCCCCCGCGCCTCCAGCTCGACGAAGATCTCGTCGACCACCCCCAGGCGTGACCCATCCGCCAGGTCCTCGACGCGCGCGACGGCGTACCCGATGACCACTTCGTCGATCGTCCCCACCCGGACGAGGGTGTCCGGCCGTGCCAACCGGTCTTCGAACGTCGCCTCCAGCGGCTCGCGAGGGGCCTCGCCCGCCTTCCACACGGCGCCGCCGCGGGTCGGCGCCAGCTCCTCGATGCCTCCACGGGCCAGCGCCGCCAGCCGAGCAACGTCCGCCGGACCTGCGGCCCGCGACGCCTCCACTTACGGCGAGGACGGCGGGCGGGTGCCGAGCTGTGCGATGCGGGTGAGGACCGTTCGGCGGGCGCGCCCGGCGGCCTCGTGGACGCGGATCGCCTCGAGCTCCTCCGCGGTCAGTCCCTCCAGGCGGGCCACGACCTGCGACGCCGACAACGTGTCGTAGCCGGGGATCGCCAGCTCGGCCTCATCTGTGGGCAAGGGCGGCACACGGGCCGGCGAGGGCTCGGTTCTGGGCGGCGGCGAGGCCGGGGCGGCCGCCGGACTGGCTGCCGGCGACCACATGGAACCGAACCCGCTGGGAAGCCATGGCCGCAGCATCCGCTCCAGCTCGCGCCGAGCCTCACGGGTGGCGAGGCGACCGACGGCGTTGGCCGTCTGGCTCTGATTGCGGACCTCGGTGCGCCCGCGCGCGACGAGCTCCGGGAACAGCTCCCGGACGGCGAGGGCGATGCCCAGGGGGGCGTGCACCATCAGGTCGAGGACGGTGTCGGTTGCACGGCGGCTGTTCACCGGCCCATGCTCGCGCGACGGGAAGGCCTGCTACACGCAGTCGCGGCAGAGGCTCCGCTGGGCGTCCGCCAGCTGCCCGGGGTGCTTGACGAGGAAGCACGACTGGCAGACGAACTCGCCCGGGCGCTTGAGGAGCACCTTGGTGGTGCTCTCGGTCCGCTCGTCGGCCTCGACCACCTCGTCCTCGTCGTCTTCGTCCTCGTCGAGGGCGACGAGGCGGTCCTTCAGGATGACGTCGAGCCCGGCCTCCACGTCGTCGTCGAGCTCGTCGTCGTCATCGTCGCCCTCGTCGTCCTCGCCCTCGGGACGTTCGGGCGTGGGAGGTGGAGGCTCGAGCTCCGTGCCATCGTCGGCGTGGCCGCCTTCCAGGCTGTCGACGTCGTCATCGTCGTCGTCGAGCGCGTCGTCGTCGAGAGCGTCGTCCTCGAGAGCGTCGTCGTCGAGGGCGTCGTCGTCGAGCGCGTCGTCCTCGAGGGCGTCGTCGTCGAGCGCGTCGTCCTCGAGGGCGTCGAGGTCGACGACATCGGCGTCGTCAGGGCCGTCGATCGTTTCGAGGACGTCTTCGTCGTCCGCCATGGCAGTTCCGTTCCCGGGAGCGTTGGACACCGAGCCCCGATGGCGAGCGAAGGGCTGGGGGGCCAGAGGGGGCCGCAGCATAGACGACCCGACCGCGCTGTCGACCCGTCGGCAGCGCCCGATGAGGGCTCCGTTGCGGGGACCCAGGGGACCGTTGGTACCGGGGCCTTGAGCCCTCCTGACACAGCGAGCCTCTCGCCTGCCAGGGGGTTGTCAGCACCGTTCTCTACTTGGTCCCCCGAATCCGCGCTGCCCTTGACCGCCCCCTCTGCGGCGCCGGCCTGCGGCGACGCCGAAGCCCACGACCTGGGGGTCCGGGGCGTCGTGGACATCGGTACCTTTGCCGCTTCGAGCGGCCCGTGCAAGGGGACCTACACCGTCCCTGACCTGCCACTTCACTCATTCCAGCAGGTCAGCAAGGGTGTCGACGCGACCTCGACAAGACGTTGAGAGTCTGGGGGTCACCGCGTCGTGTGGCCGGCTCGACGCCCAGCGCCGCGATCAGGACTTGCGTCGAGCCTCAGCCCGCCGTTCACCCTCCAGACGCTCGAGGCCCGCACCCTCGTGGTTCACGAAGCGCATCAGCGCGGCCACGCTGCGATGGCCGGCCTCCTCGGCGATCAGGCGATGCATCTCCTGGCAGATCCGGCGGTACGAGGCGTGGCCCGCGGGAGCCGTGCGCAGCTCGAGCATGTGCAGGGCCTCGCGGGCGTTCATCTCGATCGAGTACCGCACCCGGTAGCCCAGGGCGACCGCGTAGGCGGCCTGCCGGGGGAAGTCCTCGGCCAGCGCGTCGTGCAGTGCGGCCGACCGGTCCATCGCTGCGCCGTAGGCGTCGCCGGCGCCCGCCGCGTCCACCTCGGCCGGGAGCTCGTAGTCGTGCGCCGGCGTCAGCGGCTGCCACTGCAGCGTCAGCAGCCGATGCCGCTGCAGGTCCCGGAAGGCGCCGTAGTCGGACAGGACGTCGAAGCGGTACACCACGCGCTCGAGGGCCCGACCCGGCTTGTGCCGCCGGTTGGTCCGCTCCCCCACGTAGGCGGCCATCAGCGCGGCCCGGTCGTCGTCGCCGAGCGAGCGGACCCGCGCCGCCACCTGGTCCTCCGGGAGCGTGACGTGGGGGTAGAGCATGGCGCTCAGGAGCTTCTCCTCGGCCGCCGAGTCGAAGTCCACGAGGGTCACCGCCGGGCGCGGCTCGGGAGCCACGCCGGCGAACAGGGCGTCGGCGACCGCGGCGGTGGCCTGCGCCGTGTCGGCCAGGTACGCGGACCACGCGCCGCCCCGGTCGGGACGGTCGACCCGCGTGAGGAACGAGGGGATCACCTTGCGCAGCTCGGCGAGGACGAGGCCGGCGTAGGTCCGGGCCTCGGGCAGCGGATCCGCCCGCATGCGCAGGAGGAGCGCCTCGTAGCCCTGCCCGGTGCCGAAGATGCCCAGGTTCGACAGGGAGGCCGCCGGCAGCAGGCCCCGCAGGTCGTCGAGCGCCTTGGCACGGATCGCCCGGCGGTGGACGCCCTCGGAGTCCGACGGGTCACGCGGGTGTCGCTCCCGGTGGTGCGCCTCGAGCACCGGCAGGAGCCCCCGGTAGGTGTCGAAGAGGAAGTCGAGGTCGCCGATGTAGCGCATGCCGAGCGGGCTCGAGAGGACCTCGGGGTCGCGGTGGTACCGGTAGCGCCCGGCGACACGGTCGTCGTAGGCCACATAACGCGTCGACTGCTCGAGGTAGGCCATGAGCCGGCCCCACTCGAGGACCTTGGTGAGCAGGTTGGAGACCTGCTCGCAGGCGAGGTGCACGCCCCCGAGCTGAGCGACCGAATCGTCGCCGTACTCGGAGAACACCCGCTCGTACAGCCGCTCGGCCCGAGCCACGCCCACGGTCGCGTCGAGGGTCGGCGCCTCGGCGGTGTCGACGTGGTCGGCGAACTCGTCGAGGAACAGCCGCCGGAGGCTCTTGGCCGAGCGGGAGTAGCGGGCGAACAGTGCCCCCTTCACGACCTCCGGGAGGTTGACGAGGGCGAAGACCGGCCCGTCGAGGTTGGTGAAGTGACGGGCAAGGACCCGCGCCTCGTCGTCGGTCCACTCCTCGGTGACGTAGGGATGGGTGGCGCCGGACACGGCAACGAGGCCCCGACCTACGCGGCCGGCGCGGAGCCGTCGGCCGCGGCGCCGAAGCCGGCCCGCACCTCCGTCATAGCCTCGGGCGACGCCCACAGGTCGACCACGGTCATGGCCAGGGCGGTGGCCGCATCGAGCACGGCGCGGTCGGCGTCGGGCGACGCCGACCACCGGGCGAACTCCGCGGAGTGCAGCGCAACGTCGGCGGGCGCCACCTTCACCAGGGGGTGGATCGTCGGTACCCGCAGGCTGACGTTGCCGGCGTCGGTGCTGGCCATGACCCTGGTGGTCGCGCCGGGCTCGTCGAGGGGACGACCGAGCTCGGCGCTGTTGGCTCGATAGAGGGCCAGCAGCGCCGGGTTCGAGATGAGATGCGAGTACTCCGGACCGATCGGTGCGACCTCCATGGCGCAACCGGCCGCCGCCGCGCCGGCCTCGAGGGCGGCCAGGACCCGAGCCTTGAGCGGCGCCAGCGTCGTCGAGGATGCCGAGCGCACGTACCACTCGGCGACGGCGCGGTCAGGGACGATGTTCGGCTTCTCGCCGCCCTCGCTGAACACCCCGTGGACGCGCTCGGTGGGCTCGATGTGCTGGCGCAGCGCGGCGACGGCGTTGTAGCCGAGGACGGCGGCGTCCAGCGCGTTGCGACCCCGCCACGGTGCGGCGGCGGCGTGGGCGGCCCGCCCGGAGTAGGTCACGCGGAAGGTGGCGATGGCGATGACGTCGGGCTCGGTCAGGTCGACGGCCGCGGGGTGGACCATGAGCGCCGCGTCGACCTGGTCGAACGCTCCCCGCTCGATCATCAGGACCTTTCCTCCCCCGCCCTCCTCGGCCGGCGTTCCCAGCACGAGGAGGCGACCGGCGAGCGGCTCGACCACAGTCGCGGCCGCCAGACCGGCGCCGAGGCCGGCCGCGGCGATGACGTTGTGACCGCAGCCGTGACCGAGGCCCGGCAAGGCGTCGTACTCGCAGAGCACGGCGACGCAGGGACCCCACGGCGAGCTCCCGGCGGAGGCCGCGAAGGCGGTCGGCAGCCCGCAGACGCCCCGCTCGACGTCGAAGCCGGATGCCTCGAGGGTGTCGGCGAGCAGGCCGGACGCGAAGTGCTCCTCGAAGAGCAGCTCGGGGCGATCGTGCAACCGGTGCGAGACGTCGACGAGCAGCTCCGCCGAGCGTGCCACCTCCTCGGCGACGCGCTGCTTGGCTGGTAGGCCTGCCGTCGAGCCTTCCCCCCCACCGGCCATCGGCTCAGGTTAGGGCTCACCCCGTGGTCCGGCCGACCTATTGTGAAAACATTCACAATAATGGTGCTACGCTGCCCCGGCCGGTTCAGGAAGGGTCCGCATGGGTGTCCTCCCCCCGCTGTTCGCGGCGGTCGCCGCCGCCGAGGCCAACCTGCTCGCCGCCCGCCAGCAGATGGCCCTGTCACTCGGCTGGCACATCGTCCTCGCCTGCTTGGGCGTCGGCTTCCCGATGCTCATCCTGCTGGCCGAGTGGCGGGGCCTGCGCACCGGCGACGCAGCCGCCACCGAGCTCGCCTACCGCTGGACCAAGGTCTTCGCCGTCCTCTTCGCCGTCGGCGCCGTCTCGGGGACGATCCTGTCCTTCGAGCTCGGGATCCTCTGGCCGGGGCTGATGGGCACGTTCGGCGACGTCTGGGGCCTGCCCTTCGCCATCGAGGGCGTGGCGTTCTTCCTCGAGGCCATCTTCCTGGGCATCTACCTCTACGGCCGCCGGCGGCTGACGCCGCGGCAGCACCTTCTCGTGGGCCTCCCGATCCCGGTGGCCGGCATCGCCTCGGCCTGGTTCGTGGTCACCGCCAACGCCTGGATGAACCAGCCCGCGGGATTCGACGTGGCCACCTACCGGGCGACGGGAAAGGTGGTCGGCGTCGACCCCGTGGCCGCCATGCTCAACCCGGCCACGCCGGTCCAGACCACGCACATGGTGCTGGCGGCCGTGATCGTGGCCGGCTTCGTCACGGCGTCGGTCTACGCCTGGGGCCTGCTCAGGGGCCGGAACGATCGCTACCACCGACTCGGCTTCCTCATCCCCTTCGCCGTGGCCGCGGCCGTGACGCCCGTGCAGATCGTGGTGGGTGACTGGGCGGCGCGGTTCCTGGCCGACAACCAACCGGTGAAGCTGGCCGCGCTCGAGGCCGTGCAGCACACGGCCGCCGGCGTGCCGCTCAGCATCGGGGGGATCGTCGTCGACGGCGAGATCCGCTACGGCATCGAGATTCCCAACGGCCTCTCGTTGCTCGCCCACGGCGATCCCGATGCCGTCGTCGAGGGCCTCGACCGCGTGCCGGCCGACGAACGGCCGCCAGTGGCCATCGTGCGCACCGCCTTCCAGCTCATGGTCGCCGTCGGCTTCTTCCTGCTGGGCCTGGCTGTCTGGTTGGGCGCGGCGTGGGTGCGCCGCCGAGACCTGCCCCGGCGGCGGCTGTTCCTCTGGGGCGCCCTGGCCGCTGGGCCTGCGGCCGTCGTCGCCCTGGAGGCCGGATGGGTCGCCACCGAGGTCGGGCGCCAGCCGTGGATCGTGTACGGCCTCATGCGGGTCGACGAGGCCGTGACCGCCGCCCCCGGGATCCGCTTCGGGTACTACGGCCTGGTCGTCGTCTACACCGTGCTCACCGTCGCGGTGGTCTCGGTGCTGCGGCGCCTCACCCGCCCCTGGCCGCCGCCCACCTCGACCGAGCCGATCGCTACCACCGAGGCGATGACCCAGCCATGACCCTGGCGGAGATGGTGCTCACGGTGATGTTCCTGGGGGGCACGCTCTACGCCCTGTTCGGTGGGGCCGACTTCGGGGCCGGCGTGTGGGACCTGCTGGCGGGGCGCACCCGGGCCGGGGCGCCCGAGCGGGCGCTCATCGAGCGGGCCATCGGGCCCGTGTGGGAGGCCAATCACGTCTGGCTCATCTTCGCCCTGGTAGTGCTGTGGAGCGGCTTCCCCAGGGCGTTCGCCGCCGTCATGGCCACGCTCTACCTGCCGCTGACCGCGGCAGCCGTCGGCATCATCCTCCGGGGCTCGGCCTTCGCCTTCCGCAAGGCGGTCGTGCCGGTCGTCACCAAGCGCACCTTCGGCGCCGCCTTCGCCCTCTCCTCGCTGCTCACGCCCTTCTTCCTTGGCACCGTCGTGGGTGCCGTCGCCTCGGGCCGGGTCGCGGCCGACGCCGCGTCGCCGGGCGGCAGCCCACCCGACGTGGTCGGGAGCTGGTGGAACCCCACGTCGGTGCTCGGCGGCACGATGGCGGTGCTGGTCTGCGCCTACCTCGCCGCCACCTACCTGACCGCCGACGCCGACCGCCAGGACCTGGCCGAGCTGGCCGAGCGGTTCCGTCGGCGGGCCCTCGGCACCGGTGTCGTGACCGGTGTGGTGGCCCTCGCCGGCATCGCCGTGCTGGCCCGCGACGCCCCCCGCCTCTACGAGGGGCTCACCGGCCGGGCCGCCCCACTCCTCGTGGCATCGGCGGCCGGGGCCCTGGGGTCGTTCTCGCTCCTGGTCCGTCGTCGCTACCGGCCGGCCCGCTACAGCGCGGCGGTGGCCGTCGGCGCCGTGCTGTGGGGCTGGGCCGTCGGGCAGTACCCCTACCTGCTCGTGGACCGCCTCACCATCGCCCAGGCGGCCGGGAGCCGGGCGACGCTGGTGGCCATGGCCGTGAGCCTGGGCGTCGGGGCCGTCCTGTTCGTCCCTGCGCTCGTCGCGCTGCTCGTGCTGGCCGAGAGGGGCGAGCTGACCGAGGCCATACCTCCGTCGACCACCCACTGAAGCCCGGGGGTGCGTCCCAGGTGCCCCGTCCTCTATCGTCGTCGGGCACCTCGGCGCGCCCGTCGTCGTGCCCGCGCTGCAGCATCCGTCGCATCCGACGCGAGAGGAAGGACAGACCAGTGCGCCCCAGGTTCCGGCTCCCCTCCCTTCCGATGGCATGAGCGCCCGCCGCACCACGCT
>Ga0187892_10008301_pt1 | contig 14267 bp, 10 predicted proteins | sample MA1701073metaG_FD_139345 | JGI IMG/M metagenome (GOLD analysis project Ga0187892, IMG submission 139345) | Bio-ooze microbial communities from a basaltic lava cave in the Kipuka Kanohina Cave System on the Island of Hawaii, USA - MA170107-3 metaG ... | reverse complement strand
GCACGCGCAGTGCGCGGCCCGTGCGCTGCGCTGCATAGCGCGCCAGGTTCTTGTCCGGCACGAACAGGATCGGCCGCTCGCGATCGATTGACTCGACCACGCGCACCGCGTTCGAGCTCGTGCAGCAGATGTCCGATTCCGCCTTGACCTCGGCCGTCGAATTCACATACGTCACGACCACCGCGCCCGGGTGCTGCGCCTTCACGCGTCGCAGCGAATCGCCGGTCACGAAATCCGCCATCGGACAACCGGCGCGCAGATCCGGCATCAGCACTTTCTTGCGCGGCGAGAGTACCTTCGCCGTTTCCGCCATGAAGTGGACGCCGCAGAATACGATGACATCCGCCGGTGTCGCGGCGGCCTGCTGCGAGAGGCCCAGTGAATCGCCAACGTAGTCGCTAACTTCCTGAATGTCGCCGCGCTGGTAGTTGTGGCCCAGGATGACCGCGTTCAACTCGTGCTTCCGCTGGCGGATGCGTCCCGCCAGCTCCGCGACCGGGATGCGCGCGTAGTGCAGCGGCGATGCGTGAACTGTCCAGCGAGTCAGCGTGCTCATCGTTCTGTGTCTCATCCCTTGACGACGATGGGCCCGCAGGTTGTCCCCACGGGCCCAAACCGCGAAGTACGGATCGTTCCGGTCAGACCGTGAACGAGCTGCCGCAGCCGCAGCCGCCGCTCGCGTTCGGATTCTTGAACGTGAACCCGGCGCCCATCATGGTCGTCACGTAGTCGATCTCGACACCGTCCAGATACTGGCCGCTGAAAGGATCGACGAAAAGACGGACCCCGTTCGATTCCAGGATCTCGTCGTCTTCCTGCGCTTCGTCCTCGATATTCAGCCCGTACTGAAACCCGGAGCAGCCGCCGGGCAGAACGGCCACGCGCAGGCCGGCCTGGCCCGCGGTGCCCTGCTCCTCCATGAACCGCTGAACCTCTGTTGCAGCTGTTGCCGTGACCGTGATGGTCATGGAAGCTCCTCCTCCAGAAAACGAGCGTTCCGCAGCCGTAAACTACCCCTGACACGCGTCGCAAGTTCGGTCGCCGGTTGCGACGGCGTGCGGCCCGAGCCCGGCTGGGCACGGAACAGGTTACTCCGGCCGCAACTTCTTGTCAACGTTCCGCTTCCGGGCCCAGCACGACGGTTGCCGCGTGTTCCAGATCGCGGGCTGGAATCACACCCGCCGGCGTTGCCGGCGCGGCTGCGCCCGCCCGGAGCAGAATCGGTGTACCGCCCAGGCGGAGACCCGGCTCCACATCGCTCGGACGGTCCCCGACGAAAACGGAGCGCGGCAGATCGATACCCAGAGTTTCGGCCGCCTCGAGGAACAGCCGGAGCCCGGGCTTGCGGCAGTCGCACGGGCCGGTGAATTCCGGATGGTGCGGGCAGAAGTAGGAGGCGTCGAGGGTCACACCCTGCTCGGCGAGCAGCTCGTCCAGCTTGCGTTCGACGCGGCGGTGCGCCGCGACGTCGAAGTAGCCGCGCGCGATGCCGGACTGGTTGCTGACAACGATCAGTGCGTAGCCGGCTCGTTGGAATCGGGCGAGTGCGGCAGCAGCCCCGGGCAGCAGCTCAACCTGCGAGGGATCGGACAGGTAGTGCCGATCGAAGATGATCGTGCCGTCGCGGTCGAGGAACAGCCCGGGCCTGGACAGCGCCGCCATTGTCCGCGTGCGGCTCAGGTCAGCAGCGTGAGAAGCGTTCGGAGCAACGTGGCTTCCTCTTCCGGCTGCACGGTTCGCAGATCCATGATCAGCCGGTCATCTGCGACTCTCGCGACAATCGGCGGGTCCTGCGCGCGCAGCTCGCGGTCCAGTCTTGCGGGCGCCGGCACTGTAACGCGCACGACGTGCGTGGGCAGCGAGGCAGCCGGAAATGCGCCACCACCCACCGCCGAATCCGCACGCGCCGTGTCCGCCGCAATGCCGTGCTGGAGAAGCGCCGCAACCAGCGCGTTCGCGCGGTCCGCGACTTCTGCCTCGCTCTGGGAAAGCATGCGCAGCACGGGGATCTCGCGGCGCGCGCGGTCCGGATCGAGATAGAGGGACAGCGTGGCCTCGAGCGCAGCGAGCGTCATCCGATCCACGCGGAGCGCCCGGCACAGTGGATTGCGGCGCATGCGGTCGATGAGATCGCGACGGCCCAGAATGATGCCGGCCTGCGGACCGCCCAGCAGCTTGTCCCCGCTCATGGTCACCACGTCGGCGCCGGCGCGCAGCGAATCCATGGGCGTGGGCTCATACGGCAGGCCGAGCCTCGTTGCTTCGACGAGCAACCCGGAGCCGAGGTCGTGGACCAGCGCGGCGTTCGTCTCGCGGGCCAACGGTTCGAGATCCTCGAGCGCAACGTCCGAGGTGAAGCCCTCAATGCGATAGTTCGAAGGATGCACCTTCAGGATGATGGCCGTCTGCTCACCCAGCGCCGCGCGGTAGTCGCCGGCGTGCGTGCGGTTGGTCGAGCCGACTTCGCGCATGACGGCCCCGCTGCGCGCAAGGATGTCGGGGACGCGGAATGAGCCACCAATCTCGACAAGCTCGCCACGGCTGATCACGACTTCGCGGCCAAGACCCAGCGTGTTGAGCACGAGCACGAGTGCGGCCGCATTGTTGTTCACGACGAGCGCCGCCTCCGCTCCCGTGAGTCGTACCAGCAGCTCGGCGCAGTGAACGTACCGTGAGCCGCGGGCGCCATGCTCGAGGTCATATTCCAGATTCGAGTAGCCGCGCGACACGTGCTCGACCGCGTCCCGTGCAGGCTCGGCGAGCGGCGCACGGCCGAGGTTCGTGTGCAGGATCACGCCCGTCGCGTTGATCACGCGGCGAAGCGAGGGTGCGCGGATCCGCGACAACACGGCAGCCGCGCGGTCCGCGTACCACTGCGGTGACGTGACTTCGGCGCCAGCATCACCGCCGGCCGCGATCATGGTGCGCAGCTCCGCCTGCACCTGCTGCAACGCCAGCAGTACGAGGGTGCGCGGCTCGGCCGCGAGCAGCGGTGCGAACGCATCGCTCTGGAGCAGCCGGTCCACGGAAGGAATGGCGCGCCGCAGGTCGCCAGGTCTCATGACCGTCTGGGCAGAATGCGGAGCGCGACACCGCTCTCCGCGAAGTGCTCCCGCGCGGCTTGGCGCAGGCCCAAACCGCCGGTGTCCGTAGTGTCGCGCACCGGTCGCGGCGCTGCGATCTCGAACAGTGCGACACCGCCGCCGCCCGGAATCTGCGCGATGTTCTGCAGCCCGCGCACCTCGATGAGATACCGGCCGGGCGCGAGTGCTCGCGCAGGAACGATCACGAGTTCCTGATACGGGAGCGGCCCGATCGATGGCAGCGCTGCGCCGGCGGGCGCTGCCGGCCGCTGCGCGCCACGCGCACCACCCCGCGCCGGGATGAAGGGTGCACCGCGAAGCGGCGGTGGCCGGGGCGTAGTATCCACGAGCGTCGTATCGGCGCCGGCTCGGCGAAGCGAATCCAGTCGCGCGGCGCGCGCGATCGAGTCCGCGCGAGCGGCCCGTGCCAGCGAGTCGGCGCGGGCTGCAGAGTCGGCTCTGGCCCGCGCGATCATGAACGAGTCCACATGCACGGCGAGATGCGGTCCTTCGATCTCCGTGCTGTCCGGCAGCATCAGGATCCGGATCTGGAGTGATGCGAGGGGCAGCGCCGGCTCGATCCAGTCGTCCGTGGCGATTCGTATCTGCAGCGAGTCTCGCGCGTCCGCGCGCACGAGCCGGGCCGGCGTCGTGTCGGGCGGGACCACCACGAGATCGACCGGGAATGTATCGGCCTGCAGGCTGAGCGGCGCTGTGGCTGCGGCCGACACGGCCTCGTTCGGGTCGCGACGCCGATTGCGGTTCGCGTCCGCGAACGCAATGACGTCGTACAGGCCGTACGGCAGGTTCGGCAGCGCAAAGAACGCCTGCGAATCGACGGCCGTGATGTACGGCAGCGAATCGGCGCGCCGGGTGGCCTGCACGATCGCCTGGCTGGCGGGCCGGCCGGTGATCCGGTCGGTGACCAGACCGGCAATCGCGGTCGGCGGGATCTCCGGGCCCGTCGAAAACACGAGATCGGCCGGCGTGCGCCGCTCATTGCCGAATAGGTCGCGGATGCCGGGCAGCAGCACGACGCGGTAGATGACGCCCGGCCGCCAGCCACCCTGCACGCGTGCGCGGATCTCGGAACGGCCGCGCGAGATCCTGACTTCGCCCGTGACCGGGGTGACCAGCACGATGTTTTCCGTGCCCCGCTCACTGATCCGCTCGTCGAAGCGAAACACAACCTCGCCGTCGAAGCCTTCGACGATCTGCAGCGGCTCCGGTGTAGTGGCCACGATCTGCGGCGGCACGCGGTCCTGTTCGCCGCCGGGCGGCGGCAGCGGCCGTGCACAGGACAGGGCGGCCGCGGCCGCAAGCAGGGTCCGGCGCAGCCGCCGCCGCATCAGTGGAGCGCGTCCAGCTTGGCGGCAAGCCGGTCGCGCTGATCGCGGAAGTTCCTGGCCTTGTCGCGCTCCCTCTGGATGACCGGCTCAGGCGCGCGGCTCACGAAGCTTTCATTGGAGAGCCGCGCTTCGGCGGCCGCCAGCTGCCCGTCCAGCCGGTCCAGCTCTTCGCGCAGACGCGCCCGCTCGCGGTCGACATCGATCAAACCCGCGAGCGGCAGGAACAGCTCGACGCCCGAGCGCAGCACGGCGTGTGCGCCCGCACAGCGTGCGCCGTTCACGTCGCGCCGGACTGCACTCACCTTCGCGAGTCGTTCGAGCGCGTGCCCTTCCGCGACCAGCGCCGCGCTGAGCTCACCGCTCTCGTTTGCAAGCTCGATCTCGACGCTCGCGGCAACAGGTACCTTGTACTCGTTCCGCAGCTGGCGCACCGTACCGATCAGCTCGATCAGTGCCGACAACTGTGATTCCGCTTCGCTGTCGCTGCCTTCGCCCGTGCCTTCCGGCCAGCCGGCGATCATCAGGGAAGCCTCACGCGCAATGCCTCCAGGCGCCGGCAACCGCTGCCACAGTGCTTCCGTGATGAACGGCATGATGGGGTGCAGCAGACGCAGCACGCCGTCGAGCGTGGCCACCAGTGCAGCCCGTGCGGCTTCGCGCGTTTCGGGCGGCGCTTCGTCCCGCAGCCGCGGCTTGACCAGCTCGATGTACCAGTCGGCCAGCTCACCCCAGAAAAAGTGGTAGCCGGCGTCGGCGGCTTCCTTGAAGCGAAGCGATTCCAGGTTCCTTGTCACTTCCCGCGCGGCCGCATCCATGCGCGAGAGGATCCATCGGTCTGCAAGCTCGAGCGAGCTGCGAACCTGAGCCAGTGAGCGGACGGGCGCTTCGCCCAGATTCATCAGCGCGAACCGGCCCGCGTTCCAGATCTTGTTGGCAAAGTTGCGACCCGGCGCAAACGTCTCTTCGAGATTGTCCGGGTCCATGTACAGATCCGTGCCCAGGCCCTGCCCGGAAATCACGGTGAAGCGGAGCGCGTCCGCGCCGAACCGCTGCACGACTTCGAGCGGATCGATGCCGTTGCCCAGGGACTTCGACATCTTGCGGTGCTGCAAGTCGCGCACGGTCCCGTTCAGGTAGACATCGGAGAACGGCACTTCGCCCATGAACTCGAGCCCGGCCATGATCATGCGCGCGACCCAGAAGAACAGGATCTCGGGCGCTGTAGCCAGCGTGTTCGTCGGGTAGAACGCGGCGAGATCGGCCGTCTCCCGTGGCCACCCCAGCGTCGAGAACGGCCAGAGCCAGGACGAGAACCAGGTGTCCAGCACATCCTGGTCCTGCTCGAGGGCCGTGCCGCCGCACTGCGTGCACTGCGCGGGCGCATCCGTCGCAACAATCGTTCTGGCGCAGCCTTCGGCCTGGCAGTACCAGACGGGAATGCGATGGCCCCACCAGAGCTGACGCGAGATGCACCAGTCGCGGATGTTCTCCAGCCACGCTTCGTAGACTTTCCGGTGCCGCTCGGGCGTGAACCGGACTCGCCCATCGCGCGAGGCCGCCAGCGCCGGCTCCGCTAGCGGCTTCATGCGCACGAACCACTGCTCGGAAAGGCGCGGCTCAACCACGGTCCCGCAACGGTAGCAGTGCGGCACGGCATGGGTGTGGTCCTGGATGCCGTCGAGCAGCCCGGCCTGCTCGAACGCGCGCACCACCTGTTTCCTTGCCTCGAAGCGATCCATGCCGCGAAACTCCAGCGGCACATTCGCGTTCATCGTCGCATTCGGCTCCATTACATTGAGCGCTGGCACACCGCGCCGCAGTGCCACGGCAAAATCGTTCGGGTCGTGCGCCGGCGTCAGCTTGACCGCACCACTGCCAAAGGCGGGATCCGCGTATTCGTCGGCAATGATCGGGATCCGGCGGCCCGTGAGTGGCAAATCGACCGATGCGCCAATCACGCGCTCGTACCGCGCGTCCTCCGGGTTCACGGCGACGGCCGTGTCACCCAGCATGGTCTCCGGCCGCGTCGTAGCCACCACGATGTACTGGCGGCCATCCGGAAGCTGCGGCAGCGGTACACTCTTGTGCCGCTCGGACAGCGGGTAGCGCAGGCGCCAGAGCTTGCCGTTCGTCTCCTCCTGCTCTGCCTCTTCATCGGACAGCGCGGTCAGGCAGCGCGGGCACCAGTTGATGATGTAGTTGCCGCGGTAGATCAGACCCTTTTCATACAGGCGCACGAATACGGTGCGCACCGCATGCGACATTTCGGGTTCGAGCGTGAACCGCGTGCGCGTCCAGTCGCAGGAGCAGCCGATCGCTTTCAGCTGCTCGAGGATCGTCGAGCCCGTTGCATTGACGAAATCCCAGACGCGCGCGACAAACGCTTCCCTGCCCAGCTGCTCGCGGGTCTGACCGTCCTTCGCGATCAGCCGTTCGACCACGTTCTGCGTGGCAATGCCGGCGTGATCCGTGCCGGGCACATACAGGGCCTCGCGCCCGCGCATCCGCTGCCATCGGATCAGCACGTCCTGAATCGTGTTGTTCAGGCCGTGGCCCATGTGCAGCACGGAGGTCACGTTGGGCGGAGGAATCACAATGACGTACGGCTCGCGCCCGCGTTGCACGCGCTCCGGCTGCGCCTGGAAGTAGCCCGCGGACTCCCACGCCTGGTACAATGCGGTTTCGATCGCACCGGGATCGAATTGCGGTGCCAGTGGTTCCTGCATTCCCGAGTTTACCGTGGTTGCCGGTCCAGCCGTGAATTGTAGTGGGGTGGAAAGCGGTTGCGAAGGTCGGGCCCCGCCGATCCGATCAATCCTTGCCGCCCCGCGTCGAATCCCGTTTGGCGGCGTTCCGCTCGCGAATGGCCTTCACCCGGTCTTCGAAGGACTCGCGAACTTCGGTCTCGCCCTGCTGGCGCCGGATCGCGGCCCAGCCGTTGATCCGTCCGCTCAGCTCGTCACGGCGACCTGGCGGCGCCGAGAAGCCAATCGGTATCGGCAAGGTGACCTTGCCGAGATGAATGCCGTCCGGCGATATGCCCCAGCGGCCGCCGCTCGCATCCGTTGCCGTCCAGTCCGTGGCTCGCGCAGCCGCTTCCGCCGCCGCGCGCGTCGAGTCGTTGTATGCGTCGAATTGAGCGTAGAGCGGCGCGAGCGCCGTAGTGAACGCATCCACGCGCCGTCCCTCGGTGGGGCCCTCCGGTATCGGCCCCCAGAGCCGCGGGTCCGTCGCGCGCGGACGCAACCGGTCGATCAGCGTTCCCGGGTCGACTGTGCCGGTGCCGCTGCCCCCGGGCACACCAACCGTATCACGAACCTCCAAGGCCTCCGCCGTTCGAACTTCCTGGACGGGCGCAAACGGCACGGCGGCCGGCCGCGGTTCTGGCACCGGCACGATCGGCGCGACCGGTTCCGGCAGCGCGTCAATGCCTGTGGGGATCTCCGTCACTTCCGCCAGACGCGGCGGCTCCGGCTCCGACGCCGCCGGAAGCAGCAGAATGCGGACATCCTCGGTCAGCGGAAGCGTGTAATGGATCTCGCGGCTGAGGACCGCAATGCCCGCGATGTGCAGAACGACCGCTGCTCCCAGCGCTACGGGAGTGAGCCACTGCGGCTCCCGCGCCCGTGGCAGGCCCACGCTGCGCGGAGCGCTGCGCCGGACCGACGGCCGCCGGGGGCGGGGCGGGTCCTGCACCATTGGCATCATATGCGATACTAACCGGGGTCGTACACCCCGGTTCCTTCACTGTAACCCGTTCACAGCGCCGCGCCCAACCGCTTCGCCGCCTCTTCCAGACGCGCGGGCGCCTGCGTCAATGCAGCCCGCAGGTACCCTTCCCCGCCCGGGCCCAGCGCCGCGCCTGGCAGGACGACGACGCCCTGCTCCAGCAGAACGCGGCGCGCAAACGCATGGGAGTCGCCACCCGGTACACGGAACCACACATACATCGATGCGCGTGGCAGCGGCACATCGAAACCCACACCGCGCAGCGCCTGCACCAGCGCGTCGCGCCGCTGACGGAACGCCTCGACATTGCCCGGAACCCAGGCGTCATACGATTCGAGTGCCGCCTTGGCCGCGGCCTGAACACACATGAACTGGCCGGTATCCACGAAGGACTTAACCCGCGACAGCGCCGCAATCGTCACGGCGTTGCCTGCGGCCCAGGCAATGCGCCAGCCCGTCATGTTGTACGTCTTGGAGAACGAGTGGAACTCGACGGCAACATCCATTGCGCCCGCGATCTCGAAAATGCTGGGGGGCCGGTACCCGTCGAAGGCGATCTCGCTGTACGCATTGTCATAGGCGAGCAGGATCCGGTTTTCGCGACAGAAGCGGACCACATGCTCGAGGTAGTCGGCGGGCGCAATGGCGGCCGTCGGGTTGTTCGGGTAATTGAGGTAGAGGATGCGCGCGCGGTCGAGGATGGCGCGTGGCAACGCATCGACATCGATCAGGAACCCATGTTCCTCGCGGAGCGGCACGAGGTGCGGCTGGCCGCCGGCCAGCAGCGTACCACCGACGTACGGCTGGTATCCGGGATCCGGCACGACGGTCACGTCGCCCGCGTTGACGTAGCAGAACGCGAGGTGTGCAATGCCTTCCTTGGAGCCGACCAACGGCAGAATCTCGCGGTATGCATCGAGCCGGACACCGAACCTCTTCTCCATCCATGCGGCAACGGCCTCGCGGAATGGCGGGTACCCCAGCTGAAAGCCGTAGCGGCCCATTGCCGGATCGTTGGCCGCGGCGCGCAGCGCGGCCAGGGCTGCGGGCGGCGCAGCGAGATCCGCATCGCCGGCGCCCAGATCGATGACATCGACGCCCTTTGCCGTCAGCTCGCGCTTGATTTCGGGCACGTCCGCCAGCGGGTATGCGGGGAACGTGCGCATCCGCTCCGCCAGTGGCACCGACACCTGCGCGCCCGCTCCCGCCCGGGCCGCCGATTCCGCGCGCCCGCTCCCCGTCCGCCCTGCGATCGTGCTGCTCATGCCCTGTTCTCCTGTTGCGCCGCGCGCACAGTGTTCTGAACTGCGTTGAGTCCGCTCAGCTCGACTTCCACGCGATCCCCGGGTTGCAGCGGGCCGATCCCTTCCGGTGTACCCGTCGCAATGATGTCGCCAGGTTCCAGCGTCATGACCGCAGTGATGAACGCGATCAGTGTGGGAATCCCGAACGCCATCTCGCTCGCCTTGCCGCGCTGCCGCTCCGTGCCGTTGACGCGGCAGACGACTTCGAGCTGGAGCCAGTCGATGCCATCGGCCGGCGCCATTCGGCCCACGGGGCAGAACGTGTCAAACCCTTTCGCCCGCGTCCACTGACCGTCCAGCTTCTGCAGGTCGCGTGCAGTCACATCATTGACGGGCACATATCCGGCGACGACAGAGAGCGCGTCCGACTCGGTCACGTTCTTCGCGCGCTTCCCGATGACGACACCGATCTCGCCTTCATGCTCGACTCGCTCCGACTGTGGCGGCAGCACGATCGCGTCGCCATCCCCGATCAGCGAGGACACCGGCTTCAGAAAGATGAGCGGGCGTTCCGGCACTTCGTTGCCCAGCTCGCGGGCGTGACCGACATAGTTTCGGCCAACACAGACAATCTTTGTGGGTGCGGGCGGCGTCACGGTTCTCTTGTGGTTGCAGGCTGATCGTTCAGATCCGCACTTTCGGCGGCGGACGTATGCGGGAATGGATGCGCGGCCTGCCCGCCCGCGCGCAAGTAGAAGCTGCGCAGCTTCTCGCGGATGTCCGCCCATGCCCCGCGGATCACGGGCGCCGGTGCCAGCGTTTCGAGCAGGTAGCGACCGTACCCGCGCTCTGCGACACGCCGATCGAGAACAACGACCACGCCCCGGTCCGTCCGCGTGCGGATCAGTCGCCCGAACCCCTGCTTCAGCCGCAGCGCCGCCAGCGGCAGCATGTATTCAACGAAGCTGTTGCCGCCATTCGCTTCGATGCTGTCGATCCGGGCTGCGGTCAGCGGCTCGGTCGGCACCTTGAACGGCAGTTTCGCGATGATCAGCCCGCGCAGCGGCTCGCCCGGAACGTCGACGCCCTCCCAGAACGAGGAAACGCCGAGCAGCACGCCCCGGCCGGACTCGATGAAGCGATCGAGCAGCCGAGCGCGCGGCGAATCCCCCTGCACGAACAGCGGCCAGCGTCCTTCGGCGCCGCGGCGCCGAAGCTCGGCGGCCACGCCCCGCATCGCGCGGTACGATGTGAAAAGGACGAAGATCCCGCCATCCGTGAGTCGGGCCAGGTCCTCGGTGGCTGCGGCCGTCGCTTCTTGCAGCCGCGCATCGTTCTCGGTCGCGGGCGGCGCATCGGTCACGACAGCCACGACCGTCTGCGCTTCGAAATCGAACGGCGACGGATGCGTTGACTCGGTCACGCGCAATCCCGCGGTCAGGCCGAGACGCGAGCGAACGAAGCCGAAGCCGTCGCGCGTGGACAGCGTGGCCGACGTCAGCAGCGCCGTGTCCACCCGCTCGAACAGCGACTCGCGCAGCGCGTCGGCCAGCTCGACGGGCGCGGCCCGCACGGCCACATTGGGCTCGCGCGCGGACGTGCCGCGTTTCTCCAGCCAGCGCACCAGTCGAATCGCCTCGCCCGCCGGCTGCAGCGCCGTGCGCAGTCCCGCGGCCGCTTCCGCCAGCCGCGCCTGCACGCCCTGCATCTCGATCAGCTGCTCCTGCATCGAGTCCGTCCAGCGCTGGTCCACAAGGATGCGCTCGCGCAGACGAGCCACCGCGCGCGCCAGCTCATCGAGTACGAGCAGCAGGCTCTCGAGCGCGGTCGCAGGCCCGTCGTTCCAGCCTGGGTCGCCCGTGAAGTCATCCTGCAGCCGGACCACGCCATCGTCCGTGCGCGCGCACAGCGATTCGAGCTGCGCGAAGAAATCGGCGGCAATCTCGCGTGCCCGCTCGACGGTCGGCCGCAGTGTGTCATCGATGAACGACAGTGCTTCCTGCTGCAGCAGATCCGCATCGCCCGCCAGGAATCTCGCCTCGACGGCTGGCAGCAGGCCGCGGCCGCGCCGGTCGAGCCGGCCCAGCAGCCGCAGCAGCGATCGCCGCGTCAGGCTCACACCCAGATGCGAGGTCGCCGAATCCTCGAGGTTGTGCGCTTCATCCAGGATCAGACGGCGGTACACCGGCAGGACAGCGGTCGCCGAGTAGTTGTCCTGTGCCCGGCGAACCGCCAGATCGCTGAACAGCAGGTGGTGATTGACCACGAGCACATCGGCATGCGCCGCATCACGCCGCGCCCGCTGATAGAAGCACGCCTCGAAGTGCGGGCAGCGCGCGCGAAGACACACATCCGAATCCGACACGACTTCATCCCACAGCTCATCGCTCGGCTGGAACGGCAGATCCTGCAGCGAACCCTCGCGCGTCTGCTCGAGCCAGTGCAGCAGCGCCGCCATCTCCCGCTGTGGTGCATCCTCGAACAACACGGGCGCACTCACCGCGGCCAGCTTCGCGCGACGGATCGAGATGTAGTTGCCGCGGCCCTTGACCAGCGTGAACCGGAACGGCAACCCCAGCGCTTTCCTCAGGAACGGCAGATCCTTGCTGACCAGCTGCTCCTGCAGATTGATCGTGTTGGTCGAGACCAGGATCCGCTCACGATTCTGCGTGCTCCAGAGAATCGCGGGCACGAGATACGCCATCGACTTGCCGGTTCCGGTTCCGGCTTCGGCCAGGGCAATGCCGCCCGCATTGAACACGCGAGTGACGGCGCGCGCCATGTCGCGTTGTGTCGGCCGATCCTCATACTGCGGGTGCGCCCTGCTGATCGGACCGGCAGGCGCCAGCACGGCCACGACCTCATCCTCATCGAGCAGCGTGAGTGATTCAGGCTGGACGGGCTCGATGACGACGTAAAGCTCGCGCGCGAGATTGTCGACAATGCCGAGACCCACGCCCTGCTCGTGCAGCTGCGCCGCCACGCGCAGGTCCGCCTCGGATGGCGAAAGATCGCCCGACGGATGGTTGTGCAGCAGAATCGAGCCGGGCGGCACCGTACGCGCCGCAGCGAGTACGGCTCGGTCATGGCCGCGCGCCACGACCCGCGCATCCACGACGTTGCCCGCTTCGTCGATGCTGGCCGCAAAGCAGACTTCGTTGCCGCGCGCGCGTTGGATCTCCGCGCGAATCAACTCGGCGGTCGCACCCGCAAGCTCGAGGACGCGGGCGTGACCGGTTGGCATGCGTTCCGTTCCGCGGGCGCTCAGGTCTTGAGCGTCTTCTTCTTGGCGGCCGGGAACAGCACGTTGTTCAGGATCAGTCGATACCCCGGCGAGTGCGGGTGCATGCTGAGGTCCGTCGGCGAGTCACCGATCTGGTGCTGCGGATCCTCCGGGTCATGGCCACCCAGGAACGTCCACGTCCCCTGCTCGAACGTGCCGTGAATGTACTTCACCCAGTTCGTCCCCTCTTCCTGCGCCAGCGCCATGACGCCCGGCTTCAGCCGGTCACGGCGGAAGCTCGTGGTCAATCCATAGAAATCGCCAATCACGGATTCATGATTCTGCACGAGCATCGAGGGAACCGGATCGAACTTCGCGCTGAACTCGAACAGCTCGAACGCACCCAGCGGCTGCTGCCACGGCGTGTTCACCTGATGCCCGTCGATGTCACTGAACGCGTTGACCGCCGGATTGATCTGCACCTGAGCGTCACGGAACGCGAACGTGCGGTTCCACTGCATTTTGCGCGAAGCGTCCGGGTCAACGCCGTTGCCGTCACTGAAGGCCGCGGCAATGTCTACACCCAGCGCGGCAAGCGCGAGCTCGATGGTCTCGGTGGCCGTACACATTGCGAAGAGGAATCCGCCCTCCGACACATAGCGCCGGATCTCTTCGGATACGGATTTCTTGAGCGCGGGGACGTTGGCAATCGAGAACTGCCTGGCCACGGCTTCGTTCCGCTGCACCGCTTCCTGCAGCCAGGCCTGGCCGGCATAGCCGATGTAGAACTTCGAGTACTGCCCCGTGAAGTCTTCGTGGTGGAGGTGCAGCCAGTCGTATTCCTTGAGCCGGCCCTGCAGCACTTCGGGGTCCCACACCTTTTCGTAGGGAATGTCCGCGTACGTCAAGGCGAGTGTCACGGCGTCATCCCAGGGGTTCGCATTGCCCGGTGTGTACACGGCGATCTTGGGCGCTTTCTCCAGGATGATGGTTTCCATGTTGGACTCTTCCATCTGCGCCCGGATCTGCGCCACATCGGACAGCGTGGCCGGCACGATGCTCACGCCGCGCATGGCGGCTTCGCGACGGACATCGGCGTTGTCAGGCAGCAGGAACGCACCGCTCCGATAGTTCAGGAGCCATTCCGCGGTAAGCCCTCGCTGGATGGTCCAGAACGTCAGACCATAGGCCCGGAGATGGTTGTTCTGATCGCGGTCCATCGGCACGATGAGGTGTTGCGCGGCCGCCGGTGCAGCGACCGCGCCAGCCAGGACCCAGGCGGTGACCAACCGTTTCATTCGTGCCGCTCCTTCGATCGTCAACGTTCGGGCTGCCTCGCCGCGAGCCGTTCGAGCTCTCGTTGCGCCTGCGGTACCAGGGCGCTCCGAGGATACTCGACGATCAGCCGTTCGAGCAACAGGCGGGCCTCGTCCTGCCCCGGCCTGTCTGCCAGTTGCTGCCGGGCGAGGGCGAGCAGCGCCTGCGGCGCTTCGGGCGAATGCGGCGCCTCTTCCACGATCTCCCGCCGCATCTGTTCGGCCTCGGCCGCCAAGCCGATCCGGTCCGCGAGCGCGGCGGCGAAATCGAGGATCGCGGCGCGCTCCAGCGCGGGCAGTGCGGCGGACCCGTCATAGAGCAG
>Ga0187892_10008300_pt1 | contig 14267 bp, 11 predicted proteins | sample MA1701073metaG_FD_139345 | JGI IMG/M metagenome (GOLD analysis project Ga0187892, IMG submission 139345) | Bio-ooze microbial communities from a basaltic lava cave in the Kipuka Kanohina Cave System on the Island of Hawaii, USA - MA170107-3 metaG ... | reverse complement strand
GGGCGCTCTCCAGGAGTCGTTGCAACGAACGCCAGTTCGATGTAACGATGACCGTGGAGGTGAGTGCCTGGATGGCAGGGACAAAGACGAGGCTGGGATTGGAAGAACGGGAGGCGATCAGCCGGGGGCTGGCCGTCGACGAGGAGTTCGCCGTCATTGCCCGACGGCTCGGGCGGCCGACATCGACGGTCAGCCGGGAAGTCGGCCGCTGCGGCGGGCGGTCCGGGTACCGGGCCGCTGAAGCCCATCGATCGGCAGGCGAGCGGGCCGCCCGCCCCCGGCGGCGCAAGCTCGTCTGCTTCCCGGAGCTGGCGGCCGAGGTCGAGGCGGGACTGGAGAAACGCTGGTCCCCCCAGCAGATCGCGGCCAAACTTCGGGTTGACCACCCCGACGAGGCGGAGGCTCGGGTGTCCCACGAGACGATCTACTCCTCGTTGTACTGCCAGGGCCGGGGCGGCCCGCGCAAGGAGCTGATCGCCGCCCTGCGCACCGGCCGGGCTCGCCGACGTCCCCGCTCCCGGGCTGAGCAGGCACGACGGGGCCTGCCCAATATGGTCAACATCTCCGAGCGGCCGCCGGAGGCCGCCGACCGGGCCGTGCCCGGCCACTGGGAGGGCGCCCTGATCATGGGCGCCTTCAACCGCAGCGCCATCGTCACCCTGATCGAGCGCCAGAGCCGCTACTGCCTGCTCGGCGACCTGCCCGACGGCCACACGGCCGAGGAGGTCTACGCCTGCCTCGTCGCACTCGTGGTACACCCGGGCCAGCCGCTCGCCCGCCGAGGTGAGGGCCCACCCCGCCGTAGCCACGCGCCCCCAGCAGGTCGAGCACCCGGTCGAGCTGGCGGGCCAGGGAGTCGGTCCGGCCGGCGACGCGACGCTCCAGCCGCTCGACGTCGCGCCGGAGCCGCTCGGCCCGCTCCGCCGCCCGCAGGTGGGCGGGCGCCTCTGGGCAGCGGGCGACCGGGTGGTCCGCCGCAGCGCGGCCGGCACTGTCCCGGCGCCGGACCGGCCGCGCTGCGGCGTCGGGACGCAGACGGGCCCGCCCGAGGGCGGCGGCCACCACCCGCTGGAAGGCGGCGCTGTTGGGCGCGTAGGGCGAGGGAAGCTCCACCCGGCCGACGACCCGCGGTGGCGCCGGGAAGTCGCGGGGGGCGAGGTTGAGCCGGCGCCGGTCGACGGTGAGGGCGGTGACCCGCACGTCCCCCCGCCGGCGGTGGCTGGCGCTTGCCGGCGGACTCGTGCTGACCCGGGCACATGCCGGCCCAGGAGGCCAGGTGGGCGGCGGAGGGGAACCGGGACATGTCCACGCCGATCTCGCCGACGATGGCCTCGGCTACCACCTTGTCGACCCCGGGGATGGTGACCAGCCGCTCACGCTCCTTGGCGAAAGGGAGCATCAGCTCGTCGATGCCCGCCTGGATGCGCGCGATCGACTCGTCCAGGTAGTCGAGGTGGGCCAGGATCTCGCCCACCACCAGGGCATGGTTGGGTCCGAAGCGACCGGTCAGGGCCGAGACCAGCAATGGGATCTTCGGGCGCAGGCGGCCACGGGCCAGATCGGCCATGGCCTCAGCGTCGGTCGAGCCCCCCACCAGGGCCTCGAGCATGGCCCGCCCCGATCGCCCCAGGACGTCCGAGGCGACGCTGGACAGCTTCACCCCGGCGTCCTGCAGCGCCTTGTCGAGGCGCTGGGCCTCCCGGGTCCGCTCCTCGACGCGCGTGCGCCGGTAGCGGGTCAGGTTGCGCAGCTCCCGGACGGGCTAGGTGGGCACGAAGCTCGGGCGCACGAGCCCGAAGCGCACCAGGCGGCAGATCCAGTCGGCGTCGGCCATGTCGGTCTTGCGCCCGGGCACGTTGCGCATGTGGCGGGGGTTGAGCAGCCAGCACTCGGCGGCGTCCTCCAGGATGTAGAAGTGGGGTCCGACCCCTACGCTGCCGGGGACCCGGTCGTTCATGGCCCTGGTGGAGAACGTCCAGGCGTGCATGGACGCGGGCCAGTTCGCCCCCGACGACCCGCTCAAGGTCGCCACGGTGCTGTGGGCCGCCGTGCACGGGATGACCTCGCTGCGCATCACCGTCCCGGGGTTCCCCACCTTCGAGGAGGCCGACGGGATCCTCGACCGCGTGCTGGGCGCGCTGGCCAGGGGTTTGGCGCCCTAGGGCGACCGGCGGCGGCGGTTCAGCCTGGCCGCCTAGAGTCTTCGGTTCATGCGTGCCGGGCCGAGAACCCACGCGACGCTGGCTATGGCCGTGGCGTGCTTCGGAGTGGCCGTCATCGCGCCCGGGGTGGCCGGGGCCGACGCCGAATCGGACCTGCGGGCCGCCCAGCGGCGGGCCAACCGGGCGGCGGCCGAACTGGCGGCGGCGGAAACCGAGAGGACCCGGGCCGAGGACGCCGTGGCCCACGTGCAGCTCCGGGTGACCCGGCTGGAGGCGAGGGTCGACCACGTGAGCCAGCAGGTGCGGGATCTCGCGGTCCGCCTCTACGTGGAGGGCACGGCCCCGCTGTCCCGGTTGCTGCGGCTGTCCAACGCCACCGACATGGTCGCCGCCCGGCAGTACAGCCACGCCATCGCCTCCACCTCCGGCGACGCCCTGCGCCAGTACCGCGCCGACCGGGAGGACCTCGCCGAGGAGCGTGAGACCCTCCAGCGGGAGCAGGCCAACAGGGAGGATGCGGTGGCCAACTTGGCGGCGCGGAACACCCAGGCCGCCAACGAGGTGGAGCGGCTCGCCCGGGTGTACGAAGCGGCCCGCGCCGCCGCGGCCCGGGAGGCGCAGCGGCGAGCGGCGGAGGCCGCGGCGGGCGACGCGGTCCGCTCGTCGTCGGCGGCGGGTGTCGGGGCGTCCGCCCCGCCGCCGGCGCCGGCCGCCGCGGCCCGGGGCGCGGCGGCGCCCTCGTCCGCGCCCTCGTCCGCCGCCGCGCCGGCGCCCGCCGCCGGCGACTGGATCTGCCCGGTGCAGGGCCCGCGGGCGTTCAGCAACGACTACGGCGCAGCGCGCTGGGGCGGCGGCAGCCACATGGGCAACGACATCCTCGCCCCTCGCGGCACGCCCGTCGTGGCCAGCGTGAGCGGTGTCGTGACCCACCGCACCGGCGCGGTGAGCGGGCTCGCGTACTACCTCCGCGGCGACGACGGGGCGGAGTACTTCGGCGCCCACCTCGACTCCTTCGGCGCCAGCGGCCGGGTTGCGGCGGGCACGGTCGTGGGCACGGTGGGCAACACCGGCGACGCTTCCGGCGGCGCGCCCCACCTCCACTTCGAGATCCACCCCGCCGGCGGGGGCAACGTCAACCCCTACAGCACCCTCAAGCGGTACTGCTGAGGCTCGGGCTCGGCCCAACCGGCCGCCACGCCGCGAGGGTTCCCCGCGAGAACTCCCCCTTGACCTTGGAGTAGACTCCAAGGTTTATCCTGGCCCGGTGAGCCAGTTGACCGTGTCCAGACTGGCCGAGGAGGCGGGGATCTCGGCCGACACCGTGCGGTACTACGAACGCATCGGGCTCTTGGACGAGCCTGAGCGCAGCGCCTCGGGTTACCGGCTGTACGAGCCCCACACCGTCGAGCGGGTGCGGTTCATCAAGCGCGCCCAGCGGCTCGGGCTGCGCCTCGAAGAGATCGGTCAGTTGCTCGAGATCCAGGAGGACGGCCTTTGCCCCTGCGGCCACACCCGAGCGCTGCTCGAAGGGCGCGCCCGCCAGCTCGACGCCGAGCTGGCGGCCATGGCCGAGCTTCGCCAGGACATCCAGCGCATGCTCGACGACCTGCTGCCACCGGCGGCGCAGGGATGGCAGTGCGCCAGCGCGCTGCGGATTCAACCGAAGCGAGAGGAGGGATGAACATGAGCGACACAGGTTGCCAGTGCGGCTGCGCCACCAAGTCCGAGAAGGAGCGCAGCGAGACGTGCGAGTGCGGCCCGGACTGCGGTCCGCCCAAGAAGTAGCCCGACGACCGCCGTACAAAGAGGAGCGGCCCGGTAGGGCCGCTCCTCCTTCATGGTGCGGGGCAATGGGCGGGTCCCCAGAGCGAAATGGGGGCCGACCCCGATGGCCGGCGGCGCGGCCCTGGGCGCACGCTCGGTCCATGACTGCAACCACCATCCCCTCCGGGCGCCGGACCGCCGCCACCTGGGTCGGCGCCACCGGCGCGTTCCTCCTCCTGGCGGCGGCGGCCGTGTTCGTCGCCGTCCGGTGGGACCAGCTTCCCGAGCCCGCCAAGCTGGCCATCGTCGGCGGCCTGACCGGCGCCTTCCTGGCCGGGGGGCGGGCGCTGCGCCGCACCCTCCCCGCCACCGGCGACGTCCTGTTCCACCTGGGCGCCTTCCTCGTGCCGATCGACCTGGCCGCCTGGTGTGTGCGGGCCGGCGTCAGCTGGCGGGCGGGGCTGCTGGCCGAAGGGGTCGTCTGCGTCGCCCTGTTCGCGGCGCTGGCCCGCGCTACCGGCTCGGTCGTGCTCGAACGGGCGGCCGCCGTCTCGGTCCTGGCGCTCGCGGCCGGGGCGGCCGGGGTGAGCCCGATCCCCGCCACCGTGATGCTGGCCGGCTTCGCGGTGGCCGCCGAGGTGGGCGGAGGCCGCCTCCGCACGCCGGCCGCCCTGTGGGCGGCGGTGGCGGGGCTGGCGCCGGCGCTGGGCGCAGCCGCGGGCTGGATCCTGGGTTTGGCCGGCGGCCGCCTCGGGGCGGGGACGCTGGGCGACCTGGGCCTGCACGGGGCGACGTTGTCCTACGCCGGCGCTACCTCCGGCGTGATGGGCGCCTTCGTGCTGGCCCGCCAGGCCAAGGCCCGCCGGGACGTCCGCATGGCGTTCCTCGCCGTGGCCTGCGTCCTCACCGGGATCGGCACGTCGGTGACCGCCGCGCAGCTGAGCGGCGGGGTCGAGCTGCTGGGCCTGGCCGGTCTGTTCGTCGTGATCGAAATCATCGCCCTGGCCGTGTACGACGATGACTTCTGGGGTCGACACCTGGCTGGTGTCGCCCTCGTAGCCGAGCACCTGGCCCTCGTCGGGACGGTCCTCGGCGGCCTGGCGCTGCTGGTGGCGCCCCTGCTCGACCCGCTGGCGTCGATCGCTCCCTTGAGTCGCGACTGGTCGGCGGGCGCCGCCCTCCTGCTCGTCGCCCTCGGCTGGTTCATCGCCGACGCCCGGCGGATCGAGCCCACCACCACGCTCCTGCGCGGCCCCCTCGTCCGGGGCGGGGGATGGGCGCTGGCGACGGCGGGCACGGCGGTTTCGGCGGCCGCGGCAGTGGAGTTGACGACCGTGTCGGCGCTGGCCACCGCCGTCGCCCTCGTGGCCCTGGCCGCGGCCATGCTGGCCGCCGACCGGGCCGGCGCCGCCCCTCTCGCCGCCGCCTTCGTGCCCTGGGCCGTAATCACCGCGTGGCGGCATCCTGCTGCGGTCCCGCTGCTGGGCGTCGTGGGCGCCCTCGCCCTGGCGCTGGCCGCCACCCGGTCCCGCGCCGCCGGCCCGGCCCTCGCCGTCGAGGCCACGTTCGTGGGCGTGGCCACGGCGTTCTGGAGCGCCGATCCGCTGGGGACGATGGCGGCAGTCTGCATCGCCGCCGCCACCGCCTGGGCCCTGTCGATCATGCTCGACCGGGACGGGCGCAACCTGGGCGATGTGGCCCGGCTGGGCCTGGCGGTCCCCCTCGCCGCCGCGCTCGTTCTCGACCCGTCAGTCGCGGTGCTGCCCGCGTCGGTCGTGACGATGCTGTTCGTGGTCGACGCCATCCGGCTCCGGCGGCCGGAGGTCGGCCTCGGGGCGGCCGTCGCCGTCCAGTTGGTCGTGGCCTCCCTCGCCCGGGCGAGCGGCTTGGGCGGGGCCTGGACGGGGTTCGCCCTGTGCGTGTGCGCCGTCGCCTGGACCGGCCTGGCCGCGGTCGCGCCCGACCGGTGGAGGCAGCCGGTGGGCGCCGCCGCCGGCCTGGGGCTGCTGATCGGCCTCGCCCTGGCCACCGGGGACGGGCAGGCGTTGGCCGACTCCCTGCTGGTCGCGGGCGGCATCGGCGTCACCGCCGGCTTGGCGCTCCGCCGGGCCGCCGTCGGCCACGCGGGGGGCGCACTGGCGATCGCCGGGCTCATCGCCCACCTGCACCTGGCGGGCGTCGTTCCGATCGAGCCCTACGTCGCCCCGGTCGCCGCCCACTTGCTGGTGGCCGGCTGGGTGGCGTCGCGGCGCCGGCGCACGTCCTCATGGGTCGCCTACGCCCCCGCCGTCGCCCTCCTCGGCGGAGCGGCCTTCGCCGAACGGCTCACCGGCGGCGCCGGCTGGCACGCGGTCGTGGCCGGGGCGGTCGGGGTGGCGGCGGTGGCCGCCGGCGGCTGGCGGCGCCAGGCCGGGCCCATGGTGGTCGGCACCGCCCTGCTCGTCGCCCTGAGCGTCCGGGAGGCGCTGTCGACGCTCGCGGGCGTGCCCACCTGGGGCTGGCTGGCCCTCGGTGGGTCCGTGCTCCTGGCCGCGGCCGTCCTCCTCGAGCGCAGCGACCGCTCGCCGCTCGAGTCGGGCCGGCGGATCGTCGAGGTGCTAGCGGACCGGTTCGAGTGAGGAAGCCGGCCGCAGGTGCTTCTCGTCGACGAGGTTGATCTCCCGCCCGTTGGCGAACTGGACCCGGTAGCGGATCCACGAGAGGCCGGTGACGCTCACCACCCGGCCTCTCGTGCCCTCGGGCACACCTCGCAACGAGCCGTCGGCCGCTTCCACCTCGTCGTCCTCGTGGAACGCCATGGCCCATTGTGCCGCGGGAAGAGGCGTTGCGCTCCCGTTGTTGTTCCCTGGTACCCCTTGTTCGAGGTGAGCGCATGCCTGACGTGAAGACGACCACCCTGCCCCTCCTCCCGACCGTCAACGGCGTCGTGCTCCCGGGCATGGTCGTCACCATCGCGTTGGAGAGCGCCGACGCCCGGGCGGCGGTGGAGGCGTCGGAACTGTCCGCCGGACGGCTCCTGCTCGTCCCCCGGGTCGAGGACCGCTTTGCCTCCGTGGGCACGATCGCCCAGATCGAGGACCGCGGCGAGCTGCCGGGCGGCATGAAGGTGGTGGTGATCCGCGGCGTCGAGCGCGGCGTGATCGGGACGGGCGTGGCCGCCCCGTCGGGCCACGCCACCTGGGTGCAGGTCTCCCAGCCCGATCCGGCTGGCCCGCCGACCGATCGCGCCATGGAGCTTGCTCGCGAATACCGCGCCGTCGTCGAGAACATCCTCGATGAGCGGGGCGCGTCCCAGATGGCCGAGCTGTTCCGCGGGGTCACCGAACCCGGCGCCCTGGCCGACACGGCCGGCTATTCGCCGGACCTCACCTTCGAGCAGAAGGTCGAGCTGTTGGAGACCCTCGATGTCGAGACGCGGCTCGCGCTCGCCATCCGCTGGGCCAACGACCTGCTGGCCGACCTGGCCCTGAAGAAGCGCATCCACGAGGACGTGACCGACGGGCTGGAGAAGACCCAGCGCGAGTTCCTCCTGCGCCAGCAGATGGCGGCCATCCGCAAGGAGCTGGGGGAGGACGACGGGGAGGGCGCGGTCGACGAGTACCGGCGCAAGCTGGAGGAGTCCGGCGCGCCCGACGAGGTGCGCGCCCAGGTGGAACGGGAGATCGGCCGGCTGGAGCGGACGTCCGAGCAGAGCCCCGAGCACGGCTGGATCCGCACGTGGCTCGACACCGTGCTGGAGATCCCGTGGGGCCGCCGCACCGACGACCAGTTGGACGTGACCGAGGCCCGCCGCATCCTCGACGACGACCACACCGGCCTCGAGGACGTCAAGGACCGCATCGTCGAGTACCTGGCCGTCCGCAAGCTGCGGGCCGACCGCGGCCTCCCGGCGGTGAGCGGGCGGGGCTCCGGGGCCATCGTCGCCCTCGTCGGTCCTCCGGGCGTGGGCAAGACGTCCCTCGGCGAGTCGGTCGCCCGCGCCCTGGGGCGCAAGTTCGTCCGGGTGGCGCTGGGCGGCGTGCGGGATGAGGCCGAGATCCGCGGCCACCGCCGCACCTACGTCGGCGCCCAGCCGGGCCGCGTGGTGCGCGCCCTGCGGGAGGCCGGCGCCATGAACCCGGTGTTCCTGCTCGACGAAGTCGACAAGCTCGGGTCGGACTGGCGCGGCGACCCCTCGTCCGCCCTGCTGGAGGTCCTCGACCCGGCCCAGAACCACACCTTCCGGGACCACTACCTGGAGGTCGACCTCGACCTGTCCGACGTGCTGTTCATCGCCACCGCCAACGTGGTCGAGACGATCCCCGGCCCGCTGCTGGACCGCATGGAGGTCATCCCCCTCGACGGCTACACCGAGGCCGAGAAGGTCGCCATCGCCCGCGACCACCTGCTGGGTCGCCAACTGGAACGCAACGGCCTCGGCGCCGACGAGTGTTCGGTCACCGACGAGGCCCTGCGCCGCGTCGTGGCCGAATACACCCGGGAGGCTGGCGTCCGCAACCTCGAGAGGGAGCTGGGCAAGGCCCTGCGCAAGGTGGCGACCCGCCTGGCGTCGGGCGACGCGACCGCGCCGGTCACCGTCGACGGGGACGAAGTCCGCACGTACCTGGGCCGGCAGAAGTTCTTCTTCGAGGCCGCCGACCGCACCGCTGTGCCGGGCGTGGCGACCGGACTGGCCGTCACCGGCGTCGGCGGCGACGTGCTCTTCATCGAGGCCACGTCGTTGCCTCCGGGCGAAGGGCCGCGGCTCGTCCTTACCGGCCAGTTGGGCGACGTCATGAAGGAGTCGGCGGAGATCGCCCTCTCGTGGGTGCGCTCGCACGTGCCCGAGCCAGGCACGCCGAGCCGGTTCCACGTCCATGTCCCCGCCGGGGCCGTCCCCAAGGACGGACCGTCGGCCGGCATCACCATGTCGACCGCGCTGGCGAGCCTCCTCACCCAGCGGCCGGTGCGGGCGCAGGTGGGCATGACCGGCGAGGTGACCCTCCAGGGCCGGGTGCTGCCCATCGGCGGCGTCAAGCAGAAGGTGCTGGCCGCCCACCGGGCCGGCCTGCGCGAGGTCATCCTCCCCGCTCGCAACGGCCCGGACCTGGACGACGTCCCCGAGGCGGTGCGGGACGACATCACCTTCCACCTCGTCGACGAGATGGGCCAGGTGCTGGAGGTCGCCCTCGAGCCGGCGGCCGCCACGGCCGCCGCCGCCTAGCCGCTCAGCCGCTCAGCCGCTCAGAAGTTCACGGCTGCGTTCTGCGCCGGGTCGGTTGCGACCGGCGCGGCGCCGCGCGGCCGGGGCGGCGCGGCGTTGACGACCACGACGGTCGTGCCCACCTCCACCAGGTTGAAGAGCTCCTCCTCGTGCTCGCCCAGCATGCGGATGCAGCCGTGGGACACGCTGTAGCCGATCGAGCCGCGGTCGGGCGTCCCGTGGATGAGGATCGACGGCGCGTCGAGGCCGAGGGCCAGTTGGCCGAGCGGGTTGCCGGGCCCCGGGGGGATGACCCGCGGCATGCCCGCGGCCCAGGCGCTGCCCGGGTTGTACCAGGCCGGGTTCTCGATCTTCTCCACGATCTTCCACTGCCCCGTCGGCGTCGGGTAGGAGGCCGAGCCGGTGGCCACGGGCCAATCCTTCGACCGCACGCCGTCCTCGTACAGGTAGAGCTTGTTCTCGCCCGCCCGCACGAGGATCACCTTCTGGAAGGCGTCGCGAACCGACGGCGGGGCGACGTCGGTGGTGACGAGCTTGACGTTCGCGTCGTTCAGTTGGATGGCGTCGGCGACGGCCGCCGCGCTCCCCTCCCGGTCCAGCTCCACGCCGGGGCGGCCGGGGGCGAACACCAGCCAGCCCGACGAGGCGTCGATGGCGGGCGTCTCCGGATCGGTGTGAATGGATGCGGCGAAGTGGTCCAGTTGGCGTTCGAGCACGCCCCCGTTCCACCTGGGGGCGGCGGCCACGACCTTCTGGGGGTGGGAGAAGAGGCGGCCCCATGTGCGGGCGACGGCGTTGCCGCTGGCCTGCCCCTGGGCCCGGCGGACCGCGCCGGCGACGTCCACCCGCAGTCCCAGCTCCCACGGAGTCGTCTCCATGCGGAACACGCCTGACGTGACCGTGATGGACCGGTGCAGCGGGCTCTCGATCCGGTCCCGCAGGAGCGCCACCGCGTCGCCGGTGCGCATCCCGCCGACGGGGATGCCCTCGATGACCGTGCCGGGCAGGAGGCGGCCGCTGTTGCCCCGGTCGTAGTGGATCGCCCAGGCGCCAGCAGCCCCGGCGACACCGACGAGGACTGCCACGACTGCGACGCACGACACGACCCACCGCCGGCCCACGGCGGACAAGTTAGCCGTTCCTAGCCGGTCAGGCCCCGCAGCTTGCGAGGGAGGAGCCGACCGAAGGTCGCCAGGTCCTCGATACGGAGGGCGCGCGCTGCCGCGACGAACGTGACCAGCCCGGCGCCGCCGCCGAGGACGAGCTGGAGCACGGCTCGGGCGTCGCCGCGGGCGAAGGCCGACGCGAACCACAGGGCCGCGAGCATGACGGTGGCCGACGCCAGCGACGCGAACACGGTCTTGGTCAGCTCCCGGACGGTCTTGGCCGACTCCAGTCCGCCGACCCGTTTGGCCAGCATGTAGGCCGCCAGCACGGCGGCGGTTACGTAGCAGATGGTGTGGGCCAGGGCGAGGCCGCGCACGTCCAACGGCCCGAACAAGGCGAACGAGGCGATCAGGTACACGGTGTTGCTCACGACGTTCACGACGAGCGGCGTCCGGGTGTCCTGCCGGGCATAGAAGGCCCGTACCAGGAGCAGGAACGCGGAGAAGGGCAGGAGGCCGAGGGCGAGCAGGTCGAGCGTCGACGCCACCAAGCGGCTGCTGGCGGCCCCCATCACGCCGTGCTGGAGCAGGACTCGGATCAGCGGCCGCGACAGGAGGATGAAGGCGGCGGTGGCGGGGATCATGAGGAGGGCCATGGCCCGCAGGCCCCCGGCGGTGCGAGCCCGGAAGCCGGCGTCGTCCTGGTCCACGTACTGGGCGGAGAGCGTCGGCACCAGCGCGGTCATGATCGACACCGCGGCGATGCCGTACGGCAGTTGGAAGAAGGTGAAAGCGGTGAAGTAGGCGGTCGGCCCGCCCTGGACGCCGTTGGCGAGCACCAGCGCGATCCCGAAGCTGATCTGGTTGCTCACCACGTAGCCGAGCGTCCACAGGGACAGGCGGCCCAGCTTGCGCACCGCCGGGTGGCGGAACGCCAGGATCGGTCGCAGGCGGCCGGGCAGCTTGCGCACCGCGGGCCAGTTGGCGAGGGCCATGGCGGCCACCCCCGCCGTCGTCCCCGCCGCGAGGAGGAACTTGGCGCCGAAGTCGGCGTTCACGCCGGCCGCCGTGGGGTCGCCGCCGGCGGTCGCCGCGAACACCAGGAAGACTGCGATCACGACCAGGTTGTTGAGGATGGGAACGAACATGGGCACGCCGAAGCGGTCGTGAGCGTTCAGCAAGGCCGCGCTGATGGCGGCGTAGCCGTACAGGGCGATCTGGGGGGCGAACACGCGCAGGAAGAACGTCGCCAGCTCCTGCTGCTCCTGCGCCTCGGCCCCTGACAGGCGCAGCGTGAACAGGCGGATGACCGCCGGGGCGGCGACGATGGCGACGAGGCTGATGGCGACCAGCACGGCCATCGCGGTCATGACCAGGCTCGACACCGCCTCCCACGCCTCGCCCTTCTCCTTGGTGCGCAGCTCCTCGACCACGACGGGGATGAACACGCCGGTGAGCACGCCCCCCAGCACCAGCTCGTAGATCACGTTGGGCAGCGTGTTGGCGATGTTGTAGGTGTCGGCGACGCGCGACTCCGTCACGCCCAAGGCGAACGCGGCCGCCGCCAGCCGGCCGAGGCCGGTGACGCGGGAGAGGGCGGTGCCGACCGCCATGACGGCGGCCGAGCGCCCGAGGCTAGGGGCCCGGTTGGTAGCTATGGCCGGTAGCTTGCCCCGTCGGCGAGGACCTCGATCTTGTCCGGCGCGAAGATCCCACCCCAGACCAGCAGCTCCTCGCCGGTCCACACGCCGCTCGGGCCGAAGCGGGCGTTCCAGCTCGGGGTGTCCCGCCACCTGTCCTCGGCCGGGTCGTACGCCGCGCCGTCGCCATAGAACACGAGGCTGTTGTCGGGCCCGCCGCCCCAGATGAGGAGTTCCTCGCCCGTCCACGCCGAGGCGAAGGCGCGCCGGGGCTGGAGCGGGGACTCGGCCAGCGGGCGCCACGTGTCGGCGGCCGGGTCGTAGGCGGCGCCGTCGTTGAGGGACCGGGCCGGGGCCCCGCCGCCCCAGTACAGGACCTCCTTCCCCGTCCAGTGGGCGGTCGCCGAGCGGGCGGCCAGCGGGCTCTTGCCGATGGGCCGCCAGCTGTCGCTCGCCGGGTTGTAGGCGGCGCCGTCGTCGAGGGCGGCGTCCTCACCTGCGAACCCGCCCCAGACCACTATCTCCCGGCCCGTCCAGGCGCCGCTGATGGCGCTGCGCCCCGCCAGCGGCGCGGCGGCCAGCCGGCGCCAGGTGTCGGCCTCCGGGTCGTACGCCGCCCCGTCGTTGAAGCTGACGCGGGCGGTCTGCCCGCCCTCGCCGCCGCCCCAGAGGAGCAGCTCCCTTCCCGTCCACACGCTGGCGGCGCCGAAACGGCCGCGGAGGGGCGAGGCCGCCATGGGCCGCCACGTGTCGGCGGTGGGGTCGTACAGGGCGCCGTCGGCCAAGGCGGCGTCCCCCGCGTTGCCGCCCCAGACGATCAGCGCCCGCTCGGCCCAGACCGCGACCGGGCGCAGGCGAGGGGAGAGGGGGGAGGATGCGAGGGCGCGCCACGTGTCCGCGGCCGGGTCGTACGCCGCTCCGTCCGCCACCGGCTGGGCGATCGCGCTGGTGCAGAAATCGCCGGAGCACACGCCGCCGCCCCACACGACCAGCTCCTTGCCGGTCCAGGCGGTGGCGGGAAAGAACCGTCCCGCCAGCGGCGACTGGGCGATGGGCTCCCACTCCGGTTCGTCACCCCCGCCGGCCCGCAGCACGAGCACCGCGCCGACAACGAGCACGGCCACGGCCACGCCGCTCCCGATCGCTGCGCGCCGATTCACGTTGAGCGGGTGACCGGGATCGAACCGGCACCACCAGCTTGGAAGGCTGGAGCTCTACCATTGAGCTACACCCGCGAGCGTCCCTGCGTCGGGGAGGGGGGATTTGAACCCCCGACCGCCTGCCCCCAAAGCAGGTGCGCTACCGCTGCGCCACTCCCCGGTATTCCTTGTCCCTCCCAACGCTCCGGTCGCCCGGATCACACCGCTGTGACACTACCCAACTCGCTCGCGTTCCCAGGAGGGTGCCCTCGGCGGGCACGAAGGCAAGCGTAAACGACATGAGGGCGCTGCAACGAGACTTCAAGCGCCCCCAGCGGGCGGCCCGGCGATCACCCCGCGCCATCGCGACCTACCGGGAGGCGATCGACCAGTTGGCCGCCTTCCTCGAACGCTCCGGCATGCCGACCGCAGTCGCCCGCGATCCGGCGCCAGCGTCGAGGCGTCCATGAACGAACTCCACGCCCGGACCAAGCCGGCGACCGCGTCGAACCGCTTCCGGGCGCTGCAGCAGATCTTCAAGTTCGCCGTGGAAGAGGAAGAGATCGACCGCTCGCCCATGGAGCGCATGCAGCGGCCTACCGTGCCCTCGAGCCGGTCCCGGTCCTCTCGACCGACGACCTCCGGGCGCTCCTGGCCGCGTGCGCGGGCAAGCACTTCGAGGACGAGCGGGACATCGCCACCGTCCGCTTTGCCGCCGGCGGGCCTTGGCCGACTTCAATGCGAGCCCGACGGATCGACCTGCCGCTCGAACCGCGCCATGAAGGCGTTGCGGGCCGCCTTGGGTCGTGGGTGGGCGTGCGCCGCCTCGGCCCTGGCCGCCAGGGCCGCATCGCGCAGCGCCAACGGATCAGCCAGCTCCGCCGCTCGCCGTAGCCGGTAGGCCCGCTTTGCTCGGCCTCGCTGTCGCACATCTGGGCCGTCCGATCCTCCTGACCTGCTCCGACACGAGCCGCGGCGTAGCCGGACGCGACGGAACTTAGCGGTTCCAACGCAGGTAGCTCGGCTACCTGCAAGTCTGTGCAGGCCTGAGCGCGTCCGGCGAGCGAAGGGAATGTTCGGTGTCGCGGAGGAGTCGGTGGCATGCAGCTCGCCTGATCGCGGCTTCGGGCATCCGGGGGGCGGAACGATGCTGACGCTGCGGCTGGCGCACCGCCGCGAGCCCGGCGGCGCCCACGCCGTCGATGTCTCGCTGGACGACGGCGGCGTCGTCGAGCGGGCGTCGAGCCGGTTCG
>Ga0187892_10008299_pt1 | contig 14268 bp, 12 predicted proteins | sample MA1701073metaG_FD_139345 | JGI IMG/M metagenome (GOLD analysis project Ga0187892, IMG submission 139345) | Bio-ooze microbial communities from a basaltic lava cave in the Kipuka Kanohina Cave System on the Island of Hawaii, USA - MA170107-3 metaG ... | reverse complement strand
TTTCGCGTGGATATTCCGAAGAATGAAAAAATCCGAAATCGGTTACTACCCAAAAATCCCGTTACTGAACTGACCTGAACGACTTGCAGACACTGCAGGTTCCAACAGTTGGACACCAGTGACATTTGATAGCTAATCCTTGACTCGTCACTTTGTAGATCTCACTATTTACCGAAATGAAATTCTGGGGCGAGTTGTCGCCGTATGTCTCTTGCTTTGGTCGACAGGTGGAGTGCACCTTGGCCCAATCCTTCACGAGTTGTCGGGATCGCTGACGGCGATACTCTTTCGGTGAAAGGATTGCGCGGCAGCCAGGATCCGACTTCCACGGCATCGATTGCCCAGATAAGGGCCAGCCGTTCACCAATCGAGCAGGTCTAGCCCCTGGTTTCGTCGCAACGCGTTGGAGGACCAAACGCTTGAACGGTTGGAAAGACCAAGCCAGAAACGTGAAGCACGGCCTGTGGTCGATTCTGAACCGATTCCTCCATGGGAGATTAGCAGGCAAGTAAGGCCGGCCCCCCTGGACTTGAACGGGAGGTGAATCTCCATGAGCGCAGTAAGTCCGCTATTGAGCAGGGCCACTGCAACATCGACGAGGCCAGCTCACGCTCACGAGGTCTGGTGGGAAAGTTGTGTTAGGAGTTTTCGTGTCCCACATCTGAGAATCAATGTCCGAGACCACGCCGAATCTTATTGTGGAGAAATCAGTCTTGCCGCCAAGTCAACTTTGGTAGTGACCTGCGTTCCTCATTCAGTGAGTACAGCGGGAAAACAAATTTGATTCCAAGATTGGAAGGGAATGCGCATCCCTGGGAAGTCGGTGAATCGAAGGCGGCCACCGCGAAGAGGGAGATTGCCAGGGTAATGTCGAATCAGATCGCGTCCAATCAAACGCCTTTTGAAATTCGGTATTGCCTGTTTTGCAGGAAACGGGTTGAGTTCCTGAAGCCTCAGAAATAGTCATCCGATGGTGGTGCGGTTTTTGCTATCCACGTACTCTTGGCAGCGGAGGTTGCAGTGAAACAGATAACCGATCAAACCCGTTGCGAAAGGTGCGCTGTGATTCTTAGTACCAGCTTTGAGGAAGACGGAGTTTCTAAGACAGTCTTTCATCAAAGATTGTCAATTACCCTGCTAGACAAGACACAGAATAGAGTTGCCTGGTCTTGTCCAAACTGTGGCTACAGCATGGACTGCATCTTGATGGTTTTCCCATGATCCATTAATAAAAATCCAAGTGATCCCGCCTAGAAGCTTCGCCCGATCCGGAGGCAGTATGAGTGAACCACAATCAGAACACGAAGACCTCATTCCAGAGGAGCCGCTGTCAGACGACGCGAAGAATGACCGCATCGAAGCCAATGTTCGCAAGGCAGCCCAGATGAAAACGGAGCGTGAGAAAGAGAAACCGGCCAGCGGTGGTTGAACTTCGGCAATCAAACTGACCACGCCGATGGTGATGCGGTTGTCGCTGGACGTACCACAGTCACGCCAACGGCATAAAGGGCTCTTGGGAGCAGTACTGAAGCGTCCTGCAATCATCGACAGGAGAACCGATGCTCCGAGCAGGAGGAGCGGAGAGATGCCAAGCAGACAGATTTTGTGCGCACCTCAGAATCCTGCCGAAGTAACGGTTTGCTCGCGGTAACGATCTGTGTTCAGAGACCGCAACAGCTAGCCTAGCTCCGAACAAGGCAACCTCTTTCGTAGTACGACCATCAAGAGGGACAAAGTAGAGAACGAAGCTAAACTTGAGAGTTTTCGTCCGACCATGAAGTGCCCTGCTTGCAAAGCCAAAATGAAGCAAGGTTCGCAATTTTGCTATGAATGCGGTCGAGGCTGGTTTGTTGCCCACAGACTGAGCCTTGGGCTCGACATCAGCCTCGCTACGGCACTGGCGGCGTTTAGCTTTGTCGCCTATCTCTGGCTGCGTCTTTGATTCTTGTTTTGGCTGCGCTGACAATTCCTTAGCCTCGCGATTGACACCTGCGAATGGAATTCACATGACTCTGAGTAGACGATGCAGACTTCGACCTCAGGGTGAACGCAGAGCGCCTAACCAGAATGTCCCTTCGGTCTATTCGCATTCGTGTGACCCATCAGTTCTTCTGACCTTGACCCATCTTGTACAATCAATCAAGAACCAGATGGTTGACGGTGTTGGCTCCTCCCTCACTCGACAGGCCTTTCAGGGTATCTATGGTCCCATCCTCTGGATTAGCGAACCACCAATTGCTGCGAACATCATCGATATCAAGCCAGCGAGAGCCGCAGTTAATGTCAGAGATACGCTGTCTATTTGATCGTCTGTGTTTTTTTGGGATCCATTCCAATTTGCCGCAAGCTTCAACCCCAGCCAACCCATCATTCCTGGAGCGATTCCTTGAACATCGAGCGCAATAAGAACCGTAAATACCAAGCGTTCGACGCAGCCTATGAGCCATGCCGGCACCCGTTTCTCGCTGGCGGGTCTTGATAACTTGAGTGCCTTCCTGATCCCCTTCAGGAACAAGCCGGTTACAGCTCCGCCGGTAACCATTGCGACCCCTACTATGCCGAAAACCCAAACCTTGATAACAGCATCCATTAGTTCCTTCCTCTTCTTTCAAAGAGGGCCGGGGCCTCCGAAAGTAACCCCAAAAAGTATTGCCTCTGCTCCTGATCAAACCAGGGAGCAGAAGGCACGGCTCATCGAATCTTCATCGCTGGCGACAAGGAAACAATTGAGCCGTTCTTTGGCCGTCTGAGCGGCCGGTTTCTTTTCGGGATCTACGGCTATCACAGCGCCCCACGCGAGCAAGCCAAGGCGTCCAGCGTCCAACCAAAATCGTCCATGTCCCCTCAGTATACTGACTGCTCCTACTTGACTCTAGGCCATGCGGACACCGAACTCGACGCCTGATTCACAGGGGGCTGGCTTCAGGAATATCCGTCCGGGCAATTCAGCACACAAACCTACCGAAACTCTAGCAACCAAGAGGTATCGGGTGGATAGACACAATCTGGTTGCGGCTCCAAATGGAAATTGGTGAGACGGTGTTGCCGAACGTCCCCGTACTTTTGTTGCAGTTTGCAGTGTAGACACACTGTAGCAATCCCTTAGGGGCTTCTCTATTCTAAACGTCGCTTGTCTCCGGAACCAATCATCAAGAGAAAAGGGACCAAGATGCAGAAGAAGCCGCTTCGCTGTGTGCTGCTCGCAGTCTTAGTATTTCTAGTTGCGCTATCTGGTTGCATCGATCGGGAGCCGCCTGTCCAAGCGCAGCCAGAGCCGCCGCTCGCCCAACCTGAACCAGCCAAATCCGAACTAGCCCAGCCGGAACAGCCGAAAGAAACCAAAGTGAAGGAAGCATCCAGGAAGAAGTCAAGTAAGAAGAAAGCTAAATCGGCGCGGGCACCCAAAAGAGCCGACGTCGCCCGCTCATCGTGAGTCTCTGGTGCGTGCCGCAATGAATTCTTGGCCAGGGGGAGGAAAACTTGCCTGAAGTTTTCAAGCCCAGAGAACTGCCGGACGAGGTCTAACGAATTCTTTAGTGTGTCTTAAAAGAGCCCGGAATTTGAAGCGACCAGACAAGTAATTATCCGGCGCTCAAGATTGCCTGTCTAGGGTCGTTCCCGAAAAGCGAGTCCCACGGCTCGCCTGGCAGCCAATACGCTTTGGCACTGCGTGAAAGGAGGATAGTTATCATAGAAGCAATGATGGGGATTTGTGCGGTACTCGCTGCGGTATTCATTAGCTTCCTCGTATGGGCAGTCGTCATAGCGCAGAAGTCTAAGATACGTAAGCGGCCCGACAAGGTCCAACCAGGGAACGTGTTTGAGGAGGATGAGGAATAGCCCGGTAACAAGGAGCCCAGCTTCGGCCCGCCTTCAGCCGGCAGCACGCTTCAAAAGTGGCTCAGTGGCGGTGAAGGAAACGTATAAGGCAAAGCCCCTGCAAGTCTTGCCGGCAACTGTATCGTTGAAGTCGCCTACGGCTAGATGAGTTGCTGGATCAACCTATTCGCGCCAATCGCTGGTAAAGAAGCAAGGCTAACACTGCAACGCCGCCTTCGGAGAGGGCGAGAGCCGCCGCCGCAAAGACCCCGAGGGGGCGACCTAGACTGCCGCTCAAAGCCCAGCGCCAGCTGGTGCCATCAGCGGAGCAGGGTCAACTCAGGAAAGCTGCATAGATCGGGCATCTTCTAGAATTTCTGCCAAGAGCCTGTTTTTGCTTTGGCTGCGTTGGCAATTCCCGGTAGTGACTCATTTTGAATCCAAGAGCACTGCGATTGAATGGTCGATAACCTAACAATCCCCCCTGGTTAAGTTACAAGTATTAATAAATCAAACAATGTTTGTTTTTGGCGATTTCAGACCTCTTCCTGGCGGAGAGCTTCTCTGCCACCGTTTGCTCAGGAATGGAAGGGAATTTGGGGAGAGTTCAAAAACAAAAAAGGAGTTCCTGTCATGAGATTCTTGGGCCCCACTTGTAGTAATCCGAAGTGTAACACTCCTATCCCGTTCATGGCGGTACGAGATGAAAGCAAACCCGCAAATCCGATTGATCCTGCAAGCAAAGGATCTGTCGAAATACAGTGTCCAAAATGTAAGAAAGTAGACAAATATCCGATGACTTCTATCCAACTAATTCCCCTAGCTGAATCGGCAGAATGAGTCACTACCGCATATTGGATCTCATCGACGCCGATCGCATCGATTTGGCCTAGCACCCGGTGCTCCAGCCCGAAGGTAACGGCGTGTTCCACCGCGTCGAAGACCTTGTCCCAGGATGTGCGAAAGGCCTCCGCCGTCTCTTTCCATGACAGTCGCCGCGCCCAACGGGCTAAGAAGAGCATGTAGGCTTTGGTCAGTGTGCGTTTGCCGTCGCCCCAGGGAACTTCTTCGACAGCCACAATGCCGCAGCGGCGACAGTTGACGCGCCGCATGGTGTACAGAAGGAAGACGAGAAACCCCCACAGGGGGATGAACTCAAAGCGCCGTTCGACGAGCTGGTCGTAACCGGGCGCCGGCAGATGGCAGCGCGAGCAGACTGCGGCCGAACCCTTGCGCGGCCGCACGGCCACTTCGATACTCTTCTTGTCGGCACTGAAGTGGGCGTGCTGGTAGACAAAACCTTGGAAACGATGGCAGCGGTTCAGAATCGTGATCAGTTCCATGGCGCGGAAACGGGCGGCGGCGAATCTCTACCATAAACCGCTCCAGACCCGCGAGCCTCGGAATCGATAAACGCGGGGCGACCAGACAGGGCCTATGACGGTTTTCAGGTGTACCGATTCGTCTATGTAGGCGGCTTCAGCGAAACTGTTGGAGGCTGCAGTGGCCCCGCCGGCTCACGAGTTCGCTATTTCTGCGGACCGACCATTCAACTCCTATCCATGGCGAAGCGCGGTCATCGGATCCAGCGCAGCCGCGCGACGCGCTGGCAGATAGCAGGCGAGCCCGGACGTTAGCAGCAAGGCCAGCACCACACCACCAAGTGAGGCTGGGTCGGTTGGAGCGATCCCGAAGAGCAGGCTGCGCAGGGCTGTTGCCATCGCGATTGCAGCAGCCAAGCCGACAAGCAGGCCAATCACGACCGGCTGCATGCCTTGCGAGAAGACCCAGCGCAGGACATCGCTTCGTGTTGCCCCGACTGCAATGCGAAGTCCAATATCCCGTGTCCGGCAGGCTACGGCGTAACTGACTACGCCGTAGACTCCCACGGCTCCCAGCAGCAGGGCAAGAAATGCGAAGCAAGAAGTCAACATCATCTGGAAGCGGCGTTGCGCCACAGATGCGGAGACAATCTCTCGCATGGTGCGTATCGCCGGAATCGGAAGACCGGCGTCCATCCTTCTAATCTCCGCACGTACGGCGGGAGCGGGAGCCGCGGTTTCCTGGGCCGACTTCACAACCAAGGTTGCGCGTTCGCTGGCCCACTGGTGGTAGGGCCGATAGATGATTGGCAGGGGCTTGCGATCGCTTGCGCCAGGAAGGACATCTTCCATCACACCAGCTATTGTGATCAACGGGCCGGTTACGTCGCCCTGTCGGAATGTGCGGCCGACGACAGTCGCGCGCGCTTCACCCGGCCACAGACTGTTTGCCAGAGACTCCCCGATCAAAGCCACTGGTGTTGGCTCATGCTCGGCAAAATATCGCCCGGTGAGCAGTGCGGTCCCGCTTGCCGCAAAGTAACCTCCGGTTACGCCTCGAATCATCCCGACCGGCCGCTCGTGCACCACGCTCAGAAGGTCAGTATCGGTAGCGTGAAAGATTGCCTGGTTGGAGGATGTCTCGGAGGTGGCGGGCAAAGCGCTGATTGCTCCTGCCGCTTGGATACCGGGAAGATCTCGAACCCTTCCGGCGAGTTCGCGATAGAACGCCGTGCGGCTTTCGCCGGTCAAATAGCGCTGTCCTGGAAGGGACAGATCGATAGCTAAAACGCGCTCCACCTGGTAACCGCGATCGGCCCGCATCACGTTGACAAAGCTGTGAAGCAGCAAACCTGCGGAGGTCAACAGCGGCGTAACGAGGGCCATCTCCACTCCCACCAGAAGTTGGCGAAAGCGCGCCGCCCAACCGCCTCCAAGCGCTCCTCTGACTCCCTCTTGAAGACCCGCAGCAGCATCCTTCCGGTGCGACTGCAAGGCGGGGATGACGCCGCACAGGATTCCCGTGACAGCGCTCGCAGCCATTGCGAAAACGAATACCGTTAAGTTCAGACGAGAGTCCGATAACAGACGCACTTCATCGGGGCCGTAAGCGGCCAATAGGCTGGCTCCAGATCCCGCCAAGCCGGCGCCGAGAATTCCTCCTAGCATTGCTATTAGCGTGGTTTCCGTCAGCGTCTGGCTGATGATCCGCGCCCGCCCGGCTCCCAACGCGATTCGTGTGGCAAACTCGCTGGCGCGACTCGTTACACGCGCCAAAAACAGATTTGCGATGTTGGTGCAGGCCGTCAGAAGAAGCAGGACGGAAGCCGCGAGAATGAGCAGGAGCCGGAGCCGCACTTTTCCCGCGTAGATCTCCCGGATCGGCACGAGTTGCGTGCGCAGTTCTATGCTCGACTCGGGTAACAGCGTGCGGTAATACCTGTTCAGGATTGCCTGGAGCTGCTGCCGCCCGCGCTCCGCGTTCTCACCCGCTCGGAGCCTGACGAGCAACCCGTAATCCCAACTTTCGTTGTTTGGATCCAGTTCTCTCTTCGTCGGTGCGATTGGCTTCCAGATGTCTATTCGAGGTGCGAAGGAGAGCATAGGGTGGAGAAGTGCTCCCGTGGGCACCAGCAGTGAGGCCGGTGCGATGCCAACCACAAGATGGCTTTGCCCGTTGATGTCGATCGTCCGGCCGACCAGATTCGAATCGGAACCATATCGCCGGCGCCACAAGCCGTCGCTGATCACTACAACCCTATCCTTCCCGAGCTGTTCCTCCTCAGCGAGAAAGCCGCGACCATGGGCCGGCGGAACACCGAGGAAGGCGAAGAAGTTAGTTGAGACGTGCGCGCCTCCAAGGAGTTCTGGCTCGCCATCGCCGGTCAGGGTGCACTCCCACGGCTTCAAGGCGCTCATCGCCCCGAAGGCTGTCTCTGCTTTGCGCCATTCATGGTAGATGTGGATAGTTGCCGACAAGCTCGAGAACTGGCTATCCGCCCTCGGAGCCACCACCTCGACGTTGTATATCTGTTCCGGCTCCGAATATCGGAGCGGCTTGATCAGGACCGCGTGGACAACCCCAAAAATCGCAGTGTTCGCGCCGATCCCGAGCGCGAAGGTGAGAATCGCCGCCGCCGCAAAGCCCGGGCTCTTACGGAGTGAGCGGCACGCATAACGAACGTCCCGTAAGAAATGATCGAGCCACTGGCCAGGCTTCTGGTCGCGAGAGTCGTCTTTCGCCAGTTCTAGCGGTCCAAACTCGCGGCGGGCCCGCAACTCCGCCTCCTTGCGGGTCAATCCCTGATTAATGTAGTCATTGATTTGGCTCTCCAGATGGAACCGGAACTCGGAATCCACCCGATGTTCCCACTGCCCTCGCCTGAACCACGCATTCCAGTTCATTTCACCGAATCCTCATTCCGCGGTTTCGAGAACCAATGAGATCGCCTCACATAGACGCTTCCACCCAGCTGTCTCCATCTCCAATTGCTGTCTTCCCGCTTTCGTCAGACTGTAGTATTTGGCGTCGCGCCCGCCATCGGTTGTTTTCCATTCGGACTTGAGCCAACCCCGGTTCTCCAGTCTGTAAAGAGCGGGATAGAGGGAACCCTGCCGAATCTGGAGTGCATCTTTTGAAATCTGCTGGATCCGCTGGACGATCGCATATCCGTGAATCGGCCGTAGCGCCGCGACCGTCAAGATCAGCATGTCTAGTGTTCCCTGAAGGAGTTCGGCTTCGCGGGTCGCCGTTGATGTTTTGCCGTGCCTAGACATTCGAGATATTCAGAATAAGGTACGATGCCTAGAATGTCAAGGCATGGTTTCCACTCGGCTGACGGCGTAGCGTTTACCGGAGAGGGTTCGAAAGGCAACTGGCTACGAACAGGAAAACCTGAAGCCGCGCTATCCAACATCGGGTTCGCGGGCTGCGCGAGCCGAGCTTCTGCCCATTGGAGCGTATCGGTGACCCACAGATTTCTCCGACGAGGCTTCCGTAAGGACTGACCGAAAGTGCGACAACCAGGCAGAAAAGTCGACCTGGCGAGGACTGGTCTTGCGACTGGCACCGGATCTCGCGCGTTGCTTCAAAGCTTCACTCGGTTCAACCAGGTGTTTGGCAGGCTCTCGATGTTTTCCTTCCGATTGAAACTGGTTGAGAACTCCCCTAACGCGTTCTAAGACGACTTTCGCGAAGGAAATCAGTCTCTCCAGGCACTCGTCTTGGCCGAGCGCATGAAACGTTTGGTATGCGCCGAGAGGTTGGAAGTGGAAATGTATCGCGGGCGTACCCAGGATCGATGACGACGATGACAAATTCATCGGTCTCATCGGAGCAGCGATGACGAAAACCCAAAAGTTTGACAGAGGTTGTGGAAAATCGATTGTATCCATTATTACTCCTGACCTGTGGTCGACTCCGATAAAACCGGTGATTCCTCAGGAACAATCTGGCGGATAGCTTTTCTTGGAAACAGCTGGAACTTTCGCTCTCGCAACGTCGGGCTTAAGCCTTGTTCTGTCAGTTGCCCTGTCAAGGATAAGATGGTTGGCACAAAGCTGAGACTATCGTAAGGTTCGGTGATCAACAGCCCGCGCGGGATACCGGTTCGCGGTCCCCCGGCAAACATGAGAGTAGAATGTGTAGACGCACGGAAAAATGAGCCGTGATTGCCGCCGGGATTGAACCCTCGAATATTAAAGTTCCAATGGTCATTTGCAAAGACGACCAGATCCGCTTGCACGAGCCGTCGTTTGCGCTGGTGAAATCGTAGAAGCAACCGCTCTTCGTCCGAAGCCTCCTGCCATCGAGGATCGAGCGAATTCGCGGCATGGAAAGCAAACTGTTCATATAGGCTGATCAGCCCGTTGGAATACTTAGTCGCGTGCAACGCGCCCAGCCATTCGTCCTCAGAGTGCCACTCATCCAGCCAGGCAGCTCGCTGATCTTCTGGAACCTCGAGTTTCGGATCCTCCCAAATCCGCAATGGCAATTCGCTACGCCATTCTTGCGGGCGAAAACTTACCGAACCCCTGGTATTCTGGGTCAGGTCCCGAACCGGCAGGTAGCGCAAGCTTAGGTGGTACTCCTTGTCGCGACGGGCCAGAATTAAGGCTTGTCGATCGCTGCCCGCATAGAGCCAAACGGCATCTTCTACAGGCACGCAGTTCGGCGGAAGGGCAACAGCTAGCGCTTCCGGTGCCACAGCGTGGACTACAAAATCGACCGGAGACGTGGATACTCCAGGCTGAACATTGTTGCGCGCTCGCAGGTCCTTCAATGTGGAGAAATAGTCCATACGAACAAAGCTTTTCTCCGCATCCAGCGAGTCTTGCGCATCGAGAATCAATCCGCTGCCAGCAAGACGAACCACATAATTTTGCAGATCGTACAGTGTGTTGATCTCACCCATGCTCTTTGCCGGAATCAACTCGCCGATTTTCCAGCGGGACGGATCAAAGCTCTCGGGCCTCAGCGAGACGAGATTGGCCAGCGTGCGGGAAAAAGTGGTGTATTCTCGCTTATTGGCTTGGCTGGCTGATAATTGGAATGAGATGCGCCGGGACTCTTGCTCCTTACGAAGTTTCTTTTCCTCCTTGGTCCACTTCTTGGGCTGTGCTTGAGCCCGCAATCGAAGTCTCTCAATTGATCGCCCCAGTGCGGCCAGCTCTTCGGACAATTCAGAGAGTAGAGCACTCCAGGCTGGCCTGTTTCGGTCCAAGGTAGAGAAAAAGGCTTGAGTAGCGGCACGACGCGTGGATGGCGTCAAGTCCTTGCGCCGCAGTTGCTGCAGGAGGATATGCAGGAGATTTACATCACTATGACGCAGATAGACTGATGCCCGTTCATTGCCGTCGCAATCGAGGAGCAAGGTTGGATAACGGGAACTTTCTCGCCGCAGATAATACGATTCGGAAGAAGGGGTAGTGATGACAGGAACCGTGGGAGAGAGAGCTTTGAAGGTGTAGTCTCCACGGGGGGGTCGATGGGTGACGATGTGATGACCCCCGCCAGCGGCGCTGCCAAAGAAGTTGAGAAGATTGTAGCCTTGACTGTAGACCTGCTCATCCATATTCATCCCGTGATCGGAAACCAGGATCAGAGCAGTTTCAGCAGCCAGCGAGCTCTGCTCAATCGCTGTCCATAGGCGCCCCACCAAGGCATCGATCTCTTGAAGCACTCGAAGCTGGGTCTCCTGATCATTGTTGAGGTGTGCGATATGATCAAAGACAGGAGTCATGTAATCGAGATAGCGTACCTGTGGATCGCTCAGCTTGGCGATCAGTTGCCGCTCTACCATCTCAAACAGGATCGTTCCCCCTTCGAGCCCGATAGTCCACTCATCCAGCATTTCTCTGGGGTTCTTACGCGTCAGAAAGTGTTTTAGGCCGCGGGTCACCGACAGGTTGGTGTTGCCTCGTTGGTAGAGCTGGAAGCTCATGTGGCGCTCGTGGGTTCCGTATGCATCGCAGAGCAGTGGTATCTCTTGCTCATCGAGGACTTCAACGCCTGGCATCTCGATGCTACGACCTACCGACTGCTTAAGGTAGAAAGTGAAAAAATCGAGGTAATCATAAGAACGGTGGGTGAGCCGGTCAAACTCCACGTTTCCCTTGATCAGCGATGGCTGCCCCGTATCCAACAAGGCCCAGGAGGGAGCGGAAAGGCTGAGGCCCCGCACATAGAAGTTGGAGAGTCGGCTGCCTTCATCATAAAAAACACGCGCGATCCAGGGAAGACGACTTCTCCCCGTGCGAGGATCATTTTCGTGCACGTAGCGATCCAATAGATCAAAAGGTAGTCCGTCCGCTTTGACGATCACGACTCGCTGAGTCGCGGACCAGCACAGGGAATTCCAAGCTAGAACGACCAGAATGACTCTCAATGACCGCCGAGCAGAAAACGAACCGGAAGGCGCCAGAAATGCTCCTGGTTGTCTTGTGGGCATGTCTAGCTTCCAGCGGTTTCGGTGATTGTTGCGATTGGGGATGTATCCTCAGCCGGCTCTACAGACAATGTCAGTCCAAGATATTCCTCGCTCCGCTGCCGCCATCGGTCCTCAAGAGTGGGATCGCAAGCGAGACGTAGGAGTTCCTTCCGGGCTCTCTGGTTTCCCATTCGATAGAGTGACTTCAAACAGAGCTCGCGCATTGATTCGTCGCGCGTCAGAGTAAAGAGAAGGGCGCTGAGACGAATTACTTCATCTTTCACTCTACCCTTGTTCTCTGACAGGTAGAGCAAAGCGCGACGCATAATTTCGATATCCCAGTTCACTTCGGGTCGAGGGCTGGATTGAGTGACCTCGCGTAAAAAATGCATGTAATGGTCGGTGCGACGTTGAACTTCCAAGAGAGCTCGCAGTTCCGGATCGGCTTTTTCGTGGTGAGTGTAGAGACCAAAGCTCAGGACATTGGCCACCTGCAGGAATGCTTTCTCAAGACTGCCGTGAACACTACGAGTCCTCTCTTGACGGCGATCGAGATCCAAGCGCGCTGGGAGTCCATCAGGGCGACGAGCATAAGCTAACAGTCCATCGTATTGGTCGCGCGCCAATTGAGACTCCGCGTCCAGGTCGTTTTCCATCGGATTGAGTGCGACTCGCTCCAAACGACGGCTGACGTCGCTCCGCACTTCCGGGTCGAGTGGAGAATCCAAGGACAGCAGGAGCTTTAGCTGTGAGTAGGCAGAAAAGCGACTTCGTTGCGAGATGTCCGCGCCACGGCGGTGTGTGATGAAATCCAGGGACGCGAGCCCCGCCCCATAGTAAAGGTTACCAAACGGCGAAAGCGACAGCACATTGCGTGCAACGTCGTGGACAACCCGCTCCGACAGCTCGCGGCGTTTTGCATTCAAGGGATTGCGAAAATCGACCAACAGCACCGGGATCTTAGGATAGTCCAAGCCATACAGGGCCAATGGAATGAGTTCAACGAGCTTCGCTTGAGGCGTTTCCAAACTCACAAGCCGGTTTTCGGAGTCGAGATAGCGAACCTCCACATGACCTTTCCAGTTCAACAGACGTTGATCTTGCCATGGACTCTTGATGCTGAAGAAGCGCCCGTTGAACCGCGGGTGAGGACTTCTAATCAGGTCTTCTCGCGCGACCCAGAGCAGAGCATGAGTCGCTGTTCCGCCTGGCAATTGGAGAGGATCGAAATAAAGATTTTCTTCTTCGGCGCGCTGTCGCAACAGTTCCCAGTTGCGACTGCGTTCCTGCCTGGTTCGGGTAGTTCCTTTTTGATAGGCACGTTCGACCTGAGTCCCATCCAACCATCCGCCAAATATTCTCTCGTGCAAGAACAATCGTGCTTGGAGCTGATACAACTCGGATGTAGAAAGGGAAGGCTGCTGCCTCTCGTGAGATGCCTCACAAAGGGAAAGGATCGTCAGCGCACGTATGAGATGCGCCTTCCGGAATTCTCTCTGGTTGCGCATATAGGTAAAGGCGGAGCTTTTTACCAGAGCGGCGCGGGAATCGAAAAACAGGTTCTTCAAGAGATTTCTCGAAAGGCGCTTTCCGACAGACGAGTTGTCTAAAGAAAGATCTAAAAGAGGTGGAGAAACCTGACTCTCAGCTCGCTGCTTGTTCCCGAAGCGGTTGTACAGGAAAGGAACACCCGCGGCTAAGTGCTGTTTCCGGGTGGGTTGGGTATAGGTGTGCACCCAAAGATAGCGTAAACGATGGACCGCCGGATCATCGCTCCCCAGGGTGTCGCGAAGAACGCTTATCAAAGGGACTTCGAGGCCTTCTGTCTGGTGTGCCGGAGATTGGACCCGGCCCAGAATGGAGAGGATTTCTGCGCCCTCCTCCACTGGAACTACTTCCATCCGTAGCTTTGATCTCGGGTTCTGATGTTTTGGAGCATCTGGGAACGAAATGCTCTGGGCAAAGCCTGGGATAAGCTTTGTGCTGAATAGCCCTACAAAGAGGATTCTCCAAAGCCGATGTCGACCGATGCAGAACGGGTTTCCTCTAGTTCTTGTTGCGATAAGTGACTTCGTTTCCATAGCTCTCAAAGAGCCTAGGGCCTGACCCGTTATGTCGGCACTCGGCACTAAAAAATACCTTGGGGTGGAACGACAGAGAAGTCTTCACCCGAGTTTTGTTTGTAACGATTGAGCGAAATTCGATGCGCTCAGGCGGCAGGCTTAAGCGGCTTACTGACACTCCTGGAGAAAGGCAGGCCCTTCGGTACGCCCAGTGATCCGATGTTGTTCTCCAGGATGAAGGATCTTCTTAGCCTTCCTTCGGGTTAGTTTCCTGCAAATCTTTTCCTTCGTTTCTCATGGCTTTCTTAAAATTCTTGATGCTTTCTCCGATGCCTTTTCCCACGTCCGGCAGCCTCTTCGCACCGAAAAGGAAAAAAAACGATTGGACCAAGAGCTCGGGTAATCCTACTTTGCCGATCAACCAAACTTACAGCAAGGGGGTCGCCGATAGTGGCGCTGAGTTCCCACCAGATTGCCATAAGTTAGGAACAGAAGCTCCGTCAGTCATGGCCCAGGGTGTGCGACAAGAATGTAGGTAAATAGTTGCGAAATGTGAAAGGATGGAGGTATTCTGATAGTATATAGACTATCAGAAAGGAGCCCCCATGCCGGAATCGTTGTCGCAGCTGGAAGTCC
>Ga0187892_10008298_pt1 | contig 14270 bp, 21 predicted proteins | sample MA1701073metaG_FD_139345 | JGI IMG/M metagenome (GOLD analysis project Ga0187892, IMG submission 139345) | Bio-ooze microbial communities from a basaltic lava cave in the Kipuka Kanohina Cave System on the Island of Hawaii, USA - MA170107-3 metaG ... | reverse complement strand
TTTCATTAAGGAAACGCTCGCACTTCAAGGTTTTGCCTTTGAGTCCCACGGTCAGAAAAGTTGTTTGCATACCTTCTTGGATGCTTTAGTCCCGAAAACGTTCGACCTTTTTCAGAGTGTCCTATACTCGATGTGTGCCAAATAGGGAAAGCTGGGAACTGCCGAGTGCGCCCACCGCAAAAGACGGGAAAGAAAATGAAAGTGATCCCGGTAGTGAGTGACGGAAAGCTTGCCTTCTCCAAGCGGCTGGAAATCGAGACGATGGAGTGTCCGACCGCGCCACCATGCGACCTGCCAATTCCGAGCCTCGAAATGAGTATCGAACGCGAACTGTAACCTACGCCGGTCAGCCTCCGATTTGAGAAAGTCGCCAAGTTGCGAACTATCTTTCAGCATAACGACCCAAGCTCAGCGACCCGGCGCACGGGACGCAACGATTGCAACTGCGACGCTCCCGCCGGGTTCGCTGCAGCGCTTGGTTAGGCGGCATGTCATCCAACTTTGATTCGAGACACCTTTCCGTCCAAGCCATTTCGGTTTGCGTATGAAACAAGAACATACTCGTCTTCGTATGAGCGCTCGAAAGTGCGAATCACGTATTCGGGTGCGCTTCGCTTCACCTGAATAATGCAGAAATCATCTGTCCGTGCCGCGTTTGGGTCATCGAAAACTGAAATGACGCATCCCGCTCTCACATTCAGAAGCTTCGTTGATCGAGCCTCATCGTTTTGCTTGCCCTTCAATTTCTTGTCTTGCCCGGCCTCATCGGTGAGGGTGATCACTATGTCTTGGCTTGCACCGTTACCTTCGTAGAACACGATTTCGCCCATAATATTTATCTTCCTTTGTTGTTTTTGTTTGTTTGTTGATGTCCTGCACGCGCAGGGAAATTCTGCTGCCTAACGACCCAAGCTCAGCGACCCGGCGCACGGGATGCACCGATTGCAACCGCGACGCTCTCGCCGGGTTCGCTGCAGCGCATGGTTAGGCATCACCTGCAATCCATGTGGATGTGGTTCTCGTGTCCTGCAATGTTGCTGCATACCGTCTTGCCGGTTGCCTTGTTAACGGCGTCAACGACTGCCTGGTCGCTAAAAAATACCTTCGTAGCGCCCGCCTCGACGCAGTATGCACAAAGATACGCGCAAGCTAGCTGGTCATAGCTCGCTCCGTTTGACTTCATCCGTCCCTGCAACTTTACATCAAACGCCCGGCCAAAATTGTGCTGACTGTTGGGCGTAGAGGAGCGAGTCGTGTCGAAGCGCATCGCGCTCATGCCGGAAACTGTAGCTGTGCCACTCTTGCCGAAGTGAGCATAAACACACGCCTGCACGCCAACAACCAGAGTGCTCTGTGTCGAATAAACGTTCGTAAGTCCAGAGTCGATAAGGTAGATGCTTCGAATCTCGGCTGGTAGGTCACTGGGGGAAGTCAGCTTGCACGCTGGCTCTGCTTGGCCGTCCACGCGGTAGCAGACATATGGATACTGAATATCCCCTAAGAGCTTCATCTCGGCCACATGGCTCAATATCGTTTTCTCTTTGCCTGCGATGAAGGCTTGGAGGCTTGCCTTCGCCTCAGTAATCGCCTTTGCGATGTCGTCGGGGTGAAGTGACTCGCATTCTGTTTCGTTGTTTGTGTTTTGCATTGTGGTGTCTTTGTTTGGTTGTGACTACTTGCGTGTGACTGTGATGCCTAACGACCCAAGCTCAGCGACCCGGCGCACGGGACGCCACGATTGCAATCGCAACGCTCCCGCCGGGTTCGCTGCACCGCATGGTTAGGCCGCGTTGGTCTGCTGATACTCATGCAAAAGCCTCTGCAACTCGGCGACGATACTCTCGCCGCGTATCCGACTGAAACCAAAACTGAAATTGTTCTGCTCGCGAAGCAACTCCGCGAACCACGGTGACGCTGTGACATCGAACGCCGGACGGAACGGTGTGCCAGTGCCGAGAATGCCGTAGCCATCGGACTCTGGCTGAACCTCTGATGGCGTGAACATGCCGGCGAGACGGTAACTTGTGCGAGCACCCTCGCGAGTGCCGACGATGACCCATACGCGACTGCCGATGGCGCTCCGCAGAAAACTCTCCGGCTTGCTGCTGAAGAAATGAAACTGCTCGGTGGGCTGATAATCCCGGCCCATCCGCTCGACGCTGTGGTATCCGATGAAGTCGCTCATGTGGTGTGGTGTGATACGCGGCCTAACTAATGTTTATACGGAAAAATTTCCGCATATCCCAATAATATTGGGTTGTGTTAAACTGCAGCATGAGGTTGGTGTCACAGAATTCGGTTGTCAAGCCCGCAACGGAAGCGCCAACGAAGAAGAAATTGCTCGACGAGGTTCGAGATTTGATTCGGGTGAAGCACTACTCTTTACGGACGGAGCAGGCGTATGTGCAGTGGATTCGTCGGTATATTCTCTTTCATGGCAAGTGCCATCCCCGTGAGATGGGGCGACAGGAGATCGAAGCGTTTCTGACGCATCTGGCAGTGAAGGGGGAAAGTGTCAGCTTCTACGCAAAATCAGGCATTCAATGCGCTGTTGTTTGAGCGGCAAGCTCATAGGGAGCGTCTGATTTTTTCCTTAACGACTGCCCACGGCTGACCGTCGGTGGGATTCTGTTTGTAATCCTTAAGGCGGCGATCCAACTCCGCCTTTTGCCAGTCGTGGACGGGAATTTCGTCCGCGTGCGAAGCCACGTCATCCCAGAGTTCGCCAATCAGCGCGAGTTTCTCGGCGGGAGAAAGCGAGGAGATTTGCGGGATAGAAGTTTTGATCATGGCGGAAGTTTAACCTCGGGGGAGAAGCATCGCAAGCCGCCAACGGACGGCGCGGACGCCGTCCCTCCCATTTAACCTCTTTAACCATTTTAACCCATCAACCACTCAGTCTCCCGTCGGCACGATGCCCGCGTTTTCGACCCCGCACAAAGCGGGGCAGGCCACAAGGATGACGGCGCGTTCGGGGGCGCTGCGAGAATTTAATGCGAATGGCCAACTCTTCCTTTCGCGGCGGCGATGAGTTCGCGAAGCGCGGCGTTCACGGATTTGTCGTCAGGGAAATGTTCCGCGACATCGGGGGAGAGCAAAACGAGGTTCGTGCCCGCTTTGAAGCGTTCGGCGTATTTGCCGCGCACGCCGCCTTTCATTTTGGTGAAGTCGTATTCGGGGCGCAAATCGTCCTCGCGCTTCGTTGCTATCTCGCCCTTTAATGATTTCTTCCCACTCATCAATCGCTGCTATATCACAGGCACGGAGGCCTATGCTACCAAATTTCAGACTCAATCCCGCGTCGGGACGACGCCCGCGTTTTCGACCCCGCACAATGCGGCGCAGGCCACAAGGATGACGGCGCGTTCGGGGGCGCGGGTGCGGTGGACGATTCCCTCTGGATTTCTCGATTTCATCTGTCTCGATAGTTACAGCGCCAAGACAAGACGAAGTCCCTCGTCAATTTGGTGCATCGTTTGGCGGTCGAGCGTTCGGACTTTTTCAGTGAGAGATTGTCTGTCCACCGTGAACAATTGTGACACGTTCACGACAGAATCTTTCGGGAGACGCGATGTGCGCGGTTTGAGCAGAACGTTTCCTGGCGCACTCGCCAATGTCGTATTCGAAGTGATGACGGCGACTACAACCGAGTTGATTTTGCTGCGGTTGAACGAATCGGCTTGTATGATTACCGCAGGACGCCGAAATCCTGGCGCTGAACCCGTCGGCTCTGGGAGATTTGCCCACCAGATTTCCCCTCGCTGCATTACCATTTCTCCTTAGCCAGCGATTTGGCCGCAATTTTCTGCATCACAGGGTCAGGAGCGGAGGATTCCTTCTCATAGACCTTGTTGAGTTGCTCGGTGACGTTTTCCTGACGGTGGCGGGAGACGTATTCCGCCACGGCGCGCGCGAACAGTTTGCTGCGAGACAATTTCCTGCTGCGGGCGAAATCCTCCGCCACGCGATAAACTTCGTCAGGAATGGAAATGGCTGTTTTCACAATTTCAGAGTATAACCAAAGTCATACCTAGTCAAGCGGGCAGATGAAGAGCTCAATCCCCTGTCGGGACGATGCCCTCGTTTTCGACCCCGCACAAAGCGGGGCAGGCCACAAGGATGATGGCGCGTTCAGGGCGCGGGTGCGGTGGACGATTCTCTCACTTGTAAGTCAGTGGAAAGTCTTCAGACTTTTCCAGCGACTCGATGTGCAGGTCAACGTCCAGCGCGGGCCAATGCAAGTGGTCTTTGTGAAGGAGTTTTACGGCGAGTACATCGGTCACGCGGGCGTCTTTGAACCACGGGTATTCGTTGTAGGGCAGGAAAAATTCCGTGCCGCGCACGAGCAGCCAGATGCCGAAACGGTCTATGTTGGTCACTTCAGCTTCGGAAGTGTTTGCGCCACGCGTCAGTGATTTCATCTTTGCGTTCCTCCACCGTTTTCTTGAGTTCGTTGACCTGTTTCTTGGACAAACCGTAGTTGGTCGCCAGCGTAATGCGGGGTTCGAGCCAAAATTTCGCTTCGCCGTCGGGACAAAAGACGTGGACGTGCATGCGTTTCTCTTCGCGTGAAAAGAAGAAAAATCGGTAGCCTTTCCATCTGAAAATTGTCGGACTCACGCGGGCATAGTATGCGCGAGATGAAGCGGTTTGCAAGCGCGTGGCGATAGCTATTTCACAGGCAGAGACGCCTCTGTGCCATCAATTCGCAAGCGGGACGCTCGCGCTACCATGCACAGGCGGGACGCCTATGCCACCAAACAAGGGGACGGCGAGGACGCCGTCCCTCCCATTTAGCTTCTTTAACCCATCAACCCATTAACCCATCAACCCATTAACCCATTAACCCATCAACCCATTAACCACCATCGCGGGGACGCTGGACTTGCTTCTTCAGCTTGGCGGGGAGCGAATCCCAAAGTTCGGGGTGGGCTTCGACAAGGCGGGCGATGTCGGCGAGGTCTTTGAGGCGTTTGCTTTGGCGGCGTTCGGGGTCAGACCAAGCTTCTATTTTTCCCGCCAATGTATCGGAAAGCGAAGCAACGCGCATGTGGATGCCGTGGACATCGGCGGCAACAGCGCGCGAGGGAAAATCGCGATAGAAATCCTCCGTGCTGAGTTGGATGCTGACGGCAGAGCGCCCTTTGAAGTTGACAGACCATTGAAATTTTTCAGACGGAAACCCCGACCGTTCGAGCAGAGAGACAACGCGCTCAATGGCGTCTGAGGCAACGACAAAGTCCACGTCTTGCGTGACCATCGGTTGCTGCGCCCAGTGGTTGACGGCAACTCCGCCGATGACGCACCACGGCGCGTCAACGCGTTCCAATGCGGCGACGAGACGCGTGACATCATCCGCGCCGCCCGCAGTTTGCCAATCGTAAAATTCTTTCGCCGTCATATGAAGAGAGTATCCGAGCAGGCAGGCAGAAGGTCAATTTCCCTGTTGTGCGAGGGTGCGATTAAAAGTGGTGGTCAACAAGTAGCTGCGTGGTTTCCAAGGGTAGGACAACCATCTCCGTGTCCCGTTCTCGGGAGACTGCCTGCGCGGGACTCGGAGTCCGTCGGAACGGACTTGGTTGTCCCGCTGGAGGCTGGACAAGCTGGAGGCTGGACAAGCTGGAAGCTTGTCCTACCCTGTTGCGCAGACGGAGTCGTGCCCGCCACTTTTAATCGCACCCGTTGTGCGAAAGTCTCCGCAATCTCCGATGCCTATTCAAAGACCTTCGCACAACTCGCATCGCAAGCGGGACGCTTGCGCTATCATCCATCGGACGGCGGGGACGCCGTCCCTCCCATTTAACCCCTTCAACCCTTTAACCCTTTAACCAAAATAATCGGGATTCATATTGCAGCTTGGCGGGCGGAGGAGTAATTTTTGGGCGCGGGTGGGGATAGAGGGGAGCCCCGTTGTCGGAGAGGTCACTATGAAAGAAACCAAACAGATGATGGAGTATGGCGTGGTGGTTGACCCCAAGACGCAGACCGAGCCGCCCGACCCGACGGAATTGCAAATGGGGCCCGACGACCCTGGCCACGACGACCCTGTTTATGTGAAGCGGCGTCAGGAATTGTTCGCGCTCTGCCGCAAGCATCGCCTCGAAAAACTCGGCCCGCCCACTATCGAATACAACGACGATGAAACGCGCGTTTGGCGCGAAGTCACGCCGAAGCTCGACGAGTTGCACCGCAAATACGCGTGCGCGATGTATCTGAAGGCGAAGGATGAGTTGGGAATTACGCAGAAGGAAATTCCCCAGATGAAAATGCTCAGCGAGCAATTGGGGAAACGCCCATCGAAGATGCATCTCGTCCCCGCCGAAGGTTCGCTCGCGTATCGAATTTTTTACTCTTATATCAGCGACCGCGGTTTCCCTGTGACGCAATTCATTCGCCACAAGTCGAAGCCAGGGTTCACGCCCGAGCCCGACATGATTCACGATTGTCTGGGCCATGTCCCGCCGCTCGTGAACGCGGATTACGCCGCCGTGCTGGTGCTCATTGCCAAAGCCGCGAACGCCTCGCGCGATCCGTTCCAAGTGCAGGCGCTCAAGCGCTTCAGTTGGTTCAGCATCGAGTTCGGTCTTATTGAGGAACAAGGTGAGACGAAAGTTTTCGGCGCGGGCATTCTTTCTTCGCTGAATGAAATCCCTCATTCGATTCTCGATAAGGGTGTGAAACGCGAGCCATTCGTTACCGACACCGTCATCGAAACCGATTACCCGCACACGAAGATGCAGGACCACTACTTCATCATCCCCTCGTTCGCGTTCCTGCGCAGGGAAGCGGAGGATTTGGTGAAGCGGTTTGGCATCAAGGTGTAGTCGCAGGCTTTACGCCTGCGTCCGTCTGTAGCGGCGGTCTGTGACCGTCGCATCCTTCAAACAAACTTCTTTTCGGCGCTCATAGAGTGCCGCTACAGTCAATCCACGCAGATTAAAGTCTGCGGCTACATTTCCGACGCGTGAACTCGCCTTGCAATCAAAATATCACTCACCTCAACTCAGCCATTGTGAAATGCCGCCGTTGCCCGCGTCTCGTTGCGTGGCGGGAAACAGTGGCGAAGGAAAAGAAACACGAATTCCGCGACTGGGATTATTGGGGGAAACCTGTTCCCAGTTTCGGCGATGCAAATGCGCGCCTGCTCATCGTCGGTCTTGCACCCGCCGCCCACGGCGCAAATCGGACGGGCAGAATGTTCACGGGCGACTCGTCGGGGCGCTGGCTTTACCGCGCCTTGCACAAAGCGGGATTTGCCAATCAACCGACTTGGGAGCGATGTGACGACGGCTTGAAGCTGATTGATTGCTATCTCACCGCCACCGCCCGCTGCGCACCGCCCGACAACAAACCGCTGCCGCAAGAAATCGAAAATTGCAGCGAGTATCTCGACGCAGAATTGCGGCTGCTGAAAAATCTTCGTGTCATAGTCGCGCTGGGAAAAATCGCCTTCGACAATTCGCTGCGTGCGCTGGGACGAAACGGTCTCAAATTACCAAGCCCATTACCGAAGTTTGCGCACGGAGCGATTCATCCACTTCCCAACGGATTAACTCTCATCGCGAGTTACCATCCGAGCCGTCAGAACACGAACACGGGCAAGCTCACTGAGAAGATGTTTGATGAAGTGTGGAAGGAAGCTCGCGAAGAATGTAGTCGCAGGCTTTAGCCTGCGTTTTTCCGAACGCACCCATAAAGGGTGCGACTACTCCAGAAGTCTTGCCGCCTTTTTCACGTCCGAGGCGTGGATGACGAGCATTGCTTCGCCGCCTTGTTTGCCAGCGGTCACGTAGATGTAATCAATGTTGACCTTCGCGCGACCGAGGATGCCTGCGACGCGGGCGAGCGCGCCCATCTCATCCTTGACGTTGACGCACAGCACGGTCGCTTCGGCTGCTTCAATCTTGTTTTTCTTGAGAACTGCTTTCGCGTGCGCGGGGTTTTGCGGGAGCAAACGCACGGTGCTGTATTCCAAACCGCCCGCGACGTCCACGGCGAGGAGGTTGACCTTGCCGCGCGCGAGGGCGCTGGTGATGGCGGCGAGTTTTCCTGGTTTGTTGGGGAGCGCGACGGAGAGTTCTTTTCGGATGGGCATTGGTTTCTTTCTGTAATCGCGGGCATTAGCCTGCGTGTTGGTATTTTTTCAAACGCAGGCTCAAGCCTGCGGCTACATCAGTGGGTCATCGCCTCGGAATACGAGCACGCCATGATGGGAGCGAGTCCGAGTTGCTGCGCCTTCTCGACGAGTTCGGGGCTTTCCGCGCCAGGGTTGACCCAAAATTCCTTGCATCCCTTTTTCTTCACGTCGTCCAGCACTTTGATGCCGATTTGCGGCGGCAGATAAAGGCTGACGCGGTCGAGCGTGACTGGGATATCGAGGACGGATTTGTAAACCTTCAGCCCCTCGATGGTTTCTTCCTTCGGGTTGATGGGGAAAACTTCGTAGCCCGCCGCGACGTGCGCACGGATGGCTTTGTTGCTGAATTTGTTCTGGTCGGCGGAAGCGCCGAGGATGGCGACGGTGGGTTTCGGGGAATTCGGGTGTTGGGGCATTGGAGTTATGGAGTGTTGGTAAATTTTGCCATTCTGAGCGTAGCGAAGAATCTCTGTTCGGCTCGGCGGAGACCCTTCGCTGCGCTCAGGGTGACAGGCATTTTGTGTTATCCGCCCAAGTAGGATTTTTTCACCTGCTCGTTGCTCATCAAATTTGGGGCGGTATCCTGCAACACGATGCGTCCCGTCTCCAGCACGTAGCCGCGTTGCGCCACGTGTAATGCCATATTCGCGTTCTGTTCGACGAGCAAAATCGTCACGCCATGCTGGTTGATTTCGCGGATGATGTTGAAAATCTGCTTCACGATGAGCGGCGCCAGCCCCAGCGACGGCTCATCCAACAACAGCAACTTCGGGCGCGCCATCAACGCGCGGGAAATGGCGAGCATCTGTTGTTCGCCGCCGCTGAGCGTGCCGCCGAGTTGCTTTTGCCGCTCCCGAAGAATCGGAAAAAACGTGAACGCCCGCTCGATGTCCTTGCCGATGTCGCCGTCCTTGCGCTGGAACGCGCCCATCTCCAGATTTTCCAGCACGGTGAGACGCGGAAAAATGCGGCGTCCTTCGGGCACCTGCACGACGCCGCGAGAGACGATCTCGTGCGGCGGCAAATTCGCGATGTTCTGCTTGTCGAACGTGATCGTTCCCTGTCGCGCGGTGTTGATACCGCTGACAGTCATCAGCAACGTGCTTTTTCCCGCGCCGTTTGCGCCGAGGACTGTGACAATTTCGCCTTCGTTCACTTCCAGCGAAACGCCGTGCAGCACTTCAATTGCGCCGTATCCTGTCAGGAGATTTTTAATCTGCAACATGATCTTCCCCCAGATACGCTGTAATCACGGCAGGGTCGCAACAAACTTCTTTCGGCGTTCCCTCAGCGATCTTCTCGCCGTGGTCGAGGACGGCGATGCGATCAGAAATGCCCATGACCATTTGCATGTGATGTTCAATGAGCAGGACGGTGACGCCGCGCTGGCGAATGGCGCGGATGAGTTCCATGACTTCGGCAATCTCCTGGGGGTTCATTCCCGCGCCTGGCTCGTCGAGCAACAGCAATTTCGGATTTGTCGCCAACGCGCGGGCGATTTCCAGACGGCGCTGTTGACCATAGGGGAGATTGCGCGCCCAGACATCGGATTTGTCGGCAAGCCCCACGAACTTGAGCTGTTCCATCGCGCGACGCGCCGTTTCCTCGTCTTCGCGACGCGCCCCTCGCGTTCGCATCATCGCGCGCCACGAACCGCAACGGGTGCGGCAGAAACGCCCGACCATCACATTTTCAAGCGCGGTCATTTCACCGAAAAGCCGCACGCTTTGAAAAGTGCGCGCGATTCCGCGTTCGGTGACGCGATGCGGTTGCAACCGCCCGATTGGCGCGCCTTCGAACAACAAGTCTCCCCCGTCGGGCGTGTAAAAACCCGTGATGCAATTGAACACCGTCGTCTTGCCCGCTCCGTTGGGACCGATGACGCTGAAAATTTGTCCCGACTGGACCGCAAAATCCACGCCGCTCACGGCGCGCAATCCGCCGAAGGTTTTTGTCAATGATTTCGATTCGAGCAATGCCGTCATTCCGCCAACCCCATTTCAATTTTACGTTGCTGGCTTCCCAGCAAACCCTGCGGTCGGAACACCATCATCGCCACCATCAACGCGCCGAACACCATCAGGCGATAATCCGCCAACTCAGGAACACGACTGCGCAGCAGTTCGTAGCTTAGGTAAAACGCCGCCGCGCCGCAGATGGGACCCGACACCGTTCCCATCCCGCCGAGAATCACCATGCTCAAAATGAACACCGACTCGATGAACCCGAACGAATCGGGGACAATGTGCCCTTGATGCGCGGCGAAACAAACGCCCGCGACCGCCGCCCACGCGCCGCTCAACGTGAACGCCAGCAATTTCAACCGATACACGGGAATCCCCATCGCCGCCGCTGACGTTTCATCCTCACGAATCGCAATCCACGCCCGACCAATGCGTGAATGGACGAGGTTGCGCACGAGCCAGATGCTCAACGCGACGAGCACAATGACAATCACAAATCCACTGGCTTCGCGCGTGATGCCATCGGGAAAACCGATCACAGCATCGAATTTCGGAAACATTGCTTCGCGCTTGATGGAAATGCCGTCGTCCCCGCCCGTCACCGACTTGAAATTTTTTAACAGAATCCGCAGCACCTCGCCAAAACCCAGCGTCACGATGGCGAGATAGTCCCCCCGCAACCGAATCGAAGGAAGACCGAGCAATAAACCGATGAGCGCGCCAACCACCGCGGCAGGAGCGAACGCCATCCAAAACGGCATCCCCGTCCATTGGTGCAACATCCCGAACGTGTAAGCGCCGACGCCGTAAAACGCGCCGTAGCCGAGCACGAGCAAACCCGTCATCCCCACCGTCAGATTCAACCCCATCGCCAGCAGAATGTAGATGCCGACAAACATTCCCCAACCGCGTTGCTGGTCGCCCAACCGTGCGCAAAGCAACACAACGGCAATCGGCGCGACAATCCACAACGTCGTCACGCGCGCCGTCACGGGCATCGCGAGATACGGACGTTTCGCAATGTCCCCCCATTGATTGAGCCGTTCGTGTTGCGGAAACTTTTTCCAGAGCCGCCATCCGATGATCGCCCCTGCCAACGCCAGAAGCCAATACCCATTGTGCAACAGCACGCGCGGCAACTCGGTCAGCCACCACTGCAACCGTTCCGAGTTGAATCGCACCACTGGTTGCCGCGTCGCCTCGTCGTAATCCAACCGCATCCACATCAGCGGCGCGGCGACGAGAAGGATCCAACCGAACCAGATCACGGCGGATTTCAAACGGCTCACGGCGGTGGCGGTTGAAGCGCTCATACTTTTTCAGCGACACGTTCTCCCAGCAATCCCCGCGGTCGGAAAATCAGGATGATCATCAACGCGGCGAATGCCGCGATGTCCTTCCAGTCGCCTCCCCAAAAATACACCGTGCCGTCCTCGGTCAGCCCAATGATGAACCCACCGAGCACCGCGCCAGGGATGTTGCCGATGCCGCCGAGCACCGCCGCGGTGAACGCCCGCAGACCCGCCACGTATCCCGCGTCGAATTTGCCGACGGTGTTATACATCGCGAACAAAATCCCCGCCGCTGCCGCCAGTGACGAACCGATGACGAACGTCGCGCTGACCACGCGGTCCACGGGGATTCCCGTCAATCCCGCCATCGTCTGGTCCTGCGAACAGGCGCGCATCGCCTTGCCCAACCGCGTCCGTTGCACGAATAGATACAACCCCACCATCAGAGCCACGCTCAAACCGATGATGAACAGTTGCAGCCACGTCACCCGCGCGTCGCCGATCACGAACGCGGGCGACACCAACGGCGCGCTGTATTGGCGCGGGAAGTTCACGATGTCCTTCGATTGCGCGTTCATCACGAAGTTTTGCAAAAAGATTGAAACGCCCACCGCGCTGATCAACGGCGCCAGCCGCGACGCGTGGCGCAACGGGCGGTAGGCGATGCGTTCGTTGGTGTAGCCCTGCGCCGCCGCAAAAAACATCGCCACAAAAAACGCCAGCACCAGCGCGATCCCAATCGGCATCGCCCCCAGCGACGTGCACACGCCGAGCGTGAGGATGCCGATGAACATGCCGATCATATAGACCTCGCCGTGCGCGAAGTTGATCATGCCGAGAATCCCATAGACCATCGTGTAGCCCAGCGCGATGAGGGCGTAAATGGCGCCGCGTGTGATGCCGTTGGTGAGTGGCTCAAGCATGGTTCATTCGCCGTCCCCGAATCGGCGCGAAAAAGTATGACAGAAACCGCCGAAAGTGTCAGCGGCGTCCGAGACCCGTTGTGAGTCGGTTCGTGTCAGTCGGCGGTCTCGTTTTTTTCCCAAACCACAAACTCCCCGTCTTTGACGATCCACAGGATGTAGTAGGTGCCTTTGATGTCGCCTCTTTCGTCAAAGGCGAGCGGTCCCATCGCGCTGTCGAATGTATTGCCGTGAATGAAATCCGCCAGGTCGTCGAATTTCGTGGAAGGCGATTTGGCGATGGCGTTGAGCAACACGTTCGCCGCGTCGTAGCCATAGATCGAATACGCGCCAGGTTCGCCGTGTTTGGCGCGGTATTTCGCGATGAACGTCTTTGCGGTCGGCACCCGCGCGGGGTCGGGTCCGAAGGTCAGGTAAGAACCCTCCGCATTTTTCCCCGCGGACTTGATCAACTCCTTGTCAATCAACCCGTCGCCCGACATCAACGGTGCTGTCAAACCCGACTGACGCGCCTGATTGAGCAGCGGTCCGCCCTGATCGTAGATACCGCCGAAATACCACAGGTCGGGATTCTGCGCTTTGATGGCGCTGATGACCGCGCGGAAATCCAGTTCCTCCTTCGACACCCCGCCGAAATAAACAGGCTCGACGCCGAGCGACTCGATGGTTTTCTTGAATTCATTTGCCAACCCTTCGCCGTAAGTCGTCTTGTCGTGAAGAATTGCGATTCGACTGGCTTTGAGTTGCTCAATCGCAAACTTGCCCGCCACCGTGCCCTGTTGGTCGTCGCGACCGCACACGCGGAACACTCCGTTGTAGCCGCGGTCGGTCACGCGCGGGTTCGTCGAGGCGGGACTGATCATGACGACTTTCTTGTCGTTGAAGACTTCGCTCGCGGGAATCGAACAGCCGCTGTTGAAATGCCCCACGACGCCGACGACTTTCTTCGCCACGAGGTCTTGCGCCACGGCGGTCGCCTGCTTCGGCTGCGCCTCGTCGTCGCCGCGAATGACGACGATCTTCTTTCCCGAAATGCCGCCGCGCTCGTTCCATTCCGCCACCGCCAGATCAACGCCCTGCGCCATGTCGGTGCCGATCTTCGCCTGCGGTCCCGTGAACGGTCCCGCCACGCCGATGTAGATGACTTCGTCATCCTTGGCATTGCTTCCGCCGCAGCCGACCATCAACGTCGCCGCGCCGAACAGCGAAACGACGGGCAAAACCATTCTCAAAAACAGCGAACGAGTTATCATGAACTTTTCCTCCAACTGCAACGGGTGCGACTCGCCGATCAAACACACTTTGCTGCGCGCAAGGGCGCTGGGGCGATGGCGAAACAAATACAACTACCGCACCATCAACCGCGCGATCTCCTCGGAGTGACGGGTTTCGTCGGCGATCAGATTCTCCAGCTCCACGCGCAACCCGATCTCGCCCAGCGCATCGGCTTCCTTGCAACGCTGCGCGTAATTGGCGACGGCGCGCTTCTCGTAATCATACTCCCGCTTTAACGCGCGCATCCCGTCGGTGATGGGCAGCGGCGCCTCAACTTTGACCTGCGGCGTGCCGCCCAGCGCGACAATCTTGTCCGCCAACAACGCCGCGTGCCCCATCTCATCCACGACCTCCTTCTTGAACAACTCGCGCGCCTCGTGTCCCGCCAGCCCCTTCATCACGCTCGACTGCACGAGATACCGAATCGCCGCCGACAACTCATCGTTGAAGTCCTGATTGAGTCCCTGCAATAGCTTTTGTTTGCTCATGGATTCCTTTCGATTTGTAAGGCGAAGAACACCGCCCCGTCACGCCCTCGTCACTAATACAATGTGAATCACCCCCGCGAAGTCAAGCCTTTGTCAAATTTCACCCCCATTCCCCAGAACTTCCCCAAATTGGAGGGACGCGCTCTGTCGCGTCTCCCGCTTCGCGGGACGGTCACGACGGAGCGTGACCC
>Ga0187892_10008297_pt1 | contig 14272 bp, 12 predicted proteins | sample MA1701073metaG_FD_139345 | JGI IMG/M metagenome (GOLD analysis project Ga0187892, IMG submission 139345) | Bio-ooze microbial communities from a basaltic lava cave in the Kipuka Kanohina Cave System on the Island of Hawaii, USA - MA170107-3 metaG ... | reverse complement strand
TGCATGGTGGCGCGAGCGTCCCGCTTGTCGCACTCCAAAAGCCAGCCGGGCGCGACAAGCGGGACGCTCGCGCCACCATGCATTTCCCACCGCTCAAAAAGTGGGTCGAGAACGGGAAAACTCTGCTCGCGCGCTTGCTCGTTTGGCTGTTTAGGATGCCGACGGCAGCCGAAGACACTTCGCGCCGCCGGTGATTCCAGAGGTACTTCGATGGAGTCTGCTGGTGATGGCCGCGGGAGTGTTCGTTTCTGGACTTCGCGATCTGACCGTTTGACCCCCATCCCGATCACTTCAACCGCAGAAGCACCTGAAAAACCAGTCCCAGCAGCAGCCACATCGGCATGATGAACAACACGATCGTGAACACGGCATGCCAGCCGTACAAACCCCAGGGCACGATCTGCGTTTGTAACGGATAAAGCAGGATCACCAGGTAACTGCTGAGCCGGACGTGGCGAAAGTACTTGCTGATTCGGTGTTTCTTTTTCCGCACGCCGAGCAAGATCGACAGAATGCCGAGCGCAAAGGTCCACATCGTCATGGTGACGATGATCGGGTTGGCTTCGTGCCACAACGGCGCGAGGCAGTCCCGGAAATGCCCCCAGCGCTGCCCCGGCGGATAGGCGTACCAGAGATCGAGGATGCTGATCAGGATCGGCATCAGCGAGACGCGGCCCCAATCGAGACCGGCCCACAGGAGGTTCGCGCCGCCCTGGACGGCGTTCTTCGGGGTCGGCTTGGGCTCGTAGAGTTCGCCGAGCACGAGGCTCATGTAGAGCGGGATGACGCCCCATGCGACGTCGAGGTTGGTCCAGGGCGAACTCAGCAGCCGCCAGAAAATGGCCGGGTAATCGACGAACGGATTGCCTGTCATGCCGGTGATTGGTTATTATTGGTTATTGGTTCTTCGTTCTTCCGGCGCCGCCAGACTCGTGCCAATGCTGAATGCCCAGGAACGAATAACCAATACCCGATAACCAATACCCAACACCAACTACTTCCCGGGCGATTCTTCCTTCAACCGCACGATGATCCTCTTCTTGCCGTTGTGCCGGTCGTCCTCGACGCTGATGGTTTCGATGTCAGGGTCGGCGGCGAGGGTTTGATGAACGACGCGCCGGTCGTAGGCGTTCATGGGCTGCAACTCGACCGGATCGCCCCAGCGTTTGACCTTGTCGGCGGCTTCGCGCGCCTTCTGGGTGAGTTCGTCGTTCTGTTTTTCCAAATAGCCCTCGACGTCCACCATGATCTTGCGCGGGGTGTCGGGGTATTGCTTTTGCATCATGCGGGAAAGAAGGAGTTTGAGGTCCTGCAAGTGTTGGCCCTGCCGGCCGATCAAGCGGCCCGCCTCGGGCGTCGAGACGTGCAGCAACACGCCGTCTTCGAGCTCGGTTTCCTCGACTTTCGCGTCGAAGCCGAGCATTTCGAGCATGTCCTGGAGCACCGAGCCGGGATCGTTCTCGAACTGCGGCACTGCGGGCGGTTTGGGTTTCTCGTCTTCGCTCATTTGCTTTTTACCTTGGTTCGATGTTGTGGTTTCTGCGGGGGCGCCTTGGCCGGATTGGCCGGACCAGCCGCCGCGGTCGTGCTGACGGGCGAAGCGTGCTTGGTCAATGCCATTTGCAGAATGCTGAACAGGTTCTGCACGGTCCAGTACAACACCAGTCCCGACGGCGTCCCGTAAAAGAAAAACAAAAACATGATCGGCATCAGCAGCATGATCTTCTGTTGCATGGGATCGACGCCCGAGGGCGTCATGCGCATCTGCCAGACCATCGTGGCGCACATCACCAGCGGCAGCGGATTGAGCGCGAACCCGAAGAGGTAGGCGACGGTGTCCGGCTGCGACAGATCGTGGACCCAGAGGAAGCCGTGCCCGCGCAATTCGATGGCGCTGCGCAGCATGTAGTACAGGCCGATGAACACCGGAAACTGCATCACCATCGGGAGACAACCCATCATCGGGTTGATCTTGTGTTCCCGGTAGAGCTTCATGACTTCCATGTTCATCTTCTGCGGGTCGTCCTTGTACTTCTCGCGCAGGGCGGTGATCTTCGGCGAAAGCGCCTGCATGGCTTTCATCGACTTGTTGCTCACCTGTTGCAGCGGCCAGAGGAGGACCTTGATGATTGCGGTGAGGATGATGATGACCCAGAAATAATTCGGCACCACCTTGTAGATGAGGTTCATTGTGCCGAGAAGGATCTCCGCCATCCACTCGAACCAGCCCCAGTGCATCACGGCGGTCTGATCCTGGCCGAGCGCTTTGATGCGCCGGTATTCCTTCGGGCCGGTGTAGAGTTTGAATGCGTACTTGTACGTTTCGCCCGCGGCCAAGGTGAATTGCGGCGTGATGAGCTTCGCTTCAATGCCCCAATCGGTCGGTCGGGGCTTGTGAATGTTCACGGTGGGCCGGTCCACGAGCTTGCGAACGGCGCTGAGGCTGCTGGTTGTGGCCTCCGGCATCCAGATGGTGCAGAAGAACCGATCTTCGAGCGCCCCCCAGACCAGGCGGACATCGTCGTGGCGAATGACGGTTCGCGCCGCACGCCGCGACCACCAGCTCGATTCGAAGCTGGATGGGTCGTCGAAGCGGGATTTGTTCCCGTCGTTCCACCCGAGGTACGGCAGGTCGAAGGTGTCGCTCGGGACCATCGACGCGGCGATGCCCATCGCGATTTCCATACGGGCGGCTGGCAGGGGTTTTTCGCCGGAGTTGACGACGGCGAAGGAACCATCCAGCAGGTAGTCGGCGCCGAGCCGGAACTCCTTCACCAGCTTGACGCCGGCATCGTTGACCGCTTCGAAGATGACCCCGTTGGCTTCCTGCCGCGCGGTGAAGACCGTGTAGTGATCAAACCCGTCAATTCCGTACATCTCCCCGATCGGTATCTTCAACCATTCATTCAACAATAGTCGATGGCGGTTGAGCACAACCAAATCGGGATCGTCCACGTCCTTGCGGTATTTCAACAGCGTGACCTTTGCGATGCCGCCGCCATGGGTCGTGAACTCGACCTGGATGAACTCGTTCGACAGCGTGACCAACTGCTCGGGCGGTCTCGGCGCATCGGGTTTCTTCTCGACTGGCTTCGGCGCCTCGGCCGGCCGGACGATGGCGGGCGGCGCGGAGGTTTGCGTCGCAACCGGCGCGACTTGCTCGACCTGGTTTGTTCCGGCCGCGGCTGGTGGCTTGGCCGGCTTCGGCCAGATCCAGTTCATGATCGTCGGCCAAAGGATGAACCCCGCGGCAAAAATCAGCCCGAGCAGCAGCGTCTTCCGGTCCAGCCTGGGACGTTGCTCATCCATGGCAACCTCCCGGCTTTGGACAATCGGAGATTTGAGATTTGAGATTTGAAATCGATCCCGGCACGGGATCGTACCCGCCTTCGTGGAACGGATGACAGCGCAGGATGCGACGAATTCCGAGCCACAACCCGTGCACCGCGCCATGACGCTGGATGGCATCGATCGCGTATTGCGAACAGGAGGGATGAAACCGGCAGCAATTCGCCACGCCGGCGGGCAGCAACACCTTCAGCGGCGAAACCGCGACCTGATAAACCCGTATGAGACCTACAAGAATCGTTCGAATCACGTGTCGGTTGTGACGCCTGCCCGCCGCCAAAGAGCGAGAAGTTCGGCTTCCACCTCGCTGCCACTGCACCCGACGATCGCGGGCCGCGCCACCAAAATTAACTGTACCGGCTGCTTGAGCTTCCGTTTGTTCAGTCGGTATGCTTCCCGCATCAACCGCCGCGCGCGATTCCGAACCGTCGCCTTCCCGATTTTGCGGCTGGTGACGAACCCGACCTTGGTCTCCTCGACCGTGTTCCCACTCAACCAGCTCAGCGCGAGCAGCCGTCCGCCGAGCCGTTTCCCGTCCGTCCGAATCCGCGCGAAGTCCGCGCCGCGCGTGAGATGCTCACGCTTGCCGAACCGATTTGCTCCTGCGGCACACACATGGTCCGCGCGATTCGCTCCCTGCGATTACACCGGCGTCAACCGTTTCCGTCCTTCTCGTCGTCGCCGCGCCAGCAAGGCCCGGCCCGACTTGGACTTGGATCGGGCCAGAAACCCGTATTGTCGCTTCCGTTTCCGTTTCGATGGTTGATAGGTCCGTTTCATCGCATGCCAAACTCAGGCGCATGATAGCTGTGCCTCCCGGCCTGTCAAGGCTGGCGACCGAGAATACCGAGAATCTCCCGCAGCGGGATGGTCTCCGCGTCCGGCAGGAAATCCTCGCACAACACCGCCACCTGGTCCTCGGGCACCGGCATGTACTTGGCGGTCCCCTTGACGAACACCTGCCCGGCCGCGTCGCGCAGTTCGCCGGCCGTCTCGACCACGCGCCCCCGGTCGTTGGCGATGCGCCCGACGAGCAACAGCGGACTGCCCACCGTCACCGGCTTCGAGAAACGCACCGTCAGCTCGACCGCGAAATGGAACCGCTTCTTCGGCACCGACGCCGCCCAGACCATCACCTCATCGAGCACCGTGGCGAGGATTCCGCCGTGAATGATCCCACGAAAGCCGATGTGCTCCTGTCGCGGCGTCCAATCCGCCTCGACCGCGTCGCCGTTGACTCGGAAACGCAGTCGCAGCCCCTGCGGGTTGTGCGCCCCGCAGACGAAACACGACCGCGTGTAGGGCAGCAGATTCGTGCTCATCGGAGTCATGCTGGCAGAGCCATCGCCGAGGCGGAAGAAAAATGTTGCCCGGTGCACCGGCGCACCGGCAAATCCGCGTTGCTGCGCGGGGTCTGCTTCGAGTAACATGGAGCGCCAAAACCAGCACATGGCAGGCGCCACCAACGAGTATGCGCGGGTCTGGGACAAACTGCATGAGACCATCACCCGGGAAGATTGGCAGGGATTCGACCCGTACGACGGGTTGAACAGCCCCCTCGCCCGCGCCGTCGCCTGGAAACCGTGGCGGCAGGCGTGGACCCAGTTCCACAAACGCTGCCCGTTCAACCTTCGCCCGCTCTTCGGTATCCGCAAACACACCAACCCCAAAGCGCTTGCGCTCGGCATCTCCGCGCTCTGCGTCCGGTATCGCACGCTCGGCCACATGGAATTGTTTTTGGAAGCGGTGCATCTCGCGGACCGGCTGCTCGAATTGCATTCGCCGCAAACCAAACGCCTCGCCTGGGGGTATCCGTTCGACTGGCAATCCCGGGCGTTCTTCGCGCCCGCGGGCACGCCGAACATGATCTGCACGGTCTTCGGCGCGACGGCGCTGCTTGATTTGTTCGAAGCGACGAACCAAACGCGGTTCCTCGATCTCGCCAGGGAATGCTGCGAGTTCATCCTGCACGAACTGCCGCGCACGCCACGCGACGACACGTTTTGTTTCAGCTACACGCCGGCGGACCGCAGTTGCGTGCACAACGTCAATCTCCTGGGCGCGGCGTTGCTCGCCCGCGCGGGACGGCTTGCGCAGGAACTGCTCTGGTTCCGTGCCGCCAAATCGGCGGTCCAATTCTCGGTGCAGGCGCAGCGCGACGACGGCAGTTGGCCGTACGGCGAGGCGGAAAACCAGGGCTGGGTGGACAGTTTCCACACGGGCTACAACCTGATCGCCCTCAAACAACATCAGGAAAACACCGGCGACTTCAGCTTCCAACCGCAGATCGACCGGGGCTGGGCCCACTACCGCGAGCACTTCTTTCTCGAAGACGGCACGCCGAAGTATTACAACGATGCCGTGTATCCGGTCGATGTACACAGTGCCGCGCAAGGCATCATCACGTTCCTGGACATTGGCCGTGACCGGGCGGGCGCGGAACGCATCGCGCGATGGACCTTGGAGAACTTGTGGAGCGAGCGCGGTTACTTTTGCTTCCAGAAGACGCCGCTCTGGATCAACCGCGTCCCCTATTTGCGGTGGTCCGGGGCGTGGATGCTGTTGAGCTTGGCAAAGTTATTGCAGTTAGCACGGTGAGGACGAAGCGATGGAAGACTGGAAAATTGGAAGATTGGAAGGCTGGAAAACGAAACACCGGCCCGACCTGCGATCTCTCGTTCTTCCATGCTCTTCCATTGTTCCATCCTTCCACTCTTCCATCCTTCCATTTTTCCCATGAAATCCCGCATCCTGAACATCGTCGGCGCGCGGCCCAACTTCATGAAGATGGCGCCGTTGATGCGGCAGTTCGCGACGCGACGCGACCGCTTCGATGCCAGGCTCGTCCACACCGGCCAGCATTACGACGCGCAGATGTCGGACGTGTTCTTCGACGAACTCGGCTTGCCCAAGCCGGACATCCATCTCGGCGTCGGCTCAGGCACGCATGCGGTGCAGACCGGGAAAATCATGGTCGAGTTCGAAAAGGTCGTCGAAACCGAGAAGCCGGACCTCGTCATCGTCGTCGGCGACGTGAACTCGACGATGGCCTGCTCGATCGTCGCCGCCAAAGCCTGGGTGCCGGTCGCGCACGTCGAGGCGGGTTTGCGCAGCTTCGACCGCCGGATGCCCGAGGAAATCAACCGCGTCGTCACCGATGCGCTCTCGTCGTACCTGTTTCTCACCGAGGAAGACGCGCGCGAGAACCTGCGCCGGGAAGGCGTGAGCGACGACAAGGTATTCTTCGTCGGCAACGTGATGATCGACACGCTGCTGCATCTGCTTCCGAAAGCGCAGAAGCTCGACACGCTCCAGCGGTTCGGCTTGCGCAAAGGCGAGTTCGCGCTGGTGACGCTCCATCGCCCGTCCAACGTGGACCAGCGAGAACCGTTCGCCGGCATCCTTGGCGCGCTCGAAACGATCCAGCGGGAGATCGACGTCTTGTTCCCGATCCATCCGCGTTCCGTGGCGCGGCTCAAGGAGTTCGGCCTGTACGACCGCGTGACCGGCTGGCCGCGGCTCAAGCTCACCGAGCCGCTTGGCTATCTCGATTTCATGAATCTGATGTCGCAGTCGAAGCTCGTGCTCACCGACTCGGGCGGATTGCAGGAGGAAACCACCGTGCTCGGAATCCCGTGTCTGACGTTGCGGGAGAACACCGAGCGTCCGATCACCATCCACGAAGGAACCAATCTGTTGCTCGGCACCGACCCGAAGCGGATCGAAACCGAGGCGAAGAAAATCCTCACCGGCCATGCGAAGAAGGGCCGCGTGCCGAAGTTCTGGGATGGCAAGGCGGCGGAACGGATCGTCGAGATCCTCGCAAAGAAGCTTTGAAGGGAATCGCCACAAAGAGGCACAAAAAGCCACGAAAAGGGCAGAACTTTTTGCGCTTTTTTGTGCCTTCTTGTGGCCATCTCGTCGTTCACGGTATTATCCGATGAAAGTCGAACTCTTCGGCCTGCGCGTGGACAACCTCACGATGGAGGAGACGCTGGCCCGCATCGACGAGTTCATCGCCAGCCGCAAGGTGCACCACCACGTCGTCATCAACGTCGATAAGATCGTCAAAGCCCACCGCGATCCCAAGCTGCGCGACATCATCAACGCCTGTGATCTCGTGAACGTGGACGGCCAGCCGGTCGTCTGGGCGGCCAAGATGCTCGGCAAACCGCTCAAAGAACGCGTGGCCGGCGTGGACCTGATGCAGCGCCTGATTGCCCACGCCGCCGGCAAAGGCTACCGACTCTACTTTCTTGGCGCCAAAGAGGAGGTGGTTTCCGAAATGGTGCGCCGGGTTCGTGAGAAACACGCAAACGTCGTCATCGCCGGCCACCGCAACGGGTATTGGGCCGATGCCGAGGAACCCGAGGTCGCCAGAGCCATCGCCGTCGCGCAGCCGGATATTCTCTTCGTCGCGATCAGCTCACCGAAGAAGGAAATTTTCCTCGCCCGCTGGAAAGATGAAATCCAAGCCCCCTTCGTGATGGGCGTCGGCGGTTCGTTCGACGTGGTCGCCGGCCTGGTCAAGCGCGCCCCGCGCTGGATGCAACGCTGCGGCCTCGAATGGCTGTTCCGTTTGATCCAGGAACCGAGGCGCATGTGGCGACGTTACTTGGTTGAGGACACGCAGTTCCTTGGAATCCTCTTGCGGGAAAGGTTTCGTCGCGGCTAGGAAGCGACGCTGCCGGGGTGAACGCATCAGCGTTCCGATTTCATGAAACGATCATTTCATCGAAACGGAACATTCTGATTCGCGCGCTGGACTCGGTTGCCTAGCGGAAAGACTTACTTGGGCACCGACAACACGGCAATTCGCGTGTTGTTCCCGGGCTCGCCGTCCTCTGCACCCCGCACCATTACCGTCGCGCGCACGATCACTCCCCTTTCCTGCTGGAGCTTGGCCAGGTCCGCGGAAAACGGCTGGCTGATGGCACGTCCGACCCCGATATCCGCGAAGTGGTACGAGTAGGACGTGGCGTCGATCGACACACGCAACTCCACGCCGGGGATTTTCTCCGTGCCGCGGTTCTGCGCGGTGACCGACAGCGTCCGCGAGGCCGAATCGAGGAAAATGCCAACCAGCGCCATGTCGTAAATGCCGCGCTCGTCGCGATGCATCGCCCGGTCGAGGTCGAGAATGCCGCTGCCGTATTCGTCGTCGTGGCCGGCTGCGCCGGCGTCGGCGCTGGTCTGCGCGAGGATCTCCGCGGCTTCGAGCGGCGAGAGGTTTGATTCCGAAGAAAGCAGCGTGGCCAACGCGCCGGCCACAAACGGCGCCGCGGCGGACGTGCCGCTGAAACTCACGATCTGGCCGCTCGACCAGGCGGTGTTCACGCCCAGGCCCGGCGCCGCCAGATCGACCTCGGGGCCGCGATTGGCGAAAAACATGTGCCGCGCATTTGCGTCGATCGCGCTGACGGCGATCACGCCATCATATTTCGCGGGATACGAGACGCTGTCGAACGCATCGTTCCCCACGGACGCGACGATGGCGACGCCGTGTTCCAGCGCATAATCGACCGCCTGCGCCAGGATGAAACTGTCGCCTTGCGAGCCGAGGCTCAGGCTGATGACGTCCGCGCCGCGGTCCACCGCCTCGACGATGGCCGAGGCCACGGTGAATCCATTGCCGATGCCGTCGCCGGACGCGACGCGGATCGAGAGCAGGTCCGTGCCCGGGGCGATGCCCGAAGCCTCGGCCAACGACCCGGCCACAATCGACGCGACCGCCGTCCCATGGCCGGCGTACGGTCCGAGCGCGGTCCCTTCGGCGCCGAGCAGGTCGAGCCGGGTGATGGTCTTGCCCGCGAACGTCGCGTGGTCCTCGATCCCCGTGTCGAGAATCGCGACCGTGATGCCTTTGCCCCACAGATGCCGGTCACCTTCGATGCCGAGCCACTTCAACGCCTCGCCGCCGAACGCCGTATAGACGCCCTCCGGCAGCCGCACGTCGCGGTTGGCCGTCTCGGGGACGCGCACCCAGTAGTTGTCGCCGAGTTCGAGCGGCGTCGGCCCATCTTCGAGCAGCCCAACCAAATCTTCGCGGTCGTTGACGCGGATGCGGACGGCGTGGAATTTGTCCAGCGTCCCCAGCACCGTCACGCCGCGCGTTCGCGCCAGCGCGAGGAACCGCTGCATGTCCTCGGCGTTGCGGAACCGCAGCACGAACTCCTTCGCAATCGCGTCGGGGCCGGGCTTGTGGATGATGACGGGGTTACGCTCGCCGGCCTTTGCGCGTTCAATCTCGGAATCGCCGCCGCTGCGATGCGCCAGGGAAGACGGTCCGTCTCGAACGATGGATGGCTTCGTTGTTGCCGGGGGCGTTGACGGAGGAGTGGCTGCGTCGCGTTCGATCACCCGGATCAGAGTGAACACGACCAGCAACAGGCCGAGTCCCAAGCTGGCGAGAACGATGCGGCGCTTCATGAAACACTCCGTTCCAATGAATGCAAACGGAGAATTGGGGAGACAAGATGATGGCTGGCAAGATGATTGGATGGAATTGTCTTGCCGGTAATCATCTTGTCCTGAAAATCGATGGCAAGAATTCAAGATACTCATCGCCTTGTAGCACGGGTTGCATGGGGAAACACGGTAGCCGAATCCTGAGCGACGGCAACTCCGATGTAGATCGGGACCGGCTTCGTCACGCGGGCGTTCGCGGCTGGTCGGACTGATGCCAGCGATGTTTCATCCATGCGAGGAGCGTTCCGACGCCGAAGAGCAGCAGGCTGCCGAGTAACGCCAGCAAGCCGACGGAGGCATCGCGCAACAAATCCCAAAGCAGGCGTCCGGGCGCGGTCGCCATTACGATGAAGCCGCTGATCGGAATGATCAGCGGGCCGGCATGACGCCGTACGATCCACGCGACGCCGTATCCGATCAGCACGACCGCCGCATAGCTGACCACGGACAAGCCGCCGCCGAAAAACGTCTCCGGGCCAAGCACGGCGAGCGGATGCCGCAAGTCCGGCCACGCCTGATGGACCCACGCGAAGGAATCGATGACCCAAACGCACGCCGCGGCGATGCGCAGCAGCTTCGCGCCGTCATGTTGCCGGTCATCCCATCGCAGGCTGTGCAGCAGCAGAAAGACAAGACCGTTCTGGACGCTGAGGAACCACAACACCGGCGAGTGTTCGCGCAGGATGGTCGTTGCAATCGCGACGGCTGCGGCCCCCAGCAACGCCGGCACGGGATGGCCCGACGCAAGTGACCGCAGCACGACGTGGGCGCAGATGGCGAGCACAACCCATTTGCCACGAGCGAACTCGTCCAACACCTGCCCCGCCCACGGGTCGGGCGTCGCGGCCAGCATCGCCGTCCCGGACACCATCGCGAGATGGAACGCCAGCCGAAGCGTGCGATCGCGGTGGTATTTCGCGCCGTAGAGCAGCGTGTTCAGCGCGGACAACGCGAAGAAAATCGAGCTGTCCTCGTGCATCAACGCGAGCAGGCTGACGCCGAGCGGCAGGCAGAAGCACGTCTGCCGCAAACCTGGATGGGGGTCGGGGTGGAAGTCGTTCAACCGATTGTAGATCGTCCAGGCGACTGCCCACGCGACGGGGGCGGCGAGCGCGGGGCTCCACGTGAGGTCGTAGATGTAGCCCAGACGATACAGGTGGAAACAACTCACCCCGACCCAAATTGCAAAAAAGCCGAGAGGCAGCCAGCTTCGTTCGTGCTCGGGGCCGCGCCAATGCGTCGGACGCGGCAACACATTCGCCAACGCCGCCAGCACCGGCATCAACCACATCCATGCCTGGAAACTCAGCCCGTTCGCGGAGCCATCCTGGGCCATGTGCGATTGTTTGAACACGACCGGCATGGCGATGTTCGCCAGCAGCATCACGGCGCCGAGCGCAAGCAGGCGGTTCGGCAGGTGCAGCCGCGGGAAGAATTGCCGCAGACTCCAGAACCGTCCCGCAGCCAGCAGCGCGCCCGAGCCGCAGACGTGCCACGTCACTTCGTCGCCGAGATACGCGGCCTGGCTGACGAGGATGAATGGCACGAACAGAAACAGGTTCTCCAGGAACACCAACAGCGTCGCGTCGTACCAGACGCGCCGCCGGGCGAGCGCAATCGCCGTGACGATGAGCAGCGCTTCGTAAATCTGGAGCGCGCCGAAGTTGAAGAACAACTGCGCCTTCTCGCTCGGGAAATCGGGCGCGACCGTGAGCCGCGAGATGCCGTACAGCAGCAGCGCGGCGCTGGCCAGGTAGAATGGATTGCACCATAGAAAGCGTTTCGCCCAGTCGAGCGCCAGATGATCGACGCCTGCTTTGGGCTGGTGGCCACCAGGAGCCGCGGGGTCGTTCGACGGATTTTCGTTCATCGTGGTCCTCCGATCTCGCCGAGGTCCGCACTCCCCGGCGTTACGTCCCACGCGCTCGTGCCGTGTTATCGCATCGGCTGTGCCACGCCGGTTTCGGCCTGAACCGAGTGAACCGGTCCCGGTCGCGCGTCGTCCTTCCGCACGGGGCGTTAAGAACGCGCAATCCAGCCTTCACCTTTCCATCCGTTGGTGTGGTAACCGCCTCACGGCACCAAATCATCCTCGTCGACTTCGTTCTCGAAAGTCCCGGAAAAAACCGAGAACGACGACGAGGACGAGGACGAGGACGATCGGTGGTTCTGTCGTTTTCACACAAGGACTCACGTCGGTGATACCTGCGGGCGTCTGCATTGAGTGCCTGCAACCACGGTGGTGTCCAGATGTGCGCCCCTACCTGCCTTTCCAATCCCTTTTCCCTTGCATCGTCCATCGAGCGATGGCAAGAGCCGAACCCATGCGATTCGATCCGACCCACGTTCCACGCGGAACAAAACGTTCTCTCGATCTGCGCGGGGCTGTGCGATGGCAGGTCCTGGTGGCACGTGGCAAACGCGCCGGCAAGACCATCCTCGTGCTGGGCGGCGTGCACGGCGACGAATACGAAGGGCCGATGGCGATCCACCAGCTTTTCCGTTCGCTCGATCCGCGCGAGATGCGCGGCGATTTTCTCGCGGTCCCGATCTGCAATTCGCTGGCGTTCGCTGCCAAACGGCGGACGACGCCGCAGGACGGCAAAAACCTCGCCCGTTGTTTCCCGGGCAAGCCGCGCGGGACCGTGACCGAGCGCATCGCGCACGCGTTGCATCATCAGTTCATTGCCCGGGCAGACTTCGCCATCGACCTGCACAGCAGCGGCTCGCAGTGGACCATGCCGACCTTGAGCGGCTACAATTCAGGCAAGCCGGCCCTGGAACGGGTGCAACACGAGGCGTGTTTGCGATTCGGCGCGCCCGTCGTGTGGGGTTCGCCGTACGCGCCCGGGCGCACGCTTTCGTCGGCGTACGACCTCGACATCCCGTCGCTCTACACGGAGACGGCCGGCCAGAACGGCTGCCAGGGACGCGACGTGGACCTGTACGCGAACGGCGTGCGCAACGTGATGGTGATGCTCGGCATCCTGCCGTCGCGCTACGCGTCGCGCGTCGCCCGGCCGAAGCTGATCATCAAGGAACGCGGCGGTTACGGCAATCTCGACACTGCCGTGAAAGCGAACCACGATGGATTGTTCGTCGCGCGGCGGAACGTGCTGGACCGGGTGAACAAGGGGGAGTTGATCGGGGAGTTGTTTCGCCCCGATGGAAAGTTGCTGCAAACCTTCCGCGCCAACCGCGGCGGGCGGTTGTTCCTGATTCGCCACGCATCGCCGACGCGTCAAGGCGACCTGGTGTTTCAGATTACGTAGCGCCGGACGGGGGAGCGTAAAACGTAAAGACGTACACGCAAAGTGAGCGGCATTTTTTACGTCTTATGTTTTACGTTTTTGCGCGTTGACCCCGTTCCCCAAATCAAAGTCGGAACCTTTCTCCCCCCACCGGTGTCGCATGCAGTAGCCAATCAGGAGACACGCATGAACGCAACCGACACCACCTTCTGGGACCTGTTTCGACAGGGCGGATTCATGATGTGGGTGATGCTCACAGTCTCAATGTTCGCGCTGTCGCTGATGATCGAGGCGGCGGTCCGGCTGCGTGCGAAAGCGGTCGTGCCGCCCGAGCTTTTCCGCCAGATCAAGTCGCTGATCCGCCGCGGCGACTACCACGAGGCTTGGCGCATCGCAACGGCGCAACCGTGTCCGTTCTCGCGCGTCGTGGCAGCAGGACTGGAGCGCGTCGGCGAGGGCAAGGATGCCGCCAACGAGGCCCTCGAAGAACGCGCGTTGCAAGAGGCGGTCATGATGAAGACGCGCGTGAACTATCTCTCCGTGATCGGGGTCGTGTCGCCGATGCTCGGCTTGATCGGGACGGTGGTGGGAATGATCAAGGCGTTTCGGGCGATCAGCGAAGTGATGGGCCAGCCGCTCCATCTGGCGGAAGCGATCGGCGAGGTGCTGGTGGCGACCGCGTTCGGCCTGTTCATCGCGGTGCCGGCGTTCTTCGCGTACTATTTTTTCCGCAACCGCGCGCAGGCCATGATCGCGTTGTTGCAGGACCGGGTGGGGCGTGTCATGGCGAGGCTGCCGTACCCGGAGCTGCAAGGGCTTCGCATTGGCGAGGACGCCGAGGAAGAGGATGTCGCCGCGCCGGCGTTCACTGCCGAAGCCGCTGTCCCCGCCTTGGTCGGTGCCACGGTGCCCTGCCCGAATTGCCGCCAACCAATCGTGCCCGGCGCGCCTGTCTGCCCGTCTTGTGAGGCGCGATTGGAGTGGACCTAAACACTTGACGCTTCGGTTTTGTAGGAGCGCGATTCATCGCGCGGTTCGACGGCCCAAGCGCGCGATGAATCGCGCTACTACTTTGACAATGTTAGCTATGCGCCTGGAGACTGGGATCGCGGGTGCGCGACCGGAAACAAGGACGGAAGCGCTGCCAGAACTGCCAGAGACGGTCGGCGAGCGACTCGATGGCGGCGGTCGGAAGCCCCCAACGG
>Ga0187892_10008296_pt1 | contig 14272 bp, 10 predicted proteins | sample MA1701073metaG_FD_139345 | JGI IMG/M metagenome (GOLD analysis project Ga0187892, IMG submission 139345) | Bio-ooze microbial communities from a basaltic lava cave in the Kipuka Kanohina Cave System on the Island of Hawaii, USA - MA170107-3 metaG ... | reverse complement strand
TAGCGGTAGTCGTGGGCGTACTCCTTGGACCGCATGGACAGGGTCACGCCCCGCTCGGGGTCCCAGAGGCGCGTCTCCTGGGTGATGGCCCCGCCCGCCTCGAGCACCCGCGCCTGCCGCTCGGCCTCGTGGGCGAGGGCGTCCCGCACGTGGCGGAACGAGTTCATGTTCTTGATCTCGACCTTCACGCCGAGGGCGTCGGCCCCCCGCGGGCGCAGGGAGACGTTGGCGTCGCAGCGGAGCGAGCCCTCCTCCATGTTGCCGTCGCACACGCCGAGGTAGAGGAGGATGGCTCGCAGCGCCCGGAGGTAGGCGGCCGCCTCCTCGGGCGCGGCGAGGTCGGGGCGCGACACGATCTCCATGAGCGGCACCCCGGCCCGGTTGAAGTCCACCTGGCTCGCGCGCGCGGTGGCCAGGTCCCCCTCGTGGAGCAGCTTGCCCACGTCCTCCTCGAGGTGGAGCCGCTGGATGCCGACGCGCCGGGGGGCGCCGTCCACCTCGATGTCGAGGACGCCGTGCTCGGCCAGGGGCTCCTCGTACTGGCTGATCTGGTAGTTCTTCGGCATGTCGGGGTAGTAGTAGTGCTTGCGCGCGAAGCGGCTCGCCGGGTTCACCGTGCAGTCGAGCGCCAGGGCCGTGCGGATCCCGAACTCTACCGCGCGGCGGTTGATCACCGGCAGCACGCCCGGCATGCCCTGGCACACCGGGCAGGTCTGCGAGTTGGGGGCGGCGCCGAAGGCGGCCGGACAGCCGCAGAACATCTTGGTCGCCGTCAGGAGCTGGGCGTGGACCTCGAGCCCGATCACCGTGTCGTAGCGGCTCACGTGAGCTCCGGGGCGCGGGCGTGCCAGTCGGTGGCCCGCTCGTAGGCCCAGGCGGCGCGGAGCACGGTGGCCTCGGCGAAGGCCGGCCCGACGAACTGGAGCCCGATGGGCAGCCCGCCCTCGGTGAACCCGGCCGGCACCGACACGCCGGGGAGCCCGGCCAGGTTGGCCGGCACCGCGAACACGTCGTTCAGGTACATCTGCACCGGATCCGCCTTGTCGCCGAAGCGGAAGGCGACGTTGGGGGTGGTGGGGGTCACGATGAGGTCCACCCGCTCGAAGGCCCGCTCGAAGTCCTGGCGCACCAGCGTGCGCACGCGCTGCGCCTTGCCGTAGTAGGCCTCGTGGTAGCCGGCGGACAGCGCGTAGGTGCCGAGCATGACCCGCCGCTTGACCTCCTGGCCGAAGCCCGCCGCGCGCGTGCGGCCGTACATCGCCGTGAGGTCGCGGGCGCCGGCGGCGCGCCGGCCGTACTTGACGCCGTCGTAGCGTGCCAGGTTGGACGAGGCCTCGGCGGGGGCGATCAGGTAGTAGGCGGCGAGCGCGTAGGCGGTGTGGGGCAGCGACACCGGCTCGACGGCCGCGCCCGCCTTCTCGAGGGCGCCGATGGCCTCCCGCACCGCCGCCTCCACCTCGGGGTCCGTCCCCGGGATGAAGTACTCGGCGGGGACGCCGAGGCGGAGCCCGTCCACGCCCCTGGGGAGCGCGGCCACGTAGTCCGGCACCGGCCGGTCCACGCTGGTGGAGTCGGCGGGGTCGTGCCCGGCGATGGCGGCCAGCACCAAAGCCGCGTCGGCCACCGTCCGGGCGAAGGGCCCGATCTGGTCGAGGGAGGAGGCGAAGGCCACCAGCCCGGAGCGCGACACGCGGCCGTAGGTCGGCTTCACCCCCACCACGCCGCAGAAGGCCGCCGGCTGGCGGATGGAGCCCCCGGTGTCGGTGCCGAGGGTCGCCGCCGCCAGCCGCGCCGCCACCGCCGCCGCCGCGCCCCCCGAGGAGCCCCCCGGGACCCGGCCGAGGTCCCACGGGTTCCGCGTGGGGAAGAACGCCGAGTGCTCGGTCGACGAGCCCATGGCGAACTCGTCGAGGTTGAGCTTGCCCAGGAGGACGGCGCCGGCCGCGGCCAGACGCGCCACCGCGGTCGCGTCGTAGGGCGGCACGTAGGACTCCAGGATGCGGGAGCCGCACGTCGTGCGCACCCCGCGCGTGACGAGGATGTCCTTGACCGCCACCGGGACCCCGTCCAGGGGGCCGAGCGGGCGGCCCGCCGCCCAGCGGGCGTCGGCCGCGGCCGCCTGGCCGAGGGCCAGGTCCCGGGTGACGGTGAGGTACGCCCCCACGCGCGGGTCCACGGCCGTGATGCGGTCCAGATGGGCGCGCGCGGCGTCCGACGGCGTCGCCTCCCGGCGCCGGTAGCGCTCGACCAGCTCCTGGATCGTGAGCCCGGTGAGATCCACCGCCGCCCTCAGTCCTCGATGATGCGCGGCACGCGGAACAGGTCCGCCGCGCGGTCGGGGGCGTTGGCCAGCATGTCCGACGTCGAGAACGGCGGGCGGGGCGTGTCCTCCCGCATCACGTTGGTCAGCGGCACGGCGTGGGAGGTCGGCGGCACGTCGGCCGTGTCCAGGGCCCGCAGCTTGTCGATGTAGCCCAGGATGGCGTCCAGCTCCCGCCGCATCCGCTCCACCTCGTCCGGCGAGAGCGAGAGCCGGGCCAGCCGCGCCACGTGCTCCACCTCGGCCCGCGTGATCCGGGGCTCGGTCGCGGGGTCCTCGGCCGCGCTCACGAGATCTCCTCGAGGCGCGCGTACTGGAGCGAGAGGCGCTTGCGCCCCACCGAGGCGAAGTGCACGGTGGCGATGGCGTCGTCCCCCGCCCGCTCGAGCCCCACCAGGAGGCCCTCGCCCCAGCGCGCGTGGCGCACCCGGGCGCCCAGCCGGAGCGGGAAGTCGTCGTCGGGGGGGTCGATGACGGGCTCGGGGGCCGCCGACCGCGGGGCCTCGGCGCGCCGCGGGTTCAGGTGGGCCAGGTGCTCGTCGGGGATCTCGCGCAGGAAGCGGGAGGGCTGGCTGGTCCCGTAGCCCTGCAGGCGACGGTGCAGCGCCCAGGAGAGCACGAGCTGCCGGCGCGCCCGCGTGAGGCCGACGTAGCAGAGCCGCCGCTCCTCCTCGAGCTGCTCGGGGTCGTCGAGGGACCGCGAGTGGGGGAAGACGCCCTCCTCCATCCCGGTGAGGAACACGACGGGGAACTCGAGGCCCTTGGCGGAGTGGAGCGTCATCAGCGTGACGCCGCCCGCCGCGGTATCCAGGTCGTCGGTGTCCGCCACGAGCGCCACCGAGTCGAGGAACGCCGTCAGGCCGCCCGCGCCGGCCTCCTCGGTCGGCCGGGTCTGCAGGAACTCCTCGGCGGCGGCCACCAGCTCCTCCAGGTTCTCCAGGCGGCCCTCGGCCTCGGCGCTCCGCTCGGCCTCGAGCGCCTGGCGGTAGCCCGAGCGCGTCACGACGAGGTCGATGAGGGCGGGCAGGGCCAGCTCCGGGCTCCGTTCCCGGAGAGCGGCGACCACGCGGGCGAAGTCCTCCAGCGCCTTCCGCGGCCGCGCGGGCAGGTCCGCGGGCGGGGCCGCCGCCACCGCCAGGAGGCTCGCCCGCCGGGCGCGGGCCGTCTCCGCCAGCCGCTCCAGGGTGGCCTTGCCCACCCCGCGCGGCGGAGCCGCCACCGCGCGCCGGAAGGCCACGTCGTCGAGCGGGTTGGCGACGAGGCGGAGCCAGGCCGTCACGTCCTTGACCTCGCGCCGCTCGTAGAAGCGGACGCCGCCCACGATGAGGTAGGGGATGCCGGCCCGGCGGAGGGCGTCCTCCAGGACCCGGGACTGGGCGTTGGTCCGGTAGAACACGGCGACGTCGCGATGGGCGCCCCCCTCGCCGGCCCGCCCGCGGATGGACTGGGCCACGAAGGCCGCCTCCTCGCTCTCGTCCCAGGCCCGGTAGAGGGCGGCCCGCTCGCCCTCGGCGTTCTCGGTCCACAGCCGCTTGTCCTTGCGCAGGAGGTTGTGGGCGATCACCGACCCGGCGATGGCGAGGATGCGCTTGGTGGAGCGGTAGTTCTGCTCGAGCGCCACCACCGCGCAGTCGGGGAAGTCCCGCTCGAAGTCCAGGATGTTCCGGAGGTCGGCCCCGCGCCAGCGGTAGACGGACTGGTCCGGGTCCCCCACCACGCAGAGGTTGCGGTGCTGCTCGGTGAGGAGCTGGACGATCCGGTACTGGGCGCGGTTGGTGTCCTGGTACTCGTCGACCAGCACGTGGGTCCACAGCGTCCGGTACCAGGCCAGCGCCTCCGGCACCGACTCCAGCAGCCGGACCACGCGCAGCAGGAGGTCGTCGAAGTCCAGCGCGCCGACCTCGCCGAGCCGGGCCTCGTAGCGGTGGTAGACGCGGGCGATGCGCTCCTCCCGCGGCATCCGCGCCTGGGCCTCGAGGTCGCGGGGCGCGAGCATGTGGTTCTTGGCGTGGCTGATCCGCTGCACCACCGCCGCCGGCGTGAGCGCACGCTCGTCCAGGTCCAGCTCCCGCAGGATCTCCTTCACCAGCATGAGCCGGTCGTCCTCGTCGTAGATGACGAAGGACGCCGGGAGGCCGGCCGGGGCCGCGCGCTCACGGAGCATGCGCGCGCACGTGGCGTGGAAGGTCGCGATGAGCGGGGGCCGCGTCCCCGCGGCCAGCACGAGGTCCTCCACCCGGCGCCGCATCTCCTCGGCCGCCTTGTTGGTGAAGGTGACGGCGAGCACGTGGCGGGGATGCACGCCCTCCACGCCTAGGAGGTACGCGATGCGGTGGGCGATGACGCGGGTCTTGCCGCTGCCGGCGCCCGCCACCACCAGGACCGGCCCCTTGGTGAGGGTCACCGCCTCGCGCTGCGGGGGATTGAGCGGGGCGAGGATGGCCTCCGCGCTCACGGCCGACGGGGACATGACGGGCTCAACCATAGCACAGCGCCGTCGCCACGAGCCGGGGGCGGCGCGACGCGGCGGGCGGCCCTCCCACCTGGGCGCGCGCCGCCGAGGAGGCGGCGGGCTACTCCACCGTCACCGACTTGGCGAGGTTGCGCGGCTGGTCCACGTCGCGGCCGAGCCGCACGGCGGCGTGATAGGCGAGGAGCTGGAGCGGGATGGCCATGAGGATCGGCGACAGGAGGTCGGGCGCCGCCGGCACGCCGATCACCTCCGCGCACTTGGCGGCGAGGGTCTCGTCGCCCGCGTGGCCGAGCCCGATGACGCGCCCGTCGCGCGCGCGGACCTCCTCGATGCTGCCCATCATGCGGTCGTACGTGGCGTCGCGCGGGGCGACCGCCACCACCGGCATGGTCTCGTCGATCAAGGCGATGGGCCCGTGCTTCATCTCGCCGGCCGCGTACCCCTCGGCGTGGACGTAGGACAGCTCCTTCAGCTTGAGGGCGCCCTCGAGCGCGATGGGGTAGTGCACGCCGCGGCCGAGGAACAGGAAGTTCTTGTACCGCGCCAGGTCCCGGGCCACCTCGGCCAGCCGGGGCTCCAGGAGGAGGGTCTGCTCCATGAGCCGCGGCAGCTCGAGCAGCCCCACCAGGTGCTTCTTCGCGTCCTCGACGGACAGGGCGCCGCGCTTCCTGCCGAGCCAGAGGGCCAGGAGGTGGCACGCCACCAGGGTGGCGGTGAAGGTCTTGGACGAGGCGACGCCGATCTCGGGCCCGGCGTGGGTGTAGAGCACGCCCGTGGCCTCGCGCGACAGGGCCGAGCCCACGACGTTGGTGATGCCGACGATGGGGGTGCCGCGCAGCCGCGCCGCCTTCACCGCGCCCAGCGTGTCGGCCGTCTCACCGGACTGGCTGATGGCCACCACCAGCGTTTCCGGCCCCACCACCGCGTCCCGGTACCGGAACTCCGAGCCCAGGTCCACCTCCGCCGGCAGGCCGGCCAGCCGCTCGATCATGGCCCGCCCCACCAGCGCCGCGTGGTACGAGGTGCCGCAGGCGACCAGCACCACGCGCTGGATCCCCGCCACCACCTCCGGGTCCAGCGTCACGTCGGGCAACACCACCGTCCCGCCCTCGGGCTGCACGCGGCCCCGCAGGGTGTCGGCGGCGGCGCGCGGCTGCTCGTAGATCTCCTTCAGCATGAAGTGGCGATAGCCGCCCTTCTCGGCGAGGATCGGGTCCCAGAGGATGCGCGTGGGGTGGCGCTCCACCGGGCCGCCGTCGAGCTGCGTGATCTCGACCCCCCGCCGCGTCACCACCGCCACGTCCTCGTCCTCCAGCACCACGACGTCGCGGGTGTGGGACAGGATGGCCGGGATGTCGGAGGCGACGAAGCTCTCGCCCTGGCCGAGCCCCACCACGACGCTGCCCGCCCCCAGCTTGGCCGCCACGATGCGGTCGGGCATGTCCCGGTGCAGCACCGCGATGGCGTAGGAGCCCCGCAGCTCGCGCAGGGCGCGGCGGACGGCCTCGTCCAGCCGCGGCGCGTCGGCGAGATGCCGCTCGATCAGGTGGGCGATGACCTCGGTGTCGGTCTGGGAGGCGAAGCGATGCCCTTCCTGGACCAGCCGCTCCTTGATGGGCAGGTAGTTCTCGATGATGCCGTTGTGCACCAGCACCAGCTTGCCCGACCCGTCGGTGTGCGGATGGGCGTTCTCGTCGGTGGGGCGGCCGTGGGTGGCCCAGCGGGTGTGCCCGATGCCCACCGTCCCCGTGAGCGGGCGCTCGCGCAGGAGCCCCTCCAGCACCGTGATCCGCCCGGCGGCGCGCCGGATCTCGAGACCCTGGGGGCCGGCCACGGCGATACCGGCCGAGTCGTAGCCGCGGTACTCGAGCCGCTTGAGCCCCTCCAGGACGATGTCGACCGCGCTCCGGTCCCCCACGTAGCCGACGATCCCGCACATCGCCTAGCCCTCCGGCGGCCGGTGACGCGCCTTCTGCTTGCGCCGGGCCCAGCCCTCCCGCAGCTCCTGCCGGCCCCGCGCCACCGCGAGCGCATCGGGCGGCACGTCCTTGGTGATCACGGAGCCCGCCGCCACGTAGGCGCCGGCGCCGACGGTGAGGGGCGCCACCAGGGCCACGTTGGTCCCGATGAAGGCGCCGTCCCCCACCACGGTCTCGTTCTTGTTCACGCCGTCGTAGTTGCAGGTGATGGCCCCGGCGCCGAAGTTGACGTCGGCGCCCAGCGTGGCGTCGCCCACGTACGACAGATGCGGCACCTTGGCGCCGCGGCCGATCCGCGCCTTCTTCAGCTCGACGAAGTTGCCGACCTTCGCCTCGGCGCCCACGTGAGCCAGCGGCCGGAGGTGGCAGAAGGGCCCCACCGCCGCGCCGGCCTCGACCGTCGCCCCGTTCACGACGCAGTAGGCCCGGAGGGTCACCCCGTCGCCGATCACGCTGTCGGCCACCTGGCAGCCCGTGCCGACCACGGTCTCTCGGCCGATCACCGTGCGGCCCTCGAGGACGACGCCCGGGTAGAGCACCGTGTCGGGCCCGATCTCAACCGTGTCGTCCACGTAGGTCGCGCGGGGGTCGAGCACGGTCACGCCCTCGGCCATCAGGCGGTCGAGGATGCGCCGGCGCAGCACGGCGGCCACCGCCGCGAGCTGCTTCCGGTCGTTGATGCCCTCCCCCGCCTCGGCGTCGTCGGCGATCACCGCCTCGATCCGGCGCCCGGCGCCGGCGAGGATGCCGACCACGTCGGTGAGGTAGTACTCGCCCTGCTCGTTCTGGGGACGCACTCCTTCCAGCGCCGGCCAGAGGAGCCGGGCGTCGAAGCAGTAGATGCTCGTGCCGACCTCGCGGGTCTCGCGCTGCTCGGGGGTGGCGTCGCGGTGCTCGACGATGCCGACCGGCCACCCGTGGTCGTCGCGGATGACCCGCCCGTAGCCGGTGGGATCGTCGAGGAGGGCGGAGAGGATCGTGCAGGCGGCGCCGGTGGCCTGGTGGTGCTCCACCAGCCGCCGGAGGGTGGCCTCGCCGACCAGCGGCATGTCGCCGGGCAGGACCAGGATCGTGCCCTCGGCCCCGGCGCAGGCGGCGCGGGCCTGGAGCACGGCGTGCCCGGTGCCGAGCCGCTCCTTCTGCTCGACGAAGGCGACGTCCGGCGACTCGCCCACCGCCGCCCGGACGTCGTCCGCGGACCGGCCGACCACCAGCACCATGCGGGCGCCGAGGGCCCGGCAGGCGCGGACGGGATAGCCGATGAGGGGCCGGCCGCAGAGCCGGTGCAGGACCTTGGGCCGGCTGGAGCGCATGCGCTTGGCGTCGCCGGCGGCGAGGATGACGGTCGTGACGGGCTTCATGCCGTCCCCATCCTAGCACACGGCTTGCCAGCCGCTCCCGGGGCGCAAGTCCGCGCCCTGATTGACGTGCTGGCCCCGTGGCGGGACCGGACGATGCACCCGCTACACAGAATGGGGCCCATGGGCATCCAGAAAGGAGACGCCTGCGGCAAGCCCGCTGCGGGACAACCCCGCCGGCGGCGGCCCGCGGCCGGGGCCGCCACGCCGTTGCGCGCGGCCGAAGCCTCGCGTACCCTGCTGACGCCCCGCCGGGGGGCGCCCACACACGACCGACTCGGGAGGGACGCCATGGCGACCAAGGCCAAGCGGAGCGCGAAGAGCAAGCCGGCGCGGACGCCGGTCCGGAAGGTCCGGCCGGTGCCTCTGGGCTACGAGGGCATCACACCGTACCTCACCGTGCGCGGAGCCGAGCAGGCGCTGGCCTTCTACAAGAAGGCCTTCGGCGCCAAGGAGACGCTGCGCCTGGCCGGACCCGACGGGCGCGTCATGCACGCCGAGATGAAGGTCTTCGACCGCATGGTGATGCTGGCCGACGAGGCCCCGGAGCAGGGCCGCCTCGGGCCGCAGTCGCTCAAGGGCACGACGGTCGGCCTCTTCGTCTACTCGCAAGACGTCGACAAGGCCCTGGCCCGCGCGGTGGCGGCCGGCGCCACCGTCAAGATGCCGGCCCAGGACATGTTCTGGGGGGATCGCTTCGGCTCCGTGGAGGATCCGGCGGGGCACACTTGGCAGATCGCGACGCACAAGGAGGACGTGGCGCCCCGCGAGATGCAGAAGCGCTGGCAGGCGGCGATGGCGCAGGCGCCGAAGTAGCGGTCCGGCGCGGCCGGATCAGCCGCTCGCCGGCCGCAGGCGCTCGAGCAGCCGCCCGATCCGCTCGGGGACCGGCGCGTGCAGCTCGAGCCGCTCCCCCGTCCCCGGGTGCACGAAGGCCAGGGTCGCCGCGTGGAGCGCGACGCCCTCGAGGCCGGCCAGGGCCTCGGCCACGGGGGGCGTGACCTCGGTCCGCGCCGACGCCCGCCCGCCGTAGGTCCGGTCCCCCGCCACCGGGTGCCCCTCCGCGGCCAGGTGCACGCGGATCTGGTGGGTGCGGCCGGTCTCCAGCCGGCACTCGAGCCACGTGAATCCCGGATGGCGCGCGAGGACCCGGTAGTGGGTCACGGCGCGCTTGCCGCGTCCCGCGGGCACGACCGCCATGCGCACGCGCGAGCGGGGATCGCGGCCGATGGGAGCGTCGATGGTCCCGCGCTCGCGCCGGACGCGGCCGTGGACGAGGCAGAGGTAGCGCCGCGTGACCTGCCGGGCGGCGAGCTGGGCCACCAGCGAGTCGTAGGCGCGCCGGGTCCGGGCCAGCACGATGAGCCCGGAGGTGCCGCGGTCGAGGCGATGGACGACGCCCGGCCGCCCCGGCCCGCCCACGCCCGCCATCTCCGGCGCGTGCGCCAGCGCCGCCGCCGCCAGGGTGCCCCCGGCGCGGCCCGCCCCCGGGTGGGTGACGAGCCCCGCCGGCTTGTCCACCACGAGGAGGTCGGCGTCCTCGAACACGATGGCGAGCGGCAGGGCCTCCGGCGCGAGGTCGGCCGACGGCGGGGGCGGCACGCGCGCCTCGACGCGCTCGCCCGGCCGGAGCCGGTGGGCCGCCTTGGCGGGCTGGCCGTCCACGAGGACGCGCCCGGCGTCGATCAGGCCGCGCACGCGCGTGCGCGACAGGTCGCCGAGCCGCACGGCCAGCCAGCGATCGAGCCGGACGCCCTCGTCCTCCCGCGTCGCCGCCGCCCGCAGCCGGCGGGGGGCCGCCCCCGAGGGGTCGTCGGCCCCGCGCGTCATCCCCGGGGAGCCGGGGCGCGCAGCATGCGGAGCGCGAGCAGCGCGACGCCCACGCTGATGGCCGAGTCGGCGACGTTGAAGGCCGGCCAGTGCCAGGCCCGCCAGTAGACGTCGACGAAGTCCACGACGGCCCCGAAGCGCGCCCGGTCGATGAGGTTGCCGACGGCGCCGCCGAAGACGAGCCCGAGGGCGACGCGGGTGACGCGGCCCCCGTCGGCCAGGATCCGCGCCGCCAGCACGGCCAGCACCACGAGGGCCCCCACCGACAGCGCGGCGACGATCCAGCGCCAGGCGGCGGGCGTCGACGACAGCATCCCGAAGGCCAGGCCCGGGTTCATCACCAGGGTGAGCGAGAGCACCCCATCCACGAGGGGCACCGGGATCCCCGGGACGAGGCGCTCGAGGGCGAGGGCCTTGGTGAGCTGATCGAGGGCCAGGACGGCAATGGCCGTCCCCACCGCCGCGCCCATGCCGACCCCGCGCCCGCCGGGCTCGCCCCCCGCGCGGAGGGCGCCGCCCTCCCCGGTCACCGGAGCCGGCGCACCACCGGCGCGCAGCGGCCGCAGAGCGCGGGATGGGCGGCGTCCTGGCCCACGGTGGCCGTCCACGTCCAGCAGCGCTCGCAGCGTTGCCAGCCGAGGGCCTGGCCGGGAACCACCACCACCGTGAGCCCCGGGATCTCCTGGCTCTCGTAGGTGACCCCGCCCAGGGCGGGGACGGGCTCGGCGAGCCGCACCGCCGAGACGTTGAACACGGTGGCCAGGAGGGCCTCGCCCTTGTCGGCGAGGAGCGGCCGCCACTCCTCCTCGGGCACGCTCGGCAGGTAGACGACGGCGTCCACGGACTTACCGATGCGGCCCTCGCGCCGCGCCGCCTCCAGCGCGCGAGACACCTCGCCCCGCACCTCGAGCAGGCGGTCCCACTCGGCGCCGAGCCGCTCGTCCACCCACTCGCCGCGCTCCTCCGGGAACAGCATCAGGTGCACGCTCTCCGGCTTGCCGCGGCCGGGGATGTGCGACCACACCTCGTCGGCGGTGAAGCTGAGCAAGGGCGCCAGGAGCCGGACCAGCGCCGTCAGGAGCTCGAAGCACACCGTCTGGGCCGCGCGCCGCCTGAGGTCGTCGGGCGCGGAGACGTACAGGCGGTCCTTGATGATGTCGAGGTAGAGCGCCGACAGGTCCACCGCGCAGAAGTTGTGCGTGGCGTGGAACACCACGTGGAACTGGTAGTCGTCGAACGCCTTGCGGACGCGCGCGATCAGCTCCCCGAGCCGCAGCAGGGCCCAGCGGTCCAGCTCCTCGAGCTGGTCGTAGGCCACGCGGTCGCCCTCGGGGTCGAAGTCGTCGAGCACGCCGAGGAGGTACCGGCACGTGTTGCGGATGCGCCGGTAGGCCTCGCCGAGCTGGCGCAGGATCTCGGCGTCGGGCGTCCGGACGTCCTTGGTGTAGTCCTCGGCCGCCACCCACAGCCGGAGGATCTCGGCCCCGTGGCGGTGGATGACGTCGTCGGGGGCGATGACGTTGCCGAGGGACTTGGACATCTTCCGCCCGTCCGCGTCCACGAGGAACCCGTGGGTGAGGACCTCGCGATACGGCGGGGCGTCGCGGGTGCCCATGGCCTCCAGCAGCGAGGAGTGGAACCACCCGCGGTGCTGGTCGGAGCCCTCCAGGTACATCTCGGCCGGCCACCGGAGGTCGCTCCGCTTCTCCAGCACGGCGGCGTGGCTGCACCCCGAGTCGAACCACACGTCCAGGGTGTCCGTCTCCTTGCGGAAGGCCGTCCCCGCGCACGCGCCGCACCGGGTTCCGGACGGCAGGAGGTCGCGGGCCTCCCGGAGGTGCCATTCGTCCGCGCCCCGCCCCTGGGCCATGATCCCCGCGACGTGCTCCACGAGGCGCTCCTCGAGGAGGAGGGCGTTGCACGCCTCGCAGTAGAACGCCACGATCGGCACGCCCCACACCCGCTGGCGGGAGATCACCCACTCGGCCCGGTGGGCGATCATGTTGTAGATGCGGTCCTCGCCCCACGGGGGGATCCAGCGCACCCGCCCGCGGATGGCCGCGAGCGTCCGCTGGCGGAGCCCGTCCTTGTCCAGCGAGATGAACCACTGCTCGGTGGCCCGGAACAGGGTCGGCTGCTTGCACCGCCAGCAGTGCGGGTACTCGTGGGTGAAGGGCGCGGAGGCCACGAGCGCGCCCACCGCGGCCAGGTGGGCGGTGATGGCGGGGTTCGCCTCCCAGACCGTCTGGCCCGCGAACCGCTCCACCTCGGCCGTGAAGCGCCCGTCGTCGTCCACCGGGTTGTAGATCGTGAGGTTCGCCCGCCGCCCGAGGTCGTAGTCCTCCTCGCCGTGGCCGGGGGCGATGTGCACGAGCCCGGTCCCCGAGTCCATCGACACCAGGTCGGCCGCCAGCACCACCGAGTCCCGGGCGATCCACGGGTGGGCGCACACCGTGCCCTCGAGCGCCCGGCCGGGGATCGCCATCCCGGTGTCGGTGGCTCGGCCCTTGACGCCCTCCTGCATGAGGAACGGCGCGGCCAGCGCCCGGGCCACGACGAGCCACTCGCCGTCCACCTCCACCGCCGTGTAGGGCTCGGTCGGGTGGACGGCGATCGCGAGGTTGGCCGGCAGCGTCCAGGGCGTCGTGGTCCAGATCACGAAGGCCGCGCGCCGTCCGCCGAGCGCGGCGGCGAGGGCCGGCGACGCCGTCTTCACCGGGAACTTCACGTACACCGACGGGGCCGTCTCCTCCTCGTACTCCACCTCGGCCTGGGCGAGCGCCGTCTTGCAGTGCATGCACCAGTGGACGGGGCGCAGCCCCTTGTAGGCGAGGCCGCGGCCGACGAAGCGGCCGAACTCCCGCACGATAACGGCCTGGTAGGCCGGCTCCATCGTGACGTACGGGTGCTGCCAGTCGCCGAACACGCCGAGCCGCTTGAACTCCTCCCGCTGGATGTCGACGTACTTCGTGGCGTGCTCCCGGCAGCGGCGAATCTTCTCCAGCGGATCCATGGCCCGGCGCACGTCGGCGCCCGGCCGGTCGAGGCCGAGCTCCTTGTCCACCTGGTGCTCGATGGGGAGTCCGTGACAGTCCCAGCCCGGCACGTACACCGCGTTGTAGCCCAGCATGGAGCGTGACTTCACCACGAGGTCCTTCAGCACCTTGTTCAGCGCGGTCCCCAGGTGGATGTTCAGGTTCGCGTAGGGCGGGCCGTCGTGGAGGATCCACAAGGGGCGTCCCGCGGCGGCCTTCCGGATCCGGCCGTAGATGTCCATCGCCTCCCACCGCTCGAGCCACTCGGGCTCGAGCTTGGGGAGGTTGGCCTTCATGGGGAAGGCGGTCTTGGGCAGGTTGAGCGTGTCCTTGTAGTCCATGGGTTCAGAAACCGTAGCACTGATGGGCGGTTGCAGCAAGCTGACGGCCGGCGTCCGCGGCGTCCGAACGGGCGCGCGGGCGCCGGGCGTCCTACTTCGGGGCCAGCGTCACGACGCCGGCGGCGTTGTCAATGGTGACCGTGAAGTGGTCGAGGAAGTCGCGGCCGAGGAGACCGTCGCCGCGCTTGAAGCCCGTGTCGTGGGAGACGACCAGCAGCGGCCCGTAGCGCGCGCCGCCCACGTCGAGGTTGTCGACCCGCACGGCGAGCGCCTCGGCCTCGCCGGTGACGCCGCGGATCGAGCCGCGCACGGCGTTGGCGTAGCTCACCCCCAGCGCGGTGAGCGCCGACGGGCTGATCACGGTGCGAGAGGCCCCGGTGTCCAGCATCAGCTCCACCGAGCCGCCGTCGTTGATCCGGGCCGAGACCATGATGGGCTGGCCCGGCGAGAAGTCCACCCGCGCTCCTCCCAGGGGGGCGGCGGGCCGGCCGGGAGCCGACGCCGGCGCGGGCTCCGCCGGGCGGTCGTAGCCGATGACGACCGCCGACCCCCGGTGGCGGGGCGGCACGCTCTCGATGCCCTGCGAGTAGTGGATGGTGCCGCCGTCGTCCGTCCAGCGGTAGATGGGTCCGGCGGCTCCCGCCAGGCCGGCGGGGAGGGCGAGGCTCGCCACGAGCAGGCCCAGGACGACGGCGCCGCCGAGGGCGGCCCGGCCGGCCCGGGGACGCGAGAGCCGCACCCGCGTACGCATGGCCCGATTATACGAACGGGAGCCCGAGCCCACCCAAATCCCGGCTGGGGGGCGCCGGCCCATCCGAGGAGCCGAGGCCGCGCCGGGCCGTGGCCTCACCAGCGGCCGGTGAAGGCCTCCCGGGTGAACCGGTAGCCCGCGTAGTGCACGGGCTCGGGAGGCACGGGCAGCACGTAGAGGAAGCG
>Ga0187892_10008295_pt1 | contig 14273 bp, 13 predicted proteins | sample MA1701073metaG_FD_139345 | JGI IMG/M metagenome (GOLD analysis project Ga0187892, IMG submission 139345) | Bio-ooze microbial communities from a basaltic lava cave in the Kipuka Kanohina Cave System on the Island of Hawaii, USA - MA170107-3 metaG ... | reverse complement strand
GCATTCGGTAAGCTGAAGCAAGAGGGGTCGCGAACTCCTTCCATCGGAACTTTCCCGCGGCCTCAGCAATGAGAGCTGTGACCCCGGTATCGACCCTTTCCAGGGCTTTTCGAAGAATCGTTTTGGCCGAGGAGGGAACCTTGTTTTCCGGAACCTCCAGAAGACTTTCGATAGCCGCTTCAGCAATCTTGAAGTCGGAGTGGCTCATGTAAATTGATAGTCTTTGTAAGTCATCGCTATTGCCTAAGGAAGGAAGTGCGCGCACAGCGGACCTGAGGAGAGCTGGAAAAGGGGTATTAAAAACTTCAAGCATTCGTTGCCTTCCCAAAACGGGTTTGATCTTGGCCAGTGTTCTCAATGAAGCGCCCTTTACCCACATTGATGGAGAGTTTTTAAATAGCGCATCCACCGTCTCGGCTGAGGTGCTTGCCTCCACTCCCAGCGCTTGAATTGCCTCAAGCGCTTCGATAACGACGGCAGCAGCGGGATCATTGAGGTATTTGGTGAGAACTGAGAGAGCTTTTTCAGTGCCGTCTTGATTGCCAAGTGCTCTGATCGCTTCCACCCTAACTCCTAAAGGAAGGAAGGGGAGCGTTAATTGCTGAAGCAGTGCCTGGGTGGCCACGGGGTTTCTTATCTTTCCAAGAGTGCGGCACAAGAGGGCTCGCCCGGCAACGGAAGAGGTTTTTGCTGCAGCATCCACAAGTTCGGCGACGGGAAGCTGGCTCGGATCCCCTTTGTAACGAGAAAGCGCGAAGGCGGCAGACGTCGCAATTGGCTCAGGGGTTGTGGCGAGCTGGGCTAGCCGCGAGAGCAGTGGGGAGGGAACCACCCACGATTCCGAAGAGCCGGAAAACAAATGTCCCACGGCCTCACAAAGCGCATCGATAACCTCAAATTCCTTTTCTTCCTTCAACATATTTGCGACGTAAGCGAGGGTCGGTTCATTTCCAATCCTTCCCATGGCCAAAATGATGGCGGCTCGCACCTCGGCATCTTTTTCCATCTGCAAATGTTGAGAAAGCAATTTCAAAGGAATATCTCCGCCGATGAGCCCCATCGAAAAGGCAGCTGTTTTCTTGAGCTCCTTATCCCTTCCATTGAGGATGCGGACTAATTCTTCAAGCAGGACGGGAAAACTCTCCCCGATTCGCCCAAGGGCAAACAACGCCGCTTGCACCACGCGTCGGGACGGGTGCTTCAGCGAGCTGATAAGGTAACCGTTTGAGGTTCTCGTCTCCTGGATTTCCATGATCCTATTCAGTGCTTGTATTTCAGAGACACTTCCAAGTGTACGGCTGTGATTGTTTTTGGTTGGCCGACCATACGTCGAGTGAAACGCGGCGATAGCCAAGCATAGGAACAGAAAATTTTTCATTGCGTTTATTTTAGCAAAAATGCTTGACGAACTTCAGATGATTTTTTAGCAATAAGACATCCTAAGAACTGGCAGAGGCCAGGGAGCATTTCTTACCGCAGGGTTCGCCCCTCACGAATTTTTCGGCTCCTAAACATGATTTTGAAGTTGGGTTTACCAGCGCGTTGTGCGTTGAATTTTCCGCTTCGAATTATGGGGAATTGAATTTCCCTTGGAGAATGTGTCATGAAGGCGAACCTACTTACTGCATTGGTAATCACCGTTTTCGGAAGTTCTGCGTTTGGCAGCGGCTTTAAGTGTGAGGGAGAGGACGGTTATCGCGTAAAACTCTACAACAACGTAAAGGCTACTGATGGGACGCGAACGCCCGCAGTTCTTGTCATCAGCCACGATGACATGGGAACACTGCTTGTGCGAAAAGGCGAGGAGATTCGTAAGCGAAACTATACGACTTCTGTTCGCTATGTGGTCGAAGGAAACCGAAAGCTTGATGCTGATACTGCGATCGTGCAAATTCAGTTCAAGGAAGGCAGCGAAGTCCTTAAAGAAGGCGAGATCGTTACAGGTCAACTGGTTCTGGTCAGCGATGGCGAATCGAGAAAGCTCGATCTCCTTTGCGCTCGTTATCTGAAGCAGTAGTTAAGTTTTCTTCTTACATGGGTGGGGGTCAACTCAAAAGGTTGGCCCCTTTTCTTTATCCGAAACCTAAGATATTCCTCACAAGATGCAGTATTTGAATGTGCTGAATGAAAAACAGCGAGAGGCGGTGGAGTTTGGTGATGGCCCCATTTTGATTTTGGCGGGGGCGGGCTCCGGCAAAACACGTGTGTTGACCCACCGGATTGCTCATTTGATCCGGCATCATAAGGTCAATCCTCTTCAAATTTTCGCGGTGACCTTTACGAACAAGGCGGCGGATGAGATGCGCCATCGCGTGCGGGGTCTTCTCGATACCTACTCTGATTTTTCGCCGGATGAAATGTGGATCAGTACCTTTCATTCAGCGTGTGTGCGGGTTCTCCGGGCGGAGATTCATCGCTTGGATTACAGTAATCACTTTACCATTTACGACGATAGGGATCAGCTGTCGCTGATTAAAGCGTGCATGAAGGAGCTGAATGTCAGCGAGAATATGCTGGCCCCCAAATCGATTCAGGGGAAGATCAATCGGGTAAAAAATGAGGGCCTCGGTGCCGAAACGTATCGCCCGGCTTTTGGTGGCCCTTTTGAAGATGCCTTCCTCAAGGTCTTTTGCCGTTACACGGAAGCGCTCAAGCAGGCCAGTGCATTGGATTTCGCGGATCTGATTCTTTTGGCCGTAAAGCTGTTTCAGAAAGAGGCCAAGCTGCTTGCGGATTACCAGGAGCGTTTCCGCTACCTTCTTATCGATGAGTACCAGGACACCAACCGATGTCAGTATTTGCTGATGAAATTGTTAGCGGGACAGAAGGCGAACATCTGCGCGGTAGGGGATGAGGATCAGTCGATCTACCGTTGGCGGGGCGCCGATATTTCGAACATTTTGAATTTTGAAAAAGACTTTCCTAATGCGAAAGTTTTCAAGCTGGAAGAAAATTACCGTTCCACCAAAAACATCATCGAGGCGGCTAGCCATGTGATCTCGAATAATATCGAGCGTCGGGATAAGGATTTGTGGACCCAAAACACGAGTGGCGAGCAAATTCACATTATTGAATGTTACGATGAGCATGATGAGGCCCATAAGGTATCCAGTGAAATTCTAAATTCTGTTTCCCAAGATTATCCTCTGAACCAGATTGCCGTTTTTTATCGTACAAACGCACAGTCCCGTGTGGTTGAGGATATGCTGCGCACAAAGGGCATCCAGTACCAAATTTATGGCGGTCTTAAGTTCTATGATCGCCTGGAAGTGAAAGACGCTCTTGCTTATCTGAAACTGCTGGCGAACCCCGGTGATGATGTCAGTTTCAGAAGGATTGTGAATGTTCCCGCGAGAGGCATCGGAGCTGTTTCCTTGGAAAAGTTCTCTAAAAAAGCGGCCGAAGCGGGGCTCAGTCACTATGAACTGCTAAAGAGCATTTTCGGACCCGAGCCCAGCATTGATCTGGACTTGGGTCGCAGCCAAAAAAATTTCAAAAGTTTTTTTAATCTTGTCGAAGGCTTAAAAGCGGCCAAGGGCTCGCTTTTGCCTTCAGATCTCTTGAATTTTGTGTTGGAGGATAGTGGTTATCGAAAAAGTTTGTCCGATGAGCAGACGTTGGAAGCGCAAAGCCGTCTGGAGAATTTGGCCGAATTGAAACAAAGCATGGTTGAGTACGAGCTTCGGGCGGGCGCGGATACTCCCGATAAAACGCTGACCTTGGAAGGTTTTCTGGAAGAGATCGCGCTTGTTTCCGATATCGATCGTTTCGATCCCGTCGCGCCTTCGCTTAAGATGATGACGATCCACATGGCGAAAGGGCTGGAATTTGACGTGGTCTTCATCGTTGGGCTGGAGGAAGAGCTCTTTCCAAGCCTAAGAACACGCGAAGGCTCGGACTCGCCGGATGTCGAGGAGGAACGTCGGCTATTTTACGTGGGGATGACCCGTGCACGAAAGAAATTAAACCTTCTTTACGCGAAAAACCGTACCCTATTTGGTAACAGTCAGTTTCGAGTCACGAGCCGCTTCATCGACGAGATCCCGGCGGAATATGTCGATTTGAAAAAGGCCGATTATTTTTCCCGGCGAAGGCACTATTTGGATCGGCCCGGGTTGGCGCCTTCCGGATCCATTTTTTCAGAGGATGAGTTGAGTCAGTTAAACGCAGGCGAGGACGCTTTTGAAGATGCCGATGGACTTCAAGTGGGGAATCGGGTCCTTCACCCCGCGTTCGGTGAAGGGGTCGTACGGCAGCTTTTAGGCGCCGACAAGTTGATGGTGGAATTTCCCGGAAGAGGCCTCAAGAAAATTTCCCTGAAATTCACCCAACTAAAGAGCATGTAGTGGAAGTCCAAAGAGCATCTCAAATCGAACGAGAGGGGCTTGGGTCACTTCGCGCGAAAGCGTGGCGAGGAGTCTTAACGGAAGCACAATATCTGGAGCGAAACCGACGGCTTTATGCGCATCCGTTTGGGAAAAAGATGGATACCTTTGTATTGAAGAATAATAAAAGAGCCATTGTTTCATCGCTCGATTCGTTGAGCATTCGGCTTCTCACGAAAGAAGGGGCTCATGACGGCAACTTGATTGCCAATGTCATCACTCCCGAGGAAGAACGTGGCAAAGGTTACGCAACGGAATTGCTCAAGCTTGTTTTGCGGGAAACAAACCATCGTTACTCCATACTCTATTCGGATATTGGCCCGAAATTCTATGAGTCGTTTGAGTATGTGGCGTTTCCGGCAGAGGTGAGAGAAAGACCTCCCATTGTGAGCGAAGCGGTGCAGTCTCAGTCGCTCGATCTTCCGACATTTATTTCGCGCCTTCATGAGACACGAAGGGTGATGCTAGATGAAAATGACGGCCGGGTTGCAGTACTTCATCCCGACGAAACTTTTTTTGACTGGCATATTGAGCGATATCGCTATTTTGCAGAATGTGTTGGGAAAAAATTTCCGGAGGACCTTTTTTGGCGGCTTGATCATGGGCATCTTTGTGCCGCTTTTCCGGATTTTTTGTCCAAGCGACTCGATGGCTTCTGGATTTGCTCGGAATGTGAGGCCTGCGTTTCTTTTCTCGGACATCAGGCGAACAGCTTTGGGCTATTATCTCTTCGTTATTGGGGGCCTAATTCCATAAATAATAGTAAAGTGGCGTGGCCCATGCTCAAAAGCCCCTCGAGTGAACAGCTTCTGAACTCCCAGTTGTGTGACTGGTGGTGATTGATATATGGTGTTGAGCCATGTTAACGAGGGAAGAGGTCTTAAAAATCGCAAAGCTTGCCAGGCTTGAGCTGACCGCGGAAGAGGTCGAGTCCTATCGTAAGAAATTAGGGCGTGTTCTTGAGTATATTCATGAGCTGGATTCACTTAAGACTCCCCAGGATGCTTTCGTCAGACATGTGCCCAAAGATTCAGTGGCTTTTAGGGAAGATAAGATGATTCCTTTCCCGCAGCATGCGGCGTTGATGAAAAATGCACCGGATGTTGAAGGGGGCAGTTTTCGCCTTCCGCCGGTGCTTGAGGAGAGCTAGTGAACATCAAGGGTACCCTGGATAGTTATCGGAAAAAGGAATTTAAGCCCTCGGAGTTTATCGATGGCATTCTAAATGCCATCTCAAAAAAAAACCCAAGTCTGAATGCATTCCTGGAGGTAAGACCCGAAGAGTCTCGCGGGAAAGCCTTGGAATTGGATCGGCGACTGAATGAAATAGATCACCTTCCGCTTTTTGGAATTCCGATTGCCGTCAAAGATAATTTTTTGGTTCGGGGCTGGAGAGCGACGGCCGGGTCGAGAATCCTCGCCAATTATGAATCCCCTTATTCGGCAACCAGCGTGGAAAGGCTTGAGGCGGCCGGTGCCATCGTCGTGGGAAAGACAAACTGCGATGAGTTTGCGATGGGGTCATCCAATGAAAATAGCGCGTTCGGACCCGCGAAAAATCCATGGGATTTGCAGCGGGTTCCCGGGGGGTCGAGTGGCGGGTCTGCTGCGGCGTTAGCGGCGGGTCTTTGTTTAGGTTCGTTGGGAACCGATACCGGCGGTTCGATCCGCCAACCGGCTTCGCTCTGTGGGTTGGTGGGGCTCAAGCCTTCCTATGGGCGGGTCAGTCGGTACGGGATCGTGGCTTTCGCGAGCTCTCTGGATCAAGTAGGGCCTTTCGGCCACACAGTTTGGGATGCGGCTCGGATCTTGGAAATCATGGCAGGATACGATAGCAAGGACGCCACCAGTTCACGCACGGTTGTGCCGAAGTATACGGAAGCTCTCGCCAACGCTTCCGTGAAGAATATCGCGATTGGAATCGATCAGAAGTGGCTTGAAGGGCTGGATGAGGAAGTGAGGCGAGCCTTTGATAAGGCACTCCAAGGGCTTCGGGAAAAAGGCGCGAAAATCGTCGATATTTCTCTGCCTCACGCGTGTTATTCGTTATCGGTTTATTATTTGATTGCGCCCTGTGAGGCGAGCAGTAACTTGGCCCGGTATGACGGCGTTCACTACGGGCACCGAACGAAACATCCCAAGGATTCGGAGGAGGTTTTCTTTAAGAGTCGGGGGGAAGGCTTTGGGACTGAAGTGAAGTTACGAATCATGCTCGGAACTTACGCGCTCAGTGCCGGGTATTACGATGCGTTCTATCTGAAGGCGAATCAAGTGCGAAAGCTCATTCAAAAGGATTTTGAAGACGCGTTCCAGCTCTGCCACTGCATTGCAGTTCCCACGTCTCCCACCACGGCGTTTAAGCTTGGAGAGAGAACAGAAGATCCTTTGACGATGTACTTGTCCGACATCTACACTCTGCCCGTGAATTTGGCGGGGCTTCCCGGGGTTTCCCTTCCCTGTGGATTGGACTCGAAAAATCTCCCCATCGGGCTTCAGTTGATTGGAAAAAATTTTGAGGAATCGAGCTTGCTACAGGTAGCTCAGGCGTACGAGTCGCACCGCGGAGTGTTTCCTGAACCTCTTGCGGTCAGAGGTGGAACGTGAACGATAAATATGAGGCGATTATCGGTCTGGAAGTTCATGCCCAGTTATTAACGAGAAGCAAGATGTTCTGCACGTGTGCCAATCATTTTGGGGCGGATCCGAATACCCATGTGTGTCCTGTGTGTACGGGACAGCCGGGAAGCCTCCCCGTGATTAATCAATCGGCGGTTGAACTGGGTATTCGAGCGGCGCTCGCGCTGCATGGGAATATCTCTGAGGAAAGTGTCTTCGCCCGTAAAAATTATTTTTATCCCGATCTTCCGAAAGGTTATCAGATTAGTCAGTATGAGCGCCCCTTCTGTAACGATGGCCATTTGATAGTCCGCCTTAAGAGTGGCGGGGAGAAACGGATCGGAATTACGCGGGTGCATTTTGAGGAAGACGCGGGAAAATTGGTTCATCAAGGAAACGAGACGCTTGTTAATTTAAACCGGGCGGGTGTGCCGTTGATAGAAATCGTCAGTCAGCCCGACATGAGAAACTCACATGAAGCTGGCCAGTATCTGAGAACACTTCGTACTCTGCTTCGGTATGCCGAGGTGTGTGACGGAAATATGGAAGAGGGAAATTTCCGGTGCGATGCCAATATTTCCGTGCGCCGAGAGGGGCAAAAGGAGTTCGGAACGAAGGTGGAGTTGAAGAATATCAACTCATTTCGTTTTGTGGAAAAGGCAATCGATTACGAGATTGGGCGACAGATTGAGCTCGTCGAAAAGGGAGAAAAGATCATTCAGGAGACCCGGGGATGGAATTCCGCAAAAAATGTAACCGAAGTCATGCGGGAGAAGGAAGAAGCGCATGATTATCGTTATTTTCCGGAGCCCGATCTCCCTCCACTCGTGATTTCAATCCAGTGGCAGCGGGAAGTGGAAAAAGCAATGCCGGAAATGCCAGAGGCAAAGCGCGAGCGATTTAAGAATATTTATGGGTTGTCTGATTATGATGCGGCTGTCTTGACCAGCTCGAGAGAGCTTGCCGACTATTTTGAAATGGTGGCTGGTCAATCTAAAAATCCCAAAGGGAGCGCCAACTGGGTGATGAATGAATTGCTGGGCAAGCTCAACGCATCAGGCCAAGAAATCGAGGAAAGTCCTGTTTCTGCAGAGTATCTTGCTGAATTGATTTCGAAAATTGATAGCAACGAGATTAGTGGCAAAATGGCAAAAACCGTTTTTGAGGAAATGTTTGAGACAAAGAAGTCGCCTGGCCTTATCATTAAAGAAAAGGGGCTGACTCAGATCAGTGATTCATCCGTACTTGAGGCGGCGATCCAAAAAGTCATCGCGGCAAATCCGGAGCAATTGAAGGATTATCGAGCAGGCAAAGTAAAATTGTTGGGATTTTTTGTCGGCCAAGTCATGAAAGAGACCCAGGGACAAGGCAATCCCGCTCTCATTAACGACCTTGTGAAAAAAGCCCTCGAATAGATTCCCAAATAATTGGAGAAAAACATGCGAGCATTGATTACTGGCATTACAGGACAGGACGGGTCTTATCTTGCGGAATTTTTGCTTTCGAAAAATTACAAGGTATTTGGAACAGTTCGTCGCTCCTCCAGCGAACATTTTGAGCGGATCATTCATATCCGAGATCAAATTGAGTTACTTCAGGCTGATCTCCTGGATCCAGTCTCTCTGACTCAAGCCCTTCAAGTGGCAAAACCGGATGAGATTTATAATTTGGCGGCTCAGTCTTTTGTTCCTACCTCGTGGGCACAACCTGTTTTGACAGCGGAATTTACAGCGATCGGGGTCACTCGGATGCTCGAGGCCATGAGGGCGATATGTCCCAAGGCAAAATTCTATCAGGCATCAAGCTCCGAAATGTTCGGCAAGGTGAAGGAATCCCCGCAAAGTGAAAAGACACCCTTTTATCCGAGAAGCCCCTATGGTGTTGCGAAGGTCTACGGGCATCATATTACGGTTAATTACCGTGAAAGTTACGGTCTTTTTGCCGTTTCGGGAATCCTTTTCAATCATGAGTCTCCAAGACGCGGTCTCGAGTTTGTCAGTCGAAAGATTACCGACGGAGTAGCCCGCATTAAATTAGGGCTTGCGAAGGAACTTCATCTGGGAAATCTTGATGCCAAGAGAGATTGGGGTTTTGCGGGTGACTATGTGCAAGCCATGTGGCTCATGCTCAATCGGAGCGAGCCCACCGATTACGTCATTGCTTCGGGAACTGCCCATACGGTGCGCGAGCTGGCTCAAATCGCTTTTTCAAGCGTGAATCTCAAACACGAAAATTACGTCGTAACCGATCCTCAGCTGTTAAGGCCAGCCGAAGTCGATCACCTCTTGGGAAATCCCTCGCGCGCGATGAAGGAACTTGGTTGGAAACCCAATGTTTCCTTCGAGGAAATGATCCAAATGATGGTAAAAGCCGACCTTAAGCGGTACTCGCAGTGAGGAAAGCCTCGTAAAGCGCGGTAGCGACGGGAAAGGGCCCAAGCTGCATTACCCCCAGTGAATCCTCGACATATTGAGTCTTTCGCATTCCGTTCAGTACGCAAGAAATTCCGGGTGTGTTTACCAACACGGCTAGACATTTCCTAGAAAGACTCTCACGTCTTAAAGACTGTGGAAGAAAAGGATCTAAGTGCTTGGTGACCACGTCGCATTGCGGAGAATAATCAGAAAGTCGCAGTAAATGATTTCCGATGATGACGTTCAAGGGGCGATTAATAAGAACTCCCAAGCTCTTTGTGGCGGCAAATTCAAGCACCGTTTGCGAGTGTCCTGGGCCATTATTTTTTTCGAGGATGGCGCCCGCTTCGAACAAGTTTCCAGGCATCTGGATAACGGAAAAGTGGTGAGCGCTTGCAAGCTTCTGCGCAATGTCCCACATTTCAGTGGCTGACGTTGCTTCAAAATCGTCTTGTGGACTGACGAAAGTATTGGAAGAAACCCCGTAAGACTTAATTCTTCCCTTGGAAACTTCGTCTTCCAGGTACGCAAAGGCATTTCTTATTCGTCGATAAAATTCCTCCCGTACCTTCGTAAGCGGCGCGGATGTTCCCCGGTGGAGGGCGTCCGATAAAAAGTATTCCGGATTGTGAAGGAGATAAACATCCAAGCTTTTTAATTGGAGGCGTTGGAGTGATCGTTCCAATTGGTCTGCAAGAAACGTGGGATGAATGCAATGCCAGCACCCCTCCATGTACTTAACCATTTCGGGGAACGCCCTTCCCTCCTTTTCCCGCTCTGAGGCAAGCTTGAGATTTTGTCCCTGGACGTAGCCCGCTTTTGATACCACGATGATCTTGTCTTTTTGGGGGCCGATATCCCGTAAGACCTTACCGACACAAATTTCGCTGAACCCATCAGAATAGTTGGATGATGTATCAATTAGGTTACAGCCCTCAAGTAGTGCTTTTTTTAGTGCTGCGTGGTGCTCTGGCACTCGGTCATCGATGCGATAGCAGCCGAAACCGATCACGGAGGTTCGCAGCCCTGTTCTACCCAAAGTTCCGGGAGAGCTTGCGGATGTCATATTTTTTTCTCCATTCGATGCACTGATCCGGATGAAAAATGGCCGCTAGGATTTCGGCGCTATCCGCAATCCTAGGGCCTGGACGATTAAAATAGGCATTTCCGTCGCAAACGAAGCACTTTGCATGCAGCTTTTTTAAGGACGAGCGCAACGCAGGATCTTCTAAGTCTTGTAGGGTTTTTTCGATGGGGTAGCCGCAAGGCAAAATGACCACGATATCCGGGTTGGCTATTTCCAGTTCCTCCCACCTTATTTTCTTAAAATGTTCACGAGCCTTGACCATAAGAGGTATTCCGCCCGCTAGAAGCACCAATTCCGGAATCCATCCCCCTGCAACCATGGGAGGCTCCAGCCACTCAAGACAAACGACCGTCGGCTTGTGTGTCGCATTTTTTGCTTCCGTCTCGACGTCTTTGAGTTGCTTCTGAAAACGCTCGACCAACCGTGTCCCTGCCTCACGAACGTGAGTTGCCTCGGCTACTTGAAGGAAAGTGTCTGATATTTCTTTTAGAGTATACGGATTGAGCGAGCATATTTTAGTTTCTTTCAACGTGAGGGATTGCACGGCCTTTTCCACCTCTTTAAGAGATACGGCACATACCGCACATTGATCCTGAGTCACAATAAGATCAGGTTGAAGCTTCGTTAATACGTCGGTTTTGATTCTGTAAACACTCAGCCCGTCTCGCACGATATCAATGAGTGCCTGATGAATCTCCTTTCCCGCCAGCGCAGGGTTAATTTTGGGCTCTGAGACGATGGGCAGCCCCTTGATTTCAGGTGGATAGTCGCATTCGTGAGAGATACCGATAAGGTTTTTTTGCAGACCGAGGGCGCAGATGATTTCCGTTGCGCTGGAAATGGTGGAGACGATTGTCATCTGGCAATTCTAAGGTTTTTGAAGTAAAAGAAAAGCCTGGATGTACTCGACGGCTCAAATTAAAAAGGAAGTGGAGGCGGCCCTCCCCGGTAGCAAGGCGGAAGTGCGCGATCTTACTGGAGGAGGAGACCATTTCGAGCTGGTGGTGATAAGCCCCGCTTTTGAAGGGAAGAATCCCGTCGAACGGCACCGGTTGGTTTACGCATCTTTGGGGAAGGCCGTCGGGGCGGAGATTCATGCACTTTCGCTGAAAACGCTGACGCCAAAGGAGGCAGGAGATCATGGTAGATAAAAGAGATGTGAAGAAAGAGATCGCGGCCGATGTAAAAGCTCACCGAATCCTTATGTATGTAAAAGGTTCCAGACAGTTTCCACAGTGCGGGTTTTCCAAGGCAGTGATGGATATTTTCGATAAAATGGGAGCCCAATACGAGACACGGGACGTGCTTTCGGATCCGGAATTGCGAGAGGAAATTAAGCAGTTTACCCATTGGCCGACCATCCCACAGGTTTTTATCGACGGCGAATTCATTGGTGGTTGCGACATCGTAAGAGATCTCTATTCCAAGGGAGAGCTCCAATCGAAGGTGCAGAAAAATAAGTCATAAAGGGTGAGCATGAAAAACAAATTACTTCATTTGAGCCTCGCGCTATCGGTGTGTGCCAATTTTGGTTACGGGAAACTCATCCCTATTAATGAGGTTTTTGAGCCTGAGGGTGCCTTTGATCCTTCGCTCTATGCGAAGGTTGCCGTTTTGCAATGGGCTCCTTCTGAGCCCGCTCCGATCGGGGTTAACCCCGAGGAGGCGGAAACATTTAAGCAGAAAAATCGGGAAGTGTTGGCGAAGTTTATCGATGAGGCCGTGCAAAAGGGAGCGAAACTGATCGTCACTCCTGAATTTTCCGTTGTCGGGTACCCGGATATTCCGGGACTTCCGCCGGAAGAAGATCAGTTTCAAAGCCGGGAGCAGGTCAAGCCCTATGTGGAGCCTGTCAACGGTCCATCAACAAAGTTTTTTGGGGAACTTGCGAAGAAAAACGGCGTTTACATCCATTTTGGTATTGCCGAGATGGATGTGGCATCTGACCTTTATTACAACACCGTCGTTGTGGTGGGACCCGAGGGACGCATCCTCGCGCGTTATCGGAAAATCCATCTCTATCAATCGGAGACAAAATTCTTAGAAAATGGTGATGAAATCGTGACCTATCATTCCATGCTGGGAGAAATAGGTCTTGCGATTTGCTCCGACGTTTACTCACCATTTCCCATGGATGCTTATCGAAAGCTTGGCATCAGCGTGCTTGCGTTGAGTTCATCGTGGGCACAATGGAATACGGGAATGGATTATTATAAAGAGGGTGCGAAATGGGTCTCAGCGTATGTGCTCGCCTCGAATCATAGCTACTTCCCTGACGCCGGCGTGGTAAATCCGGACGGGACGACACAGTCTCATATTCGACAGAGTAAAGGCCTCGCTTATGGTTATCTCCCCTACCGACGTTTTGCCCGCTAGATCTCGTATTCGACGTTAACGGTGCTTCCGTTACTAATATTGAGAGCTCCGCTTAGGCAAAGGGTATGCTTATCTTCGTTCAGTGAGTAATGGCTGGCATCGAGCTTTTTGTGGTCGAGAGTTAGGTTGAGGATCTTGGTGACGGAGGAAGTAAGCGTGACACAGATATTCAGTCTCGAAATCTGATAGGCAAGTTCAGGGAAAGTGCTTTCGATTTTACAAAGATCATAAACTTTACTTCCATTTTGGCTAAAAGCGTTGGCCACATCCACGTAACGCGTTCCATAGGATTCATCGAACGAGTAAAGGGGGCAAGCGCTTTGCGCGGTTTTCACAAATGGAAAGAAAGTAACCTTTCCAAGGGCTCGGAACTCAGTGGAATAGCTTGCGATGGACAGAGGAGAATGGTCGTTCTCATCGGAAAAAATGACAACGCTGAGCGCGGATGATACATGCATGTGTTGCACGGCCATCATGGCATTGTGAATGCCCATTTCATTTGAACTGCCGGGGAACGGCATGAAGCCCAACATTTCGCGGACCTTGTCCGCTGCGCGCGGATCGCTATTTCTTACTTCAATACTTCCGTCCCAGCTGCTTAAGAGCATTCCTGCAAGATTGGGATCGGTCGTTGTCACCCGTAACGTGAAAACAACCTGCTGCTCCACGAGATGATCGATAAATTCTCCAATTCTTCTTTCCACGGCATCAATATTTTCTCCCATGCTTCCCGAATTATCGACCACGAATAAGATGTTGGAGGACCGCGTTGCCTGAGCGTTATTAATGATGAAACTTTCTCTTTTGGAATTTGGTGAAAAATCCGAAGGACCACCGATAGCCGTTAAAGCATCATCACCCGCGCATGATATCAAGAGTAAACTCATGAAGGCGGCGAGAGCGGTAACGATGATTGAAGAACGCATGTGAGACCCCATGAAACCGTGTGTACAAAAATGTTCTGCAAACACAGTACCGTTTTTTTCCAGCCGAATGATCCTTAAACAACTGCCAAACTTTTCTGCAAAAATCTGCGTGTTCGACCGAACGATGACAAAAGGTGAGGAATTGCATCGGGATAGCGGCGGTGAATAAGTTTTTTCCATGGTTGTTTGACTTGGAGTCAGTATGAGGGTAAACGCGAGCTGTTTTGAAAGCGAAATCGAAATCTGGTGTGGCAACTCTAGCCGCAGGTTGTTTCTGGGGCGTTGAGGAAATTCTAAGAAAGGTCCCGGGGGTTCTCTCGACCGTAGTTGGTTATACGGGGGGCTCCACTTCCGCTCCGACTTACGAGCATGTAAAACGTGGCCGCACTGGTCACGCGGAGGCAGTGCAGATTGAGTATGATCCGGAGGTATTATCGTTTGAGGAGCTTCTATCTTACTTTTTCAGACT
>Ga0187892_10008294_pt1 | contig 14280 bp, 10 predicted proteins | sample MA1701073metaG_FD_139345 | JGI IMG/M metagenome (GOLD analysis project Ga0187892, IMG submission 139345) | Bio-ooze microbial communities from a basaltic lava cave in the Kipuka Kanohina Cave System on the Island of Hawaii, USA - MA170107-3 metaG ... | reverse complement strand
GTTCGCCGGCCTGCTCGCGCTGCTGCTGCTCGGCTTCACCGCGGCGCCGGGCCCCACAACGCCGCCGCTGGGGCTGGCGCCGCCTAGCGGCGTCGAGCGTGCTGCGCCCGCCGATCCGGGCGCCGCAACGCAAAGCGCTGGTCCGATAGCGCGCGCCTGGGGCTGGATCGTCGTCCAGCAGCAACGCTTCAACCGTGAGCTGACGGTTGCCGTCCGCAACCTGAAGACGGGTGATTTCACCTCGTCGGCAGCGATCCTGGCTCTCATAGCATTCACCTACGGCGTGCTGCACGCGGCCGGCCCCGGCCACGGTAAGGCGGTGATCTCCGCCTATGTCCTCGCCAACGAGCGCACGATGCGCCGCGGCGTCATGCTGTCGTTCCTCGCAGCCCTCATCCAGGCACTCTCGGCAATCATTATCGTCGGCATCCTCGCGGTCATTCTCAGAGCGACCAGCCTCAAAATGAGGACAACGGAAGCCTGGATCGAGACCGTGAGCTGGGCTTTCATCGCGGCGGTCGGCGCGTGGCTGCTTTACCGCCAGATCAAGCCACTGGCTGTAGCGCGCCTTCACTCGGCCGGCGCCCAAGTTGCCGATGCGCACGAACAACACGGTCACAATCGCCGCCACCATCATCACGATCACGCACACGGCGAGACGTGCGACTGCGACCACGCCCATATCCCCGCGCCCGCGGACCTGGATCGCGCACGATCGTGGCGCGAAGCCGCGGCACTAGCGCTGGCGGTCGGGATCAGGCCGTGCACCGGCGCCATCCTCGTTCTCGTCTTCGCACTGAGCCAGGGGCTCCTTTGGGCAGGGGTCTTCGCCACCTTCGCGATGGCGCTCGGCACCGCCATCACCGTCTCGGCGCTGGCCGCGCTGGCCGTCGGCTCGCGTGAGCTGGCAACCAAGATGGCAGGCTCGCAAGGGGTCTGGGCGTCGCGTGTGCAGACCACGGCGGGGCTCGCTGGCGCGGCGCTCTTCGTCGCCACGCACCCGGGCGCCGAGACGCCCTGGCTCGGCGGCTCGGCCGCGGTCGCGGGGCTGCTCGGACTCCTGCTCGCGTGCGGGCCCCGGGGCCGTGTCGAGCTCCTCGGCGTCGCTGCGGGCCTCGCGCCGCGGCTCGCGGCACCGGCCTGGGCGCTCGCCGCGGTCTTCGTCGGGCGCGAGCTCGCGGGCTTCGCGAACGCGGGCGAGAGCGCGCTCGTCGCGCACGCCGGGAGCTTCGCGTTCGGCGCGGTGCTCGCGTTCGCGTTCCGGCGCACGGGCGTGCTGCTCGACGAGGCGGACGTGGACGACGCGAGCGAGGCGCCGGCGAACGCAAGGCCGCGCGAGTCCGCCCGCGCGCCGCTCACCACGCGCCGCCCCGGCCCGCAGCGCCCCGTGCCCGGCGACGCGGCTGTGCTCGCGACGCAGCTCGCGGACGCGGAGACGCCCGAGATCGCGAGGGCCTACCTCGACGCCGAGGCGGCCGCGGGCCGCGGCGACGCCGCGCGCGCCGAGGTCGAGGCGCGCCTCTGGGAGGCGGTCGAGGCGCGGCGCTGCCCGCCCGCCGTCGCGCTCTGGTGTGCGCTCGTCGCGGACGGCCTGGTGCCCGCGGGCCCGGCCGAGGCGCTCCTCCAGCTCGCCGGCTGGCTGCGGGGCGCCCGCAAGAACGCCGAGGGCACGCTCGCGCTACACGCGTCGCTCGCCGCCTGCGACCCCGCAGTGGCCGCGAAGCTCGCGCGCGCCACGCGCCGCTCGGACCCGGTGATCTGCTACCGCGCCGCGGTGCTCGCGCTCGAGGATCCGGCGCTCGCCGGCTCCGAGCGCGAGGCGCTCGTCGGACTCCGCGCCGAGGCGGAGCGCGAGGTGGCGACGCGCGGCATCGTGGTCGTGCCGCGCGACGCGCGCGCCCCCGAGCCCGCGCCGGTCGCGCCGGTCGCGGTGCGAGCCACGGCCGCGTCGACGCCGGTCGTCGCGCGCGCTGCGCCCGCTTTCGAGCCTCTGCACCGGCCCGCGCCCGGCGAGGCGCTCGAGCTCGAGCCGGAGCCCGCGCCCGTGCCGCTCGCGCTCCCCGATCCTGCCGAGGCCGGCGACGACGCCTTCCTCGACGCGTTCCACGCGGCGCTCGCCGACCCCGAGGAGCCGAAGCCCGAGGTGCGGCCGGTCCGGCGGCTCCGTGTGCGCGAGGCGCTGCCGCGCGCGCTCGAGGCGGACGCGCTCCTGCTCGAGGTCCCCGGGCGGAAACCCGTGCGCCTCCCGCTCACGCGGCTCCACGGCGTCGCGCTCGCCGGCGTGCGCGGGCTCTCCGAGCGCTCGGGCGACAAGCCCGTCTTGATCGTCGACTTGCTCCTCTCGCCCGAGGCCGAAGTCGAGCTCAACCTGCTCCGGCTCCGCAGCGACCGCTTCGATCCGCGCATGCTCTCGCCGACGCCGGAGCCGTCGCCGCTCAAGGCGCTCCGCCGCTTCGTCGGCGAGCTGGCCCTGGCCGCGCACGCGCCGCTGCTGCCGGCCGCGGACGTCTCCGGCGAGGCACCGCTCCGCATCTACAAGGACCTCGAGACGTACGAACGCGAGGTCCTCAACGCCGGCTAGCAGGCTGAGAAGAACGACGGCGCCGAGCCTTCTGGGGTGGGTCTCTGCCGTCGAGCTGGTGGCCTCCGCCGGTCCGCCGGATCGGGTATGTGCGCGGTCAGCCGGCGAGGCACCTGAGCACAAGAGAAGAGGGCCTTGGAGGGACGAGGTTGTGGCTGCTTGCGTCGGGCGTCGGCGCGAGACGTAGCTCCAGGTCGACTGGCCTCCTAGCTCGCTGCGCTCGCATTTTGCTCGCACTCGCATAGTTCTGGTTGTCTTCGGCGAAACATAGCCCTAATCTATCACCGTGCCGCGCCGAGCGAAGCAGCTTTCGTTCAGCGACTACCGTCGTCGGACGGGTCGAGGAGGCCCGCGCCCTGGAGCCGGCCGTCCGCGAGGGCCCCGCCCGCGAGTGTTGCACCGAGAGCGCGTGGCTGTGCCGGGCTGGTGTCCGGTGCACGTAACACTACGCGTCCGCAACGGCGTTCCCTCGCTACGCATGGGAACCTTCGTTCACGAGTTCAGGCGCTCCCTTGCACAGGCGAGCGAGCGCGGCGCGTTTCGCGTCGCGCACTACTCGCTCCAGGGCGACCACGCGCACCTGATCGTCGAGGCGCACGGCAAGGAGGCGCTCGCGAACGGCATGAAGAGCATCGCGGCGCGGCTCGCGCGCGCGGTGAACCGGGTGTGTCAGCGGAGCGGGCCCGTGCTCGATGGGCGGTATCACTCCAGGCTGCTGCGGACGCCGCGCGAGGTGCGGCGGGCGTTGGCGTACGTTCTGCTCAATGCCCGGCGCCATTTGCTGAAGTCGCGCCGCCGCGCGAGCGCGCCGGGACGGATTCTCCTCGACCCCGCGAGCTCCGCGCGCTGGTTCGACGGATGGCGACCTGCTGTCGCCAGTCGATCGACGGAGAGCCCAGCGATTCGCGAGGTCGCGCGTCCCCGGAGCTGGCTGCTCCGGGTGGGCTGGCGCCGGCACGGTCTGGTCGATCCAGCGGAGCCGCGTGCTCCCGGGGCGACATGGCGGCCCTGTGAAGGAGAGGGCTGAGAGTCTGATCCGGGCGTTCGAGCTAGCTGACGCAGCGCGGGCCGAGGCTCGTACGCAGTGGCCCAGTAGGGACACGACCTAGCGCATTTGCCCGGCCCGAAAAGGACTCGTCGCTCACCAGCCTCCGTTCGGTTCGTCTGCCGCAGGCGAACCTGTCGGCTTGCTCCGATTCGCAGCCGGGGCCGGAGAGACTGGCGCTGGGCTGAAGATGCCGAGCTGGAGCGCAGCCTCAAGCGTGCAACGGGGCACGCCGATTGCAGGTTCCGGAGGACCTCTCAATGGCACGAACCGCCTTCGCGTGCAGCCTGATCCTGCTGCTCGCGCTGCAAGCTTCCGCGACGGCCGACGGACCCGGTACCTACTACGTGAGTGCTCCCAAGACAAACGAGCACCTCGGCCCGAGCGCCGCCACGATCGTCACGAATACGATCTATCGACAGCAGCGCGTCGACGTGTTCGAGGTACGCGATGGCTGGGCCCGCGTCTCCAAGTACTACGACGGCGAGGTCGAGGACGTAACCGGCCAAGTGGCGCGGTGGGTGCTGGCCGACCACCTGGACAGGAAGCAGCCGGCGGACCTACCTCAACCCAAGCTCGCCGAAGACCCGAGAATTCAGGGCATCCCGAAGGTCGGTGAGAACGGGCTTACCGAGCAGGACGTGCGCATTCTGTACCGAGGAGCGCAGCACTTTCTGAAAACTCGGCGGTGCTCGCGCGTGGAGTTCGGCGACAAGAGCCTCAGCAGGAAGGACACATACTACGTCTACTGCGGAGGCCCTGGAAACATCTTCTTCACGCCGGCCGAACTCCCGCGCGGCTAACGCGGCAGGATCGCGATCGCGCGGAGCGGGCCGCCGCTCCCGCCCGCGATCTTCATCGGGAGCGCGACCAGCACGGCGCCCGTCGGCGGGAGCGCGTCGAGCCGCGCCAGGTTCTCGAAGGCCGGGATCTCGGCGGCAAAGAGGATCTGGTGGCTCTCGAAGGTCTTCGAGATGCCCGGGTCGATGCTCGCGGTGTCGATGCCCACCGCGGCGATGCGGCGCTCCCGCACCAGCCAGCGCGCAGCCTCCGGGTCGAGGCCGGGGAAGTGGAGCTTCAGGGCCGCGGCGGGGCCGCGCTCGGCGGTGCCGAGGTAGCGCGCGCGGTCGGGCCAACGCCCGGCGAAGCCGGTGGCGAGGAGGAGCGCGGCGCCATCCGGGATGCGGCCGTGCGCGGCCTCGAAGCGGGTGAGGTCGGCGACCGAGACCGCGTAGTCGACGCTCTTCGCGGCGGCCTCGCGCACGTCCACCACGACCGCCCGCGCGACGAGGCGCGCGAGCGAGACGCGCTCGGCGCTGCTCCCGCCCTCGTGGAAGTGGCTCGGCGCGTCGAGGTGCGTGCCGCCGTGCTCGGCGAGGCGCATGCGATGGGCCGCGTACCAGTAGCCCGCGTCCGTGCGTCCCTCGGGGCCGCGCTCGAGCACGAAGCCCTCCTCGGTGGGCCAGTAGATCGCGTTCGCGTCGAAGGCGTGCGTAAGGTCGAGCGCCGGCCCGAGCGCGGTCTCGATCGGCGCCTCGTCCGCCGCGGCGCGCGCCGCGAGCAAGAGGCAGAGGGCGAGGAGCGAGCGCATGGAATCCCCTTTCGTGGCCGCGACCGGCGGGGATAGGATGCCCGCGCCGGCATGCGCGAGCGAGTCTTCGGCATCGAGACGGAGTACGCCGTCGTCTATCACCCGAGCCGCGCCGAGCGCGTGGACGGCCGCCGTCCGACGAACCTCGCGCTCTTCCAGCTCTTCGGGCCCGAGCTCGCGAAGCGCCTCCGCGGGCTCCCGCGCGCCTTCTCGCTGCTCCGCGGGAAGCCCGGCCAGTTCCTCGAGAACGGCGCCTCGTTCCACTACGAGGCCACGCCGCGCGACTTCGAGCACGGGCTCGTCGAGCTGGCGAGCCCCGAGTGCCGCGACCCATTCACGCTGCTCGCCTGCGAGCGCGCGAAGGACGCGCTCGTCGAGGAGCTCTGCGCGGCCGCGAACCGGCGCCTCGCGGACCTCGGCTTCGAGGGCGAGGCGCGCATCGGCAAGAACAACGTGGACGTGCTCGGCCACACCTTCGGCTCGCACGAGAGCTACCAGGTGGACGATCCGCTCGCGCTCGGCGCACGAATCGCGCTCGCGCCGCTCTGGCTCGCGCTCTGGGCGGTGACGCTCCCGGCCCTCGCGCTCGAGCTGCTGGCGGGGGTCGGGGTCGTCGTGCTCGGCCTCGCGCTAGCGCTGCTTCCGCTCGTGCTGGCGGCTCTACTCGGGCTGGCCGGGCTCCTCTTGCGCGCCGTCCGCCCCGGGGCCGGCGCCCGGCTCGAGGGCGCCGCGCGCGCGGTCGTGAGCGCCGCCGAGCGCGCCACGCGCTGGATCGCGCCCGATACCGCGACGCTCGTGCGCCGGCTCGCGTGGCTCGAGGGTCCGCTCCGCGGGCTCATCGTCCTGCACGGCGTGGTCTACGACCGCTTCCACTTCGTCACGGTCCGCAGGCGCGCGACGGCCTTCCTGGTGACGCGCAGCGTCTTCTGTGGGGCTGGCCGCGTGCAGATGGACGGCGGGCCGCTCCTGCGCGTGGCGCAGCGCGCGCCGTTCATGAAGTCGCTCGCGCGCATCTTCACCTACGGCGAGAACCGGCCGCTCTTCGAGCTGCGCGACCTCTTCTTCCGGCCGTGGAGCGCGTTCGGCCGGCGCCGGCGCCTCCACCTGCTGCACGGCGACGCCAACCTCTGCGACTGGGCGCTCGTGCTGCGCGCGGGGACGACGGCGCTCGTGCTGGAGGCCGTGGAGGCGCGCGCCGACGCGGACTGGCCGGAGCTCGAGCGCCCGCTCGAGGCCCTCGTGGCGGTGGCCGACGACCCCGGGCTCGCGCGTGAGCTCGAGCTCCGCGACGGGCGCTTCGCGAGCGCGCTCGAGATCCAGCGGCGGACGCTCGCGCTCGTACGGAACGTCGTCGCGACGGACCCGGCGCCAGTCCTCTGGAAGGCGCGTGTGCTCGCGATGTGGGAGGAGACGCTCGAGCTCCTGGCGCGCGATCCGCAGGCTCTCACCGATCGCATCGACTGGCTCGCGAAGCGGAAGCTCCTCCACGAGAACCTGCCCGAGCCGGCCGACCGCCGCGCGCTCGAGGCGCGCGGGCGGGAGCTGCTCGAGGCGGCGCGCGGCGGCCCCGATGACAGGCTCCGCCGGCTCGCGTGGCGAGCGCTGCGCGTGGACTTCGCGTACCACGAGCTCTCGCCGCGCGGCGAGCAGCGGAGGCTCGAGGCGCGGGGCGCGCTCCGGCGGCTCGCGAGCGACGCCGCCGTGGAGCGCGCGGGGCGCGAGGCGCCGCCCGACACTCGCGCCGCCGCGCGCTCGCGCGCGATCCGCGACGCGCACGCGCAGGGCGTCTCGGGAGGCGTGAGCTGGCACCGCGCGCGGATCGGCGCGTTCGGCTGGCGCTTCTTCACCGATCCGCTCGCGCCCCGCGACACCTTTCGCCTCGGCTGACCAGATTTCACGAGGGGACGGACCTTTTTCTTCACGAGATTCCCGCCGACGGTTTCGTGAAGGTTTAGGACCGTCCCTTCGTGAAGGTCGTCAGCGCGCCGAACAGGCGGCGGTGGTGGTCCGCGTCCATGCGCTCGGGGTGCCACTGCACGCCGAGCGCGAAGCGCCGCGGGTCGGCCGCCTCGATCGCCTCGATCAGGCCGTCGCGCGCGTGCGCGACGGCGCGGAGCCCGCGGCCCGGCTCCGCCACGGCCTGGTGGTGCGAGCTGTTCACCGAGAGCGCGGTCGCGCCAAGGATCGCCGCGAGCCGGCTGTCCGGCGCCACCTCGATCGCGTGCCGCCCGGCGGGCTCAGGCAGCCGATGCGGCGCAGCGTCCGGCCGCTCGCTCTGGATGTCGTACACGAAGCTCCCGCCGCAGTGCTTCGCGAGGAGCTGCATGCCGTAGCAGATCCCGAGCACGGGGAGCCCGCGCGCGAGGGCGTCGCCGAGGAGCGCCTCGTCCCGCGCGAGCTCGGCCTCGGGCACCAGCTCGAACTTCACGCCGGCCGGAGCCGGCGCCGGCGGCGCGAAGTCGCCGCCGCCCGGGATCAGGAGCCCGTCGAGGTCGTCGAGCCCCGCTCCCGGCTCGAGCGGGACGGCCGTTGCCCCCGCTTCGAGGAGCGCCTCCGCGTAGCGCGCGTCGAGCCGTTCCGCCGGGCGCAGGATGCCGATCCGGGGCCGCACCCGCGCGAGGGTAGCCGTCGCGCGCTCTCTTCGGCTCGCGCCACCGGCTGGACGGTGCGATGATCCGCGCTTCGCTTCCGCCCCCCGACTCGGGCAGTGGCGGCAGGAGGGAGCATGGCGATCCAGGTCGGAGGAAAGATCCCCGCGGTGAAGGTCAAGGTGGTGCGCGCCGACGGCACGAAGGAGGCGAACACCGCCGAGCTCTTCGCGGGCAAGAAGGCGGTGCTCTTCGCGGTGCCGGGCGCGTTCACGCCGCTCTGCTCGGCGCAGCACCTGCCCGGCTTCGTGACCAAGGCCGACGAGATGCGGAAGAAGGGGGTGGACGAGATCTTCTGCCTCTCCGTGAACGACGGCTGGGTGATGGACGCCTGGGGCAAGGACCGCGGCGCGACCGGGAAGATCACGCTGATCGCCGACGGCAGCGGCGAGTTCACGAAGGCGGCGGGCCTCGAGCTCGACGCGACCGGCGCCGGCCTCGGGGTGCGCTCGCAGCGCTACGCCGCGATCGTCGAGGACGGCGTGGTGAAGCACCTCGCCGTCGAGAAGCCGATGAAGTTCGAGGTGTCGAGCGCGGAGGCGATCCTCCAGAACCTCTAGAGCACGCCGTGGCGAGCTACGAGCCGTCGCTGCTCGTGCGCGAAGCGCGCGCGAGGTACTTCGCCGAGAACGGCTTCGGCGACGGCGGCTACGAGAGCCGCTTCGTGGTGCTGCGCGCCGCGGGGCTGCCCGTCGCGGTCTTCCCCAACTCGAAGCAGCGCGTGCGCTCGGTTCGCATCCACGACGTGCACCACGTGCTGACGGAGTACGACACCAGCTGGACCGGCGAGGCGGAGATCGCGGTGTGGGAGCTCGTCTCCGGGTGCCGGGACCACTGGGCGGCGTGGTTCCTGAACCTCGGGGCCGCGCTGATCGGGCTCGTGATCGCGCCACGCGCGGTGTGGCGCGCGGCAACGCGCGGCCGGCGTACGCGGAACCTGTATCGGGGGGAGTGGAGCGATGAGCTCCTCGGGCGGACGGTCGGCGAGCTGCGCCACGAGCTGGGCCTCGCCTAGCATGCGGCGCGCGCCGGCACTTCGCCGTGCGGGACTCGCGTGCGCGCTCGGCGTCACGCTCCTGGCGGCATGCACGGACCTCGAGCCGATCCGAGACTGCGCGGACCAGGGCGACGTGCGCGTCTTCTGCGGCTTCCAGAATCCAGAGGATCTCGCGGCCGCGCCCGGCGGCGAGTGGATCGTGGTGAGCCAGTTCCCGCGGCTCGTGGACGGCGAGTTCTCGGGCACGGGGAGCCTCCTCGCGCTCCGCCCGCGCGACGGCGAGCGCCGTGCGCTCTACCCGAGCGCGGAGGCGGGGCGCGAGAGCGGGGTCCCCGGCGTGGGCTCGCCGGACTGCAGCGATCCGCCGGACGCGGCGCGCTTCTCGCCGCACGGGATCGAGGTCGCGGCGGTCTCCGGCGACGAGGCGCGCCTCCTCGTCGTGAACCACGGCGGGCGCGAGGCGATCGAGCTGTTCCGGCTGCGCGTCGCGCCCGAGGGCCCCACGCTCGCGTGGGAAGGCTGCGTGCCGCTCCCCGAAGACGCGCAGGCCAACGACGTGGCCGCGCTGCCGGGCGGCGCCCTCGTCACCACGAAGATGCTGCCGCGCGAGGTGGGCCTCTTCACGATGTTTCGCATCGCGGTCGGACTGCCCACCGGCGAGCTGCTCGAGTGGGACCTGGCCGGAGGCTGGCGCCCCGTGCCCGGCACGCGCGCGAGCGCGCCCAACGGCGTGGTGGCCTCGCCCGACGGCGCGACGCTCTACTTCGCGGCGTGGGGCGGCTCGCGGCTCGTGAGCGTCGGCCGCGACGGGAGCGGACGGCGCGAGCTCGCCGTGCCCCATCACCCCGACAACCTGTCCTGGGCGAGCGACGGGCGGCTCCTCTCGACCGGCCAGCAGGGCTCGCTCCTGATCGTGTCCGCCTGCCAGCGCATCGCGTCCGGGACGTGTCCGATCCCCTACTCGGTGGTGCGCGTGGCGCCCGACTTCTCTTCGTTCGAGCTGGTCTTCGCGGAGGATCGGCCGCGGCTGAGCGGCGCTGGCACGGTGGCGCTCGCCCACGACGGCGCGCTCTGGATCGGTACCTTCGCGGGCGATCGAATCCTGCGCGTGCCGGTGGCGCAGTGACCCGCCGCGCCCGAGCGAGGCTCCCATGACACCGCACGAGCTGGCCCGTGAGCGCTACGTGAACCTCGCGACCTTCCGCCGGAGCGGCGCCGAGGTGAAGACGCCAATCTGGTTCGCGACCGACCCACAGGACCCCCGGCGGCTCTGGATGTACACGAACGGGAAGTCCGGGAAGGTGAAGCGCATCCGGAACGACGGGCGCTCGCGCGTCGCCGCCTGCAACGCGCGCGGCGGCGTGCACGGGCCCTGGCTCGACGCGACGAGCCGGATCGAGGGCGACGCGCGGAGGATCGCCCGCGCCTTCGACCTGCTGGTCGAGAAGTACGGCTGGCAGGCGCGGCTCCTCCTGCTCGGCTCGCGCATCGGCAACACCTGGAAGGACCGCACGATCCTCGAGGTGACGCTCTCGTGAGTGAGCAGCGCCTGCGCATCTGTCCATTCTGCGAGGCCACGTGCGGGCTCGCGCTCGAGGTGCGCGGCCGCGAGGTGCTCTCGGTCGCGGGCGACGCGGCGGACGTCTTCTCGCGCGGGCACCTCTGCCCGAAGGGCGTCGCGATCGCCGAGCTCGACCGCGACCCCGACCGCCTACGCACCCCGCTCGTGCGGCGGGGGAACGAGCTCGTGGAAGCATCCTGGGAGGAAGCCTTCGCCGTCGTGGCTTCGCTTCTCCCGCGCCTCCAAGCCGAGCACGGGCGCGACGCGGTGGGCGTCTTCGTCGGGAACGCGGCGGCGCACAGCCTCGCGCTCTCGCTCTACAACGGAGCGCTGGTGGGCGGGCTCCGCACGCGGAACTTCTTCAGCGCCGGCACCACCGACCAGCAGCCGAAGCAGGTGGCGGCCGCGGCGCTCTTCGGCACCGCCGTCTCGATCCCGATCCCCGACGTGGACCACACGCAGCTGCTCTGGGTGCTCGGCGCGAACCCGCTCGCCTCGAACGGGAGCCTGATGACGGCGCCGGGCATCGGCCGGCGCCTGCGCGGGATCCAGGAGCGCGGCGGCCGCGTGGTGGTCTTCGATCCGCGCCGGAGCGAGACGGCCGCGCTGGCCGACGAGCACGTGGCGCTCCGCCCGGGGACGGACGCGCACCTCCTCTTCGCCGTCGCGAACGTGCTCTTCGCGGAGGAGCGGGCCGCGCTCGGGCGGCTGGCGCCGCACGTCGCGGGGCTCGCCGAGCTCGAGGAGGCGCTCCGCGACTTCAGGCCGGAGTGGGCAGCGGCGCGGTGCGGTGTCGGGGCGGAGACGATCCGCCGGCTCGCGCGCGAGCTCGCCGCGGCGCCCAGCGCCGCCGTGTATGGGCGGATCGGCACGTGCACGCAGTCCTTCGGCGTGCTCGCGAGCTTCGCGGTGGACGTGCTGAACGTGCTGACCGGAAACTTCGATCGCCCGGGCGGCGCGCTCCTCACGCGGCCCGCGACGGGCGCGCTCCACACCGTCGGACCGCCGGGGCGCGGGCGCGGCCACCGCTTCGGCCGCTTCGCTTCGCGCGTGCGCGGCTTCCCGGAGGTGTTCCGCGAGCTCCCGAACGCGGTGATCACCGAGGAGATCCTGACGCCCGGCCCGGGCCAGATTCGCGCGTTCGTGACGCTCGGCGGAAACCCGGTGCTCTCGACGCCGGGCGGCCAGCACCTCGCGGAGGCGCTCGCGACGCTCGAGCTCCTCGTCTGCTGCGACGTCTACGTGAACGAGACGTCGCGCTTCGCGCACGTGGTCTTCCCGGCGCCGTCGCCGCTCGAGCAGCCGCACTACGACGTGCTGCTCTCGCAGTTCGCGGTGCGCGACGTCGCGCGCTGGTCGCCGGCCGTGTTCCCGCTCACGCCGGGAGCCAGGCCGGAGTGGCAGACGCTCCTCCGCCTGGGCGCGATCGCGAACGGCGCGGGCGACGCGGTGCCGGTCGAGGCGCTCGACGAGTCGTGGGCGCGCTCGCGGGTCGAGCGCACGCTCGGCGATCCGGCGTCGCCGCTCCACGGGCTCTCCGTGGACGCGGTGATGGAGGCGCTCACGCCGCGGACGGGCCCCGAGCGGCTCGTCGACTTCTCGCTCCGCGCGGGCCCGTGGGGCGACCACTTCGGGACGCGCCCGGATGGCCTCACGCTCGCGAAGCTCGAGGCGGCGCCCCACGGCATCGACCTCGGGCCGCTCGGCTCGCGGATCCCCGACGCGCTCCGCACGCCGAGCGGGAAGATCGAGCTGGCGCCGCCCGCGTTGCTCGCGGACCTGCCGCGGCTCCGCGCCTGGCACCCGCCCGAAGCGGGGGCGCTCGTGCTGATCGGGCGGCGCCACGTGCGCTCGAAGAACTCGTGGATGCACAACCTGCCGCGCCTGGTGAAGGGCCGCCCGCGCTGCACGCTGCTGATCCACCCGGACGACGCGGAGCGGACCGGCGTCGTCCACGGCGGCCGCGCGCGCGTGGCCTCCAAGGGCGGCGCGCTCGTGGCCGGCGTCGAGGTGACACGCGCGATGCGCCCCGGAGTCGTCTCGCTCCCGCACGGCTTCGGCCACGACGCGGAGGGCGCGCGCATGGGCGTCGCGCGCGCGCACGCGGGCGTGAACAGCAACGTGCTCGCGGCAAGCGACGTGCTCGAGCCGCTCTCGGGCAACGCGGTCCTGAACGGCATCCCCGTCGACGTCTCCCCGGCCTGACCCCCTTTCACGAGGGGACGGACCTTTTTCTTCACGAAACCCGCCGGGAGGCGCGACTCGTGAAAGAAAAGGTCCGTCCCCTGGTGAAGGTCAGGGGCTTGCCCGCATGCCGCGGCCCGGTGCGACGTCCGGCACGTTCGCCTCGTCGCGCACCACGAACACGCCGCCGACCAGCACGTGCACGATGCCGGCCGAGGGCTGGAAGGGATCCTCGAAGGTCGCGCGGTCGATCACGCGCTCCGGGTCGAAGAGCGTGAGGTCGGCGTCCGCACCCACGCGCACGCGGCCCTTGGCGCGGAAGGCGGGCGCCATGTCCTCGAGCCGCTGCGCGGGCATCACGGTCATCTTCCGGAGCGCCGTCATGAGCGGCAGCGCGCGCTGCTCGCGCACGTAGCGCCCGAGCACGCGCGCGAAGGTGCCCGCCCCGCGCGGGTGCACCTTCTCCTCGAAGAAGGGCATGCCGTCCGAGGCGATCACCACGTCCGGGTGCGCGACGAGCGGATCCACCCACTCGGGCTTCATGCTGTGCGCGATCACCATGCCGCCCTCTTCGCGGTACCTCGCAAACGTCTCGGCCGTGAGGCGCTCGCCCGTCGCGGCCCATTGGAGGTCGCCGTAGGAGATGCCGAGCCGCTCCTGCCAGCCCGGATCGAACATCGCGGACTCCAGGTACGTCGAGGACGCGGTATAGGGATAGACCTCGGTCGTCACGTCGAGGCCGCGCGCCCGCGCCGCCTCGATGCGCTCGCGATAGGCGGCCGCGCGGGGTCCGCCGCTGCTCCCGAGATGGAAGACGTGGAGCGCCGCGCCCGTGGCCTCGGCGTGGGCGAGGAGCGCGTCGATCTGCGCCAGGTCGTCGGGCCCGGTCGCGCCCCGCATGTGCACGAACACCGGCACGCCCCGTGCTGCCGCGAGCGCGAACACGGCGCGGATCTCCTCCGAAGTTGCCCCGGGCGTGTAGTCGAGGCCCATCCCGATCCCGAGCGCGCCCTCGTCGAGGCCCTCCGCGAGGAGCGCCAGGAGCTCCTCCACCTGCTCGGGCGTGGCGGCGTCGCGCGCGTAGCCCATCGGCCGGTAGAAGCGCTCGACGAGCCGCTGGAGGAGCCCGCCGAGCCCCGTCTCGCGGCCCGCCGCGGTCGGCCGGTGCCCGATCTCGAAGCCGTGCATCAGCTTCACGCGCGCCGCGATGTGGCCGACCGAGACGCCGAAGCTCGGAACCGTCTTCCCTTCGCGCTCCGCGTAGAACGGCGCGACGCGGAACGCGCCCGCCTCGAGATCGAGCGCGGTCGTGACGCCGTCGCGGACGTGGAGCGCGTGACTCGTCGCGTTCTGCCCGTGCTCGTGGAGGTCGATGAAGCCGGGCGCGACCACGAGGCCGCTCGCTTCCACGACCTCGCGCCCTGCGAGCGGAGTCTCGGAGAGCGCGGCCAGCTGGTCGCCGCGGATCCCGACCTCGCGGACCGCGTCGAGGCCCGACTCCGGGTCCATCACCCGGCCGCCGCGGAGCACGAGGTCGAAGTCCTGGGCGGTCGCCGCCGCGGCGCTCGCGAGCCCGAGCAGCGCGGCGAGCGAGAGCGGCGCCGCGCGCCTCACCGGCGCCGGCGCCGGAGCGCGAGGAGTCCTGCGAGGAGCAGCGCGAGCTCGGGGCCGAG
>Ga0187892_10008293_pt1 | contig 14284 bp, 7 predicted proteins | sample MA1701073metaG_FD_139345 | JGI IMG/M metagenome (GOLD analysis project Ga0187892, IMG submission 139345) | Bio-ooze microbial communities from a basaltic lava cave in the Kipuka Kanohina Cave System on the Island of Hawaii, USA - MA170107-3 metaG ... | reverse complement strand
TCGTCGGCGACGCCGCTGTGCGCCGGCCTGGCCGCCCTCGTGCTCTCGGCCAATCCGGCGCTGACGTACATCGAGGCTCGCGAGATCCTCCGCAACACGGCCGTGAAGTTCGACCTGGCGAACACCGACCCGGTGGGGCAATGGCTCGACGCAAACGGGAACCCCTCCGTGACGTCCGGGCTGCCGGCGGTCAAGAGCGGGTGGTACGGCTACGGGCGCATCGACGCCGCCGCCGCGGTGGCGATGGCGGTGAACTTCGCGACGAACCGTGACCTGGTTATCCGGGAGAACCTGTCCGACACCGGCGCTGTCGCGTCGAGTGGCGCCTTCTGGAACAGCCCCGACATCTGGTGCCGCCGCACCGACCCGAGCACCGACCCCGGCGCCCTTCCCGCGTCGTACGCCGTCGCCGGCCCGCACGAGGACCCCAAGCGCGGCCAGGACAACTGGGTGTACCTCCGGGTGCGCAACAACGGCGCCGCGGCATCGCTCGACGCCTGGGTGCGGATCTCCGTTACGCACTTCCCCGGCTTCGAGTTCACTTGGCCAGAGTCGTTCCAGCCGACCAACGGACCGGGCGACCCGCTGCCGAGCCCGATGACTCCCGGCACGTACTTCATCGGTGAGGCCAAGGTGACCGGACTCGCGCCTGGCGCCAACCAGATCGTGAGCGTGCTGTGGCCCGCCGGCCTGATCCCGCCCGAGTCGGTTGTTGTCGGTGGCGTCAACGTCAACTGGCACCCCTGCCTGCTCGCCGAGATCACGCCCCACGACGGGCCCGCCGCCAACGGCAACCACGTTTGGAACGACAACAACCTGGCCCAGAAGAACATCTCGATCGTCAATGCCGACTCGGGCGGCGACTTCGCGGTCGCCCTGGTCGTGGGCAACGAGCTGAACGAGTCGAAGCACCTGGTACTCGACGTGTTCCGGGGCCGGCTGCCGTCACAGGTGCAGCTCTTCCTCGACCTCATCGACCCACGCCTGAAGCGTCGCGTCCGCGTCTATGTCGAGGAGAACCCGAGTGTCGGTCCCAGCGGGCCCCGCCGCGGGATCCCCGACGGGAACGTCCACTCCACAGCAGCGGACGGTGGCCTGTTGACTGCGCTCAACCCGGGCGTTACGGCGTCGCTCATCCGCCGGCCGGAGATGCAGTGGAAGCTCGGCTTCCACGGGGGGCGGGAAGTCGTGTTCCTGAAGCCAGTCTCCAAGCAGACCATCCCCGTGTTCTCCGCGCCCGGCCAGCTCCAGCCCGTTGTGGTGGGCGGCATCGTCGGGCACGGCGCCAAGGCCGGTGAGTACGAGGTCGTCGTTGTCCAGCGAAACCAGTCGGGTGAGGTTTCCGGATCGGCCACCCTCATGGTTCGCATCGGGAACAAGTAGCCGTGGCCGCGTACCCCTGCACGGTCGCGGCCACGGCTCAGGCCGAGTCGGTCATCCGCGAGCTCGACGCGTCGGGCGCAATCGCGGCGGACCACCGCATGGTCTCGGGCGGCGAGATCCATCTCACCCTGACCGACAAGGAGATCGCGACCGTCGAGGCCCATGGCCTCGTCGTGATGCGGGCCGCGCCTCTGCAGACGCGGCGCGGCCCGCGTGCCCGGAGCGAGGCCGCTCCGGTCGACGTCGACCTCGTCAGCGGCTTCGTCACCGACTACCTCAACAGCATCGAAGTCGCCGCTCGTCTTGCGACGCTGGCGGCGACGTTCCCCGCGCTTTGCTCGCTGACCGCGCTGCCCTTCCCGACCAGCGGCTACGACGGCTCGCTGGCCGCCGCGGTCGGTCCCGCCAGCGTGCAACTGCTGCGCATCACGACAACGCCCGCGTCCCGCTCGAAGCCGGGCTTCCTGATCATCGGCGGGACCCACGCCCGCGAGGTGATGAACCCGCTGATCGCGCTCGAGTTCGCCGAACAACTGCTGCGGAACTTCGATCCCGCCACCGCCGACCCTGCGGTCACGGCCATCAACCACATCGTCGACTCGGGCGACATCCTGATCATCCCTGTCCTCAACCCGGACGGCCTGAACTTCGCCATGCACGACGACGCCGGGTGGCGCAAGAACCGGCGTCCGAACGCCGGCTCGCCCGGATGCCCAGGCGTTGACAACAACCGCAACTACGAGGTCTTCTTCGGAGGCGCGGGTTCGTCGGGGTCGCCGTGCACCGAAAGCTTCCGCGGCCCGTTTGCCTTCTCGGAGGCGGAGAACCGGAACGTCGAGTGGGTGCTCGAGCAGTTCCCCAACGTGCTGGTCGGCGTGGACGCCCACTCGTTCGGCCGGCAGATCTTGCGACCGGGGCCGGGTGGCGGCACGTTCATCGCCTCGCTGCCGGTGTCCGCCGCCGATCACGCCGTCTACACCTCGCTCGAGACGACCCTGGGCAACGCCATCACATCGGTCAATGGCGCCGCCTACACGACGGGGTCGACGAGCAACCACGCCGGGACGTCGGACGAATACATGTTCTTCGCCCACCGCGTGTTCGGCTTCAACACCGAGTGCGGCACTGCCTTCAAGCCGCTCTTCGCCGACGCCGTACCCGTCATCGACGAGGTGGTCACCGGCCTCAAGGCCCTCGCGGGCGCAACGGTTGACCTCGTCACGACGACGCCGGCCCCGCTCCACTTCGTCCAGTGCATCGACCGCACGGGAAGCATGGTCGCCTTCGGCTACGACGGCACGGCGCGGGCCAACGCCAAGCGCTTCGTCGACATGGCTTCCCTCGGCGACACGACTGGGATTGTCTCGTTCGCCGATCCCTCGAGTGACCCGGCGGCCACGCCCGCAAGCGCTCGAGCCCAGATCGAGATCCCCCTAACCCTGCTCGCCAGCCCCGGGGACGCGGCGACCGTGCGCAACGCCGTCGACGCCATCAGCTTCGGCGGCTGGACGTCGATCGGCGCGGGCCTGAAGAAGTCGGCTGACCTGCTTGCCGGCGCGCCGGCGCCCGCCGCCGTACTGCTGCTGTCCGACGGGTATGAGAACCGGACGCCCACGGTCGCGGCGACGTTGCCGGCACTGCCCGCCGGCCTCCGGGTGTTCACCATCGCCCTCGGTCCCGCCGCCGACGCCCCGCTGCTCCAAGGCATCGCCACCCAGACGGGTGGGACCTTCCTCATGAGCCCGACGGCGCTGGAGCTGCATCAGACCTACAACGACATGCGGGCCGGCATCACCGACGAGGGCCTGTTACTCAACTCGCTCGTCCCCGCCGGCGAGGGCGTCGACAGCGTCATTGCCGTCGAACCATCCGCCGAGCGCCTCACCGTCTCGGTCTCCACCGAGGACTCGCGCGCGGTTCCCATGGAGTTGGTCGCACCGTGGGGACGCGTCGTGCGTGCCGACGATTGGGGTGTGCGCATCACCGGCGGCGAGGGCTACCGCGTCGTGAGCGTGGAGCGGCCGGCGCCGGGGCCGTGGCGCGTTCGCACCCGCCAGTCCCGGACCGCGCGCGTGGTCGCCGCCTTCGTGGCCTCGCCCCTCCGCGTCCGAATCGACCTTCCTGCCGTCGCCAAGCGGCGCTCGCACGTCGCGCTGAGGGCGCTCGCCTCCTTCGAGGACCGGGCGCTGGCGCCGGTACGGGCCGCCGTGCGTTCGCAGACCGTCATGCTCGATCCGCTCGACCGGCGCGGGCCCGACCGCCTCGATCCCGACGCCGAGAAGCCGGGGAGCCTCTCGTGTCGCACGGCCAGGGTCGGGCGGTGGGTCGGCTGGAACCGCGACCAGATCGATGCGCTGCCGGCCGGGTTCACCCGCGTACACATCGAGGTCGCCGGCGTCCTGCCCGGCGGGGCCCCGTTCCAGCGCGTCGCCACTCGCACCGTTCGCGTCCTCTGACCAACCCCTCGTCTGCCCGATCCGTATCCACTCTCCGGCAACAAGGAGCGCATCGAATGACAGCACGGCTTTGCATCGACGGAACTGTCGTCGACGAGACGACCGGCGCCGGACTGGCGGGACTCGTCGTACGAGCCGTCCCGCCCGGCTCCCGCTCCGCCGCGATTGCCGACGTCGCCCGCTCGACGACCGACCGGCTCGGCGCCTTCCATCTTGTAGCGCCGATCCTCGGCGACGTGCCCGCCCTACGGTTCCTCGTCGAGCTTGGCACGAGCGGAGCCACGTACACGACCCAGCCCATGAAGCCGGGCCAGTTGGCCAGGGAGCTGGTGATCGCCGTGCCCGACACGGTGCTCGACCGCGCCTTCCCGACGGCCACACTGACCACCCTCGGCAACGACGGACGCATCGACGAGCTGGAGGTCGGCCACAGCCTGGCCATCGCTGCGACCGGCCTGCGCCCGTCCTCGTCCCCGACGGTCGAGGTGCGTGCCGGGACCGAGGTCGTCTCCAGCCAGGTGCTGACGACGAGCGCGTTCGGGGCGATCGCCCCCACGATCATCGCTCCGCAGTTCGGCCTGACGGGCGTACGGGGCGAGCCGCTGATGGTGCGTGAGGCCCAACGCCTCTGGGGCGGCAGGGTCCTCACGATCGTGCTGCGCCGGGGCGACGCCGTCCTCGCGTCTCGTGAGCTTCCGGTCGCAGTTCGGACGCGAACGCCGCTGGGCTTCGTGTCCGACTCCAGCGGCCGTCTCCGCAACGCCGTTGATGGCAAGCGCGAAGACGTCTACCTCACCCTCGTGGCCGTCCCCAAGGCTCCGTTGCTGCGGGTGTTCGTCGCGCCGCGCCAGGGCGACTGGGTGATCGGCGACCCGATCGAGCCCGTGCTCGACGCGACCGGTCGGCCTGTGGTTGTCGACGTCCCCGGCGAGAGCGTGGCCAAGCCGGTGCGCGTCGCCCGCGCCGGCCAGCTGGCGCCGGGCGCCTTCGACCTCACAGCCCGCCCCGTCCGCTATGGGTTCGAGGTCGACGAGCGCCCTGTCTTGCACGGGCGCGACGTGGTGGTCGGCCGCCGGGACACCGGCCTGGTGGTTCGCGAGCAGCTGTTGGTCAACAGCCCGATCCTCAATTCACCGACCAACGCGTTCCAGATCGCCGGCTCGGATGTCTCGCCTCGGCCCTACTTCCGCTATCGCGACACCTTCGCCATCGGCGAGCCGGTCTGGGGGGCGATGGACCCAGGCATCGTCCCCAGCGGCCAGATGGGGCGCAAGGTGGCGTTGTACCTGATCAACTCGAAGACGCCGGCACAATGGGCCGCCAGCTCGGCGCTGGTGCACGTCCCGCCGTCGCCGCCGCCCGAGGTAGTCCTCCAGTCGGTGTGCATCAACATGAACAAGCGGCAGGTGTGGGCCGCCGCCAACCAGCTGGGCGACTACGACCTCATCGCCGACTTCGGCAACAACGATCCTGACCCCGCGGGATTCGCGCCCGACGCCGACTTCGACGACACCCTCGACATGATCGATGGGTACTTCGCCCCAGGGTTCCGGGTCGTAAACGATCCGGGGACGATGACCGAGTTCGCCAGCGTCGGCGCGTTCCACATCGATGCCAACTTCCTCACCGCCATGGGAGAGCCCACGACGCTCACCGTGGACGACGAGAACAGCGCCTACTTCACTCCCGGGGCGTTCACCACCGTGAGCCGCACCTTTGCCCGCGAGGCGCTCGTGCGCTTCCCGGCCGACGCCGCAGGCGCGACCTCGGCGGCGCAGATCAGTGCGGTCCGGCCGGACTATCCGGTCGTGGTGGTCGTCCACGGCAATGGCCACCTGTTCAGCAACTACGCCTTTCTTCTCGAACACCTGGCGGCAAACGGCTTCGTCGCCGTGTCGATCCGCATACAGAGCAACGTCCACGGCTTGGCCCGGGCCAACGCCTTCTTCAACCACTTGGCGCTCATCAACACCATCTTCGGGTCGAAGGTCCAGAACAACGTGGGCGTGCTCGGGCACAGCCGGGGCGGCGAGGCAGTCTTCAAGATCGCCCGGCTGAACCAGAGCAACGGCCTCGGGATCGGACTGAACGGAATGTTCGCTCTGGCGCCAACCGACCAGTACGGCGACGAGACCATCGGCGGCGCGGCTGCGACACCCCTCCATGTGCTGTATGGCGCCAAGGACGGCGATGTGTCGGGCTGGACGCCCTACGCCGGCTACAATGTCCGCCAGACGGGCTTCTCGCTGTACGACCGCACGAGCGGCGAGGACAAGTCGATGACGTTCGTCGAGGACGCCACCCACAACGGCTTCGTCACGACCAACGAGTTCTCCCCCGCCCCGCTGCTGCTCGAAGCGGATCAGCGAAAGGTCCTCCTGGCCGACGCCAACGCCTTTTTCCGGATGACGCTGCGTGGCGAGACCGAGTGGACCGGGATGTTCAACGGGGAGTGGCGCGCGCCGAGCGTTGCCTCGAGCCCGGCCAAGGCCCACATCCAGTACCGCTCAACCAACCGCCGCACGATCGACGAGTTCGAAGGGGCCCACACGGCCACGAGCTGGGGTACCAGCACCATCGGCGGCGCGAACACGCAGACGGGGCTGCCCGCCGTGCCGGTGGAGGCGCAGCTGTTCCCGAACGACAACAACTCGCCCCACGACACTGGCGGGCTCCGCCTGGGTTGGGACACCACCACCGACCGCGTAGAGTTCACGGTCCCTGCCGGTCAAGGGGACGTCAGCGGCTTTTCCGCCGTGAGCCTCTCGGTGACCCGGGTGGCGGGCAGCCTTGCCAATCCGGCCAACGATGCCCAGAACCTGCGCGTAACGTTGGCCGACGGCAGTGGCAACGAACGGTCGATCCGGGTGAGCGAATTCGGCTCGATCTCCGTCGCGGCGGCGGCGAACAATGCCGCCAACGTCAAGTCCGCGATGACAACCATCCGAATCCCGCTGGCGGCCTACACGATCGTCTGCGCCGGGACCGTGCCCGTGAACCTCGCCGACGTCGTGAAGGTGCGCTTGGACTTCACCGAGAACCCGACCGGTGAGATCGCCGTCGACAACCTGGAGTTCAGTGCGTGACGGCGCTCCGCCGTCCGACGCCCAACAGAGAGGACCATGACCGTGACATCGATCCTGTTCGTGCGCGACCGCGACTTCTCGTGGACGGCGCGCGAAGTGCTCCGCGAGATCCAGGACCGTCCCCATCTCCTTCTTCGCATCGACGTCGAGGGGCCCCACTTCCCCGAGCGGGCGCTGGTGCCGTTCGTGCGTGTTGTCTCCGGTCGCCGCGTGGTCACGGCTCTGATGACGGAGATCGACGACTCGCAAACCCAGCTGCGGGCGTACTTCGCGACCGACGTGGCGTTCAAAGGCAGGCTTGAGTTCGGCTACGGGAGCGAAGTGCTGGGTTCGTTCGTTCTACGCGAGCCCAACGTCGTGCGGCTCGATGAGGCCCGCATCGACGCCGCCTTCCACCGCGTGACGGTCGCCGCGCCCGGCGCCTTCGGGGCGCAGTTCCGGTAGGCGACCAGCCAGGTGGCAGCGAGGCCCGGCGCTGATGAGGACGATGTCCTGGCTTCCGGCGTCTGGTCCACACCACCTCGTAGGAGCGGCGGACCTCCGACTCCGTGGAGACAGAGGGGAGGAGCTTCGGCTGCCGCTACACCTCGACCTCCAGCTTTGGCCCGGGTCCGCCGCAATGGAGCCGGGGCGATATCGCCCCGGAGACTCGTCGTCGAGCGGGCGGGCGCGGTACACGCAGGGGGCGCCGCAATGGAGCCGGGGCGATATCGCCCCGGAGACCTTGGACGCCGAGTCCCCGCTGCGCCCTGTCTGCTGCCGCAATGGAGCCGGGGCGATATCGCCCCGGAGACGCGGGCGGAGCGCATCCGCGCCGGGCGGGACGGGCTAGGGCCAGCCGCAATGGAGCCGGGGCGATATCGCCCCGGAGACCTGAAACGTCAACTGGCCCGTTTCGCCCCGCACCGTGCCGTTGCCGCAATGGAGCCGGGGCGATATCGCCCCGGAGACCCATCCTTTGTTCTGATGCTGCCGGCCAGGCTGCTGCCGCAATGGAGCCGGGGCGATATCGCCCCGGAGACCGCTCGCAGAGTTTACCCCGCCTGACCTGCGGTGTTGGCGGGGTTTGCGAGCGGTCGGGGGTCCGGGTTCGCCGATGGGGTTCGCTGTTCGGTTTTCAAGGTGCTTGGTGGCGGCTGAGCAGGGTGCGAGCGCCAGCGAGGGAGTCAGCCGCCACTGGACCGCTCGCACGGTCAGACGATGGTCGGTCCGGATCGTGGCAGGGGCGGGGCGACGCCCATGAACTCGAAGCATTCGACCCCGCGGGAGTGCGGATCGCCGAGGTCAATGAGGACCACGCTGTCCTCGCGCTGGTTCATGGTCCTGCCGATCACCTCCCTCAGGGTGACCTTCTCGATCGGGTCAAGGTCGCAGACGAACACTGAGTATTGCAGGGGGTACCCGAAGCGCTTCATCCGGCTGTGGACGTCCCGGAGCCGCTTGGGGTCCCGGATGTCGTAGGCGACGAGGTAGCGGCGGCGTGCCATCGCTCACCTGGTTGTGAACGGGACATAGGCAGGCACTTCGCCGAGCAAGTGGGCGCCGAGCACCCGTGCTTGCACCTCGAGGACGCGGCGGTAGGTGATGGTGTATCCGAAGGTCGGGTGGCGTACCTCGGCGTCGAGGCGGCGCTCGTACCCGGCGAGCACCGCCTTGCGCCCTTGTGGTGTGAGCGCTACGCCCCCGGCCCGGATTGTGAAGTCCGAGCCGTTGACCTCGCCGTTGTTGATCAGGTTGATCACCACCGACTCGGCGATGATCGGCCGGAACTCCTCGGCCAGGTCGAGGGCCAGGGCCGGCCGGCCGAACCTGGGCCGGTGGTAGAAGCCGAGGTACGGGTCGAACCCGATCGCGTACACGACCGCCGTCAAGTCCTTCACGAGGAGGGCGTACACGTAGGAGAGCAAGCAGTTCACGGGATCTAGCGGCGGGCGCCGATTTCGTCCCTCGAACGAGAAGGGCTGGCCGGGAAGCGAACGATCGGGCCGGAGCATGGTCGGAAAGGCGGTGAAGTACAGCCGCGCCGCGGCGCCTTCGACGCCGAGCAGTGAGGCAATGTTCGCGGCGCCGGCGGCATCGGCGGCAAGCGCTTTCAGCGACTCCACCGTGGACTCGGGCCGGTCGCGGCTGTTCCTCATGAGGAGCGTCCGGGCGTTGCGGACCTTGCCTTCCACCAAGGCGCGTGCGACCGCGAGGCCGCCCTGGTGGGCGAGCGCCGCCTGGCGGCGCCGGAGTTCAACATGCTTGGCCGGCAGGCCCTCGGCGATCCCTTCGAACCATCCGCCGTAGCTGAACCAGCACACGGGTATCTCGCGGGCGAAGAGCTGGCGAAGGAGCTGGGTCGTGACCTGAGCGTTTCCGTGCACGCTCACCTGCGAGACATCGAGCAGGCGCACGGAGTGGATGACCTCGCCCATGCGGCTGATCTCGACGCGCCCTTGGCGGTGGCCGACGGTCGCCCCTTGCTCGGTGACGTACAGGGGGCGGGCCGCCGGGTCCCTGGGGACCAGCCGCCGAGGCGGCCGTTGTGTCCGGGCGGCCAATGCGTTCACCTCGTCGGGCATGCATATCCCCACCAGCGAGCAGCGGGGGCATTTCGGGCTGTCCAGCAGGGGCGGCGGGGGTACGTCGTTCGCCGCGACGACCCGCAGCTCAGCCAAGAGCTGCAGGGTGCGCTCCACGAGTTCGTCGTCGAACGCGACGGTGACCCGTCGCCGCGCCTGGGCGAAGTAGAGCACGCCCATGTCACACCGGTACCCGGCGTCACGCAGGAGGAGACCCACCACGCACAGTTGCACCCGCTCGGGCTCCCAGGAACGCTCCGGCGTGTCGGGCGGGCTACCGCGTTTGAAGTCGACGGGCTGCACCGAGGCGCCGTCTCCCTCGATGACGTCGGCGCGGGCGACGAGTCCCAGGCGGGGGGACGACAGGAGCACCGACCGGGCCTGGAGCACGTCGCCGTCGTCCGGCAAGGGCGCCGCGCCGCCGGCGCGGTCCACGGCTCGGTGCTCGTAGCGGCCTTCCACCGTGTCCGCATTGTCGGCGAAGCGAGCCTGAACCCACTCGAGGAAGAACAGGCGCGGGCAGTACGTGAACTCGTTGAGCATACGAGCGGGAACCAGCGAGGGGACGTCCTCGCCCGCCTCGCCGTTCATGAGTCGGCCGGGCGGAACAGCCCAAGCCCGAAATGACTGAGGTTGCCGAGGGAGATCGGCCCATGCACGGGTTGGGCGAACGTGAGCCGGATGCCGGTCGCCCGTGCGTCGGCGCGGCCGGGACGGGCGCGCCGCCAGTCGAGCCAGCTCACCCCTGAGACGATCTCGACCTCGGCAGGGGGCAGCTTCCGCGTCTTTAGCTCCCGTGCCACCTCGGCGGTGTAGAACTCCTCCGCAGTCTCCCGCTTCTGGTGGCGGTAAGGGGCGAACGGGGTGACGCTCTGCCAGCGGGAGGCGCCTGCCGAGGACACCAGCGCCGGGGCAAGCTCCGATACCGAGCCGGCGCCCTGCACGGCCGCCCGGACGGGCCGGAAGCCGGGCGTCTCCGAACGCAGCCGGTTGATGCGGCCGACGGCGGCGACGTCCGCGGCGCCGATGCCGCCCGGGGCCCAGACGAGGAGGGTGTCGAGCAGCTTGTCACCGTCCAGATCCAAAGGCAGGTAGTGCGCGTGCCGATGGTCGGACAGGGGTTGTCCTTCCGCATCCTTCCCGGACAGGACGGCTGACGGGTCCTTGCGCTGGAAGAGGGCGGCCTTGCGAGCGACGTGGGCTACCCACACGGTGTCGCGCACCGATGGGAGCACCGACGCGCCCAGGGCGATCGACACCGCCTCCACCGGCGGCGACGCAGGGCGGGCCGACCGGGCGGGGACCCACGCTGGCGCGCAGTCCGCCTCGACCATGTAGGACAACCAGCGCGTGCCCGGCGGCGTGGTGCGGCGGGCCTTGCGCACCTCGGTCGTGCGCAACCCCAGCGCGGCGAGATCCAAGGGCTCTGTCGGCGCCAGCACCCGCCGGGCCGGCGCATCGAGCGAACCGCCTCCGGCGGGCGCGACCCAGCGGTCCTCGGGGACCTCCTCTTCGAGGCCGACGAGGCGGGCGTCGCAGTTCCCCTCGGCGCGTCCCAGGTACGCCAACTGGTCGCACAGCCGGGCGAGGGCGGCCCGTTCTTCCGCCCCCAAGTCGACGCCCCATCGGATGAGCAGCTCCTGCCGGCGGTCCACGACGACGAACGAGTCGAACACCTTGGCCGGCTTGGAGGTGGTGTCTCCCACCCCGGGGAGGTAGTGACGGGTGTGGGCGATCGCCGTCTCGCGGGGCAGCCGGTAGTGCGGGGGCGTGGCGAGCGCCCGCAGGACATCCTCGACGACCTCTCGGCTCACGTCGGACGCCCGCCAGTGGTAGGTGGCGAGCAGCGCCCGCAGGATCCGCCACGGCGACGGCGGCCACTCCGGGTTGCCCTCGTTGGCCCCCGCGTCCCACGGCGTGCCGTGGAAGCGCCCCCACGGGAACCGGACCGCCACGACGGTCGGCACGGCTACGCGTCCTTCTGCTTCTTCTTGGCGGCCTCCGGCGACCAGACCACTTCGAGCACGGGCGGGGTGTCCCACAGGCCCGCGCACGCTTGGCTCAGGCGGTCGATCTCATCGACGAGTTCGGCTTGCGGCAGGAGCTGGCGGTCGACCTGCTCAGGGTCGACGGGGACCAGGTCGCACGCCGTCCGCAGCCGGAGGCCGCGGTCGAGCAGGCTGCGAACCTCGAAGCGGGCGGCGGCGGCCAGGAGGTCGGCGGCCTCGTTGGGCAGGCCGTAGGAGCCAAGCTGGTCGAGGTCGAGCGCGAACGAGGCTTGGATCGTGCGCGCCACCCACTCCGTGCGGTGGAAGGGCACGGAGCCGTAGCCCTCCGCCGCTCCGCCGGCGCCTTCGGCGATCTGGTGACGGACCTCGTCGCGTTTTACCCCGCCTGACACTGCGGCTTGGACGTCGTGCGCCTCGACGAACGCGGTGAGCGCCCGCGCCACCTTGGGCTGGCCGGGCCAGACGCTGGCGGGCTCGGCGAAGAACACACCGTGCACCAGGCACATCGGGTCGAGGCGGAAGATGGCGGCGGCGATGCGCCGAGGCGCCAGCGGCCTGTCGTCAACCATGCCGAGGCGTTCCCGGATCACCGTGCGCATGCCCCGGCCGTCGACTGCGGAGTCCTTCACGAACGCGCTCGCCAGCCGGTGGGCCTCGGTGCGGCTCGATGCGAGGAAGGCGCCGTCGGTTCCAACGACCCGGACGTAGGGCAAGGCCGCCATGGCCGGCACGGGCGCGGAGGCGGCGCGGTCCCACGCCGCCGACTCGAGGTGGTTGGCCATCGACTGGGCCGACTCGACGAGGAGGCACTCCTCCCACTGGGCGCCGTGCCAGCGCTTGAACTGCGCGGCGCCGAGGTCCGGGAACCCCGTGGGCTGGAACCTGCTGCCCGCGGCGGGGACCAGGTCGACGGTGATGATGTCACGTTGGGGCATTGCCGCCTCCTTGCTCGTTGACTTCCGGCGAGGGCGCCTGCTCGTCGACCTCCGGGGGAGGGCACGACCGGGCCAGCAGCTCGACGCGCAGCGCGGATGGCATGGGAACCAGGAGGGCGGCCGCCAGATGGGCGCCGGCCCGCGCCCCGAGGGCTCGCGACGCGAGCCGGGCGTCGACCAAGGGCTTCAGCCCGGCGATGCTCAGGCGCCGGATGGCGGCGGCCACGGGCGCGCCCACCTGCCCGGCCGCCAACTGCGCGACCCAGGGCGCTTCGGGCCGTAGGGGGGCGTGGGCGAGGCGCTCCCGCCACGGATCGGCGTGGGGCCGCGGAGCGTCGGACGGCCCGTAGAAGGGCCCGAGCACCGCCAACGCCGGTGGCGCGGGCGACGCCAGCCGACGGCCCCGCAGCCAGCCGCGGTGGGGGATGTCGAGGAGGAGGCAGGCTCGCAGCAGCTCGTCGAGGCGGGCTTCGTCGATCGCGCCGGCGGCGAGGGCGACGATGTCGGCTTCGGGCGCCGGCCAGCCTCGCTCGAAGCGGGACTGCACGCCTGGTTGCCCGCCCTCCACCCGATCCTGGGTGCGGGCGAGTTCGATCACCCGCCGCGCGTGGGCGGCGGCGACCACGTCAACGACGGGCCGGACGCCGAGCCCCTCCACGGGCGCCGGGGTGAGTACCTTCCCCTGCCAACTGGCCATGACCAGCGGCCTGAGGGCGCCCTTGCCGCCGGTCCCGTCCCCGCCCGAGGCGAGGCTGACGGCGAGGCGAAGCTCGGGCTCCGCGTCCGGGCCGAGCCCGATGGCGTCGAGCCACCGGCGGCCCCTGAGACGCAGGTCCCACACCCGCTCCCGGGCCCCTCGCGACCGGGCCACGGCGGCGTTGAGATCGGAGGCCGCGACGAGCACGGGGACGAGGTTGGGCCGGTCTTCTGAAGCCGCCGCGTACGTGACCCGGTCCAGGCGGTGCAGCGCGGTGGCCACAGAGGCGGGCGGCTTGTCGATGGCCCGCACCCGAGCGGTCCACTCGTCCAGGTCGCCGAGGGGGACGACGGCGGGGCGTTGGCTCACGCGGACCCGTCCTGCCGGCGTGGCGACCGTGGCCTGCCCGTTCCGCTCGACGAGCACGTGGCGGCTGAAGGCGGCGATGCCGCGATCGACGCCCAGGTCGCCGGTGGCGCGCACCAGGTCGAGCGCCGAACTGGCGTGTTGGCCCCGCCAGTCGGCGCGGGCCTCGGCGAAGAGCCGTCGGATTTCCCCGAAGGACGCGGGCCGCTCCCACAGTGGGAGCCACAGCTCGCCGCGGCCATTCTCCTCGGGCGCCGCGGTGGCGTACCCGGCGGCGGACGTGTCCACCGTGAACGGCGCCGCCGCCCGCCCCGCGGTCGACGACGCAAGCCGGCGGGCCGCCCCGGCCGCGAACAACAGCGAGCCCTCGATCAGCAGCACCCAGTCCCAGGGGTTCACGAGGCCGCCGGCCGCGCCCGTGGGGGCGGAGTTGGGCGCCCCCGCGCCGCCGCCGTCGAACTGGCCCGGCGACGCGGGCAGGAGGGCGACGGGCGTGCCGTCGAGGGCGGCGTCGAGCCACGCCCTCCGGGTCGCCGGCGACGCCTTCCCGAGGCCGATTACCTCAAGGACCCGCTGGTGGAAGTTCCGGGAGAAATCGAGGCGGCCGTCGTTGCCGCCCGTGCCCAGCACCGGCGGGTACACGATGCGTTCGTCGACGAGGACCACGCTGGCGTCGAGCCACGGCAGGGCCGCCTCGGGCAACTGGGCCCGGCACAGCTTGACCAAATGTTGCTTCTGTTTCTTGTCGCCGCCGTAGAGCGCACACAGGCGCCGCGCGACCGCAGCCG
>Ga0187892_10008291_pt1 | contig 14285 bp, 12 predicted proteins | sample MA1701073metaG_FD_139345 | JGI IMG/M metagenome (GOLD analysis project Ga0187892, IMG submission 139345) | Bio-ooze microbial communities from a basaltic lava cave in the Kipuka Kanohina Cave System on the Island of Hawaii, USA - MA170107-3 metaG ... | reverse complement strand
GGAGCCCGACCGCGAGCGCGCTCGGATCCGTGTCGAGCTCGAGCGCGTCGACGCCGACGTCGAGCGTCGTGCTCGCGGCGTCGCCCGCGAAGGAGCCCGCCAGCACTCCCGGCGAGAGCGGCGCGGAGAACGGCACGGGCTCCTCGAGACCGATCGGCGCCTGGCCCGGGATCACGAGGCGCAGGTTCAAGGTCCCGCTCACGGTGAGCGGCGCGGCGCCGGCCCACGAGAAGGCGCTGGGACCGAGCGGGACCAGCGGCGCCTCGAGCGGGCCGTCGAGCTGGATCGCGAGGTCCGCGATGTCGACGATCAGCGCGGCGCCCACGAGTGGTACCGGCGACGGGATCGGCGGGAGCTGCTCGAACACGTCCGTCAGGAAGATCGCGCTCTCGTCGAAGCTCACGGTGGCGAGGAGCGACGAGAGGTCGAGGCCGTGCGCGCCGCCGGCGAACTGGCCCGGCAGCCCGACGTCGGCCACCGCGCTGCCGCCCGGCCGCCCGACCAGGGTCGAGAAGCCGTCGAGGAGCGAGAGACTGGTGGGCGGGCCGAGCACCGGGACGAGGGTCACGGCGGCGGTCCCGGTGAGCGAGACGTCGACGACCGGCACCAACCTCTGCAGCGGGTAGGTGAGAGGCTCCGCGGCAACCGGCGCCGCAGCGATCCAAGCCAGCACCAGAGCGGTCGCCCCGGCAGCTCGCAGCTTCATGGCTCCTCCTTCGGATCCGTTGCGGATCTCGCCGTCCGGCACGCAAACGGCGTGCCGTGTCCCAGAGCGCTGTCGTGGATCCGCGGGCCCGCGGCCCTGGCAAAATCCACAAAGCGCCAGCTCCGGGTGTGGAGAGGAGAGACGTCAGCCCGCGCTGGAGAGCGCGTGATCGATCGCCGACCAGAGCGCCTCGACGCCCTCGCCGGTGCGACCCGAGGTCGCGATCCACTCGATCGGCAGGCCGGCGGCGGCGAGCGCGCGCAGGCGCGCGGCGCGCTCGCGCGCGCCGAGGCGGTCCACCTTGGTGGCCGCGCCTACCACCGGCACGCCGCGCGCGGCGAGCCAGGGCAGGAGGTCGATCTCGTCGGCGGTCGGGTCGCGCCGCACGTCCTGGAGCAGGATCGCGAGGCGCAGGTTCGGACGGCGCTCGAGGTAGCTCTCGACCAGCGCCTGCCAGCTCCGCCGCTCGCCCTTGCTCACCTTCGCGTAGCCGTAGCCGGGCAGATCCACGAGCACGAGCTCGCCCTCCGCTCGGCGCACGCGGAAGAAGTTGAGCAGGCGCGTCTTGCCCGGCGTGCCGCTCGCGCGCGCGAGGCTCCGGCGCGCGGTGATGCGGTTCAGCAGGCTCGACTTGCCGACGTTCGAGCGGCCGATCAGCGCCACCTCGGGCAGCTCGTGCTCCGGGAAGCCCTCGGGCCCGGCGGCGCTGGTGAGCAGCTCGGCAGCGAGGATCTTCACGGGGGCTAAGATCGCGCCCCTGGCAGGGGATCGCATGCCGATACCGGTCCACATCCTCGGCGGCTTCCTCGGCACGGGGAAGACGAGCACGATCCGCGCGCAGCTCGCCGCGCGCAAGGGCGAGCGCGTCGCGGTGATCGTGAACGACTTCGGCGAGGCGGGCCTCGACGCCGCCACGCTCGAGGGCGCGGCGCCCTACAAGCTCACGAACATCCCCGGCGGCTGCGTGTGCTGCACCGCGCCCGAGGGCTTCGTGGACGCGCTCGGCGCCGTGCTCGCGGAGCAGCCCGACCGGCTCTGGATCGAGCCCACCGGCCTGGCAAGGCCCCAGGACCTGGTGGACACGATCCGCCGCTCGCCGCACGCGGGCGCCTTCGAGCTGGCGCCCGTGGTGGTGCTGGTGGATCCCGCCCGGCTCGGCCCGGCGGCGAGCGAGCGCGAGCGCGAGCTGATCGCGGAGCAGACGGGCATCGCCGACGTGCTCGTCGCGAACCGCACCGATCTGTGCAGCGACGACGCCCTCGCCCGCTTCGACGCGCTCGTGGCGGGCCTCTGGCCCGGGCCGCTCGCGGTGCACCGCACCACGCACGGGCGGCTGCCGCCCGCCGCGCTCGACTGGCCGGCAGGCGAAGGCGCGCGCCTGCCGCGCGCGGCCACGTCCGTCCCCGCCGCGCATGCCCACGCGCACGACACCACGGGTGGCCACGCCGCGCGGAGCTTCCGCTGGTCGCCCGAGCAGGTGTTCTCGCACGAGCGGCTCACGCGCGCGGCGCTGCGCGCGAGCCAGGGGCTGGCCGGCGCGCCCCTCGCGCGTCTCAAGGGCATCTTCCGCACCCAGGAAGGCTTCCTGCTGATCGAGATCGCCGGCGGCACTTTGCACGAGGAGCGCAGCCGCCACCGCCGCGACAGCCGCGCCGACGTGATCTTCGAGGGCGCGGACGCGGCGGGGGCGGCCGAGCGCTTCGCGGGCTGGCTCCAAGGCGCGGCGCAGAGCGAGCGCGAGCACGGTGCGCGAACGGACGAGATCGAGCTCGCGCTGCCCGACGGGCGCGTGCGCATCGTGCGACGCGCCGAGCTGACGGCGCTGCCCGGCGGCGTGCCCGACGTGTCCGCCTTCGTGCCGAAGCGTTCGGGCGCGGCCGCGCGCGTGGCGGCGCTGCTCGACGCGCATGCAGTTCCCGCTGCGGGCAGCGCCGTGCTGTGCGCGGCCGACGGCTTCGCGAGCGAGCCCGTTCCGCTCGCCGCGCTGCGCGAGGGCCTGCTCGTGCACAGCCAGGACGACGCCCCGCTCACGCGCGAGCAGGGCGGCCCGTACCGCCTGCTGATCCCGCCCGGCGTGCCCGGCGCGCCCACGGCGTGCGCGAACGTGAAGGCCGTCGTCCGCATCGTGGTGAAGAGCGCGTGAGCGAGCCCGTGGTGGTGCGCTTCGCGCCCTCCCCCACCGGCCATCTGCACGTGGGCGGCGCGCGGACGGCGCTCTTCAACTGGGCGCTCGCGCGCCGGCTCGGCGGGCGCTTCCTGCTGCGCATCGAGGACACCGACGTGCTGCGCTCCACCGACGCCGCGGTGGCCGGCATCCTCGAAGACCTCGCCTGGCTCGGCATCGCCTGGGACGAGGGCCCCGAGTACGAAGGCCTCGGCGGCGATCCGCGCGGCGTCGGTCCCTTCTTCCAGTCGCAGCGGCTCCCGCGCTACCGCGAGGCCGCGGACGCGCTCGTGGCGCGGGACCTCGCCTACCCCGCCTTCGAGACGCCCGCGGAGCTGGACGAGCTGCGCCGGAGGGCGCAGGCCGAGAGCGGGGCGTTCCGCTACCTGCGCCCGGCGGGCTGGGACCGCGCCGCCGCGCTCGCGCGCGCCGCGCGCGAGCCGCACGTGATCCGCTTCCGCTGGCCGCACGCGCCGATCACGGTCCAGGACGAGATCCTCGGCGAGGTCGCCTTCCCCCCCGACTTCCTGGACGACTTCGTGCTGCTGAAGCAGGACGGCTTCCCCACCTATCACCTCGGCGTGGTGGTGGACGACGAGGCGATGGGCGTGAGCCACGTGCTGCGCGGGCAGGAGCACCTCAACAACACGCCGCGCCACATCGCGCTCCAGCGCGCGCTCGGCTACCGCGTGCCCGCCTACGCGCACCTGCCGCTGATCCAGAACCCCGACGGCTCGAAGATGAGCAAGCGCGACGCGGCCCGCGTCCTCGACGCGCGCCTGCCGCCGTCGGACCCGCGCCGCGGCCAGCCGAAGGAGCCCGAGCAGCTCCGCGCGCTCGCGGCGGAGCTCGGCGTCGAGCTGCCCGCGATCACCGTCGAGGACTTCCGGCGGCAGGGCTACCTGCCGGAGACCCTCGTGAACTTCCTCGCGCTGCTGGGCTGGAGCCCGGGCGAGAAGCTCGCGGACGGCCGCGACGTGGAGCGCTTCGACGCGGCGTACCTCGCGGCGCGCTTCGCGCTCGCGCGCGTCGGCCGCGGCAACGCCCGCTTCGACCGCACCAAGCTGCTCGCCTTCAGCCAGGAGGCGATCGCCGCGCTCGCGGACGACGCCTTCCTCGCGCGCTGGCGGCAGTGGTGTGCGCGCTACGCGCCGGACGTCCCCGCCCGGCTCGCGGGCGACCGCGCGCGCTGGTTCGCCGCGGCGGTGCGGCCGCGCGCGCATACGCTGGCCGAGCCGGGCGCGGCGGGCGGGCCCGGCCGCTTCGCGCTCGTCGCAGACGACGCCTTCGCCTACGACGCGAAGGCCGTCGAGAAGCACCTCGCCAAGGGGACGCCGCCGGGCAGCGCGCTTCTGGCGGACGCGCGCGACGTGCTCGCCGGGCTCGCCCACTTCGCGCCCGAGGCGATCGAAGTGGCGCTCGCGGCGTTCGCGACCGAGCGCGGCGTGAAGCTCGGCGCGGCGGCGCAGGCGCTGCGCGTCGCCGTGACGGGCGCGGCGGCGAGCCCGCCGCTCGGCCTCACGCTCGCGATGCTCGGCCGCGACGCGACGTTCGCGCGCATCGAGCGCTGCCTGCGCGAGTGCGGAGCGCGCTGAGCGCCGCCAGCGCGACCCCCCCGAGCAGCGACGGCTCCGGCACGAGGGCGACGCGCACGTTGTCGATCACGGGCCCGTAGCAGCCGCCGAGCGTCCGGCACGCCGGAATGCTGGAACGGGGATCGAGGATCTGGTCCATGCTCGCGAACAGGAGCTGGCTCATCCCCCCGTAGAAGTCGGCCGCCACGAACTCGAACGAGTGCTCGACCCAGCCCATCTCGTCGAACGTGATGCCGACCGTGCCGAACGAGAACTCGAAGAAGTGATTGTCGACCGCGACGTAGACGTTCTTCGAGAGCGGCCGGCCCACCGTGTTCGGCGCACCGAGGCCGTCCTCGCCGGGATGGCCCGACATCGCGAACGTGACGCGGTAGGTGGCGCCCGGGGTCGTGTCGAACAGCTGGGAGATCGACCCGGCGCTGAGGCCGTTGAGCTCGAGGCTGTGATTGCCCTCCGCGTGCTGCCAGTAGTCGGCGCCGATGTACTCGAGATCTCCCCCACCGGCGAAGACCCAGCCCACGAGCGGGCTCGGCGGCAGCACGAACATCGAGCCGAAGCGATAGGTGCCGTCGGGGTCCGGGTACAGGGTGGCCTCTTCGAAGCCGCCGTTGCGAAATGGCAGGGCGCCGCTCGTCGACGCGCCGAGCAACGGCGCGAGGAGCGCGATTCCGATCGACACCAAGCGACGCCGGACGCTCGACATGGCCCTTCCCCGGGACGTGGCGATCGGGACATCGTGTCACAGAACCGCACATACGTCCCCTTGCGCCATCCGCTACAAAGGGCGCATGCACCACGCCCACGGGCCGGCGGCGTTCCACGCCCACGCCCCTGCGCACACGCACGAGCGCCGGCACGACAAGCAGCGCCTCGCCGCGACGCTCGCGCTGTCGGCCGCGTATCTCGTGGCGGAGGTGGTGGGCGGCCTGCTCACCGGCTCGCTGGCGCTCCTCGCCGACGCCGGCCACATGCTCGCCGACGTGGGCGCGCTCGCGCTCGCGCTGTTCGCGTTCTGGCTGGCGGAGCGGCCGGCCGGCGCGGCGCGCACCTTCGGCTGGCGGCGCTTCGAGATCCTCGCCGCCCTCGCGAACGGGCTGGTGCTCGCGCTGGTCGCGGTGGGCGTCCTGCTCGAGGCGTTCGAGCGCTTCCGGGCCCCGCCCGCCGTGAACGGCCTCGGCGCCTTCGCGGTGGCGAGCGGCGGCCTGCTCGTGAACGCGATCGGGCTGTTCCTGCTGCGGCAGGGGCGCGAGCGCTCGCTCAACCTGCGCGGCGCCTGGCTGCACCTCGTGGGCGACGCGCTCGGCAGCGCCGCAGCGATGGCCTCCGGCCTCGCGATCTGGGCGTTCGACTGGCGTGCCGCCGACCCGGTCGCGTCCGCCGCGATCGCCCTGCTCGTGCTGCGGAGCGCGTGGACGCTGCTGCGCGAGACGGTGGACGTGCTGCTCGAGGCCGCGCCCCGCCACCTCGACGTGGACGAGCTGCGCGGCGCGCTGCTCGCCGAGCCCGGCGTGGCGTCGCTGCACGACCTGCACGTCTGGACCATCACCAGCGGGATGGTCTCGCTGTCCTGCCACGTGCACTGCGCCCCGGAGGCCGACGGCCACGCCCTGCTGCTGCGCCTCCAGGACGTGCTGCGGCGCCGCTTCGCCATCCACCACGCCACGCTCCAGCTCGAGCCCGCCGGCTTCGAGGAGGCGGTCGAGGTCTGTTGATGCGCAGCCTCGCGCTCTGTGTCGCGCTCGCCTGCTGCGCGGCGCCCGCCGCGGCGGCGCGGCTCGGCGTCGTGGCGACGATCGCGCCGCTGGGCTTCCTCGTCGAAGAGCTGGGCGGCGAGCGCGTCGTCGTGCGCGTGCTGGTGCCGCCCGGCGCGTCGTCCCACACCTTCGAGCCGCGGCCGAACGACCTCGCGGCGGTCGCGGACGCGGCGCTCTTCGTGCGGGCCGGCGCCGGCATCGACGACTGGACGGCGCGCATGGCGATCGCCGAGGGCCCGACGCCGCTCGTGCTGCTCGACGCGCTCGACGGCGCGACGCCGGATCCGCACTTCTGGCTCGACCCGATCGTCGTGCGCGACTTTGCCCTCCCCGCGCTCGAGGCGGCGCTGGTCGCGGCCGACGCGGCGGGCCGCGCGCACTACGCGGAGCGGCGCCGGGCGTTCGCGCACACGCTCACCGCGCTCGACGCGGAGATTCGCGCGACGCTCGCGGGCCTGCCGCGCCGCCCGCTGGTGCCGACGCACCCGGCGTGGGGCGCGTTCGCCGCGCGCTACGGCATCCCGCTGCTGGCGCCCGTGCAGCACCGCGCCGCGGAGGAGCCCACGCCGCGCACGCTGGCGCGGCTCGCCGATGCGGCGCGCGCGGGCGGGGCCGTCGCCGTGCTGGTCGAGCCGCAGCTCCCGCCCGCCGCGGCCGAGGCGCTCGCCGAGGCGATCGGCGCCCCGGCCGTGGTCGCGGATCCGCTCGGCGACCCGCGCGTGCCCGAGCGCGCGAGCTACGCCGCGCTGCTCCGCTTCGACGCCGCGGCGTTTCGCCGCGCGCTCTCGGGGGACGCCCCGCGATGACGGAGGCCGTGGTTCGCATCGCCGGTGTGACCGTCGCGCGCGAAGGGCGCGTGGTGCTCGAGGAGATCCGCTTCGACGTCGGGGCCGGCGCGTTCGTGGGCGTGTGCGGGCCGAACGGCGCGGGCAAGACGACGCTGCTGCGCGCCATCCTCGGGCTGGTGCCGCTCGCGGCGGGCCGCATCGACGTGCTCGGGCGGCCCGCGGCCGAGCGCGCGCGCAGCGGCAACGGGATCGGCTACGTGCCGCAGCGCCACGCCTTCCCGCCCGACTTCCCCGCGTATGCGCTCGACGTGGTGCGGCTCGGGCGACTGCACCAGCGCGAGGGCCGCGCGCGCGAGCAGCGCGCGGCCGAGGAGGCGCTCGCGCGCGTCGGCATCGCCGAGCTGGCGGCGCGCCCGGTGGGCCGCCTCTCGGGCGGCGAGCAGCGGCGCGTCACGCTCGCCCAGGCGCTCTGCGCGAGCTCGAAGCTGCTGATCCTCGACGAGCCGACCGTCGGCCTCGACCTGCCCGCCGAGCAGGAGTTCTACGCGCTGGTACGGAGCCTCCGGGACGAGCTCGGCCTCGCGGTGATCGCGGTCTCTCACGACCTGCTCGCGCTCGCCGGCGCCGCGGATCACCTGGTCTGCATCAACCGGCGCATGCACGTGCACGGCCAGCCCGAGGACGTGATCCACAGCCACGCTCTGCGCGAGGCCTACTCCTGCGAGTTCGACTTTCTCGCCGGCGAGATCGCGCATCACGAGGGCCGGACGCACGCGCATCGCCACGATCCGGACGCGCGCTGATGCTCGAGCACGCGTTCATGCAGCGCGCGCTGCTCGCCGCGCTCGGCATCGGCGTGGTGTGCGGCGGGCTCGGCTTCTTCGTCGTGCTGCGGCGGCTCGCGTTCGTGGGTGTCGGCATCTCGCACGCGGCGGTGGGCGGCGTGGCGCTCGGCCTGCTGCTCGGCGTGCCGCCGCTCGCCGCGGGCGGCGTGTTCGGCGTCGCGATCGCGCTCGGCATCGCGAGCGTCGGCCGCAAGAGCCGGCTCGGGCAGGACACCGTGATCGGTGTGTTCTTCTCGGGCGCGATGGCGCTCGGCCTCGCGCTCGCGAGCGCGGGGCGCGGCTACCCGCAGGACCTGTTCGCGTACCTGTTCGGCAACGTGCTCGCGGTCGGCCCGCGCGAGCTGGTGGGCCTGTTCGTGCTCGCGGCGGTGGTGGCGGCCGGCCTGGCCGCGACCTTCCGCGCCCAGCTCTTCGTCGCCTTCGACGAGGAGCTCGCGAGCGCCTACGGCCACCGCGTGGGCGCGCTCGACGCGCTGCTGCTCGTGCTGCTGGCGCTCACCGTGGTGATCGGCGTGCGCCTGGTCGGCGTGCTGCTGGTCGAGGCGCTCCTCGTGGTGCCGGCCGCCACGGCGGCGCTCTGGGCCACGCACTACCGCGCGCGGCTCGCGCTCTCGATCGCGCTCGGCGCAGGCGCCGGCGCGCTGGGCCTCGCCCTCGCCTGGCAGCTCGACCTCGCCGTCGGCGCGACCGTGGCGCTGGTCGCCGTGGCCGGCTTCTTCGTGACGCTCGCGCTGCGGCGCAGCTAGCGAAGCACGCGCCCGATGCGCGCGAGCGCCTCGCCGATGGCGTCGTCCGAGTTCGCGTAGCAGAAGCGCAGGAAGCCCTCGCCAGCCGCGCCGAAGTCGACGCCGGGCGTCACGGCGACGTGCGCTTCCTCGAGCAGGCGCGCGGAGAGGCGGCGGGAGTCGGGGTCGAAGCGGCGCGCATCGGCCAGCACGTAGAAGGCGCCGCGCGGCGCGGCCGCCACGCCGAAGCCGAGCGCGCGCAGGCCGGCGACGAGCAGGTCGCGCCGGCGCGCGTACGCCGCACGCATCGCCGCCACGGTGGGCTCGCCGTGCGCGAGCGCGGCGAGGCCCGCGTGCTGCACGAACTCGGCGGCCGAGATGAACAGGTTCTGGGCCAGGATCTGGAGGGGGCGCAGCGCCTCGCGCGGCACGATCGCGTAGCCGAGCCGGAAGCCCGTCATCGCGTAGCGCTTCGAGAAGCCGTCGAGGACGTAGACGTCCTCGCCCACCTCGAGCGCCGAGCTCGCGTGCGCGCCGTCGTAGACGAGGCCGTCGTAGACCTCGTCCGAGACCAGCGGCACGCCCAGCCCGGCGAGCGCCGCCATCACGTCGCGGGGCTGCACGGCGCCGGTCGGGTTCGCGGGCGAGCCCACCACCACGGCGCGCGTGCGCGGGCCGAACGCGCGCTTCACGGCGTCGGGGTCGATCGTCCAGCCCGAAGCGGGATCGCTCGGCACGGGCACCGGCACGCCGCCGCAGAATCGCACGAAGTTCGGGTAGCAGGCGTAGTGCGGGGCGGGCACGACGACCTCGTCGCCGGGCTCGAGCAGCAGCGCGAACACCAGCAGCAGCGCGGGCGACGTGCCGCTCGTCACGATCACCTGCTCGGGATCGACCGCTGCCCCGGTGCGCCGCGTCTTGTCGGCCGCGATCGCAGCGCGCAGCTCGTGCAGCCCGCGGCTGTCGGTGTAGCGCGTGGCGCCCGCGGCGAGCGCATTACGTGCCGCTTCTAGCGCGGCCTCGGGCGCCGGGAAGTCCGGCTCGCCGATCTCGAGGTGGATCACCTTCGCACCGGCGCGCTCCAGAGCAAACGCGCGCTCCAGAACCTCCATCGCGAGGAAGGGTTCGATCGATCGCATGCGCTCGGGGATCCGCACGTGGTTTGACGCTCCGAGCCCCACTGCCTAGCCTCGACGAACTCGCATGTCCAAGGGCCTCCAGATCGCCATCGGCGCCGCGCTCGTCGCCGCCCTGCTGGGCTGGTACGGGCTCTCGCAGGTCTCGGAAGGCGGCTTCGTCTACTACCAGACGCTCGCCGAGTTCCGCGCCGACGGAGAGCCGGGGCAGGCCTCGCGCGTGCACGGCTTCGTGGTGCCGGGCTCGATCCAGCGCGACGTCGCTGCGAAGCAGGTGAACTTCCAGGTGCAGGAGACGGCGCCGCACGCGGGCGGCAGCGCCGAGGGCGCGCTGCCGGTGATCTACGCCAGCCTCGAGACGCCGGACCTCTTCAAGGATGGCGCCGAGGTCGTGGTCGAGGGCCGGCTCGCCGCCCGCGCGGGCACGTTCCACGCGACCAACGTGCTCGCCAAGTGCCCCTCGAAGTTCGAGGGCCAGCAGCAGGCCCAGGCCGCCGGGCTCTAGTCCCGTGTCGGACCTCGGCTACTACGCGCTCCGCCTCGCGCTCGTGGTGGCCGTGGCGGGCATCGCGGCCGGCGTGTACGGCGGCCTGCGCCGGCAGCCCGAGTGGGGCGAGGTGGCGCGGCGCGCGGTGCTGGTGCACGGGGCGCTGGTCACGGCCGGCCTCGGTGTCCTGTTCTACTGCTTCGCCACGCTCGACTTCTCGCTCGAGTACGTGGCGGCGCACGCCGCGCGGAGCATGGCGGTCCCGTACCGGATGGCGGCGGTGTGGGGCGGGCAGGCGGGCTCCCTCCTGCTCTGGGCGTGGATGCTCGCGGCCTACTCGGTCGCGGTCGTGCTGGTGAACCGGCGCCAGACGACGCTGCTGCCGTGGGTGTGCGCGGTCGTGCTCGGCAACGGCGCGTTCTTCCTGGTGCTGCTGGACTTCGTCACGAATCCGTTCGAGAAGCTGCCGATCGGGCAGGTGATGTCCGACGGCCAGGGTCTCAACCCGCTGCTCCAGCACCCGGTGATGATGATCCACCCGATCATCCTCTATACGGGGCTCACCGGCTTCGTGGTGCCCTTCGCCTTCGGCGTGGCCGCGCTCGCCACCGGCGAGCTCGGGAGCGCGTGGCTGCGCACCACGCGGCGCTGGACGCTGTGGGCGTGGCTGTTCTTGTCGATCGGGATTCTGCTCGGCGGCCGCTGGGCGTACGAGGTGCTCGGCTGGGGTGGCTACTGGGCGTGGGACCCGGTCGAGAACGCGTCCTTCATGCCCTGGCTCGCGGGCACCGCCTACCTGCACTCCGTGATGGTGCAGGAGAAGCGCGACATGCTGAAGACGTGGAACCTGGTGCTGGTGGGGCTCACCTACGTGCTCTGCCTGTTCGGCACCATGCTCACGCGCAGCGGCCTCGTGCAGTCCGTGCACGCCTTCGCGCAGACCGAGATCTTCGGCGTGCTGTTCCTCGGCTACGTGCTGTCCTCGGCCGCCCTCTACTTCGGGCTCGTGCTCTGGCGCCGGCCGCAGCTTCGCGCTCCGAACAAGCTCGAATCGGTGCTCTCGCGCGAGGCGGGCTTCGTCGTGAACAACTGGCTGTTCATGGGCCTGCTCGCGATCGTGTTCTGGGGGACGCTGTACCCGAAGCTGTCGGAGTGGCTGGTCGAGCGCGAGATCCTGCTCGGGCCGGGCTGGTTCACCAGCGTGGCGGCGGTGGTGGCGCTGCCGCTGCTGCTGCTCACGGGCATCGGGCCGCTGGTCGCGTGGCGCCGCGCCACGCCGGCGAGCCTGCGCCGCCAGCTCCGCATCCCGGTGACCGCGGGCGTCGCGACGGGCGCCGTGCTCGCGCTGCTGACCCGCGACGCCTTCGAGCCGATCGCGGTCGTGGTCTGGGCGCTCGGCGCCTTCGTGACCGCCACCGTGACGCAGGAATACGTGCGCGCGATCCGCGCGCGCATGCGCCACGGCGAGGGCCCGTTCGCGGCGCTCGTCACGCTGTTCCGCAAGAACCAGCGCCGCTACGGCGGCTACATCGTGCACCTCGGCGTGGTGTTCCTGTTCGTGGGCTTCGCGGGCTCCGCGCTGAACGAGGAGCGGCTCGAGACGCTCGAGCCCGGCGACGCCGTGCAGATGAACGGCTACCGGCTCGAGTACAAGACCGCGCACGCGATCCCGGCGCAGCACTACGGCGGAGCGGTGGCGCGCATCGCGCTCTTCGAGGACGGCCGTCCGGTCGCCACGCTCGCGCCCGAGAAGCGCATGTACTGGCTGGAGCAGCAGCCTGCCTCGATCCCCGCGGTGTGGTCCACGCTGAACGAGGACCTCTACGTGATCCTCACGGCGATCGAGGCCGATGGCGCCGCCACCCTGAAGATCCGGCGGAACCCGCTCGTGAGCTGGGTGTGGCTCGGCGGCTTCACCTTCGTGCTCGGCACCGCGCTCGTGATGTGGCCGCACGCTTCGCCCCGCCGAACCCCCGGCGCATGAAGCTCGCCCGGCTCGCGTGGCTCGCGCTGGCCCTCGCGAGCGCCGCACTCGCCCAGGCCGGGGCGCCCGACGTTCCGCCCGGCCCGGCGCGCATCGAGGGCGTGGTGCGGCGCGCCGAGACCGGCGCGCCCGTGGCGGGCGCCGAGGTCGCGCTCTATGCGCTCACCGCGGAGGGCGTGCCCGGCCTCCGGCGCACGCAGAGCGACGCCGAGGGCCGCTTCGCCTTCGATCGGGTCGCGAGCGATCCGGCGATCGGCTGGCTGGTCGGCGCGCGCTTCGAGGGCGTGGCGTTCCCGGGTGGGCGCGTCGTCTTCGCGCCCGGCGAGAGCGTGGCAGAGGTCGAGGTGCGCGTGGACGAGCCGACGCGCGACCCGGGCGCGGTGCGCGTCTCCGAGCACAGCCTGCGCCTCGTGCGCCAGCCCGGCGGGCTGCGCGCGATCGAGACGCTCGTGCTGCTGAACTCCGGCGTGCACACGTACTACGTGCCGGCCGAGGCGCGCGCGACCGCGCGGGCCGCGCTCGCGAGCACGCTGCCGGCGCGCGCGACGGGCTTCGAGATGCCGCTCGGCGTGGTGCCCGAAGGCCTCGTGCGGCGCGGCAACGAGCTGCGCTGGTACGGCCCGGTGCTGCCGGGCACCCAGGAGCTGAGCTTCAGCTACGTGCTCGCGCCCGAGCCGATGGCCGGCGCCGATGCGCCCGAGCGCTACGCCTTCGCCCTCGACGTGCCGGAGCGGACGGAGCGGCTTGCGATCCTCGCGGCCGATCCCGACGCGACGCTCGAAGCCGGCGGCCTCGTCGGCCCGGAGACGGCGGAGGTGGACGGACGCAGCGTGCGGCGCTGGACGCGCGCGTCGCCGCCGCAGGGCGCGCTCGCGCTGCGCGTCTCGCTGCCGCCCGCGCGCGTGGTCGCCGGCGCCGTGTCGGTGTCCGAGGTGCGCGCCGTGGTGCAGCTCGACGACGCCGCGCTGGACGTGACCGAGACCCACGTGCTCGAGGTCGCCGGCGACGCGCACGTGCTCGGCACCGCCGCGGCGCCGCTGCTGCGGATCCCGCTGCCGGAGGGCACGAGCCGGCTGCGCTTCGGCAGCGACGCGCCGGGCGTCGAGCTGGCGCCGCACGCGGACGGCGGGCTCGCGGTGCTGGGCAGCGTGGCGCCGGGCGCGGCGCAGGTGGAGCTCGCCTATCAGCTCGCGATCGCCGAGCCGCCCGCGCGCCTCGTGCGCACGCTCGCGGCTCGCACGCCCGTGCTCTCGATCTTCGTGGCGGACACCGGCCGGCTGGCGCCGAGCTCGGAGCGCCTTCACCGGCGCCGGCCCGTGCGGACGGACGACCTCACGTACCTGCACTTCGAGGCGTTCGAGGTCGCGCCCGGCGAGGCCGTAGCGCTCGAGCTCGGCCTGCTGCCGCCGCGCGTGCGCGGGAGCGAGCGCCTCGCGCTCGGCGTCGTGCTGGCCGTGGCCGCCGGCGCGGCGTGGCTGCTGATCGGGCCCCTGCGCGGGCGGAGCGCCGCCGCGCCGGAGGCGGAGGCCGAGCTCTCCGCGGCACGCCGCGAGCGCGAGGGCCTCTACGAGGCGATTCGCGACCTCGACTACGACTTCGAGACGGGCAAGGTCGAGGCGGACGACCACGTGCGGCTGCGGGACGAGCTGCGCGGTCGCGCCGCGGCGCTGCTCGCGCAGGAGCGCGCCTCGGAAACGAGCGGCTCCGCGCCCGCCGACGAGCCCCGCCCGTCCGGGCGCGCGGCGAGCGTAGGGGCGAGCTGCCCGTCGTGCGGCGCGGCGGCCGCGCCGGCGCACCGCTTCTGCGCGCAGTGTGGCGCGGCGCTCGGCGCGCCGGGGGCCGGCGCGTGAGCCTCGTGCTCCGCACGTGCGCCCTCGAGAAACGCTTCGGTCCGCTCGTCGCCCTCCACGCCCTCGACCTCGAGCTCGCGCCCGGCGCTGCGCTCGCGGTGCTCGGGCCGAACGGCGCCGGCAAGAGCACGCTGCTGCGCCTGCTCGCGGGCCTCGCGCGCCCGAGCGCGGGCAGCGTCGAGGTCGGCCCGCCCGGCCGCTCCCGCGCCGAGCGGCGGCGCGCCGTCGGCTTGGTCGGCCACGCCAGCTTC
>Ga0187892_10008290_pt1 | contig 14285 bp, 15 predicted proteins | sample MA1701073metaG_FD_139345 | JGI IMG/M metagenome (GOLD analysis project Ga0187892, IMG submission 139345) | Bio-ooze microbial communities from a basaltic lava cave in the Kipuka Kanohina Cave System on the Island of Hawaii, USA - MA170107-3 metaG ... | reverse complement strand
GCCTGCCGTTGGCGAAGGAGAAGCTCTTGCCGGTGGCGTGAGGAGAAGGTAACGGCAGTGAACGACGTCGGACACCGAGGGCCCGATCGGACACTGTCAGGACGAATCTTGACTTCTACATGTCTTGGCAGCGGCTGACGCCGATTCGCACGCCAGATCGTCGCCATGTCAGCAACGGCCTCCCGGGCGGTCTCGCACACCCCTTGCGTCGCCACGACGACCCACCCGTCCTCCATCCGTGCGGAATCCAGGGCCCACAACCAGAACACCCAGATCAGAGCCATGACGCCCATCTCAGACACTCACGAGCACGCAGTCACGCGCAGCAAGCATGGCCACGGAATCATCCCAACCCTGGCCGTGCCGGGAAGTGCCGGCGTCATTGCGCTCCTCTCGCCCCTCGTCCTGTTGCGCCGCAGCGTGGCTCGTAAACATTGCTTGTGCGCAGGCCCTTAGCCGGTCAGACGTCTGCAGCCGAAGGCCATCGCCCCTCCCTGTCGGAGCAGCCGCGAGGAATTCAGCATCACGGCGACGTCGGGCAGGGACTGTGCCGCGGCGGCCATGATGGGAGGCAGCCAGCCCGCGGCGGCGAGGAGAATGCCGGCAACGTTGTAGGCCGCCGTGAACCACAAGTTCTGCTTGATCGTTCGGAAGGCGCGCCGTCCCGTCCTGATCGCGTCCGGCACCCCGGCCCAGTCATCCCGCATGAGCGCGACGTGGGCGGCCTCGATCGCCGCATCCGTCCCGACGACACCCATGGCGATGCCGGCGTCGGCCTGGGCGAGGGCCGGCGCGTCGTTGATCCCGTCGCCGACCATCGCGACCATTTGTCCGTCGGCCTGGAGCCGCCGAATGACGCGGATCTTCTCATCCGGCAGCACCTCCGCCTCGAACTCGACGCCGAGTTGTCCGGCGATGGCTGCCGCCACGGCGCGCCGGTCTCCGGTGAGGAGCAGGAGTCGCCGAATCCCGAGCGCGCGGAGCGCCTCCACCGCAGCGGTGACCTCCGGCCGCAGGACGTCCGCGAGCGCGATTAGCCCCCGGACTCGCGCTCCTCGGGCCACGAGCATCACCGACTTTCCGCTCTGGGCGAGCGACTCGACCTGGTCTCGGATCGCCGCGGAGACAGGAATCCCCGCGCGCTCCATCAGCTTCTCGGTCCCGCACCAGACGACGTCGCCATTCACATGGCCCGAGACGCCCTCTCCTGGAAACACCTGGAAGGTGCTGGGATCACCGAGCGTGACGCGCAGAGCGTCTGCTCGCCGCAGAATCCCTTCTGCGAGGGGATGCTCCGACCGACGCTCGAGCGAGGCGGCGGCCACGAGAACGGCGTCCGCCGTCTCACCGTCGAGGGCGAGGATGTCGGTGACCTCGGGCCGCCCGACCGTCACGGTTCCTGTCTTGTCCATCACGACCGTGTCGACCTTGGCCAGCGCCTCCAGGTATCGCCCGCCCTTGATGATGACGCCCCATCGGGCCGCAGCCCCGACGCTCGCCAACACCGCCGTCGGCGTGGCCATCGCGACCGCCTGCCCCCAGTATCGGTCGCCAGTCCGAGCCGGACCCACACGACGGCGGAGGGGGCGACCGTCGCATGGCCATCCAGGACGACCCTCGGACGCGTGGAGGAATCCGGGTTGATCATGGGCGGCTCCCGTGCGGGGCATCATGGCTCGAGACAAATCTCTCTGATGCCTTCGCGGCAGGTGCGGTCCACAGGGGTTCCCTCGAGCCACTGCTCGATCACGCCGACCATCGGCTCTGCCGCGCCGTCGGCAAACGCCGACGGCGGGAAGTGGAAGACGAACTCAGTGCAGCCGTAGACGAGATCTCCGTCAACTTTGGTGCCGAGTGGCTCTGCCGTATGCGCGAGCATCCGGACATCGCTTCCCTCGAACTTGATCTCCAGGATGACCATCCGAGTGCCGGGCACGACGGTGAGCGGCGCCGCCTCGGCCGTCATCCCCCTCCCGGGGGTGATATCCACGCGTGCAAAGTCCATGACGTGCCTTCGAACCTTGGAGGTCCGGCCAACCTCGACGACGCGAAAGGGCTTGGCGGGCACGGCCTCGGCTGCCAGGGTAAGCATTGTCCCGCGACGCGTGACTTCCCCCGCACGTGCGGGATCGTGGATCTCGATCTGGGAGGGCTGGAACCGGCGAGCGAGCTCCCGGCGGATGTCCTGAGGTGCGGCCGTCGTCGGCCGAGTCGGCGCGACCGCGACGAGGACGCTGGCCAGCACACCAAGAACCAGCGGCAATCCGTACCGTTTCATGGAATACTCCTCCCCCTGCCCAGCCTCCGCTGGGCAGGCCCGAGCCCGCGAGGAGACGGGCTCTCGCCGTTCGCTTAGCTCGTTACGTCAGGAGCGAACAGAATGCGCGGTCAAGCAGGGAGGAGAGACTTGGGAGGAGGGTCGGGAACTCGAAGGCTTCCAGCGAGAATCTCGTCGACGGCTTGAACTACCGTCGTGTCCACGACTTGCGTAGGAGCCGACACCTCCGGCACGCGCGCCGGGCTGCTCGATGTGCCGCAGGGGGTCTGGCACACCATTCCAATCTCGGCGCACGGACCGAAAGCCATGCCGATGGGGCCTGCCACAAACCACAGGGCCAGCATCAGCATCGTTGCTGTGCGACCAGCGCCGCCTCGCATGGCTCCTGGATAGTAACACATGGGCAAGTCCGGTGGCGCTCCTAGCCGCGCGGAAGCGGTGTGGGCGTCGCCGGACCGCGGGAGCGGTACTTGGCTTCGATCGCTCGCCTGACCTCGATCAGCGGCTTCCCCGCACTGCGCATCTCCATCACGTCACGCGTGATGTCGAGGCAGATCATTCAACTCGAGGCATGGCTGGTGAATGTGATAGCTCCGCCCTCGTTGACGGATTTGATGTAGCAATCCCGGTTGCTTCGATGGCCGAAGCGGTTGCACCCACAGAAGCAGGGGACGTACTGCAAGTCGTCCCCGTGTTGGATCGCATACCGATAGAGAGCCTGCATGGCGGGCGCCCGCCGAATGAATTCCGGGAGCTCTCCGGCCGGGACCGTCTGCACCCGATCTCCGAGGTGGTCGGTCAAGACCGGTCCTGCCTGAGCTCGCTGGCGCGCCGTCAAGCCTGCGCTCGCGGCCACCAGACCAGTGATCAGTGTCCGTCGCGCGATCATGTCCTCTCCTCCGCGCCGCTCGCGCCCGCCGACATCAGCAACGACTCGGGCCGTCGAAACGACGCGACGTTCAGTCATCCACCCGAGCGGGCCCGGGTCGCCTCCGCGCGAAGGAAGAAGCTTCCGGCGACGACGATCTGCTCGCCGGCGTCGAGCCCCTCGAGGATCTCCACGCTGTCGCCCATCGCCGACCCGAGCTTCACCGGGCGCTCGAGGAACTGGCCCTCACTGTCCTTGACGGGGACGTAGACGACGGTCTTGTCGCCCACCGACTGGACCGCGCTCCGCGGGATGACGGGCCGTTGCTGGGGCAGGCGTGTCTCGAGGCCTACCGTCACGTACATGCCCAGGCGGAGCCGACCGCCAGGGTTCGGAACCTGGACCCGGAGCTTTGCCGTGCGCGTCGCTCGATCGACCTGGGGATCGATGTACGAGACGCGCCCCCGGACGACGGGCTGCGAGCTCGCCGGCACCGACACGACCGCGGGCGAGCCGATCTGCACCTGGCTGAGGTCCTGCTCGTACAGGTCGCCGATGACCCACACGGTCCGGAGATCGGCGACGACGAACAGCTCGTGGCCCGCCTGGATGACCTGGCCCGGATTGACCGTTCGGGTGATCACCACCCCGTCCGCCGGCGAGCGGACCTCGACCTCGGAGACGATCTGCGCCGCGCCGGTGAGCCGCTCGGCCTGGGCGGCCGTGAGCCCGAGCAGCCGGAGCCGCTCCCGCGCGGCCGCGACTTCGGTCTCGTGCGCGGCGTGAATGGCCCGGACCTCCTCGAGCTCCTGGACGCTGGCGGCGCCCAGCGAGGTGAGCTTCTCGGTTCGCTGGAGCTTCTGATGATCGGCCTCGAACATCGCGCGCATCGAGAGGTACTTCATCTGCGCCTCGGCGAGCTCGTTGCTCGAGATCACCGCCATCACCGCGCCGCGGCTCAGGGACGAACCGAGCTCGGCTCGGACCTGCGTGACGATCCCACCCACGAGCGCGTTCACGCGTGTCTCTCGGTAGGCATTGGACGTGACCGTCGCCGGGATCGTGAGCGTCTGGACGGCCCCGGACGATTGCGCGGCAGCCGTCTTGATGCCAGCGCGCGCCACATCCTCGGGGGCCAGCGTGATCTCGACCGGTTCCGGCTCAGCTGCGGTCGAGGCGGAGGTCGCGGCCGGCGGCGGGGACGCCTGACGCCCTGGCGCCGCGGGTGCCGGCGCCCGCGTGCCGGATGCGCGCAGCCCGCTCCACAGGACGCCACCAGCCACGCCCGCCAACACCAGGAGAATGGCGACGAGGGCGCGACCGAGCCCACGGGTGACCGCAGCCCGGCGGTGACCGGAGTTCGCTCTCGACTCGTCCGCGTGCCCCATCTTGCCCCCCCTCACCGCACGAAGCCGACCGCGCGCTGCACCTCGACGGCCGCGTCCCAGCGCTCCTTCAGCACGTCGGTATAGCCCATCTCCAGTTCGATCAATCGGCGCTGCTCGGCGATCACGTCGAGCAGCGTCCCGCGGCCCAGCGTGTAGCTCTGGCGGATCACGTCGAGGTTCCGGCGAGCCGTCCCGAGCACCTGGGCCGAATAGATCTTCTCGGCGCGCCGCGTGGCGTCGTACTGCGCATACGCCGTCTCGACCTCCTGGCGCACGAGAAGCTCGGTCGCCTGGCGGCGCTGGTCGGCGCCCTCGAGCTCGGCCTGCGCGGCGGCGATGTTCCCCTGATTCCGGTTCCGCACCGGCAAGGTGATCGAAACGCCGAACGTCACCATGTGGAACACGTCCATGATCGGCTGGAGCCGGCCCGCGCCGTTGATTCCCATGAGATCGAAGCCCGTGTCCTGCCGCTGGTACTGCCCGAAGAGGCCGGCGTCGTAGCGCCCGTCCGCCCGTTCCTTCTCCACGCGCGCCTCGGCCAGCTGCCTGCCGAAGTTCGCCATGCGCAGATCCGGCCTCGCCTTGAGCGCGCGCTCCTGGGCCTCCGCGTGATCGGGGATCGTCAACCGCTCCTCCAGCCGGTCCGAGATGCCGGGCGGGGCGGCGGGGGGCTGACCGATGAGCGGCATGAGCTGGAACCGAAGACCGTCGAGGCGGCCGGCCTGGCCCGCGCGCTGGGCCTCGAGGCGCGTGAGCTCGACCAGGAGGAGCTGCGCGTCCAGCGGCGGCGTCGCGCCCGCGGCGACACGCTGCTTGACGAGCTTCTCCAGCTCGCGGGTGGCCGTCATGAGCTCATCGGTGACCCGCAGGTTCCGCGCGGCCGCCAGCGCCTCGCCGGCCTTCATCCGCACCTCGGCCGCCAGTCGCCGCTCGTGGTCCTCGACGAGCGCGTGCCTCACCGAGAGCTCCTGCGTCGCCACCGAGACCCGCGCGTCCTTGCGCCCGCCGAGATCGAGGGGCCAGGTGAGCCCGACCATCTGCATGTTGTCGGGACCGGTCACGTTCTTGGATCCGCCCAGATCGAGCATCGGGTTGGGCCTGAGGCCGGCTTGACGCACGCGGCCCTTCGCGGCGTCGATCTCGGTTCGGGTCGCCTTGAGCTCAGGGTTGTCGGCGAGTGCACGCGCGACGAGATCGTCGACGCTGACCCGCCCGCCGCCCGGCGGCTCGGCGGCCTGGCCTGGTGGCCCGAGGGCCACCAGGCCGCAGAGGATCGTCACACCGAGCACCGGACGGCGGCGCACGTTCCGGGCCATCAGCGCACGGGGATAGGGAACTTGGCCGATCCCTTGCCGGCCGGTCCGTCCCAGGTCACGGTCACCTGACGGCTACCGCTGTCGGGGAAGCTGATCTTCCCGACATAGCGCCCGGGCGTCTTGTCGGGAGTGAGCGTTGCGCCCGCGAGCATGGGCGCCATGCCCGGCATCGCCATGCTGGTGCTGAGGCTTACTTTGCCAGCATCGATCGGCTGCTTCGTCGCGGCCGAGGTGAACTCGAGGACGAAACCGTTGTCGCCTTGCTTCCACTCGCCGGACTCGCTCAGGATCCTGATCATGACGTCCTTGGCCTTGCGCGTCTGCACGGCCTTCAGGTCATCGCTCCAGGCTGGAGCGGCGATGCCGCCGGTGATGAGCACGGCTGCCAGGATCGTTCGGACCAGTTGTCGTGTCATGCGTTGCCTCCTTTGGTTACCTGCTGTCTCAGTCAACCGGCGCCAGTGCGGGCCGGGTTCCGGCGGACGCCTCGGCGGCCGCCACGGGGATCTCGCCTCTGCGCAACTCCCGCTCGCGCAGCCAGTAGAAGATGACGGGGGTGACGATCAGCACGAGCGCCAGCGAGCTGACCATGCCGCCCAAGACCGGCGTGGCGAGCGGCTTCATCACCTCGGCGCCGGTCGAGTGGCTCCACATGATCGGCAGGAGGCTCGCCACGACCGTCGACACCGTCATGACCTTGGGCCGCAGCCGGAGCAGGGCCCCCTCCTTCACCGCCTCCAGGAGCGCCTCTGGCGTGAGCCGCCCCCCCAGCGCCTCGCGCTTCTGCGCCACCGCCTCCTCGAGATAGATGACCATCACGACTGCGGTCTGGACCGCGGTGCCGAACAGGGCGATGAACCCCACCCAGACGGCCACCGAGAAGTTGTAGCCGAGCATGTACTGCAGGTAGAGCCCGCCAGCGAGCGCGAAGGGGACGGCGAGGAGGACCTGGGCCGCGTCGAGGAACGAGCGATACGTGAGATACAGCAGCACGAAGATGACGGCTAGGACGACCGGAATGACGACCCGCAGTCGCTTGCGCGCCCGGATCTCGTTCTCATACTGGCCGCTCCACTCGAGGTATGACCCTGTCGGGAGCTTGACGGTCTCGGCGACCATGGGCCGGGCCTCGTCGACGAAACTCCCCACGTCGCGGCCGCGAACGTTCAGGAGAACGGTGACCACGAGAAGCCCGTTTTCACTGGAGATCATCGCGGGACCGGCGACCTGGCGGATCTCGGCGACCTGGCCCAGCGGCACCTGCGTGCCGGTCGGCGCGGTGACCAGGACGCTCGCCAGCGCGGCCGCGTCCGTCCGGTACTGCGGCGCATAGCGGACCCGGACCGGGAAGCGCTCGCGCCCCTCGATCGTGAGCGTGAGGTTCGTCTCCCCGATGGCCGTCTCGATCACGTCCTGGATCGCGCCGATCGTGATCCCGTGCCGCGCGGCCGCCTCGCGGTTCGGGCGGATGTCCAGGTAGGGCGCGCCCGTGACTTGCTCCGGGTACACGTCGACCGCGCCGGGTATCCCTCGCAGCACGTCGGCGACTGCTCGGGCCCGCTCCTCGAGCGCCTTCAGATCGTTGCCGAAGGCCTTCACGCCGACCTCGGACCGGATGCCCGTGGTCAGCATGTTGATCCGGTTGATGATTGGCTGCGTCCAGATGTTGGAGACACCGGGCAGCGTCGTCGCTCTGTCGAGCTCCGAGATCAGCTTCTCCCGCGTCATGCCGGGCCGCCACTCGGACTCCGGCTTCAGGTTGACGACCGTCTCGGTCATGTTGATCGGCGCCGGGTCAGTCGAGGTCTCGGCGCGCGCGACCTTCGCGACCACCGAGGCGACCTCCGGCACCTTCCGGATTGCGTCGTTCTGCATCTTGGTGATCTCGACGGCCTGGGACAGCGAGATGGCGGGATCCGTCACCGGCATGAACATCAGGTCGCCCTCGTTCAGTGGCGGCATGAACTCCTTCCCGATGCGGGGCACGAGGGCCAGCGCCCCCGCCACCACCAGGACGGCGACGCCGAGCGTGAGGACCCGGTGGCGGAGCGCCCAGTCGAGCACCGGCCGGTAGGCCCACACGAGCGGCCGCATGACTGGGTTCCTCTCCTCCCCGCGAATCTTCCCGCCGATCAGCAGGCTGCAGAGGACCGGCACCAGCGTCACCGAGAGCAGTGTCGCGCCCGCCATCGCGAAGGTCTTGGTGAACGCGAGGGGCCGGAAGAGCTTTCCCTCCTGCCCGGTGAGGGCGAAGACCGGAATGAATGCGAGCAGGATGATCGCCATCGAGAAGAAGATGGGCCGGCCGACGAGGCGGGTGGCGTCGAGGATAGTGGCCGCGACCAGGCGCCGGTCCCGCGGGTTCACGCCGCGCTTCTCCATGAAGCGGAAGGCGTTCTCCGTCACGACGATCGCGGCATCGACGAGCACGCCGATCGCGATCGCGATGCCCGCGAGCGACATGATGTTCGAGCTGATCCCGAGGTAGCGCATGAAGAGAAACGCAATCAGCACGGCCAGCGGGAGCGGGATCGTCACGATGAGAACCGAGCGGACATGCAGGAGGAAGACGATGTTGACGAGGGTGACGACGATCGTCTCCTCGATGAGGGCGCGCTTCAGCGTATCGATTGACCGGTTGATGAGCGCGGAGCGGTCATAAAAGGCGACGATCCTCACACCGGGTGGCAGCCCAGACTCGAGGGCCTTGATCTTCTCCTTGATCCGGTTGATGACGTCGATGGTGCTGACGCCGTAGCGGGCCGCGACGACGCCCCCGACGGCTTCCTCCATGCCCTTGACGAGCGCCGCCGCCCGGTAGGCGTCGCCGACCTTCACGTCCCCGACCTGGCGGACATAGATCGGCACGCCGTTGTCGGCGCCAACGACGATCTCGTCGAGGTCGGCGGCGCGCTCGATGAGGCCGAGGCCGCGGACCACCGACCAGGTGCCATTCCCCTCGACGACGTTGCCGCCGACGTTCCGGTTGCTGCGCATCACGGCGTCGACCACCGCGGACAGCGGAATCCGGTAGGCGCGGAGACGCTTGGGGTCGACGTCGATCTGGTACTGGCGCACCATCCCGCCGACGCTGGCCACCTCGGCGACGCCCGGCACCGCGTTGAGTTGGTAGCGGACGTACCAGTCCTGGATCGATCGGAGATCGCGCAGCGAGTAGCCCTTGCCCTCGACCGTGTACCAGAAGACGTGGCCGACGCCGGTCGCGTCCGGCCCGAGCGTGGCAACCACGCCCTCCGGCAGGGACTTGGTGAGGAGGTTCAGGCGCTCGAGGACCCGCGAGCGCGCGAAGTAGAGGTCGACCCAGTCCTCGAAGATGATGTTGATCATCGAGAAGCCGAACGCCGAGGACGAGCGCACGACCCGCACGCCCGGCAGGCCCTGGAGGCTCACGGTGAGCGGGTACGTGATCTGATCCTCGACCTCCTGGGGGGACCGGCCCGGCCAGTCGGTGAAGACGATGACCTGGTTGTCGGACAGGTCTGGGATGGCGTCGATCGGGATCGTGAGGACCGCCCAGTAGCCCCAGGCCCCGAGCAGCGCGAAGGCCGCGATGACCAAGAACCGGTTTCGGAGCGACAGCTCGATCAGCCAGTTGATCATTCGCGCGCTCCGCGCTGCGGCGACACCCCGCGATGCTCGCTCATGCCTCGAGCGACGGGCATGCCCGGAGGATGCCGGACAACCTCCCGAAGGCGCGCACACTCACAGGCCGCTCCAGCAGGCCCGATAGGAGGCCGTGAACGCGGCAGACCACGACGGCTCATGGAGACACAGCCCTGTCCCTCCCGGCCGGGTGATGGAGCACCCGGCTCGCCAGCTTGGGTTGCGCGGATCGCGCCGTCAGTCAGCGGACGTGGCCGCTACGGACGGCATCAACGGTGTAGCGAGTGACCGCAGCTACGCGGCGGGGTGGGGCTGCTTCGGAGGAGGTTCGGGAACCTGCTGAGTCGTGGTCGGAAGCTCGTCGGTCAGCGGCGCGACGAGCGCGGCGAGGGCGGGCAGGATGCTCAGGTCATTCCAGACGCTGACCGGGTACGCCCCGGTCCCACAGGCCGCGTCGCAGGCCATGCCCATCGCGGCGCATGGCCCGAAAGCCATGGCCAGGGGCCCGGCCAGGATCCACAGGACCAGCACCAGCGTTGTCGGCCCGCGCCGCATTGCGCCGCACATGGCCTCCATATGATACCAGGACACCCCGAACGTCAACCGAGATGCGGGCGCGTCCCAGTTTGGACTCGGTCCGGATCCCGCGCCCCTCCCGAGCTTTAGCTCGACTAACTCCGGCCTCGCCCTGCTCCCGCGCATCACGTTATCTGCCAGCTGTGGCCGCATGGAAGATGGGATCGTCCGTCAAGACCGAGACGCACAGAATTCCGAATGGGGGAGGGATGGATGCGAATCCCTGGGCAGCGGCCTACGGCGGGGAGAAGGTGCCGCCAGGACGATCAGTTGCCGGTGTTCCTGCCGAGCACTTTGTCCCCAGCGTTAGTCCAGTCGCGGCCATCTCCCGTCACTGACGTTTCCCGAGCCGAAAGACGGGATGCTGCGGGGCCTCTCTCACGAAGTCACCCAACGGGGCATCGGGCGTCACCGCAAAGAACCGCCGGGTGATCGGCGTGTCTCTGAGGTACTGCTTCAAGATCTGTGCGGCCATCGTCGGCCCCACCTCCTCGACCGTGAGCGTCTCCCGGTGACGGCCGCGGCTCAGGGTCACCTCCCCAGCGGCCCGCGCATTCTTGACCCATGCTCGCTCGCCGTAGGGGGCGACGAGCCATCGGTCTGCTCCTTGTGTCAGAACGATGACGGGGGTGGAGTGCAACCGCCCGGACGTCCGGCCACGGACCGTGAGCAGGGAGAACCGCCGTGGGGCCAAGCCCGTCAACACTCCGAGTCGCACGGCGGCGTTGAGAAGACGGCGCACAAACCCGAGGCGATAGGGTTCAGCCATTCGTCGTCATCCTGACCTCGTCATTGCCGGCTCGCTTCCTGCAGCCAGTACCTCATGTCCATCTCGCGGTCCATCGTCGTCGCGGCGACGAGATGCTGCCTCAGCGGTGCTCGCTAGAGGACACTATAGCCATCTGGCAGGGGCTGTCGCCCTGTGGCGGCCAGCAGCAGGGGCGCGACTTTCCCAGATTCCAACGCCGCGTCGGCCAACAGGTGCACGGTCACTCGGGCTGCCGTTTCCGGCAACGTCACCGCCAGTGATACGGCATGGGCAATGTCCAGGGTATGGACCGCAAGTTCGAAGATGCGGGAGGGCAGATAGTCGATGAGCCGCATGCCCCCAAGCGGCGTGCCAACCAACGCATTATCCGCGGCCACCCGGACCGCAGCCAAGACCCGTGTGGCAATGTCCCGGACCGCCTGGGCCGGGTCAGCTCCCAACGCTTCCCCGGCCTGGCGCCCACGGGCGGCGATGGCGTCTGCGGCGGCCAGGGTTGCTTGCGTCTGCATCCGGGTCTGAAGATAGTAGTCGATCGGGCGGGCGAGGTCGGCGTGTGGAGCGGACTGGGCCAGATAGGTCTCGACCGTGAGCAACGCTCGACTGGTATGCCCTACGAGGTCGAGAACCGTCCACACGCCAAGCCCGGGCTGATGCCAGAGGGGCTCAGAGATCTGGGCGACAGTGTCGACGAACACTGCCGCGACACTCTCATAGGCTTCACGAATCACGACTGCCCCTTTCCTCAGTCTGTGACCGACCTTCGACTGAAGCTCGATCTCACCGAGAACACGGCGCGCCGACCCCAGATAGAATGTCGACCCCAGTTGTTCACAAGCGGCAACGCCTCTTCAAGGGTTGAAAACCCCAAGGTTGCAGAAGAATCGAGGGTTGGGGTGAAGGAAGCCGCGTAGAACGGCAGTGGGAATGCGGTTGCCGAGCTCCCGCTGGATCGCACCGCGGGTGAGGTCCTCCAGCACTGACGCAGAATTTCGTGGGCAGTGACCTCCTGATTGGCTACGATCTCCGAGAACCCTTCCACGCGCAGCAGCTCTTCCGCCAGGTACTGCGGCGCGACGCAAATCGACGGGGTGTGCAGGAAGCGGATCTTCTTGGTCTCCGCAGGCGGCTCGGCCGCTGCGGCCCGGGGGGGGCCAAGAAGCGGAGCCGCCCACAAGGCGGAAGTGTTGGCGAGGAACTTGCGACGGCTGAGTCGGTCACCACGAAGCGCGAGCCCGCAGGCTGGTGGTGTGGGGGACAAGGGTGACCAGCGCCCGGTCGGTGTCTTCGAACGGCACGCTGAGGACAAGCGCAGGGCGTACCTTCGCAGCGAGGCCCAGGTGGACAAGCCACACCTCGCCGCGTTGAGGTGAGGTCACCTGGGCTCTTCGGCGTGGTCCAGCTCCCGGAACACATCGTCGGCCAAGGCGACAAGCTCCGCGTCCTCCAGCGAGCCGTGCTCCGCGAGCGCGGTGCGCCGCAGAATCTCGCGCGCCACTTCTCGGCGCTCCGGCTCCGGCAGGGCGTCGAACGCGTCCAGCAGCCTCTTGGCCGTCTCAGTCATGCGGTCACACTGACACTCGCACATTGCCACGTCAAGCACATGCTGCGGGGGCTAACGCGCCGGATCAGGGGCGGCGCGAGGCGCCGACCGCTGAATTTGGAAGTTCGACGGCCGTTCAGAGGCGCGAGCGCCAGTAGCCCGGCCGTCGCCGGCCGTGGGCGACAGCGATGATCTCAACTTCATCGCCGCGTGGCCGGTAGACGAGGCTGAACGGAAAGCGCGGGAAGACGTAGCGTCGGGCACGACGTCCATAATGTGGCCAGGTGAGCGGGTTGTTGGTGACGGCCGCCACCGCGTGCGCCAGCTCCTCCCGAAAGGCGCGGGCCGCAGTAGGGTTGCGGGCGACATACCAATCATAGGCCGATTCCGCCTCCCGCGCTGCGGCAGGGTGGAACCTGATCGGCGCCGTCGCCATTCAGCGCCGGTACAGGCGGGCTCTAAGCTCTTCCCAAGGGATGGTCTCGACCGCGCCGGAGTCCAACTCCGCCATGCGGCGTTCGATCTCGGCGCGCCACGCGTCCTCGACACCTTCCTCGGCCTCGGCATCGAGGACCTCGACCAGGAGCCGGATCAGGGTGGCCCGCTCCTCCGGATCGAGCCTCATGGCCTCTTCAAACAGCTCTCGGGCTGACCTTGCCATGAACCGATGCTAGCATGCCGTGGCGCGCGCCGCTGTCCGCCGAACGGCTCCGGTGAGCGGCCGCGGCGAGCGAATGCGAGCCAGCGGTCCGCTCCACTGGAGGGTAATGCTGCCCAATCACCATCGGCTCACGTGGTGCTCACAGGACAGCCCGGTCCTCGGACCGCTTGTCCTGCACCACCGCTCCGCTGTGGAAGACACCGCGCAGCGCCCGATCTCTCCACGCTGCAGTAGAGTCATAGAATCGTCTCCCCGTGTCGACGGTCGAGATCAGGACGCCCGCCGTGTGCAAACGCAGGCGGCCAGTTACGACGCCGTCCGGGCGAACGAAGAACGCTGGCCAACAGCTCTGTCGGGCCGAAGAGTTGCTACAACTGATGCACATGTAGTTGTTCGACGCGGCCGCATGCATCGCGGCCCGCATCGTGATTTCTGGAAGCGTCGAACCGCTGTTGATCCGGTGCAGCTCAAGACCAACGCCCTTTCGCATCGCCCTAAGGCGCACCGGAGGCACGTGGCCAGCATGGTAGGAGTGGAACATGACCTCGACTCCCCGCCGTTTGTATTCGCGGTACAGCTCCGGATAGCGGTAGTCGTGGCAGATCAAGGCACCGCATCGAACTCCCGCGATGGAGAACTCGCTGAAGTGGTTCCCTGGGCTGTAGTGGGCGAGGTCGAGGCTCTTGCCGGCCCCGTCCCCGGCGCAGAACATCTTGTCATAGCGGTCGAAGAGTTCACCCCGAGCGGTGATGACGTAGAGGCTGTTGTGAGGCTTGTGTCGTCCCGTGAGTCGATGCGTCGACCCGAGGATAACCCAGAGCCGCAGCTCGCGGGCTCGCTCTAGAACCTTGCGAGCGCACGCTTCGAGCAGGCTCCAGTCAAAGCCCTTGTAGGAGGCGAAATCTGTCCCCGCGTAGCCGGAAAGGGCACATTCAGGAAAGTGTGCGACGTGAGCGCCGCGGCGCTTCGCGATCGCCATCTGATGCACGACGTACCCCAGGTTCCGTCGGATGTCGGCGTCCACCGGAAATTGGCAAGTGGCAACCGCGAGCCTCATACGGAGACCTTGAACTCAGTCGGCATAACGCTCACGTTGAGCCGCCGCGGCGAGCGCACGCGAGCAACGGTCCGCTCAAACGTGTGGTTCAAGTAAGCCGCTTCGCGGCAGGTTTCATCTTCCGCCAGAGTCGTTCTCCGTCCATCCGGGTGTCCCGGCCGCGGGTCTAGTCAGGCCAGCCTCCCTCTGTTCTCCTCGGGGAGCGCCG
>Ga0187892_10008289_pt1 | contig 14287 bp, 12 predicted proteins | sample MA1701073metaG_FD_139345 | JGI IMG/M metagenome (GOLD analysis project Ga0187892, IMG submission 139345) | Bio-ooze microbial communities from a basaltic lava cave in the Kipuka Kanohina Cave System on the Island of Hawaii, USA - MA170107-3 metaG ... | reverse complement strand
GCTGGTCCGACCGGGTCATCGCGGGCACGACGGGCTCGACCCGCAAGCTTGAGCCGCTCAGCAGCGGCTTCGCCGAGGCCATGCAGGAGCTCGCGGAGTACATTCGCGGCGTCGTGGCACAGCGCACCCAACAACCCAGCGATGATCTGATCAGCGTCCTGATTGCGGCGCAGGATGATGCGGGCCTCAGCGCGGCCGAGATGACGATGTTCGTGCTGCTGCTGCTCGTCGCCGGCAACGAGACGACCACGAATCTGATCGGGAACGCGACGAACGCGCTGCTGAGCCATCCGTCACAGCTCGCCCGCGTGATCGCTGATCACAGTCTGGTACCGAGCTGGATTGAGGAAACCCTGCGGTGGGATGGGCCGGTCCAGTTCGTCATTCGGCGGACCACCGCCGACGTTGAAGTCGCCGGACAGCGACTGCCCGCCAACGCCCACGTGATTGCGATCCTCGGCTCTGCCAACCGCGACGAACGGCACTGGGGCCCGACCGCGGCGCAGTTCGACGTCACCCGCAATCCGCAGGGACACCTGGCGTTCGGCTTCGGCAACCATTTCTGCATCGGTGCGGCGCTGGCGAGGCTGGAAGCGCGCATCGCGCTCGAGGCGCTGCTCGACGAGCTGCCCCGCCGCGAACGCAGCGAATCGCGCGTGGAGCACATCGATTCCTTCCTCATCCGCGGCCCGAAGCGCTTCCTGTTACGACTCGCGGCGTGACCGCGAGCGACGCACCTCGACCGGAAGGGCGGCATCGCGGCAGGCGCTGCTGCTGAACGGGTCAGCCCACCGCGCCGAAGCGCCGTTTCCCAGGCGCCGACCGCTTCGATATCCACCGTGACGACAGGCGCACCTCAGTTTCGGCTATGGCCTGCACTACTGCTTGGGCGCCGCACTCGCCCGCCTCGAGGGCCGCGTCGTGCTCGACGAGCTCCTCAAGCGCTGGCCTGCCTGGACGTCGACTACGACCGCGCCGTAAAGGTGCACACGGCAAGCGTGCGAGGGTGAGGGAGGCTGCCGATTCGAACCCGGCGTCCGCGGTGAACGGCGGCGCACCTCCGGCCGCAACAGCGGTCGGGTCGGCCGATATCGCTATTTCGGCAACTACCAGTAGGTCGTCGCGGCGCCGGTGTCGGGTGCCACTGGCTCGCGTTTGCATTCCACGAGGGTGGCGCATACCGAATGCGGCTCACTACACCGAGCCCGTTCGGTGACCGACCACTCCCCCGCTTACGCGGGAATGGTTTGCCGCCCTCCGCTCCGCAGATGCTGTGTCCCCGATTCGGAAGCGGTGGATCGCACTGGTGGTGTATCAGTTTGATTCGAGCGAACCGGCTCACCACTCCAATTGTAGTTCGGCAGCAGGGGTCGGGGTCGGAATCGGTATCGGAATCGAGGGCCAATAACATGAATTTCAATTCCGATGCCGATACCGACTGCCGACCCCGTGGGAATAGGAGGGTTGACGTCCAGTGACAAATCGGCCCACGGCCAGAATCAGAGTGATGCACTACCATCGCACTCTATTGCCTTGACCATCGCGACACGCCTCCGTTACCGTACGATGCGAGTGTATCTGCTGACGCGTAAGTGGAAGATCGCGACGGTTCTCCTGCTTCTCGCTGGATGCAGCGACGAGCCGCTGGGACCCGTCGGTGTGAGTCCAACACCGACGCGTACGCCTACGCCTACCACAACCGCGACACCGAGTGCGACGCCGGTGCCCCTCACCAGCGAGAAGGTGGCGGCGCGCGGACCATTCGGCATCGGCGTCACAACGGTGATGTACGAGGACCCCAGCCGGCCGACGATGGCCAACGGCAGCTACGCCGGAGCCTCCAGCCGACGGCTGGTCACGGAGATCGTGTACCCCACGAGCGATGGCACCACCGCGGTACCGCAGCGCAATGCGCCACTGGCTACCGGCGAGCGGCCGTTTCCGCTCATCATGTACAGTCATGGCTTCGCGAGTTTCAGAACCGAAGGCGGCACGCTGGCCCGCCACCTCGCAAGCCACGGCTATATTGTCGCGTCGCCCGACTTTCCACTCACCAATCTGCTGGCGCCGGGAGGGCCGAACGCCGCCGACGTGGTCGAGCAACCGCGCGATGTGGGCTTTCTGATCGACCGGCTGCACGCCCGCAACACGGACCGCCGTGACGAGTGGTTCGGAGCCATTGACGAGGAGCGCATTGGTATCGTCGGCTTGTCGCTCGGCGGCCTGACGACGCTGCTTACGGCGTTCGACCCGACGCTGCGCGATGTGCGCGTGCGCGCCGCCGCTGCGATGGCGCCGCGGGCCTGCATGCTGGCCGAGGAAATCTACGACAGCGCGCGGCTCCCGCTGCTCATCCTGGCCGGTGACATCGACGCGATCGTGCCGTACGAGGAGAACGCGCGGGCGGCGTACGAGGATGCCAATGCCCCGAAGTACCTCGTCACCATCCTCGGTGCCTCGCATGCCGGCTTTGCCGATGCTGGCGCCGCCTTCGAGCAGATGAACAACCCCGACGAGCCCAGTTGTGACGCGCTGGGCGGCGCCTCCGGCGGCGTCGACGAGGTAGCGGACGGCGCCTGTCCAGATCGGTGCGCCGGCCCGTTTCCCCTGCCGCGTGCCATCCGCCCATCGCGCCAGCGGCGGCTCACCGTACTGACCGTCTTCCCGTTTCTGGAGGCGACACTACGCGACAACGCGGCGGCGCGCGGATTCTTGCAAGCGGTGCTGGCCGAGGAGAATGCGGAGATCCGGGTGCAGTTCGCTGCAGAGCAGCAAAAGCAGCCTCCGGGGACGTTGTAACAAGTCTTTCAACGCTCAGAAGTTTGGTCTGAGATAGGGCCGTTCCCGGCCCGGGCAGTTGGGCGCCGCCCACATCACGCAGAGACTTGAAAGAGTTGTTACAACGTCCCCACGCCCGGGCCGACGATGGCTCGCTGGGGCATGGAGCCCGATCCGGCGAAGAGCCCGGAGACCTGGTTCTTCCATCTGACGCCGCGCAACTCGGGGGTCTTGAACTCCGCTCACTCGCTCGCCTCCGACACGAGCTGAGTCAGGTCCGCGGCATTGATCCGGCCGTCGCGGTTGACGTCCTCCTCGAGGTCGCCGCCGGCGAAGAGAGCTCGGATCGCGGGCCCGATGTCGGCTCCGTCGACCATCGCGTCGCGGTTCGTGTCGCCGCGCAGGAGGATGCGGGCGCGGTCGTCTTCGACCTCGCCGTCCCCGGCCGGGCCGGTGAACGACAGGTTTCCGGCCGTGCTGAAACGGAAACGCGCGAAGGTGATGCCGGGCTGCGCGCCCTCGGGAATCGCCAGGTCGAGCGGTTGAGCCCCCGTGGCGAGCTCGACGTTCGTGGCGACCTGCTCGCCGGTATCCTCCCAGTCGCCGTCGCGGTTGAGATCGATCCAGGCATCCAGGCGGCCCCCGGTCGAGACGGTCAGGTTCACGCCGGCGGTCTGCCCGACGTCCAGAATGCCGACGACGACACCGTCCTCGTCATCCGGTAGGCCGACGAGGTCGTCGCCCAAGGCATCGAGATTCGGCTGGCCGTCGCCCTCGGCGTCGACCATGAGGCCGAGGAACGCCTCACCCAATGCGTGGCGCGCTCCGTCGTGCTCGAGGCGCGTCGGATAGCCGGCCGGCACGGACGGGTCGTCCGAGGTCTCGGGCGCGTCGCCGAAGTCGAGGCCTGCTGCCGGAGTAGGCGGGGGAGTCGGTGGAACCGTGGGCGAGTCCGAAGGCGTGACCATCGAGGTCGCCGTCGCGGGCGGCGTTGCGCTCGGGGCCCGAGTCGACGTCGAGGTGAGCGTGTTCGTGGCCGCCGCGGTCGCAGTCTGCGTCGCGGTCACCGTCGGGGTCGGTGTCGGCGACGGCGGGCTGGTCGGCGTCGGCTCCTCGCCGCCCTCGGGAGCGACGAGGAGCAGGACCGACCGGTTGCCGATTCCGCGGTCGAGTGCCGGGGCGATAACCAGTTGATGGGCATCGTTGACGGCGGTGCGGGTGCCGTCCTGACCACCTGAGATCGGAATCAGCGGAAGCCCGAGCCCAATGATGAAGCCGTCCTCCTCGTCGGAAAACGGAACCGCGTCGCCGGTGCGCAAGACCAGATGGGTCTCGCCGTTCCGGCGGAGGAAGTAGGCGCGCTGGTTCGACGCGTCGGTGTTCGGACCGGTGAGAAAGCTGAAGAAGAACAGGTCTCCCTGCCCCGTCGCCGCAAAGGCGCCGGTGGTGAAATCGCCGAAGAACGCATCGGCCCCGGGCGCGGCGTCGCCCTCGCGGACGAGGAAGTCGACCAGCCCGGTGGCCGCGTCGGCTTGGCAGATGCCGGTGTTGTTGGGTTCGCCGATGCCGGGGCCCTCGAGGCGGCAGTGGAAGAAGGTGTGGCCGCTCGGCCCCGGTCCACGGATCACGGACGACGCCGAAGCGAACACAGCCCCGGGTGGTCCGCCCGGGACGGGTTCGTTCTCGCGGTAGAGATACTCCGCGGCGTTCGCCGCGGAGAAGGTCCACACCGCATCGTTGTTTTCGTCCGAGACGCCGGTGCCGCCGAGGTTCAGCCGGGCGGAGACATCGCCGGCGTCGTTCAGAGCCGGCCGCCCGAGCACGCGCCGGATGACCTGACCGGCGGGCAGGATGGTGGGCGCGAGAGCCTGGAACGGATCGCTGCCGGTCTTGCGATACAGGATCACGTCGCTGTTGTCTTCCCTGTGTGCAACGGCGGCGACCCCCCCGTTGGCGTTCACCGCCAGAGCATTGGTAGTGAGCTCCGTGACCGCCGCGCCGCCCAGCATCTGACCGACCGAGAAGCTGCCGTTGGCGACCTTCATCATCGGATTCGTGATGTCGTAGATCACGATGGACGGTCCGCCGGGCATGAGGTCGGCGCGCAGGCCCAGCGTGTTCTGACGGCTGACGATGGAGTCGAGCGCATTCGCGATCTGCCCCGGGAGGAGCGCCTCGCCGGTGCGGGCGATGAGGAACGGTCCGGAGCTCAGGTCGCCGTAGATTCCGCGCCCCACCGACATTGTGTCTTCGACGATGCCGGCGTCGAAGATCGTCAGCCCTGGACGCGGTGACAAGGGTGCCCCGAAGACCAGGAGGGTCTGCCCCGGCGGGGATCCGGGCGCCTGCTGGCCCGCGAACGCCTTCGGCAGGAGAGGAATACCGGTGAAGACGCCGAAACGAAGGAGGGTGGTCATCCCGCTCCCCGGCATCGGAGTGAAGGCGGCCACCAGCAGCGGCCGGCCGAGCGCATCGATGGCCGGTGCCTGGAAGAACTCGAAGCCATCGCCGTTCACACCCGCGGGGGCGCCGGCGAGAGTGATGCGTTGCAGGCCGAAGGAAAAGGGATCTCCGGCGGTCACAGGGACGGCGAGCGCTTCCATCGAGAGGGCGCCGAGCGACGCGAGCACGCGCTGGCGCCATGGAGACTTCGACCTCGGATGGCCTTCCATGCGGCACCTCCTGTCATGGGGGGACGAGCTGCCCGTACCGCCTGCCCCCGGGACTGTCAAATCGCCGGCGTCCTCGCCCGAGATGCCCCAGGATCTTGTCGATGACGGCGTGGCCCGCACGCCGGAAGCCTCTGGCGGCCGTGTCGGTGATCGTCGCGATCAAGCGCAGGCGGCCACCGCAGTCCGGGCAGGCGAGCACGTCGTGCCGGGTGAAGAGAAGGGAAAACAGGAAACGGGAAACCGGAAACAGGAAACCGGTCAGCGGACCGCGTCGGAACTTCCGCTCTGACGCCCTGGGCGATTGACGCTGGCGGTCCGCTTGGATGTCCCCAGTATTCTGCACAGTGCGTCCACTTCGGGAAGGACCTCCTGCAACGCATTGCTCGGAACCAGGTTCGCCCGGCGACGACGCGGAGCCAGTAGCGCGTTTCCTGCAGCTCCTTCAGCGCGATTCCCACCTTATGAAGAAAGTCCCGCCGACTCTCTGCGCCGCGGGCTTCCTCGTAGTTCGCACCCGGCGATGTCCCCGAGCGCAGCAACTGCCCGGCCACATGCCGCCCGGCGAGCGCCTCAGGCAGCGCGTCAACGATCTTGACCACACTCATCGCCAGCGCAACGAGGCGGGCAGCGATATCATCTCCCTTCATTCGGACGGTCGCCTCCTACTCATTGGTTATTTCCGGTTTCCCGTTTCCTGTTTCCGGTTTTCCATTTCTTCGTCGATGAGAACCAGGCAGCCCTCCCTACCACCGCGCAGTCGCGCCTCGGCCAGAAAGGTTTCCAGGTGCTCGCGGACCACCTGGTGCAACACGGTGTCCTCAGGCCGGCGCCTCGCTGGCGCGGCTGGAAGCGCGCATCGCGCTCGAGGCGCTGCTCGACGAGCTGCCCCGCCGCGAACGCAGCGAATCGCGCGTCGAGCACATCGATTCCTTCCTCATCCGCGGCCCGAAGCGCTTCCTATTGCGGCGCGCGGCGCGCAACTCAATGGACACCCACTCGTGAGGTGACTCCCGATTCTAGCGCGGGTATCGACGTGGGTATCTGGATTTTCGGTGGATTCCGTCGACCGCAAGCGTGGGTGTCTCGCAAAGTTGTCTCGCATGGCGCGCGTCGAGACCTCACGGTTACCGCGCTTTAGGATTTGCTGCTTCACGATCCGGGCGGGCACGGATCGAGGCGCAGCGCGACTGTCGTCTCGCTGGGCACCGGTCCGTAAAGTCCGATCGCCGTCGCCAATCGTTGGACGGCGTACTTCTCCTGTCGCAGCTGATGGATCGTGTTCACCGTGGCGCGGTCATCGTGGCGCACGGCGATGACGCAACGGATCTCTCCTTGCCGCAGCAGCTGTGCGCGCTTGTCCCTCAACTCGTGTGCGTCGGCTTTTCGTTGCGACATCGTCACCCACGGCGCGCCTTCGCGGTCGACGATCCACAGTCTGAGGTCGGTCGTCTCTCCGGCGTCGTCAGCAACCCGCAACACGATCACCTCCTCGAGCTCGGCAAAGGTGATGTACAGGCCATAGAACAACACGAACGGGCTGGCGGCGAGCGCCAACCACGTCAGTGGCGTTGGCACTCCCGGGGCGAGCACCAGCGACGCGCCGATCACGAGCAGTAAGACCACGCCGAGCAGAGGCCCACCCTCCGGAAAGGCGTAAGGTCCTGCGTGCTGCACGCGGATGGCGAGGGCCGCGATACCGAGCAGCAACAGCAGGCAACCGACGATCCGCGAAACAGTCGAGAGAGTCCGAGACTGGCTCATAGCTTCACCATGCGACGCTCCTCAGGCACAAATACCAGCTTACATCCTTACGCGCTTTTGCTCTCCCATGCCAAAAAAGCCATCGAGACGGACGCTAGCCCATCGCCAACATCGATCGTTCCCTCGAGCCACCCGAACGGCCCGTAGTACTCGGCCAGCATTCGCCGCGGCCCTGCATGCACCTCGTTGCGTACAGCCGGACAGAAGCGCACATCCACCTGTCCGCGGCGATCCTTGATGTGCCATGTCCCGTACACACGGCTTTGCCCGCCAATCCGTTTGGCGAGGTCCCTGGTCTCTGGTCCCGGGTCCCTGGTTTCAGAAAACACAAAGGAAAATCCGAACCAGAAACCAGGGACTCGGGACCATGTCGTTCGAATTGGCGGGCAAGGCCAGCGAAGACCTATCGGCGCATCGCCTCGATCTGCGTGCCCGCCATCTGCCGCACTGCCTCGACGACCGTCTCGGGTTTGCCGAATTGCACGTAGTGGCCGCAGTCCGGCAGCCACCAGAGCGTCGCGTGCGGCAGTTCTGCTGCGAGACGGCGACTGTCGAGCCCTCTTCCTTCAATCGAATCACCGTCGCAGCACAGTACGAGACTGGGCACGCGCACCTGCTCCAACCTGGCGCTGATGTCGGCGAGTCCGGCATCGTCAGTGACTTGCTGGCGGCTTTGGACGGCCAGACTGCGCGGATTGTTCCAGAGCTGTTGGCGATAGGAGATGAAGTCGGGCGGGACTCGCCCGGCGTCGGGTCCGAGCATGCGCCTCAATATCCCTTCGATCATTTGCGGCGCCGCCAGCGCGCCGAGCGACGCCGCGATGCCTTCGCCGATCAGCGGCGCGGCCAGAACATGATCGAGGAATTTCGCCGGCGTGCCGGGTTTCCATGACGGCGCCAGAAGAACGAGCGCGGCCGGCAGATCCGGAGACTGCTCCGCCAGTTGCAGCGCGACTCCGCCGCCGTGGCTGTGGCCGACGAGGATCGGTCGCGTGAGACCGAGTGCAGTGATCAGGCCTTCGACTTGCCGAGCATTTCCCGGGTATGTCGCGTCATTGCCGCGAGCCTCTGAGAGGCCGAACCCGGGCCGATCGATGGCCGTGACGCGAAATTCGAGAGCGAGGGTATCGAGCACTGGGGTGAAATCTTCGGCCGAGCCCATCCCTCCGTGAAGCAGCACGACGTCGCGGCCGCTGCCGCGCTGATGGTAGCTGAGTTGCGTTCCACCGACTTCGACCGTGCGCCGTTCGAGCAGCAGCGGTCCCGGTTCGGGCTTGTAGGCGAGCCCGGTGAAAGCGAGGCTGACGAGCAGAGCCGACAACGTCAAGCCACTCCAAATGAACACGCGCCGCATGTCGCAGATAAGCGACGTGCATGCGCGTCTGTCAACCGCGTCGAATCCACGCCAAAGGAATAGAGGCGAATCGGAAGCTTTAGTCGCTGATTCGCACGCGCATCACACTACGGCGCTGGCGTGACGCCGTTCACATCAGTCGGGATGCACACCATCTCGGACTTCGACGTGCCGACGCGCACGGGACCGGGGAACTGATTGCCCGGCTTGGTGCGCACCGGGTTGCCGGCTCTCTCGCCGCGCTTGATGGGCTTGGCCTGCGCCGGATCGATCTCTGTGCCCACCACCTGCCCTGCTAGTGCCGCGGCCGGGCTGTAGGTAAACGTCTTAGCCATCTTCACCGGCACGCCCAAGTGCCAGAGGATCTTCTCGGCGGGTCGCGCTCGAGGCCTTGCTCGACGAGTTGCCGCGCCGCGAACGCAGCGAGCCGCGCGTCGAGTACATCGACTCCTTCCTGATCCGCGGCCCGAAGCGCTTCCTGTTACGACTCGCGGCGTGACCGCGAGCGACGCCACGCGCCAGATGCTCACCGATCCGTCGCGCACCGCACAGACGCTTGACTGATTTCGACCCGTCGGGTGAATTTATCATTGTGCGTTGTGCGTCATGCATCGTCGGCGTGTTCCTGTCTGTATGGAGTCCGTGCTTCGCGCAGGACGTCATCATACCTCTCGAGGGGGTGGTGCCGGAGGGAGATGAGACGCACTTCTTCCTGCCGTTCACCGTGCCCGGCGGTGTTCGAGAGATCGAGATTCGTCACGATGATGTATCCGACGCGAACATTCTCGATTGGGGCCTCGACGATCCGCGTGGTTTCCGCGGCTGGGGAGGCGGCAACACGGAGCCTGCGATCGTCGGCATCGACGCGGCCTCGCGCAGCTACGTTCCGGGACCCATTCCGTCCGGGCAATGGGAGGTGGTCGTCGGCAAAGCGAAGGTCATCGAGCGGCCGGCGTACTACGCGGTGCAGGTGATCCTACGCGACACCTCTACGCTTCCTGCGCAGCCTGAGCGTCGTACCTACCACCCGCCACCCGCCCTGGATCCCGCGGCGCGTTGGTACGCTGGCGACTTTCACGTCCACTCGCGTGAGAGTGGCGACGCCGCCCCGGCGATCGGTGAGGTTCTCGAGTTTGCCAAGGGCCGCGGACTCGACTTCGTGCTGCTCTCCGAACACAACACCAATAGTCAGCTCACGTATTACGACGCGGCACAGGCGGAGCATCCGGACGTGCTGCTGCTGCCGGGCATGGAATTTACGACGTACGCTGGTCACGCGAACGCCATCGGCACCACCACCTGGCTCGATCATCGCATCGGCGTCCGCGGAGCGACCATCGCTGATGCGATTGGCGACGTGCACGATCAGGGCGGCCTGTTCTCGATCAACCATCCGCGTTTGCGACTCGGAGACCTCTGCATCGGGTGCGCCTGGGACCATGAAGTCGATCCGGAACAGATCGACGCGGTCGAGATCCGCACCGGGATCATTCCGGGCCTCACGTTTTGGGAGAATTTGGTCGCGCACGGCTCGCACGCCGCGGCACTGGGCGGCAGTGATGATCACAGCGCCGGACGCGATCTGGGCCAATTCGCGTCGCCCATCGGAACGCCGACGACGATGGTCTACGCGGAAGAGTTGAGCGTGGCGGGTATTCTTCACGGCGTGCGCGATGCGCGCACCGTGGTCAAAATGCGCGGGCCCGATGGACCGATGATCGAAACGGAGATCGACGGACACCGCGACGGCGACACCGTTTCGGCAATGCAGTCGACGTTACGTGCGTTGGTCACCGCCGGCAACGGCGCCACGCTGCGTACCATCAAGAACGGTGACACCATCGACGAGGTGCCGATTACAGCGGATCCCTTCGCACACGAGCTGCCTATCGAGGCGCCGCGCGCCGGCGAGGATCGATATCGTCACGAGGTTGTGAACGGTGCCGATCTCTTGACGGTCACCAGTTACGTCTGGCTGCAAAATAAAGTGCCCGACAATGAAGTGCCCGACAACGATGGGTGCGCGCTCACGCCACGCACCGCCGAAAGTCGGTCATGGTGGGTTTCTGGGGTTGCACTGGTAATCCTTGCCCGGGTCATGCGGCGCAGAACGCAGAACGAGCGGCACCGCAAGCGTCTGAGGGTCGGACCAGGTTAACACCGCAACATTGCATCGGTTTGCTCTCAAAGGATGACCGTTTGCGCAGCCTCCACGTTCCTTTTTGCGGGCGAAAGGGTGGTGGTAGATCGCAGCAGACTCACGGAGCACGAAGCTAACAGCGAAGGGTTCGAAGGATTCCAGCGCCCGACCCTGGGCTCGACTCTGGAGGGCGCTCGTTCCCACCCGAAAAGCAGGTTGTAGGGCCTTAAAGAGGGCCCGTACAGACAGGTCTTGTCAAGAGTTTCACTTAGATAACTTGGTCCGACCCGGATCAGGGGACTTGGCCACCGGGCCTCCTATCAGAGCCAGTGCGCAGATCGCGTGTCGAGCCGCCAGCTCAGGGCCGGCCCATGAGGACCTTCGTCATCCCTGCCAAGCACCAGACCCGCAACTCGGTGGCGGATCCGGGCACATCGGAGGCATCTGGTACAATTGGTACGGCTGAACCATGGGGACGCCGCGTGTCGCACCGTAAGGGCAACGAAGTAGCGCATCGATGAAGCTGTACAGTCGGCAGCGTTCTCGGACACGGTGCGCCGCGGAACTGTGGCGGCTCTTCGTGTTCCTCATGCTTGTCACCGCGGATACCAGCGCCGGATCAGCGACGACACTGTACCAAGCGGCGCGCGACGGCGACGTCGCCGGCGTCCGAGCGGCGCTACAGAGCGGCGCACAAGTCAATGCGCCGGACGGAGAAGGGAATACCGCTCTGCACTACGCCGCCGCGGGCGGACACGACGGCATGGTGGAGCTGCTGATTGCCAACGGGGCGAACATCAATGCGACGTCGGCGCGCCAACAGACGCCGCTCTCCGAGGCAGTGGGCGGGCGTCACCCAAGCACCATGGCACTGTTGATCAATGCCGGCGCCGATGTGTCGGCGCGACTATTGTACAACCAGACAGTGCTGCACCTCGCGGTCTCCCGAGGCAGCCCGCTCGATGGCATTGCCTTTCTCCTCGACCACCAGGCCGACATCAATGCCGCAGACATCAAGGGTAGCACCGCTCTGCATCTCGCCGTGCAATACGGCCGCCGGGACGTTTTTGGGCTCCTCCTCGACCGACGCGCCGACGTGAAAGCGCGTACCAGCGACGGCGACACGGCGTTGCACATGGCAGCGTATCGCGGTGCGGCTGATATGACCCAACTGTTGATCGATCACGGCGCGGATGTGAACGGCCGTAATTCCAGAGAGGAAACGCCATTGCACGCAGCCGCAGGCGGCAGTGGCGCCGGTGACTTCGCGCAGGTTGCCCGCACCCTACTTGATCACGGCGCCGATCATGATGCGGCGTCGATCGATTTCGCACGGCCGCTGCACAATGCCGCACTGCACGAACGCCAAGATGTTGCGGGGGTGCTTGCGGAACACCGCGCCAACGTGAATGCCGCCAAGCAGGACGGTCAGACGCCGCTCCATGTCGCCGCCGGGCGTCGCAACGAAGCGATCGTAACAATGTTGCTAGATCACGGTGCGGACGTGAATCGCCGGGCGAACGACGGCTCGACGCCGCTGCACCAAGCGGCCCAACGCGGCAATGTGGCGATGATCACGTTGTTGCTCGCGCGTGGCGCCGATCCACTGGCGCAAGCCGCCACACGCGGCACGCCATTGAACGTCGCTCTCTCCAACCATTATCCCGATGCGGCGGCGCTGTTGCGCGATCAGCAACTCGCCGCGATGGAACGCCAAAGCGGTCCACGACCGACGCCGACGCCATGGGTCGACACTCATCGCGGCTTCAGGGGACTGATGTTCAGCGACATGCGTCGCGGGTACGTATTTGGAACGGAGTATATGAACGGCGAGAGCTCAATGCTCGCCACTGACGATGGCGGCACGACCTGGCGCATCATCTGGGACTTTCCGCACTATCGTCCCGCCGACGACCGCGTTCCCGATGTCGACCGCACCAAGGACGGTATTTGGGATGTGGCGTTCCTGGACTCGCAGCACTTCTGGGTGCGAACGTTATTGCGAAAGCTCTATCGAACCAGTGACGGTGGACGCACCTTTGAGCTGCTGACACCGGATCTCATCGATCCGTTCTCGCACGAGCACATTACCTCCTGGGTCGACACCGGTCTGCAATTTCTCACTGAGACGGAAGGCTGGGCGCTTGCCGCCGCGAATCTGCACAAGACCACTGACGGCGGACGAACGTGGAGACCAATGCCGGTGCCGCGCGCGCTCGGTATGGTTGTCCGGGCGTGGTTCTTTGATGTGACGACTGGAATCGCTACCACCGGCCGCGGCTTTCAAGGCGTGGTGCGCACGACGGACGGTGGTCGGTCCTGGGCTGGCGTACCGGACACTCCGTCGTTCGATCTCCTGAGCTGCACTCGGGACGGCTTTTGCGCCGGCTTCGGTGCGCGCCAGGATTCCGGCAGCTTTCTCATGGTCTCCAATGATCGTGGCCGCACCTGGCAGGACACGCAGCTGACACTCCAGCCGGGAGACCGCGAGAGAATCAAGCAGCTCCAGGCGGTGCCGCCCAATCTAGTCATACTAGTCGGCGAAGACCGCGGATACAGCAGCGCATCAAGCCGCGACGACACGACTTTCTCGCCCCCGTACCCACAGGTCAAATCGCTCTTGCTGAAGTGGGACGGGTCACACTGGATGCGCCTAACCTACACACGGCCGCACGAAGCATTCAGCGGTCTCTATTTTCTCAACGCCGATGATGGCTGGTTTGCGGCGTCGCGTGCCGGACTCTACAAAACCGAGGACGGCGGCGACACGCTCACCTACGTCGCCGACCTGTTTCATCAGATCGCGGCGAAAACCCCCAGCCCGCGCATCGGCGCAACGCGTTGAGCTCCGACACGGTTACGGAGGTTGGCCCGCCAATCCTGGGCTCATGAAAAATCCGCAGGTGAGAAGGCCGTCATCGGTGTTCGCTGGACTGCTGGGACCCGTCGGACCGAGCCGTGGCGGAGATCCCGGCATCCACCTCGGTCTCCGACCTTGCGGTTGCATCGATACGGGTACACTGATACGGGTACCCATATGAAGACGACCGTAGAGATATCCGATGCGCTCGCCCGAGAGGCAAAGCAAGTCGCGATCCGGGAGAAGACGACGCTGCGCGAGCTCATCGAGGCGGGCCTGCGTGCCGTTCTGCGGGAACGCCGCCGGAAGGCTGGATTTCGGCTGCGCGACGCGAGCTTCGCCGGTCACGGATTGCAGCCCGAATTCCGCGGCGCCGACTGGGAGCGCCTGCGCGAAGCAGCGTACGAGGGGCGGGGGACGTGATCGCCGTCGACACCAACGTGCTGGTGTACGCCCATCGGCGCGACGCGGAGTGGCACGATCGCGCCGCCGAAAGACTGCGGTCGCTGGCGGAGAGCCGCACCGCGTGGGCGATTCCGTGGCCGTGCGTGCACGAATTCCTTGCCATCGTAACCCATCCGCGCGTTTACGATCCGCCGACCCCGCTCGCCGTCGCTCTCGACCAGGTCGATGCATGGATGGAATCGCCGAGCCTGCTTCTTCTCGGCGAGGGATCCGAGCACTGGACGACGCTGCGGTCCTTGATCGAGATTGGGCGCGTT
>Ga0187892_10008288_pt1 | contig 14289 bp, 12 predicted proteins | sample MA1701073metaG_FD_139345 | JGI IMG/M metagenome (GOLD analysis project Ga0187892, IMG submission 139345) | Bio-ooze microbial communities from a basaltic lava cave in the Kipuka Kanohina Cave System on the Island of Hawaii, USA - MA170107-3 metaG ... | reverse complement strand
GGCCGGCCAGCTGGTCTCCCTCGAAATCCTCGACGTCTCGAAGCGCGGTACCGAAGCCAAGAAGATCGAATTCTCCCTGGCCGAGTAGCTTCTTCCCGATCGCTGGATGCTCGGCCCGATACTTCAGCAAAGCCGCTTCAGCCAGCTTCGGCATCGGCACGATCCACATGCGCCGCTTCTTGTCCAACTCGGCGCGCCAGGTGATGGTCCGCTTCTCGAAATCGAAGTCGTCCCATCTCAGCCCCAACACACTGCTCAACCGGCGGCCGGTCGAATCCATCACAGTGATCAGCAACGGCATCAACGGACTCACCCGATCGGCGACGGCCAGGAGCTTCTCGACCGTCTCGGCATCGATCATGGGCCGAATCGGGTCGCGCGTCTTGGGGACCGCAAAACCAGTCAACGGATTCCGATCGAGTAGCGGCCGGCCGTTGTTGTACACTCCCGTCGCCCACTTCATCATGGACTTGAGGAGCTTGATGTCCTGGTGGACAGCGGTCGCGCCGACCGGACGGCCATTGATCTGGCCACTGCGCCGAGCCGTCGCGTATCCGGACATCCGGTCTGGTGTGAGTTCCATGACCGGGGTGTCGGCCCCGAACCAATCGATCAGGTACTTGGAATACCGCTCGCACCCTCTCCTGTAGTGTTCGGTTTTCAAAGAGCCATCGCGCGCGTGAGTATTCTCCGCGAGATAGCGCGCGACGAGGATCCCGAGCGTGAGCGACCGCGAATCGATCCACTCGCCGGCGTCCCGGAGCCGCACCATCTCGGCCGCTTCGCGCGTCGCGCGCTCGCGGTCAGTGTGCCCCAGGCTCACCTGCTTGCACCGCTTCCTAACCGGATCCCAAACAGCCATTTGCAGATTGCTACTGGCTGAGCGCTGATAGATCCGGATGCGGTTGCCACGTCGGGTACCTACGGTTCTCGACCAGCGTTTACGGGTGGCCATAACGGCCCTCCTTGCCTCGTTTGGCGAGGCGGCTGGCGAGTTCGCGTACGTCCGCGTCGGGAGTATGCGGCCGGCCGGGCTTGATCGGAAGGTCGCCGCGGCGAATGCGGATCGGGCCCTTCGAGTTGGCGGGCCGGAGGTCAGGGATCTGGCCTTCCCGGACCATGCGGGCAAGCGAATCGGGGTGGTATCCAGAGAGCTCGGCGGCCTGCGCTAGGGTGAGGAACTGGTCGCTCTCGTCTCGGAGGGCCTGCTCGACTTGCAGAGCCGCCCACTCGAGTGAGCGGGCCTGGGGCTCAGCGCCGAAGGCCTCTCGGAATTCCTTGGCCTTGGCGAGGATCTCAGCGATTGCTCGACGGATGGCAGTACGATTCGTACCCAGAAACACACACCCCCCAAAGAGTCGTGCTCTTCGGGGGGTGTTGCGCGTAGGGGATTATGCGCAAGCCGGGCAGTCGAAGTCAAGAGCGTTCGCCCGCAAAGGAGCCCCTCCGTGCCCCAAAACCGACCTAGCCCCTGCCATCCGCTTCCACGCAATGTTTAGTGGGCCTTAGCCGCCTCCCGTCTTTCCAAAGGGGCTCTAACTCTAAGGGGCTTTAACTCTGCATAGCGACTTTGGGTATGCGCAGCGTGAATCCTACTGGCGCCGTCAGATAGAGGCGCTGTGCGGGCGTGGTACCCAAGAAACGATAGAGTTCTTGGCGCGGTGCTCGCCTGGCGCCAGGGTGGCCATCGTCCCATTCGGCAGTCGCATCCCATCTGGAGGCGAACTCGCCGCAGCACTCCTGCTGCACCACATCTGCGAGTCGGATTCAGTCACTAGCCCTCCGTGTCGGATCGTCGTCTTGCCCGACAATGTACGAAGCCGATCAGGTTACTCGGCTTTGAGGATCTCCGTCGAGGATGTTGAAAGTCTCCTGAACGCCTGGCGCTTGAGAGCTTTCGAACACGGACACGCACCGGGTGACTACTTGCCAGTCGAGAAGGCTTTGAGAGCACGTCGGCGCCGGCGCGAGGATGATCTCGTTCCACCTGAAGCCGGCAACCTTCATTTGTTTTTCCCTGCCTTCCGGCCAGGTCGCACTGGCGAGCTTGTATCCATAGCATCGCGCTTTCACTTACCAGGAGCGGAAGAGGAAAGTCCCGCCGTGGTGTTCACGGATTGCATCGCCCTCGCCGAATGGCCCGGCCTCGCGCTTACCAATTGTCCCGATTACACGGTTGTCGAGTGCCGGGGCGCTGTTGGAGAGCTTGATGCGAAGTACTTCGAGCAGTTGAGCGGTGCATTCGAGCAAACTCGGCTGATTTGGATTCTCCCCGACCTCGGCCATCCGCTATTCAACAAGCTCTATGGGCGGGGGGTGAAGGTGTGTTGGTACCACGCCGAGTTGCCTGCAATCGCAGTAGAGCGGGCGCCTGGTCAATCGGCGGCCCAGCCCATTCTTCGCTGGTCGCCTGTAGGGTGGCGGGGTGATCGCGGCGACCTGGAGCGCCTATTGCAGCTTCTGTCAGACGCGCGACACGAAGCGAAATTGGCCCGGCAATCTGAGGGGTGGGTGGCGGTCGGCATCCTGAAGGCCGCAATTCTCGTCCTGACCACTCTCCCCGTTACCCGCAAATGCTACGACGAAGCCGCGGTAGAGCACTTTCGCACATTCACGACAACCGAGTTTCTGTCGGCACTTGCTTCGAAGGAGCTTAGCATCGCTCCCGCGCTGCCCTCGCTCGCCGCCAGTCTTGAAGAGTCTCACGCGATTCTCTCCTCGATCGTGAGCAAGCTCGACGACAGCAACGCCAGAGCGGATTCAATCGTTCAACGTGTTGAGGAGGGTATCGGGAACGGTCAAGGGGTGTGCTTGGTGGTGAGGAGCCGCCCTATGCGCGCGGCGATGGAGTCGTATCTGACTACCACTCTCAATACCGACCTCGGTGATCTTCTCGCAACCGGCATCAGGGTCGAAACGAGAACCGATGTGGCATCTGGCAGCGTCGACCTCGGCCTACGGCCGATCTTGTGGACAGTCTACTCGGGTGGGCCGGACCTCGACACGATCCTTCGAAACCAAGCGCGAGGCCCGACGGTCTTGCTTGGGCCCATTGAACGCGAACTCCTTCGCGAGGATCTGGTGCGGTGGCTGAATAGGGGCACCGTAGCGCAACAGGGAACCGAGGCTCTGGGCTTGCCCGCCCAGGGCACTGCTACAGTCCTTCAAGCATTGAAGAACCTCACGGGCGAACTCAAGTCCTCGGCGCCCCTTCGAACGGCTGATCACCTTCCTTTCGACATCGAGGAGCTGTTCACGGATCAAGAAGCGCAGACAAAGGTGGATCGCAAGCAGCCTTCAGCAGATGTGGCTCAAGCAACGAGACCTGCCTTCCGCGTCGACCTTGAAGAGTACGGCACGCGAGCCTACTTCCCAGAGCGCGGCCTGTTAACCGTCCTCAGATCCGGGAAGGCCGAACCGGTGGAAGTCACGGTCCGCGAACTACGAGCCGGGGATCGCATCGTATTTGTCGATAAGGCGGTTGGCAGGACTCTCTACGAGTTGATGCAGGACCAGCTGGTGCGTTCGCCCATTGTTGGTGCCGCGGCTCAGGTGGTTCGCCTTTGGCACCGCGCATTGGGAGAAGGGTATCGTCGCTCGAGTCTCACCTTCGATGAGGTACTTTCCCACCTTCGCCAGAACGGGTCGACAATCACGTCGGACCAGACGGTCCGCTCATGGGTTCGCGGAGGCGTGCTGGGCCCACAGGATCTCACAAACGTCGATAGAATCGCGGCTATCTTAGGAATTGCCAAGCGCGATGGTCGGATTATCGAAGAGATAAAGCGGGGCATTGCCGGGTTGCGAAAGGTCCATCGCAGCTTCGCCCGGATAGTCTACCGGTCGATCCTTTCTCTCGGGGCCGGCGGTCAACTTTCCGACGCCGACGAGGCTCTTCTAGAAGAGCACGGCCTCCAACTAAAGGACCTTCGTGAGGCAGTGTCGATAATGACGGTTGTAGACGTGGCAAAGACGGCGGAACAGGTGCCCGTTGGCAAGGTTGGCGTACAGATCGAGGAGTAAGGACGGACTGAATGCACGAGGCAATTGCCAACCACCTCTACGCGCGTCTGGCCGGCCGGGCAACAGGCCACACAGAGGAACTGATCCTCGATAATCGGCCACGGAATGTTCTGTTTGCGGGTTGTCTCATGCCCCGTCCAGATGCGGAGGAAGCCAACCTCGAATCTGCCGAGGACTTCTATGCGCGTTTGGCTCCCAGTGCCATTCAACTGCGGTTCCTGGTGAGGGGCGAAGCCCAAGCGAGAATCGAGATACAACCGCGTCTCCACGTCTACTATCGCACCATCCCACCCTTCCCCGCACAGGATCGCCGGACTCCCAAAGGGACGGACGGGTTGCCGCTGGAAGAAGCACTTGTTAAGGCGTATCGCCGATGCGTTCCGCTTCTTCGCCCCATCATTGACGACCTTCGTGTAGGCGAACGCCCACCAGCGGCCTTAGGTCTTTCCGTAAATGAGGCGGTGGCGTTAGCGGTCAAGGCTGACCCAGACGCTCTGCGCCCGAGAGAGTCGTGGAAGGTGCCATCCAGCGGCCTGACGAGCGCGGAATCGCTCCGCAGGTTCTGCATGACTGCCACCGACGAACCGAAACCTCCGGTCTTCAAGGTCGACTTGCACGTCACCGTCACAGAGCGAGGACGGGACTCGTTGAGAGAGGTCACGATATCCATAGTGAATCGGTCCGAACCCAACGTGGATTTTGATCGTCTCGATTACTGGGAGCAAGCCGTGTTTGACGTAGCGCTTGAGGCGAGGATCGTGGATGGCGCTGCCGTACTCGAGCCCTACACCTTCGCGGCGCTCCCCAACTCCTATCGGTTCGAGCGCGATCAATGGGGCGTCGGAGTCAACTGCGTGGCAGAGTTATCTGCCGACCGGTCGGTGATCCAGACGAAATCTGTCCCTGTATACAGGCAGAAGGCTCTCGAGCACAGGGAGCTGCCGAATGCCGTGTTAAAGTATGAGATCCTCGCGGGCAACAATCCGACCCTGGAACTGGAACGCGTCCTGGAAGCGATGCGGTCGTATCGGAGCGCTGCCTGGGTTGCGAAGCAGCAAGAGCTACAGGCGCGGGCTGACTACGAGCTTCTTAGAGCAGAGTTCGATCGTGATTTGGCCGACTTCGACCGCGAGATTGAAGAGTTTGCTTCGGGCCTCGCTCTGCTGAACGATCCCCGTCGGTCCGTTCTCCTCAAAGCGTTTTCTCTGATGAACGAAGCCTTCAGGCGCTTCGGTCGGTCAGAGCACTGGAGGCTGTTCCAACTCGTCTTCATCGTCCGGAATCTGCCCGTGCTCGCCTCACGGGAATGGTCCGATGTGAAGGCGAGCGAGGAAGTGGAGGTCCTGTGGTTCCCCACGGGTGGCGGTAAGACCGAGGCATTTCTCGGGTTGCTAATTACGGCGATGTTCTTTGATCGGCTGCGGGGGCGACAAGAGGGGACGACTGCCCTTATCAGGCTGCCCCTGCGACTCCTCTCACTCCAGCAGTTTCAGCGGGTGGTGCAGATCGTCGCTATGGCCGATGTCGTGCGTCGAGACACCATCGGCGGACATGAATTCTCCGTCGGCTACTGGATCGGGCAGGGCGGGTCGCCCAACAAGATCGAGCCGAAGGAAGCGGCCGACTGGGAGCAGGATCCTTCTGCTTGTCAGAAATATCGGAAGATCAGGGCGTGCCCCTATTGCGCACGGGACGTCTCTCTGCGTTTCGATCGGTCGCGCTGGAGCCTCGTGCACCATTGTAGCAGCGGGCAGTGCGGGCGGAGTGGTGATCTGCCCCTGTACATTGTTGACGATGACTTGTACCGCTTTCTCCCTTCTATCGTAGTCGGTACGGTCGACAAGCTCGCCGCCTTCGGCTTCCAGCAGCGCTTTAGCAACCTTCTCGGATGGCCCGCGGGTCGGTGTCCGAAACACGGGTTCACGCCGAGGACAGAATGTCTTGTGCCCTCATGCCGTCAAAAGCTCCAGCCCGCGGGCATCAAGGATCCCGTCCCTTCATTTCAGATTCAGGACGAGTTACACCTGCTCAAAGAGGATCTCGGCGCCTTCGACGGTCACTATGAGACGGCCGTTCTCGGAGTGCAGCACGATGTACCCAACGGGCGACCTTGGAAGATCGTCGCGGCTACGGCTACGATCGAGCAGTACGACTGGCACGCCTATCACCTCTATTGCAAGTCGGCTAGGCGCTTTCCGTGCCCCGGGCCATCCTGGGGTAACACGTTCTACGCAGTGACTCAGACTCGCCTTAGTCGATTGTTCGTGGGGCTGCTGCCATTCAATAGGTCGCACATCAACTCGATGATCAGCGTTCTCTGGTGTTTTCACTCCGAGATTCTGGCGTTGAAAGGAAGACTCAAGTCCGATGTACGCGCAGTCTCTCGCGAACTGGGCCTGCCTTTGGATACGACCCCTGAGAGTCTCGAGAAGGCACTTCGTGACTACGAGATATCCCTGACATACGTTCTGACAAGGAAGGCCGGTGACCAAATGGCGGAAAGCCTCGCCACCCAGGTGGCGGGGTACCTTCGGGACGAAGGTCTGGAGCCGCTCTCAACCAGGTCGCTCACAGGGCAGAGCACCGGCGAAGACATCGAAGACATCTTGGCAGAGATTGCTCGAAGTGCGCAGCGTCCCTCAGGCACGCCTCCTGAGGTCGACGCGGTTATAGCCACGATCATGATCAGTCACGGCGTCGACATCGAGAGATTCAACTTCATCTCATTCTTCGGCATGCCGCGGATGACGGCTGAATACATACAGGCATCCAGCCGAGTCGGCCGTGCGTTTCCTGGGATCGTAGCGGTCGTATTCTCCCCAGCTCGTGAGAGAGACCGGAGTCATTTCCACCATTTCGCCAAGTACCACGAGTACCTGGAGCGGTTAGTTGAGCCTGCAGCAATAAACAGATGGGCCCGGTTCGCAGTGAAGCACACCCTTCCGGGGATAGTCATCGGTTACCTGATCAACGTTCTGGGTCGGCGGAGTCAGCGGAAGCTCTATATGGAAAACGAACTTCACGCCGCACTTCACCGTGACAGGCTCTTCACCGCCGACGGGCTGATCAGCGAGATCAAACGTCTGTATAGAGCCGAGCTCCAGGAATCCGGCGCCTTGGGTGAACAGGTCGAGCGCGGCATAGAACTCTTCCTCAATGGTCTTAGGAAGAACGCTCAGCGCACGCTTTGGCAGCAGAGCGACTTTAGTCCGATGTACAGCCTCAGGGACGTAGAAGAACCCGTGTTCTTTACTCCTTCGAATTACAGCAAGGAAGCGTTCGCCGCCTGGATGGCGAAGCATCATTCAAAACAAGGTGAGCTGGGGCTCAACGGTGACTGAGCAACACCTGCCGGTGGCCGACGATCAAGGGTTTGAGACCAAGTCCCCCCTTCCGGTCATGAGCCGCGGTCTGTCGCAGGTGATGTTCAACTACCTTCCCGAGCGTACGTTCGACTACGACCGTGGGGCTTGCATCGGCAAGGTCTTTGAGCTGCGAGTTCAGGAGGTTAAGGACGTCGATGTGCAGCGCCTCATCGCCTCGATCCGTCGATACGTGGAGCGATGGGGAGATCGCGTAGACGATTTCGATCTTACGAAGCCCCACTTGCTACTCTTCGCCCGGCCGACAAGGGTACTCTTCAACCTGTTCCCACTGAGCTTTCAGTGCAATCAGTGTGGTCGGATAAAGACCTTCGAGAAGGAGCAGGTTTTTGTAAAGGCGGGTGGAGTCGGAAACTGTGTTGCGTGCGGTCACGGGGTTCGCTTTGAGCAGATCTATCACATTCTCGTGCATGAGTGCGGTCAGATCTCCGGTCTATTCCCCCGCTCCTGTCCTAAGTGCCGCCGCATGGACCACATCGCCCTGGACCTGCGGGGAAGCCAACGCGCCCGCGACTTCAGATGGTTGTGCAAGATGTGCGGAGAGGTAGCTGGCCCAGTCCAACGGGTCTGCAAGAGATGCGTTTCACCCGACGCTAAGGTGCCCGGCGGTGACGAGCAGGCGTCGGTCATGATGAGAGTGATTCCCCATCGTGCCAATCAGGCTTACTACGCTCACCACATCACCGTTCTGAACCTTCCCACAGCTCTGACGGCGGTTCTCCAGGGACATCCGCTGCGCGACAAGATCCTGGCTAAAGCGGTTGTCGAGGAGCGTTACGACGATCTGGAGGACCTCATCAGCGCGGCAGGAGGCGTGGTTGGCGAGACGCCAACTAAGTCGACAGACCTGGAAGGGCTGCTCTCTCTAGTAACGGAAGCAGAACGAGCCGAACTCATGAAGAACATTTCCCGCCTCGAGGAGCTGCGAAAGGAAAAGGCTCGACGCGAAACGCAAGCCGTCACCTCATCGACGGCAAGCATCACAGAGGGCGGATGGCTCGAGGCGCTCGAGTACTTGAACGTCCACACCCTGGAACGGATCGACCGCAAGAGACTCCGATCCGACATCGACAGCGCCCATTCGGGCCGGGGCGTCGTCGTGGATCGAATGGAAGAGGCTTCCGCTAGAATCGGCATCTCTGACATTCAGCTTGTACAGAACTTCCCCGTGGTCACCGGCGTCTTTGGGTTCACGAGAGTCAGTTTTGAACCTGAATCTCTCCTGAGCGGCACGCGAGTTTACACCCGCTTTCAAGGCTTCCAAACGCCGTTCTCCGGGCCCGTAGAGCACAAACGCCGTCGACCGATCTTCGTCGACGACGCCTCCACCGAAGCCCTGCTCTTCAAACTGTCTCCGAAGGCCGTCGTAACCTGGCTCAAGGCTCGCGGCCATACGGTTCCGGCGGACACCGTTCTCTCCGATCAGGCAGCGCGCGCCTGGTTGCTCGGAGAGCTGCAGAACCTGGACGCCTTCGTCACATTCAAGGGCGTGCCGCTTCTCACGAGAGACGCATTCACCCTTGTTCACACATTCGCCCACCTCACGATAAGGGTTCTCTCCAGAATCTCGGGCATAGAGCGCACCGGACTGGCCGAGTATCTGTTCCCACGAATTGCATCCTTCGCGATCTACAACACAAAAGCTGGGAACAACCTTGGTGGGCTGAACACCGTGTTTGCCGAACTGCAGCACGAGCTGCTGGAGACTCTTGAGAGCGACGTTTACGTTCGGACCTGTGTGTATGATCCTGTCTGCGAGTCAGAGTGGAATGCAAGCTGTCACGCCTGTACCCACCTATCTGAGATGAGCTGCAAGCACTTTAACCGCGGTCTCTCCCGCCGAATCCTCTTTGGCCCGTCGCGCTCCGGTTCGGATGCTGGATTCTTCGCAACAGTGTGAGGCTATGGTCGGGCTCGCTCTGATCGAGGAGCGTTGCCGTGGTCTCCTCGACCACTTGGATGCCTACTTCGCGCGCACGTCCGCGACAACCGAGAACGCTCTACGGCGTTCTTCGGGTCGGGCGTGGCCGGCTCAGGATATCGCAGCCGCTCTTTCGTGGCTTGAGCGAGCCCGCGCGGTGACGATTAGCGATGGTCCTTCCAGAAGTGCAACGGGGACCTACAGAGCGGCGGAGTCCTTGCCTGAGGTTCTCCGAGGGGCAAGGATCGCGACGGCCGCCGTATCTGCCGTGCGCGATCGACCCCGGCTCGAGGATCAACTCTCGCTCGCCGTGACTTGGCCACACCTGCTGCCGCCGCTACGCAGCGCGCGTTGGCGCAGCTCTCGAATGGCGATAATCGATCTGCTTGATGCAGCTGAGACCAGAGTCACCATGCTATTCCCTTTCGTGGATTCTGAGGGAACGGCTGAGATTCGGTCGGCACTGGAGCGTTCCCTGCGGAGAGGTGCTGCTGTCACGTTAGTGACGAGGTACCTCGACGATCCGCAGAGTCCCAATTCACGTCTCGTACACGACTTGCGGTCGGTACCAGGCGTGACCGAAAGACTCCTCCGCACCCTCCAGCTCGTAGTGCGGGCGGAGACCGAGCAACGACGCGAGATCCTTCATGCAAAGGTCTTGGTTATCGATGGCGGCCGAAGGGGCTATATCGGTTCGGCGAACCTCACCGGGACGGCGATGGACGATTCGCTGGAAATCGGGGTCGTTGTGGGAGGTCTTGCAGCGGCTGCGCTAGGGCTGCTACTCGACAAAATAGTAGCCGTCACGGAATCCCTTTAGGGCCTTGCGTCCTTCACTGGCCACGCACCACGCACGCCGAAGGCCGAAAACGGTCGCGATCGACCTGTTCTGTGGGGCAGGGGGAATGACTCTTGGCCTTCAGAACGCTGGCCTGAGGGTCGTGTGTGGCGTAGACATCGACCCGGTGGCAGCGAAAACCTATCGCACAAATCTGAAGACGCCGGTGCTCGAAGGTGATATCGGAGCCTTGAAGCCTGGGCGCCTGAAGTCCCTCCTTCCAAAGGGCAGTCGGTTGATCTTAGCGGTTTGCGCGCCCTGTCAGCCGTTTTCAAAGGTTCGAAAGTCCGGCCGCAGACGAAAGGATCGCGACCTGTTGGCAGCGGTCGGACGACTAGTAGAGGAGCTGAAACCGGCGGGTGTTATTGTCGAGAACGTCCCCCAGATAGGGAATGGCAGGAAGGGCAGTGTGCTGCAGGCGTTCTGCCAAGCGCTGAAAGACGCCGGCTACTCGTTTGCTTACCGGACGGTGGACGCGAAGGATTTCGGAGTTCCACAGAGGCGGCGGCGTCTCGTCCTGTTGGGGATAAAGGGTATTGACGAGGTCATCGAGTTACCATCACCCAATGGCTATGAGAGGAAGACTGTGCGGGATGCCATCGCCGGTCTGCCGCCTGTAGGCGCTGGAGAGGTTGCACCTCGTCGGCCCATGCATAGAGCAGCCCGGCTTTCGACGAAGAACCTAAAGCGGCTGAAGGCGACGCCCCACAACGGCGGGGACTCCCGGACTTGGCCGAAGGGTCTCAAGTTGCCGTGCCACGTCAGGTCGGGAGGCTTCTATGACGTGTACGGACGCATGAGGTGGGATGCGCCCGCGCCGACGCTTACCACCCGGTGCAACAGTCTCTCAAACGGACGGTTCGGTCATCCCGTACAGAATCGTGCCCTGACGCTTCTTGAGGCGGCCATCCTACAGACCTTCCCGCGGAGCTACCATTTCGAGGGCAACCAAAACGACATTGCCAGACAGATTGGTAACGCCGTGCCGCCCAAACTTGCTGAGGCACTCGCGAGGAGTCTACTGAAACACCTATGAGGAGAGATCCCCGGATCGTTTCCTTCAACATGTCGCGGATCAGGGGGAAGAACACCAAGCCTGAACTTGTCCTCCGTCGTGCCCTCCATTCTCTTGGACTTCGTTATCGCCTTCACGCAGGACTCCCGGGCCATCCGGATATCCTATTCGTTCGAGCCAGGGTGGCCGTCTTTGTTGACGGCGCATTCTGGCATGGGCGCGACATGCGGGTCCTACGCGGTAAGCTGAAGGTCCACCGGCGCTTCTGGCTGGCCAAGATCGGAGCGACCGTCTCTCGTGATCGGAGGAACCGGTCGGCGTTAAGGCGTCTTGGATTCCGCGTGCTGAGCTTCTGGGACGATCAGGTGCTGAGTGCGCCCGGGAAGTGCGCTGGCAAGGTCCTTCTAGTTGTAAGAGAAAGGGCCGCCATAGCCTAGTCTTCGCCCGAAGGGAGACAAGCAGGCGGTTACCCTACTCGGTGAATAGCTCGGGCTGAGGGATAAACTGAGTCAGGTCTACCTGCTCTCCAGCAAGAACCTGCTGGTGTACCCTCTCCAGCACTTCAGTGCCGACGCCCGGGGGAAGAAAACGGAATGTCGATCCCGCGAGGTACTCAAGTTCTTCGTCGAAGGCTAACCACTTCCGACGCTCGACCTCCGCGACCATGCCGGTTGTGTTCGAACCCGCGAAGATGTCAACGACAACGTCGTTGGGGTCAGTGAGAAAGCGAATGAAGAACTCCGGGAGCTTCGGCGGGAACCTAGCCGGGTGTGCTTTGATATTCAGCGCCTTACACGCTGCAAGGTACGCGCTGTTCGATTCGGAATTTGGGATGCTTAGGAGGTTTGATGGAATGGCGCCGCCATTGTCTGTACCGAACCCCGCGCTGATGTCGTGACCCGACGGGCGCTTCTTGGGAGAATAGAAACCCTCGGGGTCCGCCAGCAGGCGCCTCATTCTATCACTGTACTCGGCGAGTACCCGACTAACGTTCGCTTTTGGCCATTCTGTCTTGCTGAACCACCAGACCGTGTTGACGGAGTCCTTTGCGCGCATCTTGCGCTTATTTACCCACTCGATCGGGCTAGGGAGCTTGGAAGGGTTGAACCAATAGAAGTCCTCAGCCAAGAAGAAGCCGAGTTCGTCGCAGAATCTCAGGAGTACGCGAAAGTTATAGAGGCTCCGCGCCGGAACCCCTTTTCGGTAGGCTCCACCTAGGTCGAGAACGAAGCTCCCGCTATCCTTGAGTTTTGCATGGACAAGGCGGCCGAACCCCGAAAGCCAATCAACATATTCTCCCTGATCGGGATTGCCGTAGTCCTTCTGGCGCTGGAGAGCGAAAGGCGGACTGGTCATGACTAGGTCGACGCTTCCATCAGACAGCTCCGACAAGAGGTCCAGAGAGTCTCCGCAGTACGCGGCTCCGAGTTTGGTTTGGTAGACCGCAGGCCGGCTTAGCAAACTCCCGCCCTCCCGCTCGCTGTTGGAGATCGATTCCGCCGAGACTTTAAGTCTGTAGACCTATAGTCGTCAATGCCCCACCGTAGAACGCATGGTGGATCATTCACACAAAGCTAGACGCCTTTTCGCCGCCAATCTACGTGCGGCCCGTCAAGCAAAGAAACTGTCCCAGGAAGCTCTCGCGGAGCGGGCTGGGCTCCACCGAACCTACGTGGGATCCGTGGAGCGCGCTGAGCGGAACATTTCGATTGACAACATGGAGCGACTTGCTCGGGCGCTGGGGGTGGAGTTGCGGGACCTGCTCAAGGAAGCCCGGTGATTCGACCCCATCCCGACGCTGCAAGACTCGCCGAAGTGTTTCCTCATATTCGGGCGTTCCAGGAACTTGCTTCGAAGCACGGAATCAATGACGTATTTCAAGACAATGGCGGCAAGCTTCTGCAGGTTGCTTTGTTGACTGGCCTCAGGATTCTGCCCAGTAGAGAGGGAAACGACGCTCGAGACGAAGACGGCAGAGAGTATGAACTCAAGACAGTCAACATTCTTCTCACGAAGAGCTTTTCTACGCATCATCACCTAAACCCGACGATCATTGAGAAATACCGAGGGGTGGACTGGATCTTCGCCACCTATCGAGGGATTGAGATCGAACGTATCTACGCCATGCCTCCTGCGGCCTTGGAACCCTACTTCACAAAGTGGGAGAAGAAGTGGAACGATGAGAGTGGAAAGGACATTAACAATCCCAAGATCCCGGTGGATTTCGTTGAGGGTAATGGTACTCTCGTCTATCCTCCTCAGGGGTAGAGCAGCACTACCACATCCTAAGAGGGAACCTCCAGTCTGCAGTAGACCGTTGTCATCCGACTGTCAACAGGTTTGAACCCAGGTCGCGGCTGGTCAAACGTCTCGTCTAAGATCTGGACGTTCCGCATCGCGGTCAGCAGGTAGTTGCGCCATCCTGGCCGAGGATCAGAGTTGCTGTGCCCCCGGACCATCCAGCCTAGCAATACATCGTGCCGGGCGTCGTTTTGGCCGCACAAGTGAGGCTCCACCACGCGTTCGAAGCCCTCGTATGTGAACGAGAGTAGCCTCCTGTTGGTAATTGCGTTACAGACGATTTCCTTCACCCTGTTTCCGACGTTGATGAAGCCCGTTTCGTACCCCGGAGTCAACGCCGAGCCGGGACGTGGCACTGGTGCGTTGTTAGAACAAGTCCAATAATAGGCCACCGGGCTGAAACCTGATTCCCCGCAACCCCGAGGATGAGGCTTGCGTCAACGTAAGCTGTTGAACGCTTTGTACCGAGCGCTCTACGCGGCCCAATGGGTAGCTGGGGTAGCGACAGCGGTTATTGGTGCCTCGCTCAAGGCAGACGCAGCCGCATGGGCGAGTAAGGCTCCAATTGCAGGGGATATCCTGCGGTCCTTGCAAGGCTCTGCGTGGTTTACTCTTCCAGAACTCACTCTGTTTCTTGGTGTGGCACAATGGGCCCGTTCGACGATCGGCCCTCCGTGGTCGTGGGATGTCAACGCCGATCTGAATTGCACACTTTCGCCGACTGAAATTGCACACTCGGGGGGCGGCCAGCCCAGGGTGAGGGACTTAGGCCTCCTGCCGGCTGGGCCGGCGGGCACGGGGGGACGGG
>Ga0187892_10008287_pt1 | contig 14289 bp, 14 predicted proteins | sample MA1701073metaG_FD_139345 | JGI IMG/M metagenome (GOLD analysis project Ga0187892, IMG submission 139345) | Bio-ooze microbial communities from a basaltic lava cave in the Kipuka Kanohina Cave System on the Island of Hawaii, USA - MA170107-3 metaG ... | reverse complement strand
GCGTTACGCAAATCAATGACGATCGGAACGCTCAGCCCCCTCACCCCCAACCCCTCTCCCACGAGGGGAGAGGGGAGCGGTGTGACTCAAACGGTTGTCAACCATTTGAGTAAGGATCGGTAGAAGAGGCCGCTCTTTCAGGGAGCCCGCGATGAGAAGTCTGGATGTCACCTTGATGTGTACGTTTGCCAGCATGCTCCTCTCGGCCTGAGGTTCAGACCCATCAACTCCTCCGGAGCCATCAACTCCTCCAGCCCCAGCCCTCCCGGCGGTGTGGGAGCCGGGTCGCCGTCTGACGCGAACCCAGGCGGTCTCTGAGACCGTCTACGTGGCCTGGACGGACACGCGCCACTTGGCCAGAACTTCTCGTTGGAAGAGGAGTATTTCCGCCGTTCCAAAGATCCGCCGACGCGTGCGGACAGCGAACGTCTCGGCTTGCATCTATTTACTTTTCCTACGCGCCAGTTCCACGTTCACGGCACGCTCGACGACCTCGCGCAATGAGGCGGCGACCGCGAATCTGACTTCCGCCGCCAGGCGCTCGCTGGCCGAGCGCACCGCCGCTTCGAGGTGCTGGTTGACGATCGCCTCAACGTCGTGTGGCAGGTTGCGAGCGATCTCACGCAGCACCGCTTCACGCAGTTCGATCTCGTCGACCAGGTTTGCCGCGGGCGCGGGTTCTGCACGCGCCGGCGATTCCATCACGGGTTGGGGCGGCGGCTTTGGAAGCTGGAACTCTTCGGCCTGATCCAGTCGGGACACCGGAACAGTAGGAGCGCTCGTCAGCGGATCGCGCATGAAATCGCTGGGTACATCGAACTCGGGAAGCGATGTGTCCAGTACGAGTGGCATGTCGGTAATGCGCGCCAGCCTGTCGTCGTCCGCCGACGATTCAGGCAGCTCGAATTCGTCGATCGGTGCCGATTGTGGCGAGTCAACCGCGGGCGCAGCGGAAGGCGCCGGCGGCAGCCGAAATTCCAGATCGAGATCGAGCGGGGGCAAGGTCAGCCGCTCGGTGAGCACCGGAATCGATGGATCATCAAGCGGAGGCAACTTGCGCGCGCGCCCAATCGTGGTGGCCGGTGGAGGGTCGGGCGAAGGAACGGGCTTGCGCGCCTTCTCGTTCATTCGGCGACCTTGTGACTTTCCGGCGCGAGGCCGGCGTCGCTGTACGCGCGAAAGCGCACACGCGCGTGGCTGCGGTCGTCGTCGTCGCGCGATACCACTTCAATCACGCGTTCAAACCGGGAGAACACTTGGGCGAACCCGGGCGGCGCGTCGTCGTCCAGCTGCAGCAGCACGTCGCGTGCCGGCGCGCTTGCGGCGTCGGGCGCGAGCAGCACCGGCGTGCGCGCGGCGAGCGTCGAGTCCGCGTACACGTGCGGAACGAAATCGAGCGCGCTGAAAGTCCACAACGCCGCATCGAATCGCGCCAGCCGATCGGCGGTCCGTGTGCTGGCCAAAACCGATTTGCCCGCCGCCAGCGCCTTGCGCACGACGCGGCAGGCGTACAGCAGGCGATGCTCGACATTGAAGTGGAACTGGATCGTCGGGCGTCGGGCGTCAGACTGGACCGTAGGGCGTCGGGCGTCCGGCGTCGGGCGCGGTAACCCGGAATCCGATGCGCTGTTCATATGCGGCCGACGCCCGGCGTTCTACGCCCGACGCCTCTTACTGCCGTCCCATCAGGAACTGCGTCAGCAGCGGCACCGGACGACCCGTTGCGCCCTTGCTGGCGCCACTTTTCCACGCCACGCCGGCAATGTCCAAATGCGCCCACGGATACGCCTTGGTGAAGCGCGCCAGAAAACACGCGGCGATCACCGAGCCGGCGACTCCCGGCGTTCCGATATTCGGAATGTCGGCGAAGTTCGACTTTAGATGTTCCTGATAGTCCTCGTCGAGCGGCATGCGCCACGTCGGATCGATCGTGACTTTCGACGCGCGAATCAGGTCAGCCGCGAGCGTTTCGTCGGTGGCAAAGAGCCCGCTGTTGACGGGGCCCAGCGCCACCACGATCGCGCCGGTCAGCGTGGCGATGTCGATCACCGCGGCTGGCTTGAAGCGCTCGGCATAGGTAAGCGCATCGCACAGAATGAGCCGGCCTTCGGCGTCCGTGTTCAGCACCTCGATCGTCTGCCCCGACATCGACGTCACGATGTCGCCCGGCTTGTTGGCGCGACCCGACGGCAGGTTCTCGCACGCGGCCACGATGCCGATGACATTGAGCTTCAACTTCAGCTCGGCCACCGCCTGCAAGGTGCCGAGCACCGAGGCGGCACCGCACATGTCGAACTTCATTTCGTCCATCGTGGCGGCGGGTTTGATCGAAATTCCGCCCGAATCAAACGTGATGCCTTTTCCCACGAGCACGTGCGGCTTTGCACCTTTGCCGGCGCCGTTGTACTTGAGCACGATCAGCTTCGGCGGTTCGTCGGAACCTTTGGCCACCGACAGGAACGAGCCCATGCCGAGTTTTTCGATCTGCTTCGTGCCGAGGATTTCGACGCCGAGCTTCTGTTTCTTCGCGATGCGCTGTGCCTGGTCGGCCAGGTAGCTTGGCGTGCACACGTTGGCCGGGAGATTGCCGAGCCGCTTGGCGAGTTCCATGCCGTTTGCGATCGCGCGACCTTCGTTCAAACCGGCTTCGGCGGCGCGCTGTTCGTCGTTTGGGCGCTTGTCGAATATGACGACGACGCGTTCAGCGCCGTTTTTGTCGTCTTCACGTTTGCTCTTCAATTCGTCGGTGCGAAACACCACCTCGCGCGCGGCGATTACCAGCAAACGCGTTTGCCACGCCGCATCGCGCCCCTTGACGCGCCAGTCGCCGGCGGCGATCGCGAGCTCGCGCGTGCCCTGCCCGGCGTTCTTCACGGCAGCGCGCACCGCCTCGACGTATCCCTTGTCGTTGAACTCGCCCGACTTTCCTAGTCCAACGAGCAGTACGCGCGGTGCGGCAACCGCCGGCAACTGGCGCAGCATCAAAGTTGCGCCGCGCTTGCCGGTGGCATCGCCGCTCGCGATGGCTTTCTTGATCGCGCCGCCCGACACCTGATCGATGCGTCTGGCTGCCTGCGTCATCTCGCCGTCCGCGTAAATGCCGATTGCAATGCAATCGGCTTTCGCAGCGTCGGCCGCCGCAACCCGCATGCTAAATTCCATCGCGTCTCCTGATGTTCAAGTCTCTTCGCGCGCTCGCGGCGACGCTGCTCCAAAATCGGCGGCGGAGTATAGCGACGCCGAGGGCGCGCCGATCGCGATGATCTTCAAGCGCGCCATCGTCTCGGAATTGTCAAGCACCGCCGGCGCCGTTTTCACGGTGCTGTTCTCGATCATTTTTTCGGTGGGACTCGTGCGCATCCTCGGCGAGGCGGCGGGCGGACGCGTGGACAGCGCGGCGGTGTTCCAGATCGTCGCGCTGACGGCGCTGACGCACCTGCCGACCGTGCTGACACTCACCCTGTTTGTCGCCGTGCTGATGACTCTCTCGCGCTGGTTTCGCGACTCCGAGATGGTGGTGTGGTTCGCCTCCGGTCAAAGCCTGCTCGCGTGGATTGGTCCCGTGCTGCGCTTTGCGACGCCGATCATCGTGCTGGTGGGTGTGCTCGCGCTCGTCGTGTCGCCGTGGTCGCAGCGTCTGATCACCGACAGCAAGAAGCAATTCGAGAATCGCGACGACGTGAGCAAGGTGGCGCCGGGCCGCTTCATCGAATCGAGCGGCGCGGACCGCGTGTTCTTTATCGAATCGGTTGACTTCGACGGCGCCCGCGTGAAGAACGTTTTCGTCAGCCATCGCAGCCAGGGGCGCGAGGGCGTGATCGTCGCGGCCGACGGCGCGATCGAGGCGCGCGACAATGGCGACCGCTATCTGATCCTTGAAAACGGTCGTCGCTACGAGGGCGTGCCGGGGCAGGCCGAGTACCGCATGACCGAGTTCGCGCGCTATTCGTTACGGCTCGACGTACAAGCGGATGCGCCGATCGCCGAAATTGCGGCGCGCGCCAAGCCCAGCGATACGCTGTGGAACGAGGACACACCGTTTCATCGCGCCGAACTCCTGTGGCGCATCGGCCTGCCGATCGTTGCTCTGCTGCTGGCACTGCTGGCGATTCCGCTCGCGTGGGCCAATCCGCGCATCGGCCGCTCGTTCAACCTGATCGTCGCGGTATTCGCATTCTTGCTCTACAACAACGGCATGTCGGTGGTGCAGGCGTGGGTGCAGCAGCAGCGGCTGCCTTTTTCGACCGCGGTGTGGCTCACGCACGCGGTGGTGGCGGCGATCATCACGTTGATGTTCGTCCGGCGCGTCTACATGCAGCGCTGGTTGCCGCGCTGGGTGACGCCGCGATATTGGATCAGGAAATGAGCGAGCAGCGATGGGCAGCCTGCCCCAGCAGGCTCTAGGCCGGGGCAGGGACGACAAGGCGTAATGCGAACCCTGCGCCTTTATCTGTGGCGCGAGATCGCGGCGGCGACCGCGTTCGTGCTGTTCGCGCTGATTTCGCTGTTTGCTTTCTTCGAACTGGTGAACCAGCTTGAGGAAATCGGCCAGGCCGGGTATCAGTTGCCGCAGGTGTTCACCTACATCGCGCTGACATTGCCAACGCGCACCTACGAACTGATGCCGATTGCCGCGCTGATCGGGACGATCTACGCGCTGTCGAAACTGGCGTCGAACTCCGAATTCACGATCATGCGTGTGTCCGGCATGAGCACGCGGCGGCTTGCGTACGTAGTGCTCGGTATCGGCGTGGTGCTGGTGGCCGCGACCTACTCGCTCGGAGAATTCGTCGCGCCACCGGCCGAGCGCCTGGCGCGTCAGTCGAAGCTGCGCGCGATCGGCGCGCCGCTGGCACAGCAGTTTCGCTCCGGCGTATGGGTGCGCGATGCGACGCGCAGCCCCGGCGGTCAGATAGAACGGCTGCGCTTTGTCAACGTGGCGCGCGTACAGCCCGACGCCAGCGTCGACGGCTGGCGCATCTTCGAGTTCGACAACGAATTTCGTCTGCGTGCAATCGCCACCGCGGCAAAAGGCGACTTCATCGACGATCCCGACGACCGCGGCTGGCGCCTGACGGATGTCGTCGAAACACGGTTACCGGTGGTGTCGGTGACGGATGCCGCGCCATCGGCGTTACGAACCGAAATCGTGCGCGAGAAAGAACGCCTGTGGCTCTCTGAACTACGGCCCGACATTTTCGGTGTGTTGCTGGTGCAGCCCGAGCGCATGGCCGCGCTGAATCTTGTGCAGTACATCCGCCATCTGGAAGAAAACAGGCAGCAGACCGAACGCTACGAAATCGCGCTGTGGAACAAGCTCTTTTATCCGCTGGCGGTGCTGGTGATGATGGTGCTGGCGCTGCCGTTTGCGTACCTGCACGTGCGGGCCGGAAGCGTGAGCCTGAAGATTTTCACCGGCGTGATGATCGGTGTTCTGTTCTACATGCTGAACAAACTTTTCTCGCATCTGGGGGTACTGAACACCTGGCCGCCGCCGGTGGTGGCGGCGCTTCCGAGCCTGGTGGTACTGGCCGTGGCGTTGAGCGCGTTGTACTGGATCGAGCGGCGCTGACGGAGCTCGACCTTCGCCGTGTGCGGTCCGTGCAATCAGAGGGTGAGCTCCGCCCAACTACCGCGCAGACAATCCTCTGAGGAAACCCTCAGCGCGCGCGACGGCCGCTTCGAACGTGGGCCGGTATTGCAGCCTATCGATCGCCTCGAACTGGGCGTGCAGAACCTCAGCCCGGTCATGAAGTTGAGCAGCAAACGCCCTCCTGTGACGCCTGAGGAACCGCGACGCCTTTGCCAGCGATCCTGGGTGCCTTTCGATCACGAGCGAGAGGTCGAACAGGTCGCGAGCCGTGACCATCTCGCCGCGGTGCCATAACTTCTTGGCGATGATCTCAACGGCCGTTTCGACGCGGATCGACCGTCGCAACAGCTTCCACGTGTCGAAGGGACGCCCTGTCAGGTTCGGCGCTGCTACGAAATCGATCTCGCCCTCGGGGCGAATCAACTTCACAAAACCGGCTCCTTCGACGTAGTCTGCGGAGATGCCCTCGGCGACTTTGTTCAGCCGCGGCGATACGAAGCCCAGATACTGAGGATCGGGTACGAAGATGTCGATGTCTTTGCTGCGTCGATGCCGGTAGCGCAGCATGAGGACGGTCCCGCCGCCCAAGGTCCAGAACGGGTCGGGGGTCCCGCGCCGAGCGATCTCGTCGACCAAAGTGAGCGCGTGTCCGAGCAGAATCCGCCACTCGCCGCGGGGGAGTTTTGCCGGCTGTCCGCCGAATGCCACAAAGGTCTACGACCAGACGGGGCGGGGCGAGCGCAATTGAGCCGCCCAACTCTCAACGTTCTGCCAGATGCGCCTGGCCGGCACGTTTTCCTTTCTGGCGGCCTCTTCCACCGCGGAGACGAGAAGCGACAGCGGCGCTTCGTCAAGCAGCGTTGCGACGTGTGGCACGACATCGTCAGTCAGCTTGCCCGAGGCGAGCGCGCGCAAGAGAACCGCGGGGTCCAGCGGTTTCGCGTAACTCACGCTGGCTGTGCGGCTCGACATCAGCAAGCCTCTGCGCGGCGGCTGCGCGCTGGCATTCAGCCGCAAGCCGATTAGGTCGAGCAAGGTGGCGAGCTTCGCATAGCCGAGATCCTGCAGCGAGCCATTTTCGAGTTGATTGATGGTGGCGCGCGAAAGCCCGGCCATACTGGCCAGGCGACCCTGCGACAGCCCGAGTGCAACGCGCCGTTGCCGGACCCGTGTACCGACTTCCGTGAGCTTCATTGCCAACCTCAGGGTGCGCTCATTTGTGTCGAATATACTTGACACTCTCGAAGCCGCGCAATGACTCTCAATATCGACACGGATTGGCGCGTCAAGATCGGCGACGACGAGACATCGGCCGTCTTCGAACCTGCGCCGCGCAGCCCGGCCCGCGCGCTCTTTGTTTGTGCGCACGGCGCCGGCGGTCACATGAACGACGCCGGCATGCTTGCCGTGACCGCAGCGCTGCGCAGTCGCGGTCTTGGCATCGTCAGGTTCAATTTCTCCTATCGCGAAAGGAAGTCGAACCGCCCGGATCCGATGCCTCGCCTGATCGATGATTTCGCCGCCGTCGTTGCGCACGCACGCAAGGTGGTCAGGCCCAGGATCCTCGTTCTCGGCGGACGCTCGATGGGCGGTCGCGCGGCGTCAATGCTCGTGGCCGATGGCTACGTGTGCGATGGCGTGCTGCTGCTGGCCTACCCGCTTCATCCTGCCGGACAGCCGACCAAGCTGCGCGATGCGCATCTCGAGTGGATAAAACTCCCCGTGCTCTGCGTGAACGGAACGCGCGACGCGCTGTGCCGGCGCGACTTGATGGAGCGCACGGTCAATCGCCTCGGCAATAACTGGACGATGCACTGGCTGGACGGCGCCGATCACAGTTTCCACGTACTCAAGTCGTCCGGGCGATCGGACAGCGATGTCCTGGCTGAAGTCGCGGACGCCTGCGGTGCCTGGGAATCTGGCTTGGCGCGCAGCGGAGGATGACCGCAAATATTCCATTCCTCAGTCCAATTTCTCGCGCTGCTCGAAGCGCGCGACCGAGTCGAGAGACAGGGTGGCGCGCGCGAGACTGCGACCGGCGAGATCATCCATCAGTCGCTGCATCCACGACGCGTGCTCGAAGCGCCGTGCAAAGCGGCGCGACGTCCACAGGAGCAGCGGAATCGCCGCCACGCCGACGAGCGCATTCGCAACCAGGAATCCTGCCGGGAGCACTGCGTAGGCGTCCACACCCAGCAGGCCGTTGAGCCCGACGATCAGTAGCGGAGTCCAGAACAGCGGCGCAAGCAGCAGCGTCCATTGGACCGCGCGGATGCGCTGCCGCTTCAGTGTTCCGAGCTGCCGCTGCACCGCGACGACGGGAGCGCCAAAGTCGACGCGTGCAAGCGCTCTCAACTGGTAGCCGCCGAACGCAACGAGCCCGATCGCCGCCGCGTTGAGCACCAACGCAGGCGCCAGGAATCGCCAGTCTCCGACGTGGTTCACCATGAACGAGCCAAGCGCGCCGATAGCGACGACATTGATCAGCAGCTCGATAACGATGCCGCGCGACAAGCTTTCCAACGCGGTCCGGCTCTTGCTCATAGCGGATTCGCGCAACTGCCGCGTGTTGAGCCGAATCGCAAATTCCAGCTTCTGGTCCAGCGCGGTCCACTGGTTGCCGAGTTCATCGAGATTCATCACTTGATTTCCTCTTGGTGGTCATGCATTGAGTTCGCGCTGCAGGTGCTGCTTGATTCGGTTGATGCGCGTGGACACATTGCTCGACGTGATGCCGAGGATCGAAGCAATCTCGTCGTGGGCGTGGCCTTCGAGGTAAAGCAGGACGAGCGCGCGGTTCAACTCGTCCATCCGGTCGATCAGCTGGTAAAGAGTGCGCAGGTTGTCGGCGGCCCGGTCCATTGCGTCGTCGGCCGCCTCGACATCAAGCGCAAATTCCTCGATCGGTACCGTGTCGCGAATGCGGGCCTTCTCGCCGCGATAGAACGAAATGGCCACGTTCATCGCTATGCGGTACATCCACGTCGAAAACCGCACACGGCCGTCGTACCGATCGAACGAGCGCCACAACTGCAGCACCATGTCCTGGATCAGGTCGCGCCGGTCTTCACGCTGGCGGCAGTACGTGTACGCGACCTTGTAGAGGATCTTCTTGTGCGCCTCGATCAGGGCAATGGCGCGGTCCTGCTCGGACGGCGAGGTCATCGGCACGGAGGCAACGCTGGCAGCAGCCATCTTGCTCTGGTTATTCGCAGCCGGGCGCTGAAACATCACAGGCCGGTGAAAAGAATCCTCGACGTAGTGCGCAACAGAGGCTGATCGGGAACAATCCGTTCTCATGGCACGTCAACGCGCTGGTTCCTCCGCCCCCGAGGTCGCCTCGCTCGCCGAGTACTCGACCAAACGCTCGTTCAAAGCAACGCCGGAGCCGGGACCCGAGCCCGTCATAGGACGAACCGGGCCGCTGCTCTTTGTGGTCCAGCAACATGCTGCGAGAAAACTCCACTTCGATTTCCGCCTGGAGCTGGACGGGGTGCTTACAAGCTGGGCGGTGCCGAAGGGTCTGGAGATCCGGCCCGGCGAGCCGCACCTTGCCGTCCCGACCGAGCACCATCCGCTCGCCTATGGTTCGTTCGAGGGGGTGATTCCGAAAGGTCAGTACGGCGCGGGCACCGTGATCGTCTGGGACTGCGGGATGTACTCGCCCGACGAAGGCGGTGAGTACGCGTTTGAGGACAGAGAGGCCGCGCAGAAACGTGTCCGCTCAGAAATCGCCGCCGGCAAGCTGAGCGTTTTCCTGCTCGGCGAAAAGCTCAAAGGCTCCTACGCGCTGGTGCGAACCAAGAACAAGACCTGGCTGCTGCTGAAGCATCGTGACTCGCGCGTGATTCGTGCTTCGAACGGTGCGGAAGCGGGCCGGTCCGTGCTCACACCGTACGCCGTTGCCAACGTATCGAACCTCGTTCCGGCCGAGCGCCTGCCCTTCGAACGTTTGCTCCCCAATGGGCCGCGCGAGTCGCTGCCACAGAAGCTCGCACCGATGCTAGCGGGCATGGCGGATGCGCCGTTCAACAGCCGGGACTGGATGTTCGAGCCCAAGCTTGACGGCTACCGCGTCCTCGCGCATGTGGCAGCGGACGGCGTGCGGTTGCGCTCCCGCAACGGGATCGACCTCACGGCGGCGTTTCCGGGGATTGTTGAAGACCTCAAGCGCCAGCTCGTGCAACCGATGATTCTCGACGGCGAGGTGGTGGCCTTCCGCGACGGGCGCCCTTCGTTTGGAGTGTTGCAGGAGCGCGCGAAGCTCAGCGCGCAGATGGACATCGATGCCGCGGAACGCACCACACCGTGCGTTCTTTTCTGTTTCGACTTCGTGCATGCGCTGGGGATGAACCTGCGCAAGTCACCGTACGCGGACAGGCGCCGCTATCTGAACCAGTGTCTGTTGCCTACGCCGCGGATCCAACTCGTCCACGCCGAGCCCGACGGCGATGCGCTGTACCGCGCGGCGATCGCGTCCGGCTTCGAAGGCATGATGGCCAAGCGCAGAGCGAGCTCCTATCAGGCCGGGGTGCGTTCCGACGACTGGCTCAAGGTCAAGCACGTTCAGTCGGCGGAGTTTCTGATCGGCGGATACACCGAGGGCCAGGGTTCGCGGCGCGACCGGTTCGGCGCGCTGGTGCTCGGCGCGTGGGAGGGCAACGCGTTGCAACCGGTGGGCAACGTGGGTAGCGGATTTGATGATGCGTCGCTCGCCTCGTTGCTCAAGCTTCTCAAGTCGAAAGCCGTGCCGAAGATGCCATTCGAAGTGAAGCCGGAGGCAGAAGGCAAGATGTACTGGACCCGGCCAGAACTCGTGGCCGAAGTGCAATTCGCCGGATGGACCGACGCGGGGCTGCTGCGTGCGGCGGTTTTTCTCCGCCTGCGCAGCGATGTCGATCCAAAGACAGTGACCCGCGCGCGTGCGCAGGGACAAATCGCCAATGCGCGCGACGCGAACACCGGCGCGGGAGTCGAATCGATTCTGCAGCAGTTGTCGGGCAGGGCGGCGAACATGACGCTCGCGGTCGGCGAGTATCGCATCAAGCTGACGCACCTCGACAAGGCGCTGTGGCCGGCGCATGACGGCACCGGCCCTTTCACCAAGCGACACCTGCTGCAGTACCTCGCCGGCACCTCCGCCTTCATGCTCCAGCATCTCGCCGATCGCCCGCTGACGGTGATCCGCATGCCCGACGGTATCAAGGGCGAGTCTTTTTTCCAGAAGCATTGGGATCGCACCGCGTTGCCGCCGTTCGTGCGCGTGGTCGATCTGGTCGCAGATGACGGCGATGCACGGACGTACGTGCTGTGCAACAGCGTCGAGACCTTGCTCTGGCTCGGGCAGATGGCCGTGATCGAGTTTCACGTGCCGCACGCGAGCTTGCCGGCCTCGCACCGGACGGAGAAGGGCGCTTTGAAGATCGACGAGCGGGAGGTGTTCGACCGCCCGGACTATGTCGTGTTCGATCTCGATCCTTACATCTATTCCGGCAAGGAGGCGAAAGGCACCGAGCCCGAATACAACGCACGCGCGTTCGCGAAGGTGCGCGAGGTCGCCATTCACCTGCGCGAGCTGCTCACCGCGATGTCATTGCAGGCGTTCGTCAAGACCACCGGGAAGACCGGTCTGCACGTCTTCGTTCCGATCGAACGAACGATCACGACCGAGCAGGCGCGCGACGTGTGCCGCCTCGTTGGCGAGCATCTGCTGCGGCAGCACCCGAAGGACCTCACGATGGACTGGGCCGTCGAGAAGCGCACCGGCAAGATCTTCTTCGACCACAACATGAACGGGCGCGGCCGCACCTTGAACGCCGCGTATTCGCCGCGCCGGATCGCAGGTGCCTGGGTCGCTACGCCAGTGACGTGGGATGAGCTGGCGCAGATTCAACCCGCCGCATTCCGGCTCTCGACCGTTGTCGATCGATTGCGCGACAATGGCGACCCTTGGCAGGGGATCCTTGACGCCCGGCACGACCTGACCCGTGTGTTCAATCTTGCCGGTTAGAGAAAGGGACAGACGATGGCAGCCCGATCGATCGCTTCGCTCACCGTGACCTTTGGACTCGTTTCCGTGCCGGTGAAACTCTTTTCCGCCACGCAGTCTTCCGCCGGCGTCTCGTTCAATATGCTGCACCAGGCGTGTGGCTCGCGCCTGAAGCAGCAATACATCTGCGCGAAAGAAGGCGTGGTGGTGGAGCGCGCGGACACGGTGAAAGGCTACGAGTTCGCTAAGGATCAATACGTTGTCTTCACGCCGGAGGAGCTAAAGGCGCTCGAGGAAAAAGGCAACCAGACGATCGAGATCGTGGCGTTCATTCCTCTGGCTTCCGTAGATCCGATCTACTACGACAAGGCCTACTACCTTGGGCCCGACAAAGGCGGCGCGCGGCCCTATGCGCTGCTGGCGCAGGCGATGCGCGAGATGGGACGTTGCGCACTGGCGCGCTGGGCATGGAAGGGCAAGCAATACATGGTGCAGATCCGCCCGAACGAGGACGGATTGATCCTGCAGCAGTTGCTGTACGCGGATGAAGTGCGCGTGCTTGCCGATCTGGAAATCGAGAAGGCGGACGTGAAGCCCGCCGAACTTACGCTCGCCAAGCAGTTGATCGAGGCCAGCGCCACCGACCAGTACGACGCCAAGGCCTACGTCGACGAAGTGAAGAAGCGCGTCGAGGCAGCAGTGCAGCAGAAGATCGAGGGCAAGGAGGTGACGCTCGCCGCCGAGCCGGAAAGCGGCGGCGCGCAGGTGATCGATCTGATGGAAGCGCTGCGCGCGAGCCTGAGCAAGAAGGGGCCAGCGGCTCCGGCAGCGAAAGCCGCACAGCCGGCGAAAATCGATCGCAAGCCGCCGAAGCGCGTTGCGACGACCGAAGAAGCCGCCACTCCGCGCGCGAAAGTGAAGAAGGCGGGCTAGCAGCTGGAACGACAGTGACACGTGGGTGTCGTCCCCGCCCCGGCCTAAAGCCTGCTGGGGCAGGCTTCGGTGGGGACCCAGTACCTTTCGACGTACGCCGCTGGATTCCGGCCTCCGCGGGAATGACACGATGCCGATGTTTCCCCAATGAGCAACTACACGACGCGCGATGTCGAACGACTGCTCGGCCTGTCGCGCGCGGTCGTGCAGGGCTTCGTCGATGCCGGATTCGTTTCACCTGCGCGCGGCGAACGCAGCGAATTGCGCTTCTCGTTTCAAGATCTGATTCTCCTTAAGACTGCGCAGGGCCTCGCGGCGGTCAAGATCCCGCCGCGCAGGATCAAGCAGTCGCTGGTGCGACTGCGCGCCGAGCTTCCACAATCCTTGCCGCTGTCGGGTATCCGCATCTCGGCGCTGGGCACGCGCGTCGTCGTACAACAAGGTTCTTCACAGTGGCAAGCGGATTCAGGCCAGTACCTGCTGGACTTCGACGTGTCGCCGTCGGAAGGCGAGGTGGCATTTCTTCAGAAAGACGAGCCGGCGGGCGATAGCGCAGAGCACTGGTTTCAGCGTGCGGGCGAACTCGAACCTTCAGAGCCGGCGGCGGCCGAGAAGGCGTATCGAAATGCGATCGATCGCGACCGTCGCTACCTGGCCGCGTACGTGAATCTTGGGTGCTTGCTGCAAGCAAGCGGAAAGCCGGTGGTTGCGGAGGGCCTCTATCGCGAGGCAATTGAGCAGGTCCCCGACGAACCGCTGCTCCATTTCAACCTGGGCATCGCGCTGGAAGATCTGAATCGGCCCGACGACGCAGTGCGCGCCTACGAACGCGCCATCGCGCTCGATGTCGAGTTCGCCGACGCGCACTACAACCTGGCAAAGATCTACGAGGCGCGCGGCCGCACGCAGGAGGCGATTCGGCACCTCGCCAGCTATCGCCGGTTGCTTCACACGTAGAGATGCAAGAAATCAAAGCGCTCCTCTTCGACGTCTTCGGAACGCTGGTCGACTGGCGCAGTTCGATTGCAAGAGAGACCAGGGAAATTCTTTCTCCGCTCGGCGTCGCTGTCGACTGGGGAGCGTTTGCCGATGCGTGGCGCGACCAGTATCAACCGGCGATGGAAGACGTGAGGAGCGGACGCGTTCCGTTCAGCAAGCTCGATGCGCTGCATCGGCGCAATCTCGATGTCGTCCTGAGGCAGCTTAGACTGGATCATGTCGGCGAACCCACTCGCATCGAACTCAACCTCGCCTGGCATCGGCTCGACGCCTGGCCGGACGTGACGATTGGATTGGCTCGATTGCGCACCAGGTTTCGAATCGCGCCCTGCTCGAACGGGAACATTTCGCTGATGGTCGATCTCGCCCGGCGCAATGGCTTCGTTTGGGATGCGATTCTCGGTGCCGAGATCGCGCGCGACTACAAGCCGAAGCCGGTTGTCTATCTTTCAGCGGCCGCCGCTTTCGATTGCGCGCCGGAGCAGACGATGATGGTCGCGGCGCATTCATCCGATCTTGCAGCGGCCGCGGCGGCCGGTCTGCGTACCGCATTCGTTGCGCGACCGGATGAACGCGGTCCCGGCAAAGGGGAGAGCAAAGCGACAGTGCCGGTTGATCCTCCGTTCCAAGCCTGATCGCTCTCGCCGATCACCTACTGAGCGTTGAGTTAGTGATTGACAGTTCGAACGCTCAGCCCCCTCTCCCCCGCCCCTCTCCCACGAGGGGAGAGGGGAGCTTCGCGCAGCAAGTGGCTGTCAGCCACTTCCTGAAAGAT
>Ga0187892_10008286_pt1 | contig 14290 bp, 10 predicted proteins | sample MA1701073metaG_FD_139345 | JGI IMG/M metagenome (GOLD analysis project Ga0187892, IMG submission 139345) | Bio-ooze microbial communities from a basaltic lava cave in the Kipuka Kanohina Cave System on the Island of Hawaii, USA - MA170107-3 metaG ... | reverse complement strand
GGAGAGGATCCCGTCGGGGGAGACGAGCACGCGATCGCGCCCCTCGAGCAGCGGCGCCACGGGACCCAGCAGCGCGTCGTGCAGTTTCGCGGCCAGCCCGGGCTCGTCGGCGCCGGCGTCCCCCAGCTCGCGGAGCCACGCCTCGGCGGTGGCGGCGAGAGCGCCCGAAGGACCGAGGTCGCACAGCCGGAGCTCCCGCGCATCGACCGCAAGCACGAACGCGCGCTCCTCGGTCAACTGATAGAGGAGGAGCGTCGAGCGCGGCGGAAGCCAGGCGCGCAGAGCCCCAGGCGCGATCGCCTCGCCCGCGAGCGTCCCCGCGACGCGCGGCGCCTCGCGATGGATCCTCCCGACCACCTGCGCCAGCTCCTGGTTCGCCTCGTCGAGCGACCGCCGGGCGGCCTCGACGGCCGTCGGATCAACCGGCGCTCCCGCCCGGCGCGCGTGGTAGCGCGCTTCGCGGAGGCGGAGGCGCTCGCGGGCGGAGGCGTGCGCCTCCGCGAGCCCGGCGGGAATGCCCCCCGCGAGCAGGCGGCGTCCGTCCCCGAGCGCCTCGAGGAACGAGAGCGAGCGCCCGGACTCCACGAACCAGAGCGCCTGCTCGCCGAGGCCGGGCCCGGCCTCGGCGCCAAGCGCGTGGAGCGCCTCGAGCCCGAGGTCCGAGGCCAGGCGGACCCCCTCGGAGAAGGCGAAGGTCTCCTCCTCCACGAGCCCGCGGCGCCGCTCGGCGCGGAGCTGGACCGCGCGGCGCGCGGAGGCGAGCGCGTCCCGCGGCCGGCCGAGGCGCAGCTCCGCCTGCGCGAGCCGGCCCGTCAGAAAGGCGGTCGCCTGGTGGAATCCGATCGCGTCGGCCTCGCCGATCGCCTCGCCGAGCGCCCGGGCCGCCTCCTCGTCGCGACGGTCCTTCAGGTGGAGCGTCCCGAGGTTCCCGAGCGCCCGGACCGCCTCCACCCGGTCGCCCGCCGCGAGCGCAACCTCGCGGGCCCGCCGGTGGCAGGCGAGCGCCCGCTCGTGCTCCCCGAGCCCGAGGAGCGCGAGCCCGAGGTTCAGGTGCCAGGCCGCGGCGCGTTCCTTCGACTCCGCCTCGAAGACCGCGCGCGCCTCGGCCCAGCGGTGCGCCTCGAGGTAGAGGCACCCCAGGCCCAGCCGCGCCTCGTCGGCGGTCCGGCCGGCGCCGAGCGCCTCGGCGTCCCGGATCACGCTCCGGAGCAGCGCCTCGGCCCGCGCGAACAGGCCGAGGTCGATGCAGACGGCGGCCAGCGCGTTCCGTGCCGCGGCGGCCTGGTGGCGCCGCCCGGCCTGCTCGGCCAGCGCGATCGCCCGCTCGAGGTGCCGGAGCGCCACGCCGGGCCGGCCGAGCTGGCGGTCGAGGCGGGCGAGGTTGTCGCGGGCCGTGATCTCCAGCGAGGCATCGGCCGTCCCGGCCGCGTGCTCGAGCACCGTCTCGAGCGCGCGGCGCGCCCCGGCATAGTCGCCGCGCGCGAGGTGGTGGGCGCCGACGTTCTGGAGCGCCTGCATCGCCCCCTGCCGGTTCCCGGCCTCGGTGAAGGCCCGCCGCGCCTCCTCGTGGTAGCGGAGCGCGGCGTCGTAGCGGCCGAGCGAGCCGTGGGCCGCTCCGAGGCCGTGGAGCGAGATCGCCGTGCCGGGCGCATCGCCGAGGCTTCGCTGGATCCCGAGCGCCTCCTCGAAGAACGCGATCCCGGCTTCGGGCCGGCCCCGCAGGCACTCGACGTTCCCGAGGTTGCTCGCGGCCTTCGCGTGGAGGGTCCGGTTCCCGAGCGTCGCGGCTTCCGCGCGCGCCCTCCGGAGCGTCCGGCCGGCTTCGAGGTAATCCCCGCGCTGCCCCCGCACGATCCCGAGCTGGACCAGGATCGTCACCCGCTCAGAGATGTTCCCCGTCTCCTGCCAGAGGCGCAGCGCTTCGCGGAGGCGCCGCTCCGCGCCGTCCAGGTCTCCCTGGAGCCGGAGGACCTCGGCCAGGTTCTGGAGGGAGCGCGCGAGGCCGAAGTCGCTCTCCAGCTCCCGGAAGGCGCGCGACGCCCGCTCGAAGCCGCGGCGGGCCGCGTCGAGTCTGCGCTCGCGGAGCAGGATCAGCGCTGCCTCGAACTCGCACCGCGCCTCACCGAGCCGCCAGCCCAGGCGCCGGGCGGCGCGGGCCGCGGCGCCCGGGTCGGTCCCGCCCCGGAGGAGCACGGCGGTCACGCTCCACGGCGCCGCATCGCGGTCCTCGCGGGTCTCGTCGAGGACCCTCGGGTCCGGCTGCTCCTCGAGGCGCCGGCGCGCCAGGCGGAGCCGGCGCTCGCGCGTGAGGTCCGCCGCGGCGAGCCCGCGCCACTCCTCGACGAGGGCCGCGAGCCCGGCCGCCGCCGGGATCGCCTCCGCCCGCCGCGCGAAGTCGCGCGCCGCGTCGAGCGGATCCGCTGCCGGTGGGGGGGCGCCGGGCCCGTCCGCCCGCATCCCGAGGAGCGCATCCGCCACGAGGAACGGATCGACGGCGCGGGAGCGGGCGAGCGCGGCGAGCCGCCCGGCGCGTCCGTCGCGCCAGGCCTCGAGCACGGCCGCCGCCCGCCCCTCCGGCGTCGGGTCGGCCGGCCGCCGCGCGGGCACGCCCGCCCAGGCGGGGCCACAGGGCCCGCACGCCACGACGAGGAGGACGAGCAGCGCGCGCATCATCGGGAATCCGGAGACGTCGACGATGCCCGGAGCCGGAGCACGTGGTCGAGCGTCTCGCGTCCGACGGCGTCGTCGGGCTCGGCCTCCCGGAACTCGCGGGCCGCCCGCTCCGCTTCCGCCCAGAGGCCGCGGCGGAGGGCCGCGTGCGCCCGGAGCAGGCTCCGGATGCGGCGGGGCGCCCGCTCGTCGATCGCGGCGCGGACGGCGTCCCAGGCGGACGCCTCCTCGGCGGTCGCGACCCGGAACGCGCGGCTGACCCGGACCTCGCCGCGCGCGCCCGCGACGCGGACCTCCCAGCGGAGCCGCACGCCGCGGGGCAGCTCCGGCTCGCCCGCGGGCCAGCCGGCGTGCGTCGCCGGCGCGACGACCCGGACCGACCACAGGAGACGATCGAGCCGGTGGAGCGCGATCTCGTGCCCGGCGACTCCCGCGACCGGCTCCCACCGGAAGGTCGGGCGCGTCTCCAGGATCACACCGGCGGGATGGAGCAGGACGGGTTCCTCGCCGCCCCGCGCGGGGGGCGCGACCGCGGTGCGCTCCTGGGGGCCGAGCGGCGCGAGCCCGTCGGGGAAGAGCGCGGGGTGGGCGGCCGCGACGTCGCGCGCGCTCGCAACGAGCAGCTCGTCGGTCTCGCGGCGCGGACCCAGGGCGCGCACGATGAGCGCGCCGCCGGCCACGAGCGCCAGCACGACCGCCGCCGCCGCCACGACCCTCCGGCTGAGCCCCAAGACGAGGCCGCGCCGCGGGCGCCCTTCGCCGGATGGGACCGCGCGGACCAGGGCGACGAGGACCTCGCGGCAAGGCGCACACGCGCGGCAGTGCGCCTCCGCGGCGGCGCGCTCCTCCTCGAGGAGGCTCCCCGCGGCGAGCCCCGCGAGCGTCTCCTCGTCCAGGCAGCCCGCGGCTCCGCGCGGCGCCTCTCCGCGCCTCCGCGCGGCCGCGCGCAGGAGCGCCTCGTCCTCAGGTCCGGGTTTCCGCATGGCGTGTCGAACCTCTGTCGCGCTCGGCCAGACCGAGGAGCGCCTTCAGGACCCGGTCCCGGCCGGGCCCGGGGCCGGGCAGGCTGCCGGCCATCGGCTGGATCGCCTGCCGGAGCTTGCCCAGAGCCGCCTCCAGGAGCCGGCAGACTCTCGGGGCACCGATTCCGAGCGCGCGCGCGGCCTCCTTCTGGCTGAGTCCGTCGTGGTAGACGTAGAGCACGGCGAGCGCCTCCCGGTCCGTCAGCCGTTCCCATCCGGAGTCGAGCGCCACGCTGATCCTCCGGGCGTCCTCGGTGTCGCCGGCGGCCACGATCGGGTCCGTGGCAGGGCCCGCGGCGAGCGCCTGCTCCTCCTCGGGTTCGAGGCTGGCCGGCCGCCGTGACCGAGCGCGGTCCGCCTGCGCACGGATGAGGATCACGGAGAGCCACGCGAACAGGCAGCCCGAGCCCCCGAAGGTGCCCAGGCGGGTCCGGGCGCCTCCCGAGTGGGGCGGGGCGAGGAGGTCCCCGGTCAGGTCCCGCACGAGCTCCTCGGCCTCCTCCTCCGGCGCGCCGCGCGACCGGGCGAGCTTCCAGAGACGCGGCACGAACCGCTCGGAGAACCGCTCCCAGGAGCCCGGCACCCGCTCGTCGCACGCGATCGCGAGATAGAGGTCGGCTCCGGCGAGCTTCTCGAGCGCCTCGCCGATCCGCCCGGGCGAGGGGCGCGGGTCGCCCAGCCGGCGACACACGCGGGCGACCACCCTGCCGGCGAACCGCTCGTAGGAAAGCGCCAGGGCTCCATGTTCCGCCTCGCCGTCGCGGTGGAGCCGACGCAGCACGGCCTCGAGTCCGGGCGGGAGGTCCCGGAGGACCTCGCCGGGACCGGGGCTGCCGTCATCGGCGGTCCGGTGCTCGTCCCTCATGCAGGATCCGCCGGCCGGCAGGGGCGCCGGCCGGGACGCGCGGCATTCTACGTCCCGGCGGCCGGCCGCCGCCCGGGACGAGGGGCGGCGGCCGGGGCGCATCAGTCGATGTTCATGAAGAACGTGGCGCTCGCGGTCCGGGTGTGCGGGTCCGGGTCCACGAGCTTGACCCTCCACTTGAAGTTCGACGAGCCCCCGTTCCCGATGATGAGGGACTGCGGATCCGTCGCGCTGAGCCTAGTGAAGTCGATCCACTCGTTCTGCAGCTCCCGGTACTCCTGGAGCACGACGACGGCCGGACCGGCGTTGCGGATCTTGAGCCGGGTCCCCGGCGGCTGCTGGAAGCCGTCCGGCTTGAAGACGGGGTACTTGTACTGGGTGCTCGGATCGTCGTCCACGACGATCGTGTCCTCGTGCTTGTCGGCCACCTTTACGGCGGCGCCGGCCGGCGCGAAGTGGAGCGATCCCGGAGCCGCGACCGCGAAACCGAAGCGCACCGTGAGCCCGCTCAGCTCCGGCGGAAGCGGAGGCAGGGGGAGCGAAGGCAGGACCAGCGCTCCGTTCGACCCGATCGGCCCGCTCCCCAGGAGCGCGAGGACCGGGGTCTGCCCGATCTGCGTGATGCCGACGTAGCCGGTGTCGCCGGGCCGTCCGTGAACCGCCAGTTCCATCGTCGCGGAGCGTCCCACCTGGATGACACGAGGGAACACGTCGAGGGTGTTCCTCGCCGGAGGGAGCGTGATCCCCGAGGGGACACCGAAGGGCAGCGTTGGGAAGGACGAGACGCCCGTGACCGTCGGCGGATTCGTGGCGGGATCGACGAACCAGAGGCCGTTGGGGACGGCGCCCGCCGAGGTGAGCCAGAAACCGGCGCGATCGACGTCCCATGCGATGGCGTTGAGGGATTGCGGGATGAGCGGCATCGCCCGGCCGGGATGCGGCGGGCGTCCCCCGTTGGCCGTCAGGTCGAACACGACGACCGACGGATTCCCGAAGCCCGTGACCCAGAGCTCGCGGCCTTCCGCGCCCAGCGCCAGGCCGCTGATGAACTGGTTCCCGGTGACCAGCCCCGAGGTCGTGGCGACCTGCTCGATCGACCCGTCGAGGTCCACGCGGTAGATCGTGCTCGGGGAGGACGACGTCGGGCCGGTCACCGCGACGTAGAACTCTTGGGACCCGGTGATCGCGTTCACTCCGGCCGGGAAGGGCACGGCGTTGAGCGGAAGCGCCGACCCGGTCCGCCGGTCGATCCTCCAGAGGGTTCCGCCCGTGGACGGGCTGAACTGGGACGCGATCACGTTGCCGTCCGGATCGAGGGCGAGGCCGTTGACGCTCCCTCCGGGGAGCGCCGCGAGCACGGTCTCGGCGACGACCTGGTGCCCGCTCACGGTCAGGCGGCGGACCAGACCGTCGCCCGGGCAGCCGCCTCCCGTCACGCTGATCCCGGCCGCGAAGAAGTCGCCGGTACCCGGATCGACGAGAACGGCATTGAGGTCCCGGCAGAAGGCCCCGGTCAGGGGAATCGACGTGTTGCCGACCGGATCGACGTGGACGAGGCCCCCGGCACGGCCCGTCGTGGTGTTGGCGAACCCGCTAACGGTGAAGAAGGAGTCGGCCGGCAACTGGGCGGCGGCCGCGCCGGCGCACAGGGAGAGGACGAGGATTCGAAGGGACATGGAAGACCTCCCGCATGGAGTAGGCGCTTCGCGGCCCGGTGGGCCGCGATCCGAAGAAGCCCCGGTGACGTCACCCGCGATCGTCCGGGGGGACGGTGCCGGCCCCGGGGAATTGCCGGTCGATCCGGATACCGGGACCTGCTTGGCGGAGCGAGCCGCGGAGCCTCGCCTGCCCGCGGGCGCGAAGACCAGAGGGGCCCGTTTGTCGGAGGCGTCCTGGAGACCTGCTCGGCGGCCCAGAAGTGGAAACGCTCCCTCAGCGGGTCGGACCCGTGGGTGCGGACGCCGGCATGGCCCAGGTCTTCGAATAGACCGCGGAGGTCGGCCCTCGCGACGCGGTTCGCGGTGCCGACGTTCACGCCGCGCAGCCCGTCGAGACTGGAGTTGAAGAGGCGTGACGGGTCCTCCAGAGCGGCCCCCTGGGCGAAGGTCATCTTCACGACGTCCTTGTAGGTCTCGCCCGTGCAGATCATCCCGTCGTGCGACCACACATGACGTTTCTCCTCGAAGTCCCCATTCGTCAGAACCCGCTCCAGCCGGGCAACTGGCTGGCTTGCTTCACCCAACCCGCGAGCTGAGCTTCGTCGAGCCGTTCGTCTTCGTGGATGTCGAGGTAGCGCACTTCCTCGTGCTTGGATGCGCCGGGGGGGATCGGATGCAGCGACGCGCCGCGGAGGAAAGCCACCTTGACGTAGTGCGTGAAGCAATGGAACTCGAGGAACCAGCCCTGGCCCTCGACTCCGTAGAAAGGCGAGTTCCATCGGACCGCCTTGCGCACGCCGGGGACGGTGCGCGCGATGAGAGCGTCGAGGCGGCGCCCGACGTCGCGTTTCCAGCCCGGCATGGCCGCGAGGTAGGCCTGGACGGGGGCGTCGCCGTCGGCCTTCGCGATCTGGGGGTTGCCGCCCGCGAGGAGGGTCGGCTTCGCGGTCTTCGTCGTCGCGGCCTTTTTCCTCGCCGGGGCCTTCTTCATCGACCTGTCGGCCATCGCGTTCCCTCCTGGACTTCGGTGACTGGGACCTCGAAGCGGCCCGCCCGTTCAGCCGGCGCGCCGCCCGCTGCGCCACCTGGCGGCATACGGCAGCAGGAACAACCCGCGGATCGGGGCGCTTCGGGCCCCGGGGGGGCGCGGCCCGCCGGCTGCTGCATGCCCGGTCGGTTCGGGTCGGCGACCGGGGCGGGGGGGGGCCGGGGCCATGCTCAGGCGGAGCCGTGCGGCCCGAAGGCATCCTCGGCGGCCACCTCACCCGGCGGCTGGTCCATCGGGGCGTCATGGTCGAGCTGCGAGAGTAGGTGCCCCAAGGCCCTGGGCCGCCGCGGCTCATTCGGGGTCCGGGTACTGGGGGGGCGACCCCCCCTTGCGCGACACCACGTGGGGGTAGCGCTTGTCGGGGGACACCGGCTGGATCCGCTCGACGCGGAGCTCGTGCATCCAGCAGTCTCCGAAATCGAAGAGGTATTCGAACCGCTCGCCGACGGCGAGCTCGAGGTCGTCGAGGCGCGTGCGGGAGGCGTCGAACCTGGGGCCGGTCTCGAACGGGCCCGGGTCCTCCAACATGAAGGACGACGTGTACTCGCGGATCGGCTCGAAGCCAGGTCGCCCTCGCGGCGCCTTGGGGAAGTAGAACGAGTACAAGTGCTCCTCGAACCGATCGAACGCCGCGAAGATCGCCGCATGAAGATGGTCGAGGCTCTGGTCGCCCCGCAGGGCGATGGTGCGCCAGATGCCCTTGTCGTCCTTGAGCGCGACCTTGAACCGGTATTCCGTTTTGGACTTCGGTGCCTTGGCCATTGTGCCTACCTCCTCGTCATCCACTCGGCATGTCCGAGAACCTCCCGGATGGCCTCAGCCCGGGTCGAGAGGTTCCGTCGTGCGTAGTCCCTTCTACGGCGTCGGTCAACGCCTCGCGCGGCGCAGCGATCCCCTCGGGGCGGCGACTGGACGGAGATGCCCGAACCGCCCGCCGGCGGCGGGCTCGAGGGCATCCAGGCGCGTGCGGGCCGCGGGAACCGCCTGCCGCTCCCGAGCCGCCCCGAGTCGTCCTCACGAGACGGCGGTCAGGTGGTGGAGCTTGTCGAGGACGCGCTGCTTCAAGGCTTCGTCGCGCACCTCCTGGGCGAGGGCGAACAGGCTGTACGGGTACTTGATGAGGTGACTGCTCACGATCTCCCCCGTCTGCCGCCTGCCCTGTCCGACCCAGTATTCCGGCTCGCGCGGGGTGGGCGATCGGGGCGGAGCGTCCTGGATCTTCCTCCCGCCCAGGTCGGCCCCGTTGCGGGCCTGCTGCACGAACTGCCAGAAGGCTTCGATGCCCTTGTCCGCCGTCGTCGTGTACCCCGCGCGTCGGAGCTCGAGCAGGGAGTGCCCGATGGTGAGCAGGTGGCCGGCGAAGCCGTGATGTCCCTTCCCGTTGAGATACAGGTCCAGCGCCTTCAGGTACTCCTCGAGGACGAAGGGGACGAATCGCGCCTCGTCGCTCAGGCCTACGAACGTGTCCTGGTTCTCCAACCGCAGGCGGCCGGCCTTCCGGGTCGCGAGGCTCCGCACCATCCTCCGCAGGCCGCCGATCCGCGCGGGGGTCGCGGCCTCGGGCACTTCGCGCAGGGCCTTGAGGCAGAGGTTGGCGAAGATGATGTTGTGGCCGCTCGCCTGCAGGCTGTCGATCCCGGTGTGGAGGTCGCGGACCAGCCCCTCAACTAGGTCATAGTCGGCCGTTTCCTCCGGGCGGGGAGCGTAGATCGGGCTGGTCAGGAGCCGGGCCTCGACCAGCGCGAGGATGGCCTTCTGCGTGCCCTCGTCGAGTTTCTGTTCACGGCAGAAGAACGCCGACGCCATCACCGCCGCGGCGTTGTGCCCGCCCGCGAACGGGTCGTGGCCCCGGTCCGCGACCCGGCTCATGCCGTCGAGTCCCTTCATCAGTTCGCGCACGCCGATGGCGTCGGCCTCCGCCGACGGCTTCGGTTCCTCCGCGTGCGCGGGTGCCTGGAACAACGCCTCGAGCCACAGTCCGGCCCCCGCGGCCCAGAGCCCCGTCTTCAGGAACTCCCGCCGGCGAATCACGCCTGACCTTTGCATGTGGCTTTCCTCCGCTGAGCGCAAGCCGATCGTCGTGATGCGGACCGTTGCACCGCCCCGCGTCGAAGGATCGCAGGCTTCCCGTGGTCCCCGGATGGGCGGTTTCATTCGGAAGCACCAGTCCCGGCGACATGGAACAGCCTACCCGCACGCGCGTCACGTGGCTTCACCCCGGAGGGCGGCGGAGCGCCTGCGGGGAGCCGCCTGGAAGTATCCGGTCGCGAGGGTCAGGGCCAGGGTCGTCGCCAGGATCGCGCTTCGCATCGGTGGTCTCCTTCAAGTCCGTCCATCGGTCGTCAGCCGGCGACGCGGGTCGCTTCCCTGCGCGCACGTCGCCCATTGTGCTTCTTCGATCATTCGGGGCCCTTCCACGCCGAGCCTGCCGAACACTCCGTTCGGCGGCGGTGCGGAGCGCGGTCCGCCGCGACCGGCAGGCTTCCCGCAGGTCGTGGGAGACGAGCTCGATCGTTCAACCTTGTCGCCGCACCATCTCCTTGATCCAGATCGGGGCGAACGGAGAGGTGCAACCCTTGGAAACCGGATAGTCGCGATAGACTCCCAGCTTCTCTCCGATGGCGATGGCGCGCTTGCGGTGCTTCGGGAAGTGAATCCCGATTCCTGCGAGACAGAGGTTCATCGTCCATTGCACCTCCGAGGCGGCGTTCCCCAGTGCCGACTCGATACGGTCCAGAAGCGCCGGCAGGTCGAGTCCGTCCGGGTTCTTGGCGATTCGCTCTGAAGTCAGGTTCCATCCGGCGCGGGCGGCCCAGGGATCATCGTCCTCCATCCAGGACTGTCGAAGGGATTCCTTGTCGGGATGGCCCTTCACGACGTAGGAATTCAGCCAGTCTGCAACGTGCGCGAAGTTGGCGGACCGCACCATCCGATCCAGATCGTCTCGAGACAGGGTCTTGGGCTTGATCAGAAGGATTGCCAGGAGCCGGGCATCGACGTTCCCCGTGTTCCAGAGAGCGCCGGCCAGCTGATCGTCGGCCTTGATCTTCGCCGCGAGCTTCCGGATGTCCCCGAGCGGGACGCCGAACTGATTGGCCCCGGCGCCGTACTTTCTGTTGTGGGCACGGACCTTCTCGTTGCCGAGAGATTCCAGATGCGCGAGAACATCCTTGAGAGTCATTGCCATGTTCGTAGCGCTCCTTGAGTCGGAGATGTGGGACGACGAACCGCTCTGACCGCCCGGCCCCCTTCGGCAGGCCGTGAAGTCCGACTGCGATCATCGGGAGGTCGACCCGGACGAAGGCGTGCACGCGATCGACCTGGTCCTGTCGGTAGATCCACCGAAGTACCGCGGCCACGGCCTGGCGCATCGGTCCCTTCCCCCAGCCTGGCGGCCGGTTGCCGGGAGGGCTTCGCGGGTGGCCTTTCCCCCCCCCGAGCCGCCGGGATGCCAGTTCGCGACTTCCGTCCGAGGCCCGTGTGGATCACCGCGGCCGAAGCCGTCAGCGGCGGCGGCTGGCAGGGCTCCGTAAGCGCCGGGACGCGCGAGACCCTCCGCCGGTAGGCGCGGTCCGGGCTCCAGGGTCAGGAACCGCGAGACGCTTCGCCAGGCCCGGGTTCGCGGACTGCCACTGGCGGAACCATTCCCGCAAGCCCATCAGGTCGATGTATCGGGCCAGCACCGACGCATCCAGTATATGCGCGCTGCCTCCTTCGATGTCGGCGACGCGGTATTTCGGCGCGCGCAGCAGCGCGGCCAGCGCCTTGGCCGTGAGCCCTCTCGCTTCCCGCGCCTCCGTGAGGCGCGCCGATACCGCCATGAACCGGATGGTGTCCGCGAGAGACAGCCGGCAGCGCGCCGCTGCGCTCACGAACGGCTCGCCCATCATGCGCTTCATTCCGCGGACCAACAGCCGTACCTCGCGCTCCGTCAGGATCTTCCTCCGGAACGCCTTCACTTGTGGGTCGTGGTCCATCTTTCCTCCGGCCACCGGCGCCCGTCATCAGCCGGGGCGGTCCATACAAGTGCTCGGGGAGGAGATCGGATGTCGTTCCGCCACATGTTGCGCCCGCTCATCCGTCAGCTCGACTTCACCTTTGAGATGCGTACATGGATATCGGCTCACGGCACGCCTCCGCCCGGGAGCCTACCTCCCGCCCTATGTGCCGGCGTTCGGCGGTCCCGTCCCGCTTTCTGGAACCTGTCGGATCGCGCCAATGTAGCTGTGACCGTCCTCTTGAAACAGAGTGTGGCGGTGACGGCGCTACCGAAGCCCGCGAACAACGTCGGCCCATGGCCCGCTAGCCTGGGATGCACGACGAACTCGTACTCATCGATCAATCCCAGCTCCGCCAACGCCTGCAGGAGCTTCACGCCTGCCACGAACAGTCCCTTGCCCGACTCCCGCTTGAGCTGCTGAACCGCCTTCCCCAGCTCCCCGGTCACGAGCTGCGCGTTCCAATCGACCCGAACCGGGTGTTCGACACAACGTACTTCCACGGTGCAAGTCTTCGTCCGCGACCATTGCACGATGTTCGCAGCACCCGTCCAATGTGACGTTGATGGAATGCCGAGACGATGTCCACAGGACGGCCCTTGCCCCCTTTGCCAGTGCGCTCGCGGGCATACGCCACCTTGACGAGACGTGGCGAACGCCACGAGGTAGCTCGGTCCGCACAGGGCACTGGCGGCCCGCCCCCACGACCGCGCCGGGCGCCCTCGACCACCGCACTACCGCGGCGCCGTTAGCCGGTGGAGCGCGGTGGCATCCAGGAGCAGCAGGCCGTCGCCGTCGGGCGCCACGTCCCGGATCGGCTGGTTCCGGGGATCGCGGAGCCCATCCAACGGGAAATCGGGCCTCGCCTCGCCGGGCACGAAGCAGAGGAGGTGCGCTCCCTCGCGGCAGACGAGCCGCCTCCCCCAGAAGCACTCCGCCCGCGGCCAGTGGCTCCCGACCACCCAGGGCGCGTCCACCGGCGCGGCGAGCTGCGACGAGCGGAGCAGCGGCGCGATCCGGCGCGCGGAGAGGTCGATCGACCATACGAAGGGAAACGACGTGATCAGCGCCAGCCCACCGACCCGCCGCGCAGTCATCTGCCCGCGCTCGCCGATCAGCGCACCCTCCAGCGCCGCGAGCCACTCGATCTTCAACGGCTCCACCGCGCCGGTCCGCACGTCGTGGACGAAGAGGGACGATCGTGGACCCCGGCCGCCCGGCTCCCCCTCCACGCCCAAGATCAGCGCGCGGCGCTCGTGGTCGGCGCAGAGGAACTGGAGGAAACGGCCGTCCAGCGGCGACCGGCGCTCGCGTGCGCGGCTCGAGCCGAGGAGACGCGAGCGGCCCGTCGCCGGGTCCACCTCCATCAGACCCGAGTCGGTGAACGGATCGCCGACCAACGCGTAGAGCCGCCCGTCCACCGCCTCGAGCGCCCGCACCCGCCGGTCGGCCAACCCGCTCTCCTCCGAGAGGAGGCGCGGCGGACCTTCCCCGGGGAAGACCGCGATCCCGGCCCCTGAGATGCCGAAGTAGACCACGGCGCCCTCGACGGCGGTCGGAGGCATCCGCCCGCTGTCGATCGATCCCTCCCGCTCCGCCGGGAACTCGACTTCCCGGTCCAGCTCGACCAGCGGGAGCGGCTGCCGCGTCTTCGCGTCGAACCGCAGCAGGCCCCAGCGCACGCGGTCCCGCCCGCCGGGACGGGCCGGGGTCACGCGCACGGTCACGACGGCGAGCAACGCCCCCTCGGCCACGATGCGCCGTCCCTCGACACCCTCGAGCCGCGCGACCCGCTCGATCCGGTACTTCGCCGGCGCCGCCTTCCCTCCCGCCAGCGCCGCCGCCTCCGGATGCCGCGCGACGAACTGCCGACGGCCCTCCACGAGCCGCTCGAGGTAGTGCCGCTCCGTCGGGTCCCCGCCGCCGCGCCGCTCGGCCGCCGCGATCGAGCGGTCCAGGACCGCCAGCGCCTCCCCGGGCCGCGCGCCTGCCTCCCAGGCCGACGACGCGGCCAGCGCGGCGTCCTGCCACTCCAGCGCGCTGAAGACCGGCAGCCGCTCCAGCACCTCCAGGAAACCCTCCAGCCAACGCGCGCGCGCCAGCGGATCCGCGAACGCCGCATCGACCAGCCTCCGCATCGGCTCCCGGAACCAGGGCGTGCGGTGGTCAAACGGGACCGAACCGACCAGCTCGACCAGCAGCTCCAGGCCGGCCGCCGCCCGCTCCGCCCGCCGCGCCGCGTCCTCCTCGAAGCGCACGCTCGCGCGCACGCCGGAGAGCCGCACCAGCGGATCGGGGTGGCGGAGCAGGTCCTCGACGAACGCGCGATAGGGGGGCTTCCACCGCTCCGGGTCCCCGCCCGGCGGAACCGGCGGGAGATCGCGCGGCTCGATGCCGCACTCCAGGCCGCTCGCGCACTCGGGACACGAGACCCGGCGCATCAGCGCCGCCGTCTCCTCCTGAACGCCCCGCGAGAAACGCAACGCCTCCTCGGTCGTCTCGCACAGCCACGAGAGGTTCTTCGCCGCGTGCGCCAGGACGCTCGCGTAGAGCACGTCGTCGTTCCCCTTCACCAGCGCCCGATAGCGCGCGAAGAGCGCCCGCACCCGCCCGCGCATCTCGCGCTTCGTCCCGGGATCGGCCTCGGCGGGACCCAGGTGGAGGTTGCCATAGCCGAGGACGTCGAAGAGCCCGTCCACGTACCACGACCCCGGGCGGTGGACCCAGACGGAGCGCGCGTGATGCGCGTGCAGCGTGTGCGGCAGCTCGTTCGCCACGATCCGCTCCGCGACCGAGAGCGTCCGGAAGCAGATCGGCACGATCTCCCGGAAGTAACGCCCGCGGTCCTCGGGCCCCCGCGGCGGCGCCGCATGGTACACGCGCGAGAAGGCCTGGCCCCCGGTGGGCAGCAGCCGGAAGAGGACGTCGGTCCGCTCCGGCGCCAGCGCGTGCGCGCCCTCGACCATGCGCAGCGCGCGCTCGCTCTCCCGGAGCCGGGAACAGGCGTCCGCCTCCCGCAGCAGCGCCGC
>Ga0187892_10008285_pt1 | contig 14291 bp, 18 predicted proteins | sample MA1701073metaG_FD_139345 | JGI IMG/M metagenome (GOLD analysis project Ga0187892, IMG submission 139345) | Bio-ooze microbial communities from a basaltic lava cave in the Kipuka Kanohina Cave System on the Island of Hawaii, USA - MA170107-3 metaG ... | reverse complement strand
GCGTTCAATGTCTCCTGCTATAAGGGCTTCCTTCTTCGCAGGACTCCAGCGCTTGAGTTGGCGCTCGCGGCAGACCGCCGCTTCCAGGGACTCAAAGGTTTCGGCGTAGACTAGACGGACTGGTCGTCGTATTGCTGTATATCGGGCCGCACGCCCCTCGTTGTGTGTCTTCTCACGTGTCTCAAGACTCTCTGTGTGCCCGGCATAGAGGCTTCCGTCAGCGCAGCGAACAAAGTAGACGAAGTACATTTTGGCGTGGCGTCCTTCGACTCCGCTCAGGACGCCATTCGACTCGCGTTGCAAGCTATTCACCAAATTCACCTACGGCCTGCCATGAGTCCCTCGACTCCGCTCGGGGGCAGGCACCCCTCGACTCCGCTCGGGACAGGCAAGCAATTCGACGATAGTCCGAATGGCCTGCCATGAGCGAGCGTTACCACGCGAGTCGAATGGCGGAGAGGGTGGGATTCGAACCCACGGTCCAGTTGCCCGGACAGCGGTTTTCGAGACCGCCCGATTCGGCCACTCTCGCACCTCTCCTTTTTTGTCCTTTCAAGTTTAAGGGCTGGCCGGTCTGACCTCTACTGCGCGCGTCATCACCCGTTGCATTTAGAAGAGCAACAGGTACCCGGCACCTTCTTAGCGTGCGCGATGCGCGAGCACGGAGGTCAGACTGGCCAGCCCCTTATAATCCCGCTCGTTCGCCCACATCATCCCGCAGACGCTTGAAGAACTTCTGCATCAGTTCCTGGCTCTCTCGCTCCATGATCCCGCCAATGACCTCGACCCTGTGATTGAGGCGGCGTTCGTCCGGCAGATTGAACACCGAGCCGCAGGCGCCAGCCTTGGGGTCTCTCGCTCCAAACACGAGCCGTGAGACGCGGGACTGAATGATGGCGCCGGCGCACATCGAGCAGGGTTCCACGGTAACGTAGAGAGCGGTACCCGTCAGTCGCCAGGTTCCTAGCCTCGTCGCCGCTTCGCGGATAGCCACGACCTCGGCATGGGCTGTGGGGTCCTGCCACACTTCCCTGAAATTGTGCACCTGTGCCAGCACCTGACCATCCAAGACCAGTACCGCTCCGATCGGGACCTCTCCCCGAGCAGGCGCCAGCCTGGCCTGTTCCAAGGCCAACTGCATGTATTCAAGGTCTTTGTCTGTGATGAACGCCATCGTATTCACCCAGATTAGTCAGAAAGTCAAAAGTCGTCAGGTCATCAATCCACCCTTTGACTGGACGACTTTGTGACTCTTCGTAAAAACCGGGCGGTATCTTACCACAGCCGACAGGCGCGGAGAAGCTCTGACTCTTTTTGTCTACCGAGAAGCAGGTGAGGACCGCACCCATTCAAACTCATAGCGCAACTGCACTGCGGTGTACCGCTGGACCAACCCGCCGCGATCCAGTGGCATGTCCCGCTCATGATAGACGCTGAATTCCGTGTGGCCCCATCGGAAGGCGAGACCCAAGATCCAATCCAACTCCGTCGGTCGTACTGCGTTATTCGCGCTCCGGTCAGTGAAGAAGTTCGTGTCAGCGAACAGGACCACTAGGTTGCGGTACAGGTCCAAGTTCGCATGGGCGACATAGCGAAAGAGTGCGCGCCCGGTGTTATCGGGTCGCGCGAAATAACTCTCGTTATGGAACAGCCATCCGGCGCCGGCGTAGGCGGTCAGATTCTGGTTGGGAAATTGCCTTTGCCACCAACTGAATCCGTTAGCGGGTGGGACGCTGTAGGTGATGACCGTATCGGCATAGATCTGTTTGATCCCGCTCCGATCCAGCGGCGCGTCCCGCTCGTACTGGAGCCGCCAGCCCCAATTGCCCAGGCTCCCGGTGAAGGCAAAGGTTGAATCAAACTCAGAGAGGCGAATCCAGCCTTCGTTCCGATCGGAAAAGAAGTTCAGATCAGTGTAGAAACCCAGGTACTGTTTGTAGAGATCCGTCTCCAGATGAACCATGTGCCGGAGCCCGACCAGCCCTGTGTTGTCCGGGCGAGCGGCGAACGTGGGGTTGTCCACGAATGCGGCTGTCAGCAGATAGCCTCTCAGCCAGTGTTCTTCTTCCTTTTCTACCTGGCGCGCGACGCCTTCTTCGCCAACTTCCCCAATGGGAGGCAATGGACGGCCGTACTTTTCAAGTGCCCAGGCGGGCAGTGAGCATGCCAGCACCAGGGTAAGCGGCACAACCACACCCGAGGCCCATCGAGTCTTCGTATTGGCCTCCTTAAAGATCCGCATGCCTGTCTCTTTTCTCCAGACCACGTATCGGTGTGAACGAGGAATTGAGGGCAAAGTGGCGCAGGAGTCCGGCCCTTGTAACTGCGTTACGAAGAACTGTCAAGTTAAGAGTGGGTTACTTGCAGTGGAATACAGAACGTGCGGAGGGTCAGAGCTGTCCGACCAGGTACACGGTGCCGGTCGGCTGGGGGCGGCCCCCTTCCGGTTCGAGGCTGACGGCAAACTTGGTGATGTGAGCAAGCTCCGGCATCCTTCGGATGACCAACCGGCTCTTGTGACCGGTGTCCGTGCCGAAAATTCCGGCGCTAATGTGATCAGTGATCAAAATTCCTGCGCTGATCGGTTTATCGAGAACGGCCCAGAGCTGATAGGTTTTCCCGTGCGGGAGCGGTGGCATGTTGAACCCATACAAGAGAGCTTTCTTGCTCTCCGAGTCGAACAGGAGGAAGGCTCCCGCCGATTTGGCCATCTCGGAGCCGTGCAGGGCGATCACTTTGACATGGGGCGAGCGCAAGAAGGGGACCAACTCGTCCCGCTGGGCCAGGGCTTTGCGAAGGATGACTGTGTCCTGCTCCCGTTGCGCCAGTTGCGTGCGCACGCGCGCCAATTCTGTCTCCCGCTCCGTGAGGCTCGCTTGCAGCCCGCTGATGTCTCTACCTTTGCGAGTCAACTCTTCCTGCAGACTGGCCACCGCTTGCTCTTGCTCCGTCAGCTTGCGTTGAAGAGCGGCGAGACGCGCCGTTTCCTCCTGCAAAGCTGTTTCCAATTGCCGGCGTTGCGCTGTCTCCAGCAAGACCTGTGACCTCAGGGAGATTGCATACCACCCAGTCCCGGCCAGCAGGAGCAGCAGGAGGAGTGCAAAAGCAGGAGAGAAGACTGAGGACCAGGAGGATGCCCGTGGGAACATGCGCTCAATCCACCTGCCTGATGCCCGGCCGGCCTGCACAGGCGTTTGCACTTCATCTGGACGGGATGGTTCCTGGGCCACAGCCGCCATAACTTGGGTTCCCAGCGTGGGCGGGACGGCGGCAGGGGGCAATCCGTACGGCAGGAGTGCCGCGATCCCTTGATACTCTTTCAAAGCAGCACGGCAGGCCGTGCAGCCAGTCAGGAGATGAGCCTCCAAGGCCTGGCGTTCCTGACGGTCCAATGCCCCAACGGCGTAGAGCGGAACTGCTTCTTCAAATTGCTCGTGCGCCATCGTGACTATCCTCGATCCCAATAGCCGCGGAGGGCGGAATGCAGCTTGTTCATGCCCAACTTGATCCTCGTTTTGATCGTACCCAGCGGCTCATTTAACCGTACAGCAATCTCTGTATGCGACAAGCCTTCGTAGTACGCCAGCTCCAGCGCTTGTTGCTGGGCTGCTGGAAGCTCCAACAACGCCTTCGCGACCAGACTACGCAGCTCCAAAGCCGCGTGCGTTTCGAATGGCCCCGGCGTCTGGTCCTGCACCTGAGCGGCCGGCGTGTTGTCCAGGGAATTGGTCACGCCATGGCCTTTCGACGCTCGGGAGCGTAGGCGATCGATGGCGCGGCTTCTGGTCATGGTGACGAGCCAGGCCATCGGTGAGCTGCGTCCGGCATCGTAGCGGACGACCTTGCGCCAGACTTCGAGATAAATCTCTTGCTGCAGGTCGGCCGCCTCCTCACGGTCGCGCAAGATCCGTAGCGCGAGCGTGAATAGGAGTGAACTGCTTCGATGATAGAGCTCGCCGAACGCCTGGTGATCCCCTTTTCCCACTCGGGCGAGAAGGTCAGGATCAATGGGGGATGAGGCCTGTCTGGGCAACGTACCCATTCGCGCCATGTCTCACAGGGTCGCCCTGATGAGCAGAGCGAGGGGCGCATCATACCATCCTACGGTTCGAGCAGGCAAAAGGATGTATACCGGTAAAGACGGCGGGCAAAGATTCTTCCAGCCCTAAGCCAGCAGCCACTCGGCGGAGGCGCACTTCGCCGGAAGCAGGATCAAATGTGCCCAGGGGATACCGGCCGAGGTGTGCGACAAGGATCAATTCGTCTGTGGTGCGGCCTGCCGGAGACCATGCTGCTGCAGAGCAGTTCCTGAGCGTCGATCTGCGGAGAGGCACGAAGCGATAGGCTTGGATCGATCTGATAGGAGCGCGGACCCCGACGGAAACCCGCACCAGTTTGCTCAAAGCGAAAGCAAGGGGGCCCCGCACCCAGGGGATTTGTTTGAGGAATTCAACGCCTCGGAGCACGAGTGACAGCAGGCGTTGGTGGATCTCCATCAACAACCGATCGCCTTTCATCCGGATGAAGCTGGCGGCCGATAGTTCTGGAAGAGAATCCAGGGGGACTCGTTTACTTCCTCGGGTGATGGTCGTCACCTTGCCCAGCACGTCACGACGCGGAGTCGGCGTGCCCGGTCCTTCTGCCTGATCTCCGCTGGTATATAGATCACCGGCTGCTTTCAACCCTATCACCCGATGGCATACCAGTGCTCCCATCTGCCGAAAGACGACAACATCGCCGATCTGAATCTTGTCCGCTGGTTCGATTTCGATCACATCGCCTTTGAGAATCGCTGGAAACATGCTCCAACTAATGACCTTGAAGGAAAACAGCTGATGAATGACGGAGTGATCCTCGCCAGGAACCACGTCCACAAGCGAGAACAGAGCGTTGACATGGCCAGGAGCAAGAGTCTGAATCATAGTTCTGAGTCAGATTCGTGTCGTTTGAGCAGGAGAAACACGATTTGCGCCAGGAGGAGTTGTGCCTGGACGACCAGATGACAGCCTCTTTTGAGCCGAGTCCAGACCGGATGTATTGACCCGCGTTCGCCATACCGGTATTTCAGGAACGCGGTGGACGGGTAGAAGGCCTTCCGCAACCATCGCCATTTGTTCGCTCCTGGTTGCGTAATAAAGACTAAGAAATGGCTGATTCTCTCCACGAACCGGTCCGTGACCAGCTTGTAGAGGAGCCATGCCAACAGCTTCTCCGAAGGACCGGAAGGGGCGAGCCTTGTGAAGGCGTAGTCAGGAATAAGAATCGCTTCGCGCCTGACCGCATAAGACAGGCCGTGGTGCAGAGGAACTTTGACATGACAGCGAGATGCTTCGTCCACAATGAACTCCCAGTCCAAAGGTTCTTTTCTCACTAGCAAGTCGATGTCTGTCGGAAAGGTCGGTACAAAATAGCCTCGGTGGAGGACTGTGTAGGCAGTGAGAAAGATGAGCAGGTCTTCGGCGCTCATGCCCTTGACGGGCACACCTTGCAGATTTCTTTGAACCGCCCGTTGCCAGATTCCCTCAAGGTCGTTGCTGTACCAGACGTCGGTAATCAGGTCTAACATCAGCGTTGTCTCTGGATCACGATAGGCCGGATTACCGTCGATTTCAGGACGGAATCCCAGGTTCCTAACGATGACGTCAATCGCTGCCAAGTCTTGTTGCCGGACCAGCAGATCCACGTCAACCATCGGCCGCATGCCCCAGACGCCGTACAGGCGGGGCAGCACGTCGGCTCCCTTTAGGATGAGGAAGTCGATGCCGGAGGCCTGGAGCCGAGCCAGCACCGGATGCAGGTTGCCGAGGAGACGGCGGTTGGCCGCGCCGACCTGCGCGTAGGCCTCTATCAATGTATCAAGATGGGCTGTCGCCATGAACCGTTGCTCCTCAGACTTCCCCAAGGCCCAATCGAGGTTAGGACGCGCGAGGCCCGCTGTCTCCGCCTCCTCCAGATCCCCCCTTGCAGCTCCCGCTTTGGGACATATTGATTCCTGGCATCATCGCATTTGTCGCGGTTATACTGCAGGCGGCCAGGATGGCCTGCTGATGGTTAAGTTCAACTCGGGTGAGTTGCGGGGTCTGGTAGGATTTCTTTTTACCGCGGCCTATCACAGAGTTTGTCAAACAGGCGGCCCTCCAGTATCGCGAATTCCTTGAAGTGCGGCAGACAGACGCTCATATTGCCGGTCTCTAGCCAGGCATCGCTCCGCCCCTGGCGGCAGTGGACCCGGACGTCGCACGTCGGGCATTCATAGCGCTCGTTCGGCGTGGCCTCATCCACGGTTTGCTTGAGGACTTCCCATCCCTCTTTGACCGTGCCTTTGCGCAAATCATATTTTGGGATGGGGAAGGCGACGCATAGGTTCATTTCGCCATAGGGGGTGATGGCGAACCGATTCCGGCCGCAGGAGCAGTCGATGAACGAGCCGTTTGAAGCGCATACGGGCTCCGGCGCCTCCCGGTGATATGCGTCGAGGAACGACTGGTCGATGCGGACTTTCTCGGCAGGATCGAGTCGGTGTGCCAGGGGAGCTGTGTCGCCATTACTCTTGGGGACGATATCCAGGCAGTACTGGAATTTGATCCCCATCCGTTCAACCAAGGTCCGTGCCTCAAGGATTTCGTGCGCGTTTTCATTCATGACCGGCATGCGCACGATGACGCGCAACGTTGTCTGAGCCAGGCTTTCCAGGGCTCCGATGAACGACTCGTACGATCCGGGGATTTGCGTGACCCGCTCGTAGGTGGCCTTCGTCGCGCCGTAAATGGACAGGTTGATACTCTCGAACCCGAGTGCCTGGAGCTCAGCCGCGGTGGTCGGCCTTATGCGTGTGGCGTTGGACAGCAAGTGCAGGACGAAGCCCAACCTCTTTGCCTGCCGGAAGATTTCGAAGGCGTCGGGGCGCACGCACGGCTCCCCTCCGCTAAAGTGCAGGTGCAGTACTCCAAGAGCAGCGAGTTGAGCCAGGATGGAAAAGATTTCTTCTTTCGTGAGTTCTTGCGGCAGAGCCCGATGGGTTGGGTTATAGCAATGGACGCATCGGAGATTGCAGCCGTACGTCAGCTCGAACGTCACGGACTCAGGCCGCCGCAACTCTCGGGCCTTGCCTGACACGATTGCAAAATATTCATCAGATGAGATCTGTTTCATGGTACCGCCACAGAAAGGTGATAGTCTTCAAGAAAAGCCACAATATCTCCATTCTTAACAAAGGAAAGCTGGAAGGCTCCAATTTGATCGATCAACTCGCCAAGAGTCTCCAGCGTACGGTCCATGGCGTTGCGGTCCCAATGGGGAAGGAAGCTTTGCGGCAACACGAGCGAACTCACCGCATGCGGGCTCATCGGGTGCATGGCGTGGGCGCCTTGCCCATGGGCGATGCAATGGAATGCCGTGAGCGGAGCCTGCTGATTCCTCGCGAGCCGGCCAGCGCCCGGCCAGGGCGTGCCGAAGATGCTGAATTCCCCGTCGATCTTCCGGATGATGATGCGTTCGTCGCTCAGGACAGAAGCGCCCCTAGCTGTGAAGAAATCGGACATGGTGGATTTGCCAGCCCCGGAGGGTCCACTAAAGACCCACCCGCCGTGCTCCGTCAAAACGCCTGCCGCATGAAGCAGCAGCCCCCCGTCTCTCGCCAGTCTGGTAACGAGGCAGACTTCTGCGATCGGATTGAGAACATACTGGGGCTTCCAGTTCAGTTGCTGCTTTTGTCTGGATGGCTGGCTGCAGATCCACACGTCCCCGCTGGAGTAATCCCTGGATAGAACCGTGCGGCTCCGGACTGTCAGGGCCTTGGGGTCGATGCATTCCATCATATTTTCAGGACCTGCCTCGTAGAGCTTCCAGAATCCCTGGCCCGTGTCGAAGTGGAGGGCACCGTGGGGAATCTCCGGAAGCCGACGGACGACATGGACCGTTAGATGGATGTCGGGCGACTGATCGGCTGGCGGCAGAAAGGAGTCGTAGGGATAGATCGGCCACTTCCCGCACGTGTGTCCTTCCGGTTCGTCCATCCGGATATGATACCCGCCGATCTGAAGGTCAATCCTCATGAGGCTTCGCTCAGGATGATGACGGGCGACTCATAGGCCCGTTATGATGGCCGCTGCGCATTGTCAGAGGCGCCACCAGCGGCGGCGGATTTACAACCGCCGGCTCTGCAAGTGACCGCTGCGCCACCGGCCATCGGGTTAGCAGCAGTTATGCTGCATTGGGACAAAATCGCCTGCTCATGATTGAGTTCAACCCGATAGATCTGCAGTGTCGAATAAGGCCTTTTGTCGCTCATGCTGCCCGTCCTTTCTGTCGTAGAAACGATTCTCGTGCCGCCGCTGCTTTCATGACGGGCGCGCGGCGTTGTCCCACGTCCCGGCGGTCGCACGCTTGCACCCGTTCGATGGACGGCATCCGGCTCCGCCCCCGGCCTGATTGCTTGCCGAAGGCGTGGTACAGACGCTCAAGATCGCCTGTTCGTGCGTGAGTGCCACTCGGTAGATCTGCGGTGTCGAATAAGGCTTTTTGTTGCTCATGCTGGCGTCCCCCCCTTTGTCTGCCTTTTTGCGAGAGGATGGATGAGGGTCCGACCGAGAACCCGTTGCGCCCTAGCGGTCGCCACATCGCAATCATAAGGAATAGGCTCTTCTGCATTCCCGCGTTCCCAGCGGGCATCCGTGGGTCTTTTGTCGCAAAAGACATGGATCTCACAGGCCCGACAGGGCAAGTCGGTGGAATACCGCAGGGAGCGGATCTCCCTGAACACCTTGTCGATGGCGTCCTTCACCGAGTAATCCCGCAGAGACGCGCGGCGCTCATACTGCATTGTGCACGTGCCGAGCTCACCCCAGGCGCTGATGTGGATACTGTTGGTCGCGCAACCGCAACGGTACAAGCGTTCCGATGGAGGGACGGACCAGTCGTCTGTCTCCTGGCAGGGTTCGTTGTCCTCAGCCTCGTGCAACGGGCCCTCGAGCGAGCTGATGTCTTCCGGAGAAAGACGGTACTCAAGAGAGGAAAGATCGCCGTTTAGCCTCGGGGAGAGCGACGTGGTGAATCCGAACCGCTGGCCGAAGGATTCGACGAAAGCCTTGATCTGTGGCAGTTCGTCCTTGTTCCAGTTCATGGCCTTGGTCTTGAAGCAGAACGGCAGGCCGCTGTGCCTCAGCAAGTCCATCCCCTTCATGAAATTCCGGAACGAGCCGGGCACATGGGTGAACCGATCGAAGGCCTCTTCGGTGACGGAATGGCAGGAGATATCGATCGAGAAGGGAGGGGATTGCCTCAGCCGCTCGATGATGGTCTGGGTGAAGATGGTGCCGTTGGTGTACAGCATGAGGAGAAAGCCCTTGCGGTACGCGTAATCGTAGATCTCAAAAAAATGCGGGTGCGTGAAGATCTCGCCGCCGGTCAGATTCAGGAATACGATTTCCAAGTCAGCCATTTCATCAAGGATTCGCCTGATTTCTTCCAGTGACAGTTCCCGAGGGAAGAACTGCCGGCTGTTGTAGGGGTCCGTGTAACAGTGGAGACAGTGGAGGTTGCAGCGATAGGTAAGTTCGAGTTGTGCTTTGATCACACGGTCGCGCTGCCCGTAGCGTTCGTGGAGCCTCGAGCTGAAGTCCTTGTATTCAACGGAAGGGATGGTGCGTACATCAGACATGGACAGCACTCACTTGGATGAGAAGGGTGGAGACATCGGCTTTGAAATCGCACGCGAACGTCGGCAGGGCTTGGTAAAAGCCTTCCCTGAAGGATCCCGTCCGGAGATCGTAGCTCATCCGGCGGTTGCCGGAACAGAGTTGTAATCGGCCATAGGCGTCGATGTGAAACCGGCGCATGCCGCTGTTGCAGGGTGCGGGAGTCTGCGACTGCTTTCGGCAGGTCTCGGCCCACAATTCGGGATCCTGCTGCTTGATCTCCAGCCACTCGGACTCTGGGATCGCCAACCGTTGTGGGGCGTTGCTTCCATCAAGCGTAGCGCGTAGCTCTTCGCCGAGCCTGTATTCGACCGATCCCAGGCCGGATACGTAGCGCTTGATCGCTAAAATTTCTTCTCGATTGATGGTCATGGCGGTGGACTTGAGCACCAGCGGCAGGTTGCGCTCAATCAGCAGCTTAATCGCCCTGAGACAGCGCTGATACGAGCCCTTGCCCTGGGTAATGCCCTCGAATGTCTGCTCGGTCAGGCCGTGAAAACTGATCTCGATCCGATGTGGGGGCAGCGCCGCCAGGCGGTCGGCGACCTCCTCGGTGATCAGCGTCCCATTGGTAAAGATGGTGACGAGAAAGCCATTTGTTTTTGCGTGTTCATAAATATCAAAGAAGTCAGGACGCACGAAGGGTTCGCCGCCGGTCAGACACAGTTCCAGGCAGCCTGCATCAGCCAGCTCATCCATGATGCGAAGGATTGTGTTCGTGGAAAGTTCGTCCCGGATCATATCTGGACGATTGAAACAGTCTGTGTAGCACATGACGCAGTGGAGATTACAGCGGCAGGTGATCTCCCATTGGCAGGAGAGTGGGAACCGTTCAGGAATGGAGGTCAGCCTGTTCAGTTCAAGCATCGTTCAAGGTGGTGCTTCTTGGATTGCCTTGATCGAGAGCAGGTCTTCGATAAGAGCATTGAAGTCCTTTTCGAGTTGCTCGACTGTTACTTCATATTCTTCGGAACAATCCTTGATGATTTCTTGAACCGAATGCTTACCGTCAATGCGATGCCATAGGGCAGCACCGGTCTCATTGAGCACATAGAGGCTATTGACATCGGCCAATTGGCGTTTGATGGGAATCAACAGGAACTCGCCCGCGACTTCGCGTTGAACAAAGTCCGCATGTTTGACGTAGATTTTATCCATGAGTGTAAAAATTAAGAGGATAGCAGATGCAGTGGACTCCTTCCACTGATTATTATTTTTGGTCTAGAAGAGCCGGTTCCGGGACATGTCTCGCCGTCGTCAGGGCCTGGTTCATGTGAGGCGTGCAAGCCAGGATGGCAAACCCTCTTTTCCAATCGAGTTCTCGTATGAGAACTCCTGATGCCCTGAATTCTGCGCGGATCTCATCTTCGTCGTGAAACGCATGAAGAAAATGTCCCTGCGGGCAATCATCGCCTGGTTGATACGTTGTGTTGGCTCCGGGCAGTTTGACCAAGAATTGGTTTACATGTCTGCAGAGGATCTGAAGGCGGGAAACTGGGCGCCGCTCGCTGAGGAAGCTCAGGATCAGAAGCCCATGTGGCTGCAGGACGTGGGTAAGATCTCGAAGCCAAGCCTGTCTTCGCATCATGCCGGGGATGGCGCTGTACATGATGTCCGATAAGATGGCGCAACTAAAACTCGCGGTCGTGTACGGAAGGTTCAAGAAATCAGCCTGGTGAAACTCAACCGGAACTCCTATGGCTTGGGCAATCCGTTTGGCTGTACGGACAGCGGCGAAGTTCGTGTCGATTCCCACCACCGAAATGCCCATCCGGGCGAGGTCGAGAGCCTCCCGTCCACACCCGGCACCCAGGACTAATATTCTGCCGGAGCGTGTATCGTAGCGGTCGAGGAACTCTCGCTCCCAGTCAAGTAGATGCCACCGCTCGAAGCCTGTCGTTGCGAGATCGACGTTGTCATGATAGCTAACACGATAACTCTCCATGACGAGTTTGGTGAGTTGGGTAGGGGAGAGTAGAGCGGGGAGCAGACCATTGAAGAGGTCAGAGAGGCGATTCACGATACGCCCCGCAGACTCAAGGGTCTTAGCTAGCCCGCGAGCAAGGTACCCAATCAGGCTCATGGTGCCATCCTTGTAATATCTTCGGCTAACTTTTGCAATGGTTCCTGAAGAGGGTAGGCTGAGAATGGCCGTCTGGGACATCCGGCCGGAGGTTGTATCCGTAGGGTGTGCTAGTGGACAGGAAGCACGGCGGGCAATCTAACCTAAGGAGGTCGTGATGCGCAAGCTATTAGGCATAGCTATACTGGCAATCTGTGCGGTCCTGTCAGGAGGCCCGGTCTGGGCTGACATGGGTAGCATCACCCCTGAAAATCGTGACTGGGTCGAAGGCGGAAATACACAATAGTGAAGGCATTGAACAATACGGTCAGGGACATTGGGATGTGGCGATGAAACACTTCATGGAGGCGGCCAAGGCTGATCTGATCCGAAGTCTGCCGAAGTGCACGACAACCTGGCGCTGACGCTGGACAAGACCGCCGATCACAAGGGAGCGACGGATCACTTCAAGACAGCCTACGATCTGGGAAAAGAGAATTCCGAGATCCAGAATTCCGGCATCCTTAAGGCGCACCTGAAAATGCAGTGAGTGTCGTCATAGGTATTTCGCGAGGATCTCTGCCGCCTCAGTTGCGCCGGTCGCAGGGGGCGGCATATCCTTCGACTGAGGTATGGCCCAGATTGCGTTGAGGGTCTCTTCCCACCGTCCAGCGGTGAAATCCTCCACCGATAGTTCAGCCGCCTGCCCATAGCGGTGCAGGTACTCAACTAGGTAAACCTCATCCGCGAAGTTATATCGCCTGATATACACAACTGGTCTGTGATGGGCGACAGCTTCAACAATCGTGCTGTAGCCTGGCTTCGTGACGATCAAATCGGCGGAGGCAAGGAGGATGTTAAAGGGGAGGGGGACCGAGGAATGCGATCGGATTCGCAGGAGGTCTTCTGGCACTGGTCCGCCGACGATGAATCTATAGCCGGCCAACTGCTCCAACTTTTCGAATGGCAGCAAGTCCAGGGGAACCCCGCCGAAGGCGATCAACACGACCCGTTCTTCTGGTGGAGCCCCAATACTCTCTCTCAGTGCCAGGCGGTTCGGCGAGGTGGGCCGACCGATGGGCCCTATATCCACGATCTTCGGAAAGGCCTTCATGGGAACGCCGGGCGCTGGACGGATCAACAGCTCCGCCATGCCATAAGACCGTTCAATCTGTTGCAGGGTTTTGATCTGCTCAGGCATCCCTGGCTCCAGGAACGGTTCGAGTACTCGGTCCCATGACAGGTTACAGAGTCCTACCGTTCGCCTCTTTGCGGTTGCGCCTGCCTCGATCGCGAGATGGGAAATGTCCGACAGCACCAAGTTCGGCGCCGCGGATTGGATGGCTCTCGCTTCGTCCCTGACTTTGGTTTCCCAGTCCTTATGGAAGCGCATGTGCTCGGCCCAGGTCGCACTGACATCAATTGCCAGGGGGCCTCCCTGCACACAGCCGATATCCTGCTCAGCCTGGCTCAATTCCCAGGGAATGGTGAGGCGATTCGCGAAGAACCACGGTGGGACCTTCGTCCGGAGAATGGCCTTGAGACCTGGGACCAGGCGGCCGAGCTCGTTTAGCACCGGCGCCACCTGCGCCGCATGCCCGAATCCGTGGCTGGAGATGGAACACCAGATCAGTGGCATGATGGCTCAGGCCTTTCCCTCAGCCGGGCCATCCATTCTCTGTCCTGCTGCAATTGTGGCAGCCCGTAGCGTATGTCCACCTGTACCACTCGCTCCAGGCATCTGAGTGCAGAGAGCTGATTGCCAGTCTGCTCGTAGAGGCCGGCTAGCAGCCGAAGAGCGGCGGCTTCCCCCGGTTCGTTGCCCAACTTGATGAAGTGCTCGGAGGCGTTGTTCAGGCATTTCTCGGCCTCAGGGGTACGACTGGTCTCCAGAAAAGCCTTGCCGAGTTGACTGTAGGTGACGGCCAGCCCATCTTCGTCTCCAACCACCCGGTGCGATTCAAGAGCTTTCTTGAACTGAGCGATCGCCTCATCGTAGCGTCCTTCCGTCTGATCCTGGAGGCCGAGGTTGGAATAGAGGATGCCCAGCGAGCGGTGATCCTGAAGCGGCTCAAGGATATCCTTCGCTTCCAGGTAGAAAGGTCGGGCGCGCTCTGGCCGACCGGCTTCTGCTTGGAGATTGCCCAGATTGACCAGGGTCTGGCCGATCGCGGCCCAATCTTGTTGGCCACGTTGGAGGTCCAGCACCTCACGATAACAGCGTTCTGCCTGCTCGTAGTCTCCCATCATTGCGCAGACATTCCCGAGGTTTCCCAGCGAATCCGAAAGCATCTGTGCCTCCCCCTTCTCACGGTCGGCCTTTACTGCCTGTTCGTACCAAAACCGAGCCCGTTCGAGATCGCCCCGGTGCAGGAAAATTCTTGCCCTGTGCCTGTCGTCGGTCATACCAATCAGGATAGAGCGGGCGAAAGGAGAAATCCAGGGGACATTGCTTGTCTCAACAGATGAGGGATGGTATGCTGGCAGGCGATGATCATCAAACACTATGCCGAGGTCAAACCGGGCACCTATTC
>Ga0187892_10008284_pt1 | contig 14293 bp, 12 predicted proteins | sample MA1701073metaG_FD_139345 | JGI IMG/M metagenome (GOLD analysis project Ga0187892, IMG submission 139345) | Bio-ooze microbial communities from a basaltic lava cave in the Kipuka Kanohina Cave System on the Island of Hawaii, USA - MA170107-3 metaG ... | reverse complement strand
GAGGCCATCGTGGCCCGCGAGGGCCTGAGCCAGGTCGCCGACGCCGACGCCCTCTCGGCCGTGGTGGACCGGGTGCTGGCCGAGCACCCCAAGGTGGTCGAGGACTACAAGGGCGGCAAGAAGGCGGCCGTGGGCTTCCTGGTGGGCCAAGTCATGAAGGCCACCCAGGGCCGCGCCAACCCCGCGCTCGTGAACCGGCTCCTCGCCGAGCGCCTCGGGTCCTAAAAACTACCGAGTTGTCGGGCAGTTAAGTAGAATGGGCCGAGTCATGATTCGGCTCCAGGGCGTGTCGAAGGTCTTCGGCGACGGGCCCGGCCGGGTCGCCGCGCTCAGCGACATCTCGTTCGAGGTCGCCAAGGGCGAGTTCGTCGTCCTCACCGGCGGCAGCGGGGCGGGGAAGACGACCCTGCTGCGCATGCTCTATCGCGAGCAGCTCCCGACCGAGGGCGACGTCGAGGTGGCGGGATTCGACGTCGTGAACCTGTCGCGCGCCGAGGTGCCCCGGCTGCGGCGGGCGCTCGGCATCGTGTTCCAGGACGCCAAGCTGCTCGCCGGCCACACCGTCTTCGAGAACGTCGCCTTCGTGCTGCGGGTGATCGGCACGCCCCGCCGGGAGATCACCCCGCGCGCCTTCCAGGCCCTCAAGGCGGTGGGGCTGTCCTCGCGCGCCCAGGCCTATCCCCACCAGCTCTCCCAGGGCGAGGCCCAGCGGGCCTCCCTGGCGCGGGCCATCGCCAAGTCGCCCGTCCTGCTGCTGGCCGACGAGCCCACCGGCAGCCTCGACGAGGACATGGCGGCCGAGATCCTGGACGTGGTCAAGGACATCTGGACGCGCGGCACCACCGTGCTCTTCGCCACCCACCAGACCCGGCTCGTGGCCGAGCTGCGGCGCCGGACGCTCCGGATCCAGGGCGGCCGGCTCCTCAAGGACGAGCCCGCCACGCCGGCCGGCGGCCGCCCCCCCGGTCGAGGCTAGGCCGTGCTCGGCTACCTCGTGGGCGAGGCCCTGCGGGACCTCCGGCGCGCCGGGCGCGTCGGCGTGAGCGCGATCCTGCTCATCGCGCTGTCGCTCCTGGTGCTGGGCGGCTTCGGGCTCCTGTCGCTCAACCTGGGCCGAGCCATCGCGCAGTGGCGCGAGCGCGTGCGCGTGGTCGCGTACCTCAGGCAGGAGCCGGCGGGGCCGGCCGAGGTGGACGCGCTGCTCCGCAAGGTCGAAGCCCTCGGTGGCGTGCAGGGGCTGCGCTACGTCTCGCGGCAGGAGGCGCTGGACCGGCTCAAGCAGACGCTGGGCGCCCAGGCCGAGGTGGCGGATCAGCTGCCGAGGAACCCCCTGCCGGCGTCCGTGGAGGTCACCCCCGACGCCGCTGCCGCCACCCCCGAGGGAGCGCAGGAGCTGGCGCTCCGGCTCGGGAGCCTCCCGGAGGTAGAGGAGGTGCAGGGCGGAGCGCCGGGAGCGGAGGGGCTGGCGCGGGTCCAGCGGCTGTTCACGTGGATCGGGCTCGGCGTGGGCGCGGTGCTGGCGTTGGCCGCCACGCTCACCGTCACCACCGCGACCACGCTCGTGCTGCACCTCCGGCGCGACGAGATGGAGATCATGCGGCTGTGCGGGGCGACCGAGGCCGTGATCCGCCTGCCCCGCGTCGTCCAGGGCCTGTGCCAGGGGCTCTTGGCCGCCATCGTCGCGCTCGCGGCGCTGGAGGTGCTCTACGCCGTGGTCGCGCCGCGGATCGAGCCGCTCCTGCCGGTCACCCTCGGCATCGGCCGCGCCGTGTTCCTGTCCATCCCGGAGATGCTGGGGCTGATGGCCGCCGGCGCCGCGCTGGGCGCTCTCGGCGGGGTGCTCGCCACCCGGCACAGCCACCCATGAGCCGCGCCCGTCTCGCCGCGATCGCCGGGCTCCTGCTGACGCTCGGGGTGTCGCTGGCGGACGCCCAGCCGCGGCGGGACTCGGAGCTGGGCGACAAGCAGCGCGACCTGCGCGAGACCCAGCGCCGCCTCTCCGAGGAGCGGGCGAAGGCGGCCGACGCCAAGCGGCGCGAGGCCGGGGTCCTCTCGGACCTCGAGGCCACCGAGAAGCGGCTCGGCGACAAGCGCCGGCAGATCGCCGTGCTCGCCGGCCGGATGAAGCGCGCCGAGGGCCACATCGGCGAGCTGGAGCGGGAGATCGCCGGGCTGCACGACCGGCGCGCGATGCAGGAGGAGGCGCTGGCCCGGCGCCTGCGCGCGCTCTACAAGCTCGAGGTACAGGGCGGGGCGCTGCTCTGGCTGCTCGCCGGCCAGGACCCGGTCGGGCAGGCGGTCCAGCTGCGCCACCTGGCGGCGCTGGCGGCGGTGGACGCCCGCCTCATTCGAGAGTATCGTGTGAGTTCCGACGGGCTGGCCGAGCGCAAGGACAAGCTGGAGGCGCGCCGCCGGGAGCTGGTGGGGCTCCGGGCGGAGGCCGAGGAGGAGCGGGCCGAGGCGGACCGCGAGGCCGGCCACCGGCAGGCGCTCCTGGCGCGCGTCAGGGACGAGCGGGCCTACCACGAGCGGATGGTCGGAGAGCTCACGGAGGCCGCCCGGCGTCTGGAAGCCTTCGTCCGGGACCTCCAGGAGAAGCAGCGGCAGCGAGTGGCCAGGGTCCCGCCCCCCAGCCGGTCCCGGCCCGGGCCGCCCGGGGAGGAGCTGGGCACCGGGTTTGCTAGACTGCGAGGAAGGCTCGTGTGGCCGGTGGACGGGCGGGTGGTCGGGGAGTACGGCGCCCAGGTCCACCCGCGGTTCGGCACCAAGACCTTCCGGCACGGGGTGGACATCGGGGTCCCGGAAGGGACGAAGATCACGGCCGTGGCGCCGGGCCAGGTGCTGTACACGGGCTGGTTCCGGGGGTACGGGAACCTGATCATCCTGGACCACGGCGGCGAGTACTACACCCTCTACGGGCACGCCGCCGAGATCCGGGTCGCGGAGGGCGAGGACGTCAAGCAGGGGCAGGTGATCGGGGCAGTGGGGGACACGGGGTCGCTGGAGGGTGCGCGACTGTACTTCGAGGTGCGGCACCAGGGGCGGCCCCAGGATCCCACCCAGTGGCTCCAGCCGCGCGGATGACGAAGGAGAGGCAATGGGTCCCACACACAGCCTGAAGAAGGTGGTCACGGTGTCCGCCCTCCTCCTGCTGCTGACGCTGTCCCTGGGCGGCGGCGGGGTAGCCAGCAAGAGCAACGACTCCACCGCGACCTACGAGAACCTGCGCCTGTTCACCGAGGTCCTGTCCATCATCCAGAACCAGTACGTGGACGAGGTGACCTCGAAGGACATCATCTACGGGGCCATCAAGGGCACGCTGCGGGGGCTCGACCCGCACTCGGCCTTCCTCGACCCCGAGAGCTACAAGGACATGCAGGTCGAGACCAGCGGCTCCTTCGGGGGGCTCGGCATCGAGATCACCCTCCGCGACGACGTGCTGACGGTGGTGGCGCCCATCGAGGGCACGCCCGCCTACCGGGCCGGCATCCATCCCGGCGACCGCATCGTCAAGATCGAGGGCCTGCCCACCAAGGACATGCAGCTCACCGACGCCGTCAAGCGCATGCGCGGCAAGCCGGGCACGAAGGTGACCATCGGCATCATGCGCGAGGGCTGGGTCGAGCCGAAGGACTTCCCGATCACGCGGGAGCAGATCCGCGTGCAGTCGGTGCGCACGATGGAGCTGGAGCCGGGGCTCGAGTACATCCGGCTCCGCCAGTTCCAGGAGCAGACGGCCAACGACCTCGAGACGCTCCTGGACAAGTACACCAAAGAGAAGAAGATGCAGGGCCTGATCCTGGACCTGCGCAACAACCCGGGCGGGCTGCTCACCGCCTCCGTCGAGGTGGCGGAGAAGTTCCTCGAGTCGGGCAAGCTGATCGTCTACACGGAGGGGCGCGTGCGCAACCAGAACATGCGCTTCTCCTCCACCGCCCGGCGCGTGTACACCGAGTTCCCCATGGTCGTGCTCGTGAACCAGGGCAGCGCCTCGGCGTCCGAGATCGTGGCCGGCGCGCTCCAGGACCACGGCCGCGCCGTCGTGCTGGGCACCACCACGTTCGGCAAGGGGTCGGTGCAGACCATCATCCCCCTGTCCGACGGCTCCGGGCTCCGCCTGACCACGGCGAAGTACTTCACGCCCAAGGGCCGGACGATCCACGGCAAGGGGCTGGCGCCGGACATCGTGGTGGAGGCCCCGCGGCCCACGAGCGCCGCCGGCCCGACCCCGGAGGGCGCTCCGAGCCCGACACCGCCCCTGACGGGGACGGAGACGCCCAAGGAGCTGCTCAAGCGCGACGTGCAGCTGCAGCGGGCGGTGGACCTGCTCAAGGCCATGAAGATCCTGGACAAGAGCCGGCCGCCGGCGACGGGGCAGCAGGCGCAGAAGCGGTAGCCGCCGTCACGGCCGGCCGGCCGGCCCGCGTCCCGCGATGATCGTCCTCGGCATCGAGACCTCCTGCGACGAGACCGCCGCCGCGGTGCTGGACGGCGGGCGCACGGTGCTGTCCAGCGTCGTCGCCTCCCAGGACGACGTCCACGCCCCCTACGGCGGCGTCGTGCCCGAGCTGGCCTCGCGCCGGCACCTCGAGGTCGTGCTGCCGGTGATCCGCCGGGCGCTGGACGGGGCGGGCATCGGGCTTGCCGACGTCGAGGGGATCGCCGTGACCCAGGGGCCGGGGCTCGTCGGCTCCCTCCTGGTGGGCTGCGGGGTGGCCAAGGCGCTGGCCTGGGCCCAGCGGCTTCCCCTCGTCGGCGTGAACCACCTCGAGGGGCACGTCCACGCCGCCTTCCTGGAGGGCGACCCTCCCGAGTTCCCCTTCCTGGCCCTCGTCGTGTCCGGCGGGCACACCGCGCTCTACCTGGCCCGGGAGCCCTTCCGCTACGGGCGCATCGGGCAGACCCGCGACGACGCGGCCGGGGAGGCCTTCGACAAGGTGGCCAAGCTCCTCGGCCTCGGCTACCCCGGGGGGCCCGTGGTCGAGCGGGTGGCGGCGGCCGGCGACGCCCGCGCCATCCGCTTCTCCGCCGCGCACATGAGCGACGGCGCCCCCGACTTCTCGTTCAGCGGCATCAAGACGGCGGTGTCGCTCCACGTCAAGCGCCACGGCCCGCTGGCGCCGGCGGCGGTGGCCGACGTCGCCGCCTCCTTCCAGGCCACCGTGGTGACGATGCTCGTGCGGAAGACGACGCGGGCGGCGATCGAGACCGGGGTCAAGCGCATCGTGCTCACCGGCGGCGTCGCCGCCAACACGGCTCTCCGCCAGGCGCTCCAGGCCGAGGCCGACCGGCGGGGGTACACGCTCCACGTCCCGTCGCGCCGCCTGTGCACCGACAACGCCGCCATGATCGCCGCCGCCGGGCACGACCGCCTCGCGGCGGGCGAGCGGGCGGATCTCACCATGAACGCCGTCCCCGACCTGGCGCTCGCGTAGGTCGGCCATGCGCGTGGACGCCGACGCCCTCGTCGCCGGGCTCCCCGACGCGGTGATCGGCGTGGACGAGGACCTCCGCATCGTGATCTGGAACCCCGCCGCGGAGGCCCTGCTCGGGCGGAGCGCCCGGCGGGTGGCCGGGCGGACCCTCAAGGAGGTGTTCCCGGCGGCGACGTCGCTGGCGCGGCATCTCGCCGACACGCTGGCCACCGGCGAGAGCCGCTCGGAGTCCGAGGCCCAGGTGGAGGCGGCCGACGGGCGGTCCGTGCCCGTGAGCATCGTGACCGCGCCGCTGGCCGGCGCGAGCGGGGCGGTGGCGGCGGCGGTGGCCGTGGTGCGCGACATCTCGCGGCTGCGTCAGCTCGAGGCGGAGATGCGCCGGGGCCAGACGCTGGCCGCCGCCGGCCAGATCGCCGTGGGCCTCGCCCACGAGGTACGCAACCCGCTCGGGGCCATCCGCGGGGCCGTGCAGCTCCTCAAGCGGGAGCTGGGCGACGAGGCCCGCTGGCGCGAGTACACCGACGTGCTCCTCTCGGAGGTGGACCGCGTCAACCGCATCATCGAGATGCTGCTGGACCTGGGGCGCCCGGTGGCCCTCCGGCCGGTGCCGCTCAACATCCACCAGGTGCTGGAGCGCGTGGCCCTGCTGTGCGAGGAGATGGCGGCCGTCCGCGGCGTGACGATCTCTCGCCGCTACGATCCGAGCCTGCCGCCCATCCTCGCCGACGAGGACCGCATCGCCCAGGTGTTCCACAACCTGGTGCGCAACGCGGTGGAGGCCATGCCGGAGGGCGGGCGCCTCACCCTGGCCACCGGGCTCAGCCTCGATCCCCCCTTCGCCAAGGTCGACGTGGGCCGCGGGCCGCGGTCGATGGCGCTCGTGCAGGTCGCCGACGAGGGGCCGGGCATCCCCGAGGCCACCCGGGCCCGGCTGTTCACGCCGTTCTTCACGACCAAGCACAAGGGGCTCGGGCTCGGGCTGGCGCTGTCCCATCGCATCGTGGAGGAGCACAAGGGCGCCATGCAGATCGTGAGCGAGCCGGGGCGGGGCACGACGGTCTCGTGCTTCCTGCCCCTCGCGCGATGAGGCGCGGCGATGGCTGAGGGGCGCATCCTCGTCGCCGACGACGAGGACGGGCTGCGCTGGGTCCTGGAGAAGGGCCTCCGGGGCGCGGGGTACGAGGTGACGGCGGTCAAGGACGGCCTGGCCGCCCTCCGCGAGGCGGAGACCCAGCCCTTCGACCTGATGCTGCTGGACGTCCGCATGCCCGGCATGGACGGGCTCACGCTGCTCGGCCAGCTCAAGGCCCGCCGCCCCGACGTGCCGGTCGTCATCGTGACCGCCCACGGCACCATGGAGACGGCCATCCAGGCCATGCAGCAGGGCGCCTACGATTACCTGGCGAAGCCCTTCGACCTGGACGAGGCCCTGCTGCTGGCCGAGCGCGCGCTCACGGCCCGCCGGCTCACCCAGGAGGTCGCCTCGCTCCGGACGGGCCTGCGGGAAGTGTGGGAGTTCGGGGCCCTCGTCGGGCGCCACCCGGCCATGCAGGAGGTGTACAAGGCCATCGGCCGCGTGGCGGCGAGCGACGTCAGCGTGCTCCTCCGCGGAGAGTCGGGCACCGGCAAGGAGGTGGTGGCGCGGGCGCTGCACCACTACAGCCGGCGCGCCGGCCGCCCGTTCGTCGGCATCTCGGCGGCGGCCATCCCGGGGACGCTGCTCGAGGCGGAGCTGTTCGGCCACGAGAAGGGCGCCTTCACCGACGCCAAGGAGCGGCGCCTCGGCAAGCTCGAGCTGGCCCACGGGGGGTCGGTCTTCTTCGACGAGATCGGCGACATGCCGCCCGAGCTGCAGGTGAAGCTGCTGCGGGCCCTGCAGGAGCGGTCCTTCGAGCGGGTGGGCGGGCACGAGCTGATCCGGATGGACGTGCGCGTGCTGGCCGCCACCCACCGGGACCTCGAGGCGATGATGCGGGAGGGGCGGTTCCGCGAGGACCTGTTCTACCGCCTGAACGTGGTCACGATCTCGCTGCCGCCGCTCCGGGAGCGGCGCGCCGACATCCCGCTCCTGGCCGAGCACTTCCTGGCCAAGTACGCGGGCACGCTGGGGGAGCGCGTCATCGCCGAGGAGGCGCTGGACCGGCTCGTCGGCCACGACTGGCCCGGCAACGTGCGCGAGCTGGAGAACGTGATCCAGCGGGCCATGGTCATGACGGCGGGCGGGGTCGTCCTGCCCGAGCACCTGCCCATCGGCCCCGTGTCGGCCGCCGCCGCCGCCGCCGTCGACGCCTCCCTGGAGGACATCATCGAGCGCAAGATGCAGGACTGCGTCCGCGGGCTCCGCGGGCAGGCCGCCGCCAACCTGCACGCGCTGATGATCGGTCTGGTGGAGAAGCCGCTCCTGCGGGCGGTGATGCGCGAGATGCGCGGCAACCAGGTGCGCGCCGCCCAGCTCCTCGGGATCAACCGCAACACGCTGCGCAAGAAGCTCCGCGAGCACGGCGTCGATCCCGACGCCGGCTGAGCCCCCGGCTCCGGCGGCGCCCCCCGCCGCCGGGGCCCGTGTTGCCGCAACGAGTTAGTCGAGCTCCCCAGCTCCCGACCCCCCCCGGGGAGACCCGTAGGTGTTACTTCTTGACTAAATCGACCGGATTTAGGATAGTGCCTTCAGGCCAGCCTCGGCGAGCGCCCAACCTGACTGACCCGAGCCAGCCAGGAGGTCCCTTCGCGATGGCGCAGCCTGGAGCCCCACGATGAGCTCCACCCGGGTCCTCGACTGCCGCGAGTCCCTGTGTCCTGGCCCGGTCGTGGAGGTCTCCAAGGCGGTTCGCACCCTCCGGCCGGGGGACGTGCTCGAGGTGCTGGCCACCGACCCGGGCTTCGTCCCCGACATCACCGCCTTCTCCCGGCGCACGGGGCACGCCCTGGTCTCGGTGGAGACGCGGGGCGGCGAGATCCGGGCCCTCATCCGCCGGGACGGCTGACCCCGCGGGAGGGGCGGGCGCTCAGGCGGGCCGGACCCGGCCCGCGATCGCCTGCCAGAGGATCTCGGCCGACTGCGCCACGCTCTGGCCGCCGGTGTCAAGGGCCAGCGCGGGGCTCTCCGGGGCCTCGTAGGGGGAGGAGATGCCGGTGAACTCGGCGATCTCGCCCGCCCGCGCCTTCTTGTAGAGGCCCTTGACGTCGCGCGACTCGCACACGTCGATGGCCGTGCTCAGGTAGACCTCGAAGAAGCGGTCGGCTCCGATGATCCGGCGGGCGTGCTCGCGGTCCTCCCGGAAGGGGGAGATCACGGGCACCAGCACGATGCTGCCGGCGTCGTTGAAGAGCCGGGCGACCTCCGCCGCGCGGCGGATGTTCTCGGCGCGATCGGCTTTGGCGAAGCCCAGGTCCCGGTTGAGCCCGAAGCGGAGGTTGTCGCCGTCCAGCACGTAGGCGTGCCGGCCCTCGGCGAAGAGGCGCCGCTCCAGCTCCTGGGCGATGGACGACTTGCCGGAGCCGGAGAGCCCGGTGAACCAGACGGTGACGGCGCGCTGGCCGAGGAGCTGCTCCCGGTCCGCCGCCACCACGCGCCCGACCTCGCGCCGGATGTGCTCGGACCGCGGCGCGGCCAGGGCCGGGCCCGAGGACCGCAGGAGGTTCTCGGGCCGCCGGTCGATGACCATGGCCGCCGCGACGGTGGCGTTGCTGACCGGGTCCACGAGCACGAGGCTCCCGGTGAGGCGGTTCTTGGTGTAGGGGTCGAGGAAGAGGGTCTGCGTCGTCTGCAAGGCGACGCGGCCGATCTCGTTCAGCCCGAGCGTCCCGGCGGGCGACCGGCTGAGCGTGTTGACGTCCACCCGGTACTCGAGGTGCCGGACGGCTGCCTTGGTGGTCCGGGTGGTGTGCTTGAGCAGGTACGGCCGGTCGAGCCGCATGGGCTCCTCGGCCATCCACACCACCATGGCCTCGAAGCTGGACTGGGCGGCGGGCAGGTTCTTCGGGTGGACGAGCATGTCTCCCCGCGAGATGTCGAGCTCGTCCTCCAGGGTCACGGTGACGGACATGGGGGCGAAGGCGTGGTCCAGCTCGCCCTCCGGGGCCAGGATGGACCGCACCAGGCTGCTCCGCATGGAGGGGAGGACGAGCACCTCCTCCCCGCGGCGCAGGATGCCCGAGGCGATCTGGCCGGCGTAGCCGCGGAAGCCCTGGTGGGGCCGGATCACGTACTGCACGGGCAGCCGGAAGTCCACGAGGTTGCGGTCGCTGCCGATGTAGACGGTCTCGAGATACTGGAGCACCGACTCGCCGTGGTACCAGCTCGTGCGGGGGCTCGGCTCCACGACGTTGTCGCCGTGGAGCGCGCTGATGGGGATGAACTTGCAGTCCACGATGCCGAGGCGCGCGGCGAAGTCGGTGTACTCGGCCACGGTGCGGTCGAACACGTCGCGGGACCAGCCGACGAGGTCCATCTTGTTGACGGCGATCAGGAGCCGGGGGATCCCCAGCAGCGAGGCGATGAACGAATGGCGCTTGGTCTGGGTCAGGATGCCGTGGCGCGCGTCGATGAGGATGATGGCCACGTTGGCGGTGGACGCCCCCGTGGCCATGTTGCGCGTGTACTGCTCGTGCCCGGGCGTGTCGGCGATGATGAAGTTGCGCCGGGGCGTCGAGAAGTAGCGATACGCGACGTCGATGGTGATGCCCTGCTCGCGCTCGGCCTTGAGGCCGTCGGTGAGCAGCGCGAAGTCCAGCTCGGGCCCGCTGCCCACCCGGGCGCTGTCGCTCTTGAGGGCGGCCAGGTGGTCCTCGTAGATGGACTTGGTGTCGTGCAGCAGCCGTCCGATGAGGGTGGACTTGCCGTCGTCCACGCTGCCCACCGTGGACAGCCGCAAGAGGTCGCGGCGGGCGCCCTGCTCGAGGAACTCGCTGAGGCGCTGGGGGCCGGCCGCGGTCGTCATCAGAAGTACCCCTCGCGCTTCTTCTTCTCCATGGACGCGTCGGCGTCGTGGTCGATGACCCGCGTGGTGCGCTCGGACGTGCGCGTCACCATCATCTCCTCCACGATGTCCTCCACCGAGGCGGCCCCCGAGCGGACGGCGCCCGAGCAGGGCACGCAGCCCAGGCTGCGGAAGCGGCACAGCAGGCGCTCGACGGCCTCGCCGGGGCCGGGCCCGAAGCGCTGGCCGCGGGCGAAGGCGCCGTCCAGGAAGATGATCTGGCCCCCGCGAACCACCACCTCGCGCTCGCGCGCGAAGTACAGCGGGTTCACGGGGATCTTCTCCACGAGGATGTAACGCCACACGTCCAGCTCGGTCCAGTTGGAGAGCGGGAACACCCGGATGGACTCCCCCGGGTTCACGCGCCCGTTGTAGAGGGCCCACAGCTCGGGGCGCTGGTTCTTGGGGTCCCACTGCCCGTGCAGGTCCCGGAAGGAGAAGAAGCGCTCCTTGGCCCGGGACTTCTCCTCGTCCCGGCGGGCCCCCCCGATGGCGGCGTCGAAGCGGTGGTGGGCGAGCCCGGTCAGGAGCGCCTCCGTCTTGAGGAACCCGCAGCACTTCTGGGTACCCAGGTCAAACGGGTTCACATTTTCGGCAATCGCTTTCTCATGGCGCCAGACGATGAGGTCCGCGCCCGCCTCCCGGGCCACCCGGTCCCGGAACGTGTACATCTCCGAGAACTTGAACCCGGTGTCCACGTGCATCAGGGGGAAGGGGATGCGCCCCGGGGCAAAGGCCTTCTGGGCCAGCCGGAGCAGGACCGAGGAGTCCTTGCCCACCGAGTACAGGAGGACGGGCCGCTCGAACTCGGCCGCCACCTCCCGCATCACGTGGATGGACTCGGCCTCGAGGTGGCGCAGGTGGCTGAGCGAGTATCGACCGATCTCGGGAACCATGCCCCGGCGAACGAGCAACTCGCGTGCCAGGGAGGGGGTCAGGCCCTGGGCGGGCCCGTCCCCGGCGGGCTCACCAGGGGTGGGCCCGGTACCAGTCGAGGATCTCCTCACCCGTGGTGAACCAGACGCCCCGGCGCTTCTTCATGTAGTCGTACACCGCCTCGACGTGCTTGATCCGGTGGGGCACCCCGGAGATGTACGGATGCACGGCCAGCGCCATGACGCGGGGGTTGCGGGCGCCCTCGGCGTACAGCCGGTCGAACTGGTCCCGGCACCGCCGGACCCAGGCCTCGGAGGCGTGGTGCTGGATCACCATCATGGGGATGTCGTTGAGCTCGAGCGTGTACGGCACCGACACGAGGGGCCCGTGGGCGGTGCGGATCTCGTAGGGCTGGTCGTCGTTCACCCAGTCCGAGACGTACTCGATGCCCACCTCGGCCAGGTGATCGAGCGTCTCCCACGTCTCGGTGAGGCCGGGGCCGAGCCATCCCCGCGGCCGCTTGCCGGTGAACTTCTCCAGGAGCTCGACGGACTGGCGGATGGCGGCCCGCTGGTCGGGCAGGAGGTGCATGGCGCCCTGGATCACGCCGTGGCCCATGAACTCCCAGCCGGCGTCGAGCATGGCCCGCGCGACCGGCTCGTAGGCCTCCACCACGTGGGCGTTGATGGACGTGGTGGCCCGGACCTTCCGCTTCGCGAGGGCGTCGAGGAGCCGCCAGAAGCCCACCCGCATCCCGTACTCGTGCCACGCCCAGTTCGGCACGTCGGGGACGACGCTCACCCCCTGGGGCGTGGTCAGGTACTGCCGCGGCATCGCCTTCTCGACGTCCCATTCCTCGATGTTGACGATGGTCCACACGGCGATGCGGGCGCCCCGGGGCAGCCGCCAGGGCCGGCGGTGGGGCAGCGGCGAATAGTCGAAGCGTTCCCGCGGAAGCCTCATGGCCACCGCGTCCTCACGCGAGCCCGAGGACCACGGACTTGACCTCGGTGTACTCCTCGATCCCCTGGTGGCCCCCTTCGCGCCCGAGCCCCGACTCCTTGAAGCCGCCGAAGGGGATCTCGTGGGTGTAGCCGGCGGCGTCGTTGGCGCCCACGAGGCCGTACTCCAGGGCCTCGGCGACGCGCACCAGCCGCGCCACGTCCCGCGTGTAGAAGTACGCGGCGAGCCCGAACGTGGTGTCGTTGGCCCGGCGGACGACCTCGTCCTCCGTCTCGAACGTGAGCACGGGCGCCACCGGGCCGAAGATCTCCTCGCGGCACACCGGCATGTCGTCGGTCACGTTCAACAGGACGGTGGGCGCGTAGAAGAACCCGCGGGCCCGGACGCCGTCGGTGAGGGCGTGGCCACCCACCACCGCTCGCGCCCCCCGCGCCACCGCGTCCTCCACCAGGTCGTGCACCTTCTTGCGCGTCTCCTCGTTGATGAGCGGGCCGACCTGGGCCCCCGCCTCGAAGCCGGGGGCCACCCGGAGGCGGGCGACGGCGGCCGTGAAGGCGGGGATGAACCGCTCGGCGATGCCCCGCTGGACGTAGATGCGGTTGGCGCAGATGCAGGACTGGCCGCCGACCCGCAGGAACTTGATGGCCACCGCGCCCTCGACCGCCGGCTCGAGGTCGGCGTCGTCGAACACGATGAAGGGCGCGTTGCCCCCGAGCTCGAAGGCCAGGCGCTTGAGCTGCTGCGCGGCGCGCTCCATGATGGCCTTGCCCACCTCGGTGGAGCCGGTGAAGGCGATCTTCCGGATCCGCGCGTCGGCGAGGAACTCCGCCGCCGCCACCGACGACCGCGACGTGGTCACGACGTTGAAGACGCCCGCGGGCAGCCCCGCCTCGTGGCCGGCGGCGGCCATCGCCAGCGCGGTCAGGGGCGTGGCCGAGGCCGGCTTGAGCACCACCGGGCAGCCGGCGGCCAGCGCGGGGGCGATCTTCCGCGTCACCATGGTGGCGGGGAAGTTCCAGGGCGTGATGGCCGCCACCGGCCCCACCGGCTGGCGGAGCACGAGCAGCCGCTTGCCGGCGGCCGGCGAGGCGACCCACGAGCCCTCGAGCCGCCGCGCCTCCTCGGCGAACCAGCCGAAGTACCCGATGGCGAAGGCGACCTCGCGCTGCGCCTCCTCGAAGGGCTTGCCGTTCTCCAGCACGATGAGCCGCGCGAGGTCGTCGCGCTGGGCGACCAGGCGGGCCTGGAGCCGCAGGAGGATCTCGCCGCGGTCCTTGGCCGGGCGCGCCGACCAGTCGCGGAACGCCCGGTGGGCGGCGTCCACGGCCCGCCGCACGTCGGCGGCGCCGGCGTCGGCGATCCGGGCGACCGCCTCCAGCGTGGCCGGGTTGATCACCTCGAAGGTGGCGCCCCGCTCGGCATCCACCCAGTGGCCGTCGACGTACAGCTGGCGGGTCTCAACGCCCATGACCGTCCCTCCCCCAGGATCGAACGGGTGTCGTGAGGTCGCAGCCGAGGAGCGGGACGCCTCGCGGGGGCGCCCGCGCGATGACGTGGGGAGACTCTGCGCCCGCCCGTCGCCGGTTGTCAAGGGCCCGGCGACCCTTGCCCACCCTCAGTTTCGTGGGGTCCGATGGCGCCGCGGAGGCGCGGGAGGGGGAGGGCCGGGTGGCCGCCGGCCCACCGGAGCAGCAGGCGGAGCAGGGCGGCGAAGGCGCGCCAGACATGGCGCGCATGACTGAGCATCTGCATGGCGATGGACAACACGCTCAAGGTGCGGCGGGTGCCGTGGCGCGGGCGGCGCCGGAGGATCTCCAGATCCGCGCGGGCGCGCTGCGCCACCGGCGTGAGACCGAGGAGCAGCAGGACAGCGTAGGCCAGGCAGAAGGCCAGGAGCAAGCGGCCGAGCCGCTCGGCCACGCGCGCTTTGAGCTGGAGCCCCCGCACCCCGAGGTGGGTCTTGAAGTCGCGGAAGCTCTGCTCGATCTGCATCCGGCGCCGGTACACGGCGACGATCTCCGCCGGCGTCCACGCCGGCCG
>Ga0187892_10008283_pt1 | contig 14293 bp, 9 predicted proteins | sample MA1701073metaG_FD_139345 | JGI IMG/M metagenome (GOLD analysis project Ga0187892, IMG submission 139345) | Bio-ooze microbial communities from a basaltic lava cave in the Kipuka Kanohina Cave System on the Island of Hawaii, USA - MA170107-3 metaG ... | reverse complement strand
TTGAACAACGATCCCGCCAACAACCCGGTGGGCGGGGGCATCGGCGCGCTGGTGGATAGCGGTAATCCGTACCGGTTTTCCCTGACGCAAGACGGCTTTGGCACGTTCGGCGGGCCGGGTATCATCACGCTACTATGTGAGGTCGCCACGCGAGCGCTCAAAGCGGTATGGTTCCAGAAGTGGTACGTCCATCGTCGAATGCGACCAGAAGCCTACGCTGGGTATCTCCACTTCACCAAGACCGGGACCAAAGCGTTCCCCGTCAATGCCCAAGCGCTGAACTCCACGGCCGCAGCGGACGTCAACACCAAATTTGGATCCTATTTGCTGCCGATGGCATTTCCCGAGGGGTCGCCCATACACCCCGCGTACGGTGCCGGTCACGCCACGGTTGCGGGAGCCTGCGTGACGCTACTGAAGGCCATGTTCGATGAAGGCCAGCCGATCAGCAACCCCGAGTTCGTTGATGGAGCTGGGGTAAAGCATCCGTGGGTAGGACAACCGCTCACCGTGGGCGGCGAACTCAACAAACTCGCGTCCAACGTGGCTATCGGGCGCAACATAGCGGGCGTCCATTGGCGCTCAGATGCAACGGCCTCTTTGCAGCTAGGCGAAGAGATCGCAATCAGCCTGTTGCGCGATCACAAATTGATGGTCAATGAGTCGTTTGGTGGTTTCTCCCTCACACGATTCAGTGGCGCCCAGGTCACGATTTAGACCGGAGGGGAACGCCCGTTCGTTGGTGATGGTTAAGTCACACAGGAGCGCTGTAACAAGTTGTAACGAATGATGAAGAGCCGGGTGACGAGTTCATGATAGAAGTCCGACTTCGAGAAGGAGAGCGTCTTCGGAGTGTACCGAGCAGTGGTCTGGCGCAGCGTATTGTTCCAGCGCTCCCTATGACTGGTCTCTCCACTGGCCTTGGTCGTACTGCGATGCCGCATCTGGGGAAACACGTGACGATACGCTGCCCAGCCATCACTTGTAAAAGTCGGTACTCGATCTGTCGGATACGTCAGACGAAGTCTGGCCTTTCATGATGATTGCTAATCATGTTCTTGCAGCGCCAGTAGCGCTGCAAGACTTGAAAGAAATTAGAGATTGTTTCTTTGCTCTCACTATCTCGTACGAGGAGAAGGATCATGGAAAACGTTCATTTCATCTTACACTGTAAGTGAGATCAAGACTTAGTTTTTACACCAAGGCAGCGAGGGCATACGGAACCTCCAGGAACAGAGTTTGCCGTCAGACAGCAACCCTATCCTAAAGGGTGCCCTGCCCTTCCGCTATCCAAAAATGGCCAAAGTCGAGTTAGAGTAAGGATGCGGTAAATTGAATACGCATGAGAACATCAAGCCTAGACTATCGTGGCAATCGATTCCCTGCTGAGATAATCCCCTACGCGGTGTGGTTGTACCATCGTTTCTGCTTGAGCTTTCGCGATGTCGAGGAGCTGCTGGTCCAACGTGGGGTGTCCGTTAGTGATAAGGCTATGCAGCAGTTGGATCTAAAGTTCGGGGCAACGTGCGCTAAGACGATTCGGAGGTGATGATGGCTGGTATTGGAAACGCGTGGCACATCCCGAAAAACCCTCAGCCGTCGGGCCAGGCGAGCATGCGGTTTCCGCTCGATGCGATTGAGGCGGGGACCACAGTCACTCTCTCAAATGGTAATCAATTCCAAGGGCCGGGAACAACTGGCAACCAAACCCAATCCGGCAGCGCGCTCATGATGCGGAAGGCGGGTGATGTCACATGGACGGCGTTGCCCCTGCACTTCCAGGCCACCAGCGGCAATGACAAGTACTTCTTCGCGACCATTTCGGCCAACACGTTTCAGGCCGGAGACCTGGTGCAGTATTACTTTAAAATCGACTACACCGACCGGCAGACGACATTCCTGCATGGCAGCAACAGCAAATCATTTGCTACCGCTGACGAAGCCGCGGCTCAAGCGGCCCCGTTCACATTCGCGGTGCGCTTCCCTTTAGCTGCGTCGGGTCCGTTCCTCTCCCTTGATTCCGGGCCGCACCAGGCGCGTCTTTTTGAGGACTCCGGGCACATCGCCCTCGCCGGCCCGGATCTCGCGGGCGCAGTCCATGCAAATGTCATCACGCTTGCACCGCCTGTCGTCGAATCTGCCGACCGCACCTTCAACATCGGGCGCGTCCTCGACACACAGCCGCTGGCTAACAGTGGACTGGAAGTCGTCCAGCAACTGGGAACAGGACAAATTCGCGCGCAGCTCACTTTTCCATTCAAAGGGGTGCTGCGCTATGAAGTGGTGGACTGGGAGGGATTGGTTCCCGACCGGGTCTCGATCGCCTCTGCCTCTGACGGCGATGAGCACTTCTACGGGTTTGGAGAGAAGTTCAACACGCTCGACCAAGCCGGCAAGGTCGTCAACATCCTGACGTTCGACGAACCCGGCAACAAGGGGGACCGGTCCTACAAGGTCGCCCCCTGGTTCATCAGCACCCGCGGTTATGGACTCCACCTCGACTCCCCTGCGAGGAGCAGCTTTGACATGCGAACGGCCATGAACGGCCGCTACAGCGTCATCACCCAGGCATCCGCCCTGAAATACAACATCGTGTATGGCCCGAAACTTACGGACGTGCTCATGCGCTATACCGAAATGACGGGGCGGCCGGTTTTCCCCCCACCGTGGGCGTTCGGAGCCTGGATCTCGTCCGACATCTGGCGCACTGGTGGTGAGGTCCGTTATGCGGTAACCAAGTTTCGCGAGAGGGGGATTCCTGTTTCGGCGTTCGTTTTTGATTCGCCGTGGGAGGTTGCCTACAATGATTTCGAATTCAACGAAACCCAGTTCGTAAGGCGGGGCCAGTTCGAAGGGCAGACATTCCAGGGTTTTAACAATACTGCAGACATGATGAGCTTCTTGCAGACGAGCGGGCTGAAGGTCATGTGCTGGATGACCCCGTTCGTCAACGTCAGCTCGGTCAATGAGCCGGTGCCCGGGCAAAACCGGGCGCAAGCTAAGAACTACGCAGAGGGTGCTGCGGGAAACTTCTTTGTGCGCGAGTCGCCTAACGGCCCACCGCTGGTGAGGGACTGGTGGAAAGGTAGGGGCAGCCCGATCGATTTCACCAAACCGGAGGCCCGTGACTGGCTGACCCGGCAACTCCAGGCCTTGCTGACGACGAGCGAGGTCAACACTCAATCCGGAAAAGAGCCGGCAATCGGCGGCTTCAAGACGGATGATGGCGAATTCGGCAACGGTCCTAACATCTACATCCCAGATACGGCTGTCTACGCCAACGGGCGCACGGGGCTCGAGTTCGTGAACGGTTATTGCCTGGAATATCACCGAACTGTGTATAACATTCTCGGCAAAGCCGGCCTGATCTTTGCCCGCAGCGGATTCACGGGTACTCAGACCTTCCCCGGTTACTGGGCCGGCGACAACGAGCCGAACTTCGGGTCCGAGAATGGGCTACCGAGCGTGATTGTTGCCGGGCTGTCGGCTGCCATGAGTGGATTCTCGATCTGGGGCCACGACATCGGCGGCTACCAGAACGCCAACTTTTCGCCGATTTCGCCGGCGGATTTGTTCATCCGCTGGACGCAATTCGGCTGCTTCTCTCCCATCATGCAAATGCACCGGCAAGTGGACGCGGCGGACCTCCGGCAGTACCCGTGGGGCTACGCCCAAGCCGGCGAGTCGACGGATAACAATCGCGCGTTGGACAATTACCGCTTCTATGCGACGCTCCACATGCGGCTCTTTCCCTATCTCTACACACACGCCAAGCAGTCGGCAGAGACCGGGCTACCGATCATGCGTCCCCTGGTGCTGATGCATCAAGATGATCCCAATACGTTTGGGGTTCAACATACATACTACTTCGGCGGCGACTTGGTCGTGGCTCCCGTGATCGAGCCGAACGCGACCCGGCGCCGTGTCTATCTTCCGGAGGGGAACTGGTTCGATTTCTGGACCAACGAGCGGCACGCTGGCGGGCGGGTGATAACCTGGAAGAACCCCGCTCAACCCGGCGAGCCGAAATCCAAAATCCCGGTCTTTGTCCGAAGCGGGGCGATTGTGCCGTTCATCCTCGGGGATGACGTGCAAACGCTCTGCGATGCCAATTATGTCAACAACATGGGAGTACAGACTTGGGAAGGCGGGCTCGATATCCGTATTTACCCAGCGGGCACCTCGCGCTTCACTCTCTTCGACGGGACGGACGTCGACAGTGTCGAAGGCGCAGGCTCGACCAGTGTGACTATCACCTCTCCAAGCCCGCGTCCGGTTCTCCTACGCCTTCTCACGGCGCGGCCGGCAACTCTCCGGCGCGATGGCATTGCCCTGCCCGAAGCGGCTTCGTTTGCTGCCTTTGAGGCGGCGAACGCCGCTTGGTGGTTCGACACAGCGCCCGGCTTCGTCCTCGTGAAGCTTTCTCACCCGGGCGGCACAACTAGGATCAATAGACTTTATTCAAAATAACGATTTAAGGCCCAAAACCCCAGGAAATATGCATCGAAATCTTTATTTCAGATAATGTCTATTTTATGACTCGCAGCACCAGCCGCACTCTACGTTCCCCTCAACCGCTCCATGTCCACTTGTTGATGAATTCTTGAAAGGGGTATCAATATGCGAACGCTGAGCCGACTCTTACATGCCATCCTCTTGACTTTGGCTGGTCTCTTGGTGACCTCCTCGCTGGTGGGGGCACAGGTCGACGTCCTGACCCACCGCTACGACAACACCCGTTCTGGTGCCAATCTGAAGGAGACTACGCTGAAGCCATCCAATGTCAACAAGAATACGTTCGGCAAGCTTGCTTTTCGCCTTGTCGATGGCAATGTCTACGCACAACCCCTGATCGTCTCCCAGGCCAAGATCGCCGGTCGCACAGAAGCGACCAACGTGGCGATCGTCGCCACCGCACACAACAGCGTCTACGCTTTCGACGCGGAGGATACGAACCAAGCGTCCACCGCAGCGCAACTCTGGCACACGGGACCCGGTGTGTTAGGAACGCCTATCGAGTACAGGGAGGTGGGCCAAGCCATCGGGCTTCAAAACTGCCAAGACCTCACGACTGAGGTCGGGATCATCAGCACGCCGGTCATGCGCCTTACCAAGCAAAGTCTGCCTAAGGAGGGAGTTATCTTCATCGTGGCCAAATCGAAAAGTGGCAATGAGCATGTCTATAAGCTTTTTGCCCTGAATCTCGCCGACGGCACGAAAATTAGTGAGGTATCGATTGAAGGTGAGGTGAAGGGTAAAGGTTTCGGCTCGACCGGTACGGGCGCAAACGCGAAGATCCGCTTCGATCCCAGGATCCAGTTAAATCGCCCAGCCCTACTGCTGCACGGCAATACACTGTATATCGCCTTTGGCGGCCATTGCGATCGGCCCCGAGGGAACGACCCCCCGGGCGCAAATCGAAGCTACCACGGCTGGGTCTTCGCCTACGATGTCTCGGATCCAACGGTGCTGCAGAGGCTTGCTGTCTTCTGCACCACTCCCAACGGGAGGGGATCAGAGAACGAAGGACGCGCTGGCATCTGGATGTCGGGTCACGGGCTGGCAGAAGATTCCGGGAACATCTATTTCGTGACCGGCGACGGAACATACGATCCGGCCAACAACGACTACGGTAATAGTGTCGTCAAAGCGAAGCTCGTGAATGGCAAGATCGAGGTTCAGGACTGGTATGCGCCCCAGAACCGAGAACGACTGAAAAAGGACGATGCTGATCTTGGGTCCGTGGGGGCCGTGCCTGTCCCGGATAGTCATCTGTTACTAGCCGGGGGGAAAGAAGGCCGGATGTACCTCATCGATCGGGAGAAGATGGGCAAAGGAGAAACCACTTCTTTTGACTCGTTCCAGGTGACTCATGACCCTTTCCCGCCGGACCGCTGCAAAGATCCCACCGCGAACCCACATGAATGCCACTACTACAACCTTCACGGCGCACCCGTCATCTGGCCACGCTCGACACCGTCGAAGCACATGTTTGTTTACATCAACGGTGAAGAGGATCCGCTGAAGCAGTACAGGTTGGTTCCGGACACTGGGACGGGAGCGCCCGGTTGGAAGTTTGAGTCGCCCGCCGGTCCCCGCAACCGATTCGAGCCGCTCAAGCCATTTGTGAGCAGTTGCCGAAACCCTGGTACGCTCGATTGCATATCCGCCCCGTATCCCAATTTCCCAACGGGCATGTTTCACCCATCGCGAACAGATATGGTCTCGATGCCGGGTGGCTTCCTGTCGCTCTCGGCAGACGGAGACAAGGACGGAACAGGAATCATCTGGGTCAACATGCCGTACGCGAGTAACGCCAACAAAAGGGTCGTTCGGGGTGTTCTGCGCGCCTTTGACGCTTCGGATGTTTCACGGCAGCTCTGGGAGAGCGAAGACACGGGCAATCAGAACGACAGACTAGGCCAGTTCGCCAAATACTGTCCGCCGGTCGTAGCCAACGGCAAGGTGTACATAGCGGTGTTTCAGGCGGAGATGGTCCGTGAAGCCGATGAGTTCCACAGTAAGCTGACGGGAGGAGATCAACCCGCCCTGGTGATTTACGGGCTGAAATAGAGATGGCGTGGGTTATCGGTCCTGCCGAAGGCAGGCGCAGGAACTGAGCTGCTCTCCTGCGGGACCGTGGAGCCCCAAAAAACGTGAGTTCGACATAAAAGACGGCGGTAGTCAGGCGGATACACTCTAGAGAACGGAACTCCTTCTGAGGCAGGGTCGTGCAGAGTAAACTTCCCGTAAACAAGTCCCCCACCGCACAGGAATTTCCAATGGATATTCTACGGGTACAGCTGAGATAGATGTTGTTGGCGAATGCTCCTCAAGCCGTGCAGGTGCCGCAAATAGCGAGTGACGTGTTTTAGCCCTTGATTTTTCCCACCACCATGTCACCACGCGGGTCAAATTGATCGCGGCCGCCGTGAGGAGATGTTGCAGATGAGTCTTTGCGAAACCGATCTATCGAGACCGATGCATGCCGCGGGCAGCAGCTACTCGAGACATCGTCCCGTCCCCCCAGCACGCTGAGCATAGATGGCTTTAAAAGCAGCGGTCTGCTGGCGCTGTCGGGCTTGCAGCAGGGCTTCATGTGTCACGCGAGGATGGAGGGTCAGCTCCCGAGCTCCAAGCTTGCTTCGCGTACAGCGGGGCGGACAGGGCGGCCACGACAGGCGGCTTGGCGAAATTGGACTGGGAAAATCGGCCGGCCACGAGGTCCCATTCCAGCACTCCAATGCTCGTTTACTTTCCCTTGGGGACCCCCTGAGGGCAAAAGCTCCAGCTTCATGCGCTGGCCGGCTATTGTCGGGTGGCACGGGGCAGACCAACTCGATTCCATACCGGGTCTGATTCTCCATCAGGTATTGGGAACGCATTCCTGCTCATCCCTCGCACGGTATGAGCAGGAATCGGCGCCGGAGGCCGAAACGGCCCTCCTTCAGTTCCCCCCCAAGATCACAGACATCTCATCACTTGCCTGTGACCGCGTTCGGCTGTTCGGGGATCTCTGTCAGTGATAGTCAGCGTTCACGTGAGACAGCAGAGCATCACTCTGGGATGGTGTTCAGTGTGAATGAACAATTTGTTCAGTGGATTATTACGCCTATCGAGTAAACCTGGAAACTAGAGGCGTGGGGAGAGTCGCTGGGGTATTCAGAAAAATCTCAGAGAAATCTCAGAACTTTCTCAGGACTTCTCGGTTGAAGCTGAGCTAACGTGTGGGGGTGAAAGCGTGGCACTGGATCGAATGACCTCACATTCAGACACGTGACGTCAATAAAGTAACAGAGAGTTATCATTAGTTCAATCAGAAAAAGACCTGAGAGAAAGTAGGGACATACATGTATCGTTGCGCTCTCGGGACGAGAGAGAAGGGGACGCCGCTGTGTTCATCTTCACCCTCGACCTCTTCCTACCGTGGATTTCGAGACAGAAGAGTTCACCGCCACACCGTCCTAGTGTGTGACTCATCCGGCGATCGCGGACAGGATCCTTCCGCGTGCAATTGAGAGTAGCCGAGAAAAGGGAGTATCAGCAATGGAACAAGAGCAACTGGTTGAGCACTGGCAGAGAACAGATGCATCCGCTCCGGACCCCGAAGATCCGTACCAAAGCAATGGGCACGAGCCGGCATTCCGGACGCTTCGGCTGGTCGGCCAGGCACGGCAGAACGAGGCTCTGCTCAGGGAGTTGAAATACAAATTGGGCCTGGGGCAACTCATCGGTGAGAGTCCGGCCTTTCTGGCTGCCGTGGCAAAAATTCCTACAATGGCGCGCTGCGAGGCGAATGTCTTGATTACCGGTGAGACCGGGACCGGGAAGGAAGTCTGTGCGCGGGCGATTCATTACCTAAGTCCACGCTCGTCCAAGCCGTTTATCGCCGTTAACTGCGGAGCAATCCCTGCCGAGTTAGTCGAGAACGAACTCTTTGGGCATGAGCATGGGGCGTATACCGACGCCGCAGGCACCAAGGCGGGGTTAATCCAGGAGGCAGAAGGGGGGACGTTGTTCCTGGACGAGCTGGATTGTCTGCCCCTGTTAGCCCAAGTCAAATTGCTGCGCTTTTTGCAGGAGAAGGAGTATCGGCCTCTGGGGTCGACCAAGACCAAGAAGGCTTCGGTACGGGTAATCGCCGCCAGTAATGCCAACCTTGAGGACGCGGTCCAGCAGGGACGACTGCGGCAGGATCTGTATTATCGGATCAACATCCTGCCGTTGGTGCTGCCCCCCTTGCGAGCACGGCAAGGAGATATCGTTCTGCTCGCGCGGCATTTTTTGGCAAAGTTTGCTGAGGAACTGCAAAAGCCGGTGACTGAGTTCACCCCGGAGGCCCTTCATCTCTTACTTGCTTATTCCTGGCCGGGGAACGTGCGGGAGTTGGAACATACCGTTGAGCGAGCGGTCGCCTTAACTGAAGAGAGCACGATCCCTGAGGTGAACCTCCCCCTTTCGACACCATACCAAATGTCTCGGTCCGAAACGTTCCAGCAAGCGAAGACGAGAGAGATTACCCAGTTTGAGCAGCTGTACATTAAGGACCTGCTCTTGGCGCATGGCGGCAGCATCACGAAAGCAGCCCAAGCCGCTGGCAAGAACCGTCGCGCCTTTTGGCAGTTGATGCAGAAACATGGGATTGAGGCGCGGCGGGTGAGGACTGTTAAAACTCCGAACCTGGACAAACGCTGACGTCTGCTAGGACAAATTTGTCCTAGTGGACTTCGCAAGAGAATCGCAGGGTTACGCTGTTCCAACTGAGGCAGGTAGGACAAAAAGTCGCCTAATACCTCCGTGCTTCCTCAAGAAAACCAAGAGTTTGTCTCTGGTACAGCAGTTGCTCTTCTTGTTCCCGGAGAAATCAGATGTGAGCCCAAACAAACCGATACCTCGCAGGTCGTTGATCTTCTACGAAATTCTCGGGTATCTGGCGGACCATCCCCAAGCCCAGGATACAGTGGAGGGCATCGTGGAATGGTGGGTACTAGAACAACGCATCAAACGAGCAACGACGCAGGTGAAAACAGCACTCGATCAACTCGTGGCAGCGGAACTGGTAATCGCGCGTAAGGGAACGGCTGAGCGGGTGTACTATCGGGTCAACAAGCAGAAGCTGCACGTCATCCGCAACCTCCTCAGGGAATAAGGGTGAAACGCTTCACGCATTCTATGCGTGGCGTCAAATCGCTTTTGTCAGCCTCCTGGACGATTATGAGGGTTGAGCTGATGTCCGCGATTTGCGAGGGGGAATTGGCGCGTACCGAGCACATACCCGAAACGCTGGCGGAGCGGTTCTCCGCTTTGGCTGTGTAGATAATAAAAATGGATGATCTCCTTAGGCTAAGAGGTGAAGTATGATCATCTCTGTCATCAACCATACGAACAACCAGATCCGTGATGCAGAACTCCAGCGGGTGATTCGCGCGATCAATCGGCAGATTGCGGAGGATTTTGTTCCTTATTGGGGGATGGCCGCTACCCTGCGGCTGGAAGGAAGAGTAGGGGAGAAACCGGCCCCGGAAAATCCAGCCGACATGCGTGGCGACGCCGTACTCTATTTGTGGGAATCTGCAGATGCAGCAGACGACGCACTGGGGTACCACGAAGCCAACCTCCATGGTGTCCCTTATGGGTTTGTCTTCATTGATCTTGCCAAAGAGGTTGGGGAACAGTGGAGCGTCACGCTCTCGCACGAAGCTCTCGAGTTGCTTGCCGATCCAGAGGTCAATCTGCTGGTTGCCGGTCTACATCCAGAGGATCCCTCTAAGGAAGTCTTTCATTGGTATGAAGTGTGTGATGCCGTGCAGGATGAGGCGTATGCAATCGACGGTATCCAGGTATCCAACTTTGTTCTCCCCCTTTACTTCACTGGAGAAGAAGAGCGGGGAGGACGCAATGACTTTCTCGGTACTCAGCATGCTCACGGCACGCTCCAGTCCTTTGGGGTGAACCCTGGAGGGTATATCGGGTTTTACGATCCCCAGACGCGGACACATACGACATACGAAGGGCGGACAGACGAACGAGCGGCGATGCGAAAGCGTATCCGTTTTCGAGCAGCTGGAGCACGCCGTGCAATCCGCTATCAACGCCATCACGCAGCCACCCGTCCCACTGTCCGTGCCGTGGAGGCAGGGCCTGCAAACGTGCCGGGGCCACAATTTGAAGCCTTCATTCTCGAAGTACACCCAGGCTCGCGACAACGCCCACAGCAGGTAGCAAAAACCATAGTAACACGGGTTCTCGGCAACGGCTGGCGTCTTCGGCGGTTTAGTGCCGATCCGCATGAATTTCTCGTTGTGCAGAACGGAATCGTGCTGTCGGTGGGACAAGCTTGGGAGCTTACCTACCAGTTTCGTGCAGCTCGTGAGGTGGTCTACGCGGAGCCGGCTTTTACTCTTCGGCTTACAGGGCAGCATGATTGGCATGATGTTCCTGCAGAAACTCGTGAACGTCGCCGAGCTTCTTTTTTCGAGGACAGGGATGATCCAGAAACGGACAACAATTATGAATGGAGTCTCACACAAGTCCATGCACGCGAGGCATGGGATCTCTTTGCCGATCCAGTTGCCCAGCCGGGCAGGAACGTGATCGTTGGGCATCCAGATACGGGGTATCGGGATCATTATGAGATCTGGTCGAACCAGCCAGGCACCCTGCGCATCCGGATTGCCGATGGGAAGGACTTTGTTGACGGTGACAACGATGCTCTCGACGAACTCGAAACAGATGCCCTGATTGCCACACCCAGCCACGGGACAAGCACGGCCAGTGTGATTATGAGTGACGTCGGGCCGGATGGTGGGGCACATGTCACTGGGATCGCCCCCAAGGCTGAGCTGATCCCGATACGCGTATCGAAATCAGTGGTGCTACCACCATGGTCCATGCCTCAGCTCGTGCGGGCGATCGATCACGCAGTGACCAAAGGCGCACACGTCATTTCCATCAGTATGGGGGGCTTATGGAGTCGGGCTTTACACAAGGCGGTACAACGGGCGCAACAGGCCGGGATCATCGTCCTTGCCGCTGCGGGTAATTATGTGGGGTTTGTGGTATGGCCTGCGGCTTATGATGAGGTGCTTGCCGTGGCGGCCAGTAACATCAAACGGCGGCCGTGGCGGCATTCGTCTCATGGCGAGGCGGTTGATGTCACGGCTCCTGGAGAATCGGTATGGCGTGCGGTGACGACCTTAAAGCCAAACAACACCGTTGAAAACACGGTCGGTCGGGGAACCGGTACCTCTTACGCGGTAGCGACTACTGCGGGTATTGCCGCCTTGTGGCTCTCGTTCCATGTGCGGGACAAGCTGATCACGAGGTATGGGAGTGCTGGTGCTATCTCAGCTGTTTTCAAAGAAGTTTTGATGACAGCAGGGTGCGATCCTGGTGAGGGCTTGGATAGTGACGAGTACGGAGCTGGGATTGTAAACGCGAAGAAAGTTTTGCAGGCTGCGCTCCCGCCTTCTGCGCCCGCGCGAGGCATGCGTGCGCTCAGGATGCGTGCAGTATCCGATGACATTGGTGGTCTTGCAACATTCGCACACCTCTGTGCGGGAACGCCGGACACTGCCCTGCGAAGTGTCCTGTGCGATCTGCTCACAGTACCGGAACAGAGCCTTGCGTCGCGTCTAGACGAGGTGGGCGAAGAGCTTGCGTTCTACCTAGCTACTGACACGGCCTTACGCTCTTCATTGACGACGGCGGTCGGGAAAGCAAGAAGGGCTGCTGCTCTCCCCGGCTCTATCACCACGGAAACTGCGTCTGTCATGCGTCAGGCGCTCGCAGCAAAAGGCGCCTCGAAGCTCTTATTGACGACGCTCATGGGGAGCTGAGTAATGCTTTGCGTTGGTGCCGGATAGAAGAGGCGAAAAGGCTTCGCTTCAACAAAGGTTCCAAGTATCTCTTAAATTGTAATCTCTAGAAACGGCTTCCAACAGCTACGCGCGTATGCTGCGACGCCGTCTAGCCCTGCCAGAGCGCCTCAACGCCGCGCGTGCGACAGTGAGTGCCGAACCTGATGTGCTCTTCAAGCATTATATCGAGAATCTGGTATTTCTGTTGCAACGGGTCGTTGAGCATGTGAGCCTCGCCACTCCCGCCGTGATTCACGCGCAGTTTGTGCAAGAACACTCCCCGTACATCCGTGCGAACCTTCACTTGGAACGACTGAGCCCCACAGCCGCAGCCACCGTCACACAGTATTTTCTCGCGGTCCAAGCGAAACTCAAGCAGACGGCTGTGCAAGAACTGATCGCTGACCAGACACGCCACGATCTGCTCCTGTCACACCAAGAGTGAGCATCGCTAGAGCACGATGGCCCTTCCTTTCCTTCGTGAGCGTTCTTTCACACAGGAGATCTTATGCCACTGAGTGCAGATCAAGCACGAGCCGTCGCTGTGCGGGAGGGTCTGTGTGTCGTGATCGCCGGTCCGGGCACCGGCAAGACAGAAACCTTGGTGGCAAAAACAGCTGCGTTGATCGAGGACGGAGAACGACCCTTGGTCGTGACCTTCACCCGTAGCGCCGCGCATACGGTCACCCACCGCCTTGGCCCATTACGCCGCGCTGCGACGATCGGCACCTGTCATAGTCTGGCGTTTCGTGTCGTGCGGCGCTTCTGGTCCTCGCAATCACTGGCAAAACGTTTGCTGCACGCCTGGGAGAAGGAAGGAATTCTGCGCCGCCTGGCTCAACACTGCAGGTACGATTTAGACACGATCGAACTCGAAGAGCGGATCACACGAGTCAAAGCGTGCGGTGCCCTCACCGACGAGGAGTGGGAACTCCTGCGCTGGTATGAGCAGGAGAAGGGTCCGCGGCGCATGGATTTTCAAGACCTGCTGATCGACGCCACCCGACTCTTGGTCGGCACAGAGGAATGGCGGGTGCTGTACCAGACCAGTTACACGCATGTGCTCATTGATGAAGCCCAAGATCTCGATCCCCTCCAAGCCCGTTTGATTGCCCAGTTTCTTCCCCCACAGAATGCGCTCATTGTCTTCATGGATCCCGACCAAACCATCTACAGCTATGCTGGTGCCAATCCTGAGGCGTTGCTTCGTCTGTGCGCCGATTTCCCCAAGACCGTGATTGAGCTGGGCATCAACTACCGAAACTATCCTGGGGTGTTGCGCGCCACGCAACGACTGATTCGTCACAATGGCTCAATGCGTGCAATGACGTCCGTGCGAACGGGCAAGGGCATGCCGCGCTTTGCCCGTGTGCGTGATGAGGTGACGGAAGCGTGCGTCGTGGCAGAAACGGTATATGGACTGTTACGGGATGGTATCGCCCCCACCGAGGTGTTGTGTTTGGTGCGACGGAACAGTGATCGTACGTTGCTGGAAATTGAGCTCGCACGTCGCCAGATTCCGTTTTTCTTGCTCCAAGCCTCGCGCGAGTGGCATCCTACCTATCTGGAATGGGCCGTTCAACCCCTGACGGCGTGTTTGGTCGTGGTGGCCGGGAGCGACGATCCCGATTGGTGGGAAGCAGTTTTGCGTCCGAGCGTAGGTGGCGCGCATGCCCAGTCCCTGGCGCGTGCCACTGATCGACACGCTGCGGCAACCGCCCTTGGTGAGCGCATCGCCATACGCGTTGCGACGTTGGAGCGTGAGATCATGGAGCTGCGTCGGCACACACGCCTTCCCGTCACTCTGCTCGGAGAGTTAGCGATCCGTGTCACCGGCATTAATAGTCGAGAGTTAGAGGGAGCGTCGCACGGCCTCAGGCGCTTTTCCTCACTGTCTGCCTTTGTCTCCCATATAGAAACGCTCCAGGCTCTCA
>Ga0187892_10008282_pt1 | contig 14295 bp, 18 predicted proteins | sample MA1701073metaG_FD_139345 | JGI IMG/M metagenome (GOLD analysis project Ga0187892, IMG submission 139345) | Bio-ooze microbial communities from a basaltic lava cave in the Kipuka Kanohina Cave System on the Island of Hawaii, USA - MA170107-3 metaG ... | reverse complement strand
TGGAACGCAAACCCAGCCGCAATCGTGAGCACGCCTGCGCCCGTCAACACGTCGACCGGACGCACCGAGGGAAACACGATCGTGACCGCCAGCAGCAGCCCGGCAACGGACATTGCCGATGACGTGAGCTTGGCGAAGACACGAGCGAAGCTCGGCGTCCTCCTGCGCTCGAGCCTTCCGCGCACGAAGGGCCGCACCAGTCGTCCGACCAGCATGAAGGCGGCGAACACTCCAATGGCGATCCCCACCCGCGGGAGAGCCTCGGTCAACGTCCCCCACGCCCCGGCTGCCGACTCTTGGAGCTCCTCCACTTCTCCGGCGCCCTGAGCCCGCACTGAGGAAGCGACCAAGCCTCGCACGGGAAAGGCTTACCCGGATGCAACGGGGTGAAAGCGTGCCGCGGGGCGCCCAACGGCTCCAAGGCTGGTTGGCGTGGCGAGAAGTGCCCCATCGCCGATGAGGTCGGCCTGCTCTGAGTTGAATCCGGGTAGTGATGCTTGCGAGGGCCGTAGTCGAGAGGAGTGTGAATCGGGTGGAAGGCCGAGTCCTCGTCGTGGAGGACGACCGAACGGTACGGGAGACGGCGACGCTGCTGATGGAGCGGGCGGGGCTGAGGGTGACCGCAGTGGACGATGGGCAGAAGGCCGTCGACACCATCGTCCGTGACCACTTCGATCTCATCCTTCTCGATGTGATGCTGCCTTCGCTGGACGGGTTCCAGGTGTGCAGGATCATTCGCCAGGACTCTCAGGTACCGATCGTGATGCTCACCGCTCGTGCCCGGACAGCCGACACGGTGACCGGACTCGAACTGGGTGCAGACGACTACGTCACCAAGCCGTTCAATGGTGCGGAGCTGATCGCCCGGGTACGCGCCGCCCTTCGGAGACGGATCGACGAGACCGGACCCCCGGTGGTGTCGATCAGCGACCTGAACATCGACACGTCGTCGCTCCTCGTCACGCAGGAGGGCCGCTCCATTGACCTGACGGCGACCGAGTTCCGGCTGCTCGTCGAACTGGTCAGGTCCCCCGGGGGGGTGAAGAGCCGCGAAGTACTGCTCGAGCGGGTTTGGGGCTACGACTACCTGGGCGACTCACGGCTGGTCGACATGGCTGTCAAACGGCTGCGCGACAAGCTCGACGACGATGCCCGCTGCCCCCGGTACATCGCCACGGTCAGGGGCGTGGGGTACAGGTTCGAGGCCGCGTGAGCGGTGGCCGGCGCCGCCCTTCCGACGAGATTTCGGAGCCGGCTGACGGCGGCGTTCGTCCTCGTGGCCTCGATTGCTTCCGGTGCCCTGGCCTTGGGGAGCTACCTCACCGTCTCGCGGTACCGCAACCACGTATTCAGAGAGCACGCCACCGAGGCTGCCCAACTGGCCCTCCTGTCGTCTCCTCGAGAAATCTCCCTGGAGGTCTTCGAAGACATCCTCGGTGAATTCCAACGCCGGGCGGGGTTCGAAACGGTGGCGGTGGTGGGCGACGTGACGTTCTCGTCGTCCTCCCGCTTGGGCACCGCCAACATTCCCCTCTCGCTCAGAGCCGGCCTTCCCTCGGGCGCCACCCGTCAGCAGACGGTCACCGTCGAGGGCGAACCCTTTCTGGTGGCGGCAGGCAAGCCTCGCGCGAGCGAAGTCGCGCTCTATCTGTTCTTCAGCAGAGACGAGCTCGAGGAGAGCCTGCGCTTTCTGCGGAACGTGCTCTCGGGCGGATGGCTCGTAGCCGTCGCAGCCGCGGCGGCGTTCGGGGACTACGTCGCCCGGAGGACGCTACGGCCGGTGCGAGCCGCTGCCGGTGCCGCTACCGACCTGGCCGAAGGGCTGCTGGAGACACGGATGCATCCTCAAGGAGACGAGTTCGACGCATGGTCGGACTCGTTCAACCGGATGGCCGAGGCGCTCGAGCACAAGATCAAGGAGCTATCTGACGCTGCCGAGCGGGAGCGCCGGTTCACAGCTGACGTCGCACACGACCTCCGGACGCCGCTCACCGGGATGAGCTCGGCCGCATCGCTTCTCGAGGACGAGCTTCCCCAGCTGCCGCTGGCCGCCCGCCGGATAACACAGCTCCTGATCGCCGATGTCCGCCGGCTGGAAACCTTGGTCCTGGATCTCCTCGAACTGGCGCACCACGATGTCGGACGGGAGACGGCGCACCTCGAACCGCTGTCGATCCGGGAGTCGCTGCAAGCGGCGGTTCGCTCATGGCACGGTGACTCGGCGGTGGTGCCCATCACGGACGGGGAGGATGCCTGGGTCCTGGCCGACCGTGCCCGATTCCGCAGCGTCGTCACCAACCTCCTCTCGAACGCGTTCCGCCACGGCGGTGGTGTGGTGGAGGTCGCCATCCGTCCGGACGCTGACTCTATGGCAATCGACGTTCTCGACAGAGGCCCCGGGCTGAGCTCTCGCGACCTGGACAGCGTCTTTGACCGCTTCTACAAGGGTGACCCGGCGAGAACTGGGACCGGATCGGGGCTCGGGCTCGCCATAGCGTGGGAGAACGCCCGGCTCCAGGGAGGGATTCTCGAAGCCGCCAACCGGGAAGGCGGTGGCGCTCGCTTCACATTCCGGCTGGCGCGAGCAACCCGTGGCGAGAGCGGTGAACTGGCGACTTGATGTCACACAGGTGGTGGGCGCTCGCACCCGACCGAGCCGGACTTCTCGCTCGCATCCGATGCTGCCCGGACGGGGCCGCCCTACCGCATCACCCGGTGAGGCGACCGGAAGGGGAGGATCAACAAGACTGCTCCGGCGACGGCGAGGACGAGCGAGCCGACCCAGTTGGTTTCAGCGAAGTGGAGCCGCCCGACGAAGCCTCCGATAAGCGCACCCCCGATCCCGGCGAGGATCGTGCCGAGCACGCCAAGCGAGTCGCCGCCGGGAAGGACCCATTCCCAACTCCGACGGCCGCCACCCGGTGCTGGTAACGAGCACGTCACGGCGCAACATCGTCACGGGAACGCGTCGGGGGGCCCGATCTGCAGCGAGTACTGGGACATGGGCGGCTCGACCGTCGGGGCGGTTACGTCCACCGACGGCGCACGGCTGGCGCTGACCTGGAGCTGCCGCCCATCCCGCCGCCAGCTGGCTCGCAATGCGTCGGGGCCGACCTGCTGGACCGGCTCGACAACGGTCCACCGCTCGAGCGTGCTGCGATAGAAGTCGAGGATCTGTTGCGGGGTTGCGTTCCGGACGGAGAAGGTCTGGCTGACGACAGCCGCCGTCTCAGTGGCGGGTGCGAACTCGTCGGAGCGCGGGTACCGCGGAAGCTGATCGAATGCACCATTGCGGAACACCGTGACCTCCGGCGCCGGTTGAGCCTCGGGGGCTTCGCCACCATCGGCCCCGCACCCGCCGATGACCGCCATCGCCGCAAGAGTCATCCAAAGGCGCATCCCACCAGGCCGGCGGAGTGAAACCGCTGCGTGCATGTCTTCTCCATGTCGACAATTCTCCGAAACCACCGAGCCGCCTCGCCCCTTGGGGCACGCGCTCCCGCCTCCCCTACCCCGAGGGCGCTCCTCCAATGTCTCGTTCTCGTGACGAACATCAGCACGAGGCTGGCGTCGAATCGAGGAACGCTCTGGCGCCCCTTCATGTGCTCGGGTTCGCTCAGCGCCGACCTCTCCACACCGGGTATCGCCACCCGGAGCTCCTCGAGCAGCTCCTCGAGCTCCCGGTCGAGCCGCTCCTTGCTGCTTCTTCACTCATCCAGCCATGATCGCGTTTCGCGCAACGAGGGCCGCCGACTTCGAACTCCTCGCGGACATCACACGTCTGGCGTCGTGCCGTAGACCCAGACGCTCGATCCGAGTGGCATGAGGTTCTCGGCCCAGATGAGGTCGATGGCAGCATTGGTAACCCGCACGCAGCCGTGCGATGCTGGATAGGGAGGGACGAAGGAATAGCCGTGCACGGCAATGCCGTCGCGGTGGAAGTAGATCGGCCGATAGAGACGGCCGAGATTTGAGACCTCCACACCATCGGCCCGCCGATAGACGTCCCAGTTGCCACGCGGCGTATCGGCCAGGAATTGCTGCCCCTCATAGCTGTACGGCTCTTCTGTCCCGGTAGACGTATTGAAGGTCCACAGCACCCGTCCGTCCCGGACGACGAACAGCACCTGGCGGTCCTTGTCGATCTCGACCAGGTCACCAGCAGTGCTTTGCGCTGCCGGTCGGGTGGCGCCCTCAAGAGCGCGCGACGTGTCGAACCCGACTCGCCCGGTCACGGGGAGTCCGTTGACCTTCTGGAAGGCGTAGACCGCCTGCTCGGTGAGCCTCCCGAACACTCCGTCGACGGGCCCCACCCAGTAGCCCAAGTCCCAGAGGCGCCTCTGCAAGGCACGCACTGCGGGCCCGGCGTCCTCGGCTTCGACAACCATGTCCCCGCCATGGGCGAGCCAGTACCCGTCGCCGGATGAGCGCACGGCGATATCGACGGTAGCGGCGCCTCCGTCGGACCCGTCCTCAGTGGCCGAACCGAGATCGGGAACTCCGAACGGGAAGACCTGACCGGAGCGATCGACCAGCCAGTAACCGTCGCCCTCCGGGTCTGCCGCCAGGCTCACGACGGGCTGCTCCAAGCCACGACCGCCCATCGAGCCATGGAAGGCGGCGTCGCCGAACGTGAAGATGCCGCCGTCGGATGCCACCAGCCAGTAGCCGTTGCCGGAGGGGCTGGCGGCCATGCCCACCACCGGCTGGGCCAAGGGCCTGCCGCCCATCGAGCCATGGAAGGCGGCGTCGCCGAACGCCGAGACACCGTTCTGAGACTGCGCCGCCACTGGCGCCGCAGCGACGAACGCTGCGGCGACCATGGCCACAGAAACCGCAACCAGGGACAGGCATCCTCTGCTCAGCCGTCTCACGATGACATTGTTCCCGAGGGTCTTCGTCAGGATTCGGAAGTGCGGTAACGGTGCGGTAACCGTCCTATGCTGGCCAGATCCGGATTGCGAGGAGGTCCGCCTCCGAGATGCATCGGCACGGATGCAGCCCGGGCGAACCGGCCTTGCGTCGATCGTACCGCCCTGAACGGGGAGCGGCGTGGACGCCAGTGGGGGCGACAGATAGCAACATGACGACGTGATCGATGCGAACCGCCTCATCCTGGTAGTCGGAAGCGCCCTCGTCTTGCTCGGTCTGTCATCGAGGATCGTGAAGCGCCACTCACTGAGCCCCATGTTGCTGGCACTGGGCGTAGGCGTCTTGATCGGGCCGAGGGTCTTCGGCGTCATCGACCTTGAACGCGCAGTCGAGCCCGGACGCGTGCTCGAGCACCTGGCACGGGTGGCACTGGCACTGTCTGTCTTCGACATCGCCCTGCGGACTACGCCATCTGACCTTCGGCGCAACGCCAAGCGGATCACGATCCTTCTCGCCGTCGTCATGCCCGGCATGTGGCTCCTGACCTCGCTCGGTGCGGGCTTGTTCCTCGGGTTCCCGCTGGCCGTGGCCCTCCTCCTCGGGGCGACACTGACCCCCACCGACCCGGGCGTTGCGTCAGCGCTCGTCACCGGTGTCCTTGCAGACCGCATGCTCCCGCGCCGGGTGCGGATGTCGCTCCAAGTCGAGGCTGGGGCCAACGACGGCCTCGCATTGCCTTTCGTTGTGCTCAGTGGCCTTCTCGCCACACTCCCCGGCAGCCAGGCCGTCGCCGAGTGGGTCGTCGAAGTCGGCCGCCAGCTCGCGGTGGCCGTCGTCGTTGGTCTGGCGGTGGGCGCGGCGGTGCGCTGGCTCACCCGCCTGTCGGGAGCGCACCGCCTGGCCGGGGAGGATTGGTTCCCCCTCACCAGCATCGGGACGTCTCTCACCGTGGTTGCCCTGGCGCACGTCCTGGGTGGGATAGGCGTTTTCGCAGCCTTTCTTGCCGGCCTCATCTTCAGCGACGGCCTATCGGAAGGGCTGCGCGAGCCGATCCAGAACGTTCACCGATCCGCGACCAAGATCGCCCTGACCGGTGTCTTCATAGCGTTCGGCATGGTGCTCCCATTCGACCGCTGGTGGCCGGAGCTCGGCGCCGGAGGACTGGGCTTCGCCCTATGGACCCTCGCGTTCCGCCGGCTTCCAGTTGCCTTTCCTGCAGTGCGTGCGGTCGGCACGGGCCGGGTCTCATCAGCCTTCATCGGGTGGTCGGGCCCGCTCGGCGTTGCTGCGATCTATTACCTCGCCTACATCCAGCGGTACAAGTTTGCCGACTACGAGCGTGTCTTTCTCGCCGGGTCACTCGCGGTCACCGCATCCGTGGTCGGGCAGACGGTCACGTCTGCTGCTGCGGTTCGTGGCTATGCCCGACTGGCGGGAGCGGGAGTAGACGAAGGTGAGGAGCTCGAGTTCGATGCGCCGCTGCCGTAGGGATGTCTTCGACCGCTGGCCGCTCGTCGAGTGCGACGTGTTCGTGCGGTCGGCCGCCCGGATGACCGTCGACTCGATCTTGGGGCCATCACTGGTCACACGGATGAAGGCGTCGCCGCCCTTGCGGGTCTGGCCGAGGTTGACCGTGCCATCATCTACCAGGCCGGTTGGGAGCCGGGCGAGTCACCGTCGTGCCATGGGTCGTGCGTACCCTGCGAACTAAGGAACCTCAGTTGCAGCCAGGGCCGCCCCCGGCTCGGCCCTGGAAGGCTGGTGTTTCTGGCGTTCGGCGCCCTGCGCCGAGCCGGCCGACCCGCCCCTGGTCAGCGCCTGCGATGCAACCGGGGCACCCCGACGGGGCGGTCGGCCGCGAGAGGGCTCGGACACCAGCCTTCTGGCCGCATCGACAGAGTCGAAGGTAGGAACGATCTGGCCGAAGCCGCTCACGGCGAGCACTCGCTTCACCGCGCCGGGCCCAACGCAGAGAGCAACTTCGGCGCCATGATCCCGCAGCCTGGCAATGCCACCTATGAGCGCTCCGAGTGCTGCCGAGTCAATCAGCGGCACATCCCGCAGGTCGGCGATAACCAAGTCGTCCTCACCCAGTGCGGCCAAGGCGGTCCGGAGGACGCCAGCGTTGGAGGCGTCGAGCTCTCCCTTGACGGAGACGATCAGGCAGTCGCCCGCCCGCCGATGCTCGATCGTGAGCGCCGGGACGAAGCAACGGGCCCTACTGGCCATGCGTCACGGCCTCGCCGGTCGGTCGGCACCGCTTGTCCCGCCCACGGTCGCGAGAAGTCAGCATACGGTTGCCGTTCTCCCACTCGACGGCCACGGCGTGCCCAGGAGCGAGGTCCCAGATGGTGGCGCTGGCGTGCACCCGGTAGTGCATCCCGTAGTCCGGGCTGAAGTACAGCCCGCCGACGACGTGGTCGGTTGCGGTCAGCTCACAGGTGAAATCCCCGGGCGGGCCCTCGACGGGATCGTGATCGCAAGCTCGACCTTCATACGCGGGGCGGATGCTCGTTGTCATGGACCGAGGATCGCCCGGGAAGGTTGCGGGCGGGTTACGCACAGGTGCCGAATCACCGACGATTCCAACGTGCGGCAATCGACACCCCTTCGTCATCGGATCGCAGCGCGACGCCGGGATACTTGCGCCGTGGACGATTCCGGGACGCACATCGAGCTCGCCGCTCGCGGCCGTACCATCGTGCTCGCTCTCCACGGCGTGGTCGATGAGACCTCAGTGCGCCTCCTGGGCGCCGCCATCGATGCCGCTGTCGCCGAGGACTGGCAAGGCATCGGGGTTGATCTCGGCGCGGTGAACCGGGTCACGCCCGAGGGTGCAGCAGGCATGGCCGCGATTCTCGCCAAGTACCGCGACGCAGACAGGCACCTGGTGTATCAAGCCGCGACAGGGGCGGGCCAGACGGCCCTGCTGGCGGCGTATGCCGTCCGGTGAGCCATCATGGGGGGCGTGGGCGCTCGAATCCTCCTCGTTGAGGACGACCACCGGATTCGAAGATCGCTGGGGCTCTTCCTCGAGGACGAAGGCAATACCGTCGACCAGGCGGTCACCGCTGAGGATGGCCTGGACCTGTTCAGTCAGCACTCCCCCGACGTTGTGATCGTCGACCTCGTGCTGCCGGGCATGAACGGCTTCGACCTGTGCCGCCATCTGCGTTCGTCGGGCAACGTCCCCATTCTCATCCTCACCGCTCGCTCCGACAGTCACGACGTGGTCGCAGGCCTGGAAGCGGGGGCCGACGACTACGTGGTCAAGCCCGTGGTGCCCAAGGAGCTGTCGGCGCGTGTCCGTGCCCTCGTCCGCCGGGCAACGCGCAACAACGTTACGAACGCCCGTGTGACGTTCGGTGACGTGGAGCTCCAACCCGACGCGGGCGTCGTCAAAGTGCGGGGGGAGGAGGTCAGCCTGACCAGGACCGAGTTTCGCTTGTTGTGCGAGCTGGCCCAGAGCCCGGGCCGACTGTTGAGCCGGGAGATCCTGCTCGACCGGGTCTGGGACTACGACTACTTCGGCGACAGCCGGCTGGTTGATGTGCACATCCGCCGGCTGCGGACCAAGATCGAGCCCGATCCGGCCCACCCCCGCCACATCCTCACTGCCCGTGGGCTCGGCTACCGATTCGCCCTTTGACTTCAGCTCCTGAGGGGAGACGTCCTGTGGGAGGGTCCCGCCGGCTCGGTCTTCGCTCACGGGTCGCCCTCGCTTTCGCCCTCGGCGCCTTGGTCTTGTCGGCGGGCCTCGCCGTCCTGACCTATCAACTGGCCCGCTCGTACCTCATGCGCCATCGCGAGACGTCCGTCCTGCGCCAGACGTACGCCAACGCCCGTCTGGTCAAGAACGCACTTCGCTCCGCCGACGTCGACATTCCCCGGCTGCTGACGTCGGTCGAACTGCCCGCCGGATCGAGCCCCCTGCTGTACCAGGGCGACACCTGGTTCGGCACGTCCGTCGCCGCCGGCCGGGACACGATCCCGGCTGGTCTCCGGCGCATGGTCGTGGGCGGGACGCCGGCCCGACAGCGCTACGTCCGCAGCGGTGTGCCCCAGCTGGTGGCGGGCATCCCGCTCCCCGCAGTCGGGGGCGCGTACTTCGAGGTCTTCCCCCTCACCGAGCTGGAGGGGACGCTTGCGACTCTCCGCAACTCCTCCCTGGTCGCGGCCGCCATCACCGCTTGTGCCGGTGCGGCGGTGGGCTGGCGGGCCAGCCGGCGGGTCCTGTCGCCGGTGGCCGTTGTGTCGTCTGCCGCCGCCGCCATCTCGGGCGGCCGCTTCGACGTACGGCTCGACGAGCATGACGACCCCGACCTCTCCACCATGGCCGTCTCCTTCAACCGCATGACGGACGCTCTTGAGGATCGGATCCGACGAGACGCACAGTTCGCCTCCGACGTGAGCCACGAGCTGCGGTCACCGTTGACCACGCTCGGCGCCGCCCTCGAGGTGGTCAACGCCCGCAAGGCGGAGATGCCGGAGCGAGCGCGGGCCGGTGTCGAACTTCTGGAGGACGAGGTCCGCCGGTTCCAGCGCCTGGTCGAAGACCTGCTCGAGATCTCTCGCCTCGACGCCGGGGCGGCGGAGCTGTCTCAGGAATCGGTCGTCCTCAGCCGCTTCGTTCTGGAGGCGGTGCGCACCCGGTCGACAGGTGTCGTGGCCGTCGACATCGACGCGTGCGCGGTCGACACGGTGGTGCGGGCGGACAAGCGTCGGCTGGAGCGCGTCCTGACCAACCTTCTTGACAACGCCGACTTCCACGGCGGCGGCGTCGACCGGGTCATCGTCCGTCGCGTGGGCGAGCGCGTCCAGATCCGCGTCGAGGATCGCGGCCCCGGCGTTCCCCGCGAGGAGCGTGAGCGGATCTTCGAGCGCTTTGCCCGGGGCCGGGCGGCCGGACAACGCGGTGAGGGCGATGGGACGGGGCTGGGACTGTCGCTCGTGCGGGAACATGTGCGCCTCCACGGCGGCAGCACGTGGGTGGAGGAGCGTGACCTTGGCGGCGCCCGGTTCGTAGTGGACCTGCCGGTGAGGGGATGAAGGTCGTAGCCGCTCGCACGCTGCTGGCCGTGGCAGCCACGCTGACGACCGGAGTCGCTGCATGCGGCGTCCCCCACGACGCGCAGCCGCGTGCCATCCCGCCGAATCGTGTCCCAGCCGGGCTGCTCGATCCCGAGACACTTCCCTCGCCCCCGTCCGACACCGAGGGCCTCGATGAGGTGGTCGTCTACCTCGTGGCCCGAGAGCGTCTCGCAGGCGTCACACGAAGGGTCGGAAGTCCGGCATCCGACGAGACGACGATTGGGGCGCTGGTTGCCGGTCCCACGGCGGAGGAGGCGCGAAGTGGGCTCCGCAGCGCCCTCGACCCTTCTGTCGAGGTGTCGACGAAGGGTCGGACCGGCGCCGTCGTAGCGGTAGAGCTGGGCAAGACGTTCTCCACGACCGGCGCAACGGACGAGATCTTGGCCGTGGCGCAAATCGTCTACACCATGACCGCCCAGTCCGGGGTCGAAGCCGTTCGGTTCATCGTCGGCGGGCGGCCCATCGAGGTTCCTGCCGGCGACGGCACGCTGCGAGCAGTGCCGTTGCGGCGGGCGGACTTCGACCCGGTGTCCCCGAGCATCACCGTCCCGGCTTCACCGCCTCCTTGAGATCCTGGACGCGGTCTCCGATCGTCTGCTCGCCCGCCTGCTTGCGCCGTTCGCGCCGCACGCGTTCCGCCTCGGACCGGACCTCTCTCGTAGCCGCCTCCGCCGCCTCGAGCTCGGCCACGATCGCCGCCCGGGGCCGGCGGGCCACGGTGCCTCCGGATGCAACCATCGCCGCGTCCGTGGCCTGCGGTGCTGGTTCCTCGATGTCGGCAACGATCGCGGTCGTGGCCGGGGGCACCTGTCGAATCACGCTGGCCAACACCTCCTCGGAAACATCGGCCTCCTCGGCGTCGGCCAGCGAGCCGACCAGAGCTCCTGTGGCTCCGAACAGCAAGAGCCCCGCCGGGCCGATGAGGGTCCCGAGCAGGCCCCCGACCAGGCCGCCGGTTGCCGTCCCGGAGAACCCGATGCGCTCCTCGTCTTCGGGGATCCAGAAGCGCCCGTCGCGCTCCCGGACGACAGCTGCAGCGGCCTGCACCTTGACCTTTCCTTCGCGGTCGAGACGCCGCAGCTCCGACATGGCGGCTCGCGCTCCGGCCAGATCCCCGAAACTCACGATCAGCACTTCATCCATCTCCAGACCTCCTTGCCCGGGCAACGCCAGCGCTACGAGGGAAGCCCTCAGTCACCGGACACGTAGAAGAGCCACTCGCCCGTGTCCTCGATGCCGACACGACGGCCGACATAGGCCCCGAACTCCTCGAACTGCATGAGTTCGGCCTCGGAGTAGACGCCGCGAAGAGCTTCACGGTCCTCGACCGGGACGTCCCGCCACCGGCCGAAACCGAATGCTGATGGCCACAGGAAGTGCGTCGAGTCCTCCACCTGGCGCGTCGCGTATGGCAGCCGGAGGATCTCGACCAGCATCCGCAGCGCCGGCTCGCCGCGCTGCTCCGCCTGGCGCCAGAACTCAGCCGGTGCCGGGGCACCCTGCTGGCCGAAGCTGTAGGTGAAGGGACGGCTTCCTGCAGCGGCAATGTCGGCGAGCGTGGCGTAGTCGCACGCAATCGCGGCACGGATGATCGCGCTATGCGTGGCTCCTACGGGAGTGGGGAGTCGTGCACCCGGCGCGGCGCCGGACGGCAGGCCTGCCGCTGAACACGACCTCGAGCTGTCGATCGCGGTGAGATTGGCCATCATGTCGTCCAGAACCCCGACATTCGCATCGAACGTCCCTGCCGCCGCCGCCTCGGACGTCGTGGCAACGAGCGTTCGTGAGTCGAAGTCCACGTAGTAGCTGAGGACCCGAACGCCTCGTGGCAGCAGGGCCCGCCCGGTCGACACGGTCTCGACACGCGCCGCCCTCTTCCCCGCAACTCGAGCCTCACGCCGCTCGACGAGTGTGGCGGCACGAGTGTCGCCGCTGGGCACGCGCTCGGCGAACAGGCCGGATTCCATCTGCACCGCAATCGCGATCCCCGTGGCTTCTGACTGTTCCGGAAGGTCGAAGGGGACCGGGTGGAAGAACCGGCAGGGTGCCGGCGAGGTCGGTTCGTTGACGCTCCAGTCGGCAGGAAAGCGCAGGCGGTAGCCCGCAGTCGGGGCCATGCACCCCTGCGTCTCGCCGCTCGGCCTCATGACCGTCGAGGAAGGACCGGAAGGAGGCGTGGCGAGCTCGGCCTCGCCGCCCCCGCATCCGGCGAGCAGGGGTGCGAGCAATGCCGCGATCAACCGTGGACGAGGCAGCAGCACGGATGCCCTCCTACCGCCCACGCAGCGAAGGAAGCATGGTGCCATGCATGACCGAGTCGTACCCGGTTCCCCAGGATCCACCACGACGAAGGGACGACGGTTACCCGCTCGTGACGGGAATCTGCCGCAGCCGCAGGCGGCCGGAACCGAGCGCTGACAGCAATGGGAGGAGCACCCCGCCTTTGCGAGTGGGCGATGGGGGAGGCCGGTGCCGACTCCGGAACACGCCGGCACATAGAGCGCCAAGGGCTGTCAACGGACCTGTGCCAGGCGGAGGCGGACGACACCCGGCCCATCGGCCCGTGTTCCGTCGCCACCCCGCGCGCCAGCCTGAGGGCGAGCGCGAGCCGGCGGACCGGTAGCCACGCCCGCGGCCGGGCTCAGTCCGGGCGGAGGCCGATCGACCGCAGGCCGGCGACCAGGTCTGCGACGGGTCCCAGGTCGAAGGGGTGGCGGAGGTCGACCATGAGGTGGCGGGCCCCGGCCATCACGTAGCGGGGGACGGCGGCGAGGGCGGCGCACGGGAACAGCACGCTGCGCTCGACCGTCGCCGGGTCCCGCCCGACCCGCCCGCACCACTCGTCCAGCACCCGGTTCTTGGCCGCGAACCGCTCAGGCGTGGCCGACACGTTCCAGATGTCGGCGTGCTCGGCGGCGAGGCGGAGCGTGACCTTCTCGCCCCCGCCGCCCACCAGGATGGGCAGGTCTCCGCGGGGTCCGGGGCTCAGGGCCGCCAGCCGGGCCCGGATCCGCACCAGCGACGCTTCCAGGCTCCGGGCCCGGGCCGCCCGGTCGCCCAGCGGGAAGCCGTACTCCCGGTGGTCGCGCCACGACCACCCGGCGCCCAGCCCGAGGATCACCCGCCCGCCGCTCAGGTGGTCGACGGTGCGGGCCATGTCGGCCAGCAGGTCCGGGTTGCGGTAGGCGTTGCCGCTCACCAGGACACCGATCCGGGCCCGCCCGGTGTCGAGGGCCATAGCGGCCAGCAGCGTCCAGGCCTCGAAGTGGGCGCCGGCACGGTCGCCGGTGAGCGGGAAGAAGTGGTCCCACACCCAGATGCTGTCGACGCCCAGGGCGTCGGCCGCCCGCCAGGCCGCCCGCAGGGCGTCGACCGACGTGTGCTCCTGGCAGAGTTGGACGCCGATCCGCAACGACGCCACGGCCGCCGACACTACCGTCGGGGTCCGCTGTGGTCAGCGACGCGGTGGCAGCAGCCGAGTTCGATGTCGTGGTCGCCGGCGGCGGCGGCGCTGGCTGCCTGGCCGCCTGGCGCCTGGCGGCCCGGGGGCTCCGGGTGGCGGTGGTCGAGCGGGGCGGTCCGCCTCCCGGCGCCGCCTGCGGCCTCCCGGCCCTGCGCCGCCCACCGGCCGCCCGCCTGCTCCACCGCCCCGACCCGGCCTGGCCCTACCAGGGCCCGTACCAGTGGGTTCGGGCCGTCGGGCTGGGCGGGCGCCTGAACTACTGGCTGGGGACGGCCCTACGGTTCGAGCCCGGGGACTTCGACGGCTGGCCGATCGGGTACGCCGACCTGGCTCCCTACTACGACGAGCTGGACGCCGACCTGGGCAGCGCCGCCGCCGGCCCCTTCCCCTGCGACGTGGTGGACGAGTGGCTGGCCGCCGCCGCCGCCTCGTGTGGCACCCGCCTGGTGGCCGCCCGTCAGGCCCGCGCCGGTGCCGGCCGGGCCACCACCGCGTTCGGATCGGTCTCGCCGCTTGACCGGTGGCTTCCGGCGGCGCTGGCCACCGGGCGGTGCACGGTGCTGCCATCGACCGTGGTCCGCCGGGTGCTCACCGGCGACGACGGCTCGGCCCGCGGCGTGGAAGTGGTGACCGCCGGCTCCGCCGCGCCGCTCATCCTCCGGGCCCGGGCCGTCGTGCTCGCCACCTCCACCATCGAGACGGCCCGCCTGCTGCTCGACTCGGCCCCGCCCGAAGGGCCGGGCGGGTCGCCGCCGGGGTGCTGGATGATCACGACGTCCTGGGGGACGCCCACCTCGCGGGGAGCCAGCACTATCCGCCCCCACCTGGAGCCGGCCTTGCCGTCGAGCCGCACGACGCTGTAGTCGAGG
>Ga0187892_10008280_pt1 | contig 14299 bp, 12 predicted proteins | sample MA1701073metaG_FD_139345 | JGI IMG/M metagenome (GOLD analysis project Ga0187892, IMG submission 139345) | Bio-ooze microbial communities from a basaltic lava cave in the Kipuka Kanohina Cave System on the Island of Hawaii, USA - MA170107-3 metaG ... | reverse complement strand
CGCCTCCGCCGCCGGAGGCGGCGCGCGGCCGGCGAAGCAGAATTTCTCCCGACACGATGCGCCCGGGCGGCTCGACGATGCGTAGAATGGCTTTCATGGCCACCGTCTTGCCGCAGCCGCTTTCGCCGACGATGCCGAACACACGCCCCGGATAGACGTCGAACGACACGCCATCGACAGCCCTCACGACCCCCTCGTCCATGAAAAAGTGGACCTTGAGGTCGCGCACGGAGAGCAAGGGGTGGGTCTGATCTTTCATCGGCGCATCGAGAACCATCTAGTGGCCGTACGGATCGGCGGCATCACGAAGGCCGTCTCCCACGAGATTGAATGCCAGCACGGCGACGATCACCGCCACGCCCGGGATGAGCAGCCAGGGTGCGTCCGCGATCGTCTGGATGTTTTGCGCTTCCTGCAGCAGGACGCCCCAACTGATCGCCGGAGGGCGGATGCCGAGGCCCAGGTAGCTCAAAGAGGTCTCGCTGACGATCAGTACCGGTATGGCCAGTGTACTGGTGGCGATGATGTGGCTCGTCACCGCGGGCAGCATGTGACGTGTGATGATGCGCGATCGACTGCACCCCGCCAGCTCGGCAGCAAGGACAAAATCCTCTTCGCGCAACGACAGGAACCGCCCGCGGATCTCCCGTCCGAGCGTCGTCCACCCGATGAGCGCCAGGATAACGGTGATGGCGAAGAAGACCTTTTGCGGCGGCCAATCTTGTGGCAGCGCGGCGCTCATGGCGAGCCAGATCGGGATCGTGGGCAGCGATTGCAGCAGTTCGATCAGCCGCTGAATGCCCACGTCCAGCCATCCCCCAAGGTAGCCGGAGATGCCGCCCAAGAGCGCCCCCAAGAGCACGCTGAGTGTGACCGCGAGCAGGCCTACGGTCATGGATGTACGTGTGCCGCGCATCAGGCGTGACCACTGGTCCCGGCCGAGACGGTCTGTACCCAGAAGGTACCCCCGGCGTTGGGGATCGTCGCCGGTGCTCAGCAGATGCAGGTCGGTCCGGAACAGGCCGAGCACCTGATACGTGTAGCCGCGTCCGAGCAACCTGACGGGAATCCGTTGTCCCTCATCGATCCGCCACTCCATCCGCAGGGTGACGGGATTCCGCTTCCCCAGGACCGCCGGCACCGATGGACGAACACGCCAGCCATCAAAGAGGGCGATTCGCTGCGCGGGTATGAAGGCCAGACGCGCGTCGGTTGCCTCTGGATCCTGGGTGCTGAAGAAATCGGGGACCAGGGCCACGAGATAGAAGGCGAGAAGCAGCGCGCAGCTGACCATGGCCAGGCGGTGCTTCTTGAAACGCCACCAGACCAGCTTCCAATTGGATGCCAGCGATACGCGCTCTTCCGCCTCGGACGCCGCGGCAGCGGACGCCGCGGGGACAAAGCCGTCAATGGAGGGCCTTTCCGCCCGCAGGTCCTCGGCCACGAGCCCCTTAGCCTTCCATGCGGATCCGCGGATCCGCCCAGGCCAGCAGAATGTCAGAGAGCAGGGTGCCGACGACCGTGAGGAAGCAGTAGATCAACAGGATGCTGCCGGCCAGGTACATGTCCTGGCTGATCAGGGCGCGCAGCAGCAACGGACCGATGTTCGGCAGGTTCATGACCGTGGCGACGATCAGGCTGCCGGAAAACAGCTGCGGCAGATACCAGCCCATCGTGCTCACCAGCGGATTGATGGCCACGCGCACCGGGTATTTCAGGACCAGCCGCCACTCGGAGAGCCCTTTGGCGCGTGCCGTGGTGACGTACGGTTTGTGGAGTTCGTCCAGGAGGTTGGCGCGCATAATGCGCGTCAGGCGGGCCGTCCCGGCGATGCCGAGGACGATGACCGGCAGCCAGATATGTTTGAGCAGGTCGGTAAACCGTGCCAGGCTCCACGGCGCCTGGACATACTCCGGCGAGAACAAGCCGGTGATACTGATGCCGAAACGCGAGAACGCAATCCACATCAGGACGAGCGCCAGCATGAAGTTCGGTATTGCCACCCCGATGTAGTTGATGACTGTCAGGACGTAGTCGAGCGGCGAGCGCGGGTGTGTCGCCGAGTAGATGCCCGCGGGAATGGCCATCAGCCACGTGAGCACAAAGGAGAACAAGGCGAGCAGGATGGTGAGCAGCAGGTGCTCGCCAATCAATTCTAGATTCGGGCGTTGGTACTCCAGGGATAAACCTAAATTGCCGCGCACAAGGTTCTGCATCCAGCGGATGTATTGGATGAGGAACGGCTGATCGAGCCCAAACGACTGTTTCAGCGCCTCGACCTGTGCCAGATCGACCGAAGAGCCTGACGCCGAGAGGCTGGAAACGTAGCTCGTGAGGAAATCGCCCGGCGGCGCCTGTACGAGGACGAAGACCAGTATCGAAAAGACCAGGAGCAAGAGGGGAAGGAGAAGCAAACGCTGGACTACGACCCGCAGCACCGAAACCGGGACCTCACCCTGGGTCGAGCGGTGGGCAGCAACCGGCTACCGTTGTCACCCACCGCTCGTTGTGACCTCGCGTTTATCTCCTATAGTAGAACTGCTCTGTGCGCGCGTTCCCGGGCGTGCGCAGGGGCCAGTCCTTGGCGAGTTTAGCCGGAACGTTTTTCATCCGCGCGTTGACGACGGCCACCCCCTGATCGAGCGGGGTTAGACCGATCGTTCCAATCTCGAACGCATTATCCACCCAGATCTTGAAGATCTCCTGGGCGATCCTGACCTGCTCCCGGGGGTTGGCCGTCCGGCCTCTGTCAATCAGGTCGGCGATCCTCTTGATCTCCGCGGGCGGCTCAACGCCTTCCTTGCCCGCCGTGTCGTACCACTGCTTCCACAGTGGCCCCGTGTTGATGGTCCCAAACAGCAGCGAGCGCGGGTCGTACTTGGGAACGCCCGTAAACGGAAAGCCGGATGTGTCCTGATTCCAGATCTCCGCCTGCAGGTCATTCGAGATCCTCAACTGCACCTGCAGCGCCCGTTCGCGTATCTGCACGATGGTTCTGATGCCGACCCGATCCCAGTTCTTGCCGATCAGCTGCGCAATGTCGGGCCAGGGTCCGAAGATCGGTGCCACCGAAAGCTCCACGGTGACCCGCTTGGTCGTACCCGGGAACAGCCGAAAGCCTTCCGCATCCTTCCGCTCGAGGCCAAGCCTGTCCAGCATTCTGTTGGCTTCGTCGGGCCGGTACTCGGTGAATTTCCTCGCCCAGGCATCGCCGGGGTAGTATGGGTGCCACGGCGCCGCGACAGGCTGGCGCGGCTCGCCCAGGCCCAGGAACGCCGACTCCTTGATCTCGTTCCGGTTGATCGCGTAGGACATGGCGATGCGGAAGTCCTTGTTCTGGAATAACCGAGCAAGATCGGGATCCTTGGTGTAGGTCTGATTGAACGTAACGTCCGCATCCGCGCCGCCAAACGCCGGCCACAGGATGACGCGGAACTTCCCATCCTTCTTTTCGTGCTCCTTGAGCACCGGGTAGTTGACAAGATTGATATGGCGCTCCTGCATGTCCAGCTGACCGGCGATCGCCGCGAGGTTCAGCGCCTGGGCGTTGGCAAAGAACTTGAAATGGACCCAATCGATGTACGGCAGCTGGTTGCCGACCTTATCCACGGCGATGTAGTAGGGGTTCCGGCGCAGGATGAAGACCTGGTCGCTCACGCGTGTGACGGGCGCCCACGCGGCCATGGTCGGGCGCTCGGGGTTCTCGGGCGGATGGTTCTTCGCCGCAAAGAGCTCGACCCAAGTCCTGAATCTGGCCTCGCTCGCCATCCGATCCAGCTGCGCCCTCTCTGCGTACTTGGCATGGAACTGTTTCAAATATTTGGACGGCAGAAACACCGCGAAGACCCGGTCGCCGCTGTCTTTGTTGGCGAGCTCCATCAGGAAGGTGGTATTGGGCTCCTTGTACACCCACCGGACCGTGACGTCATCGATTTTCTCGACCGTCACAGCCGAGCCATCCCGGTTTCTCATCCATGTCGGCAGGGCTGGCGTGAGGTCCTTGTTCAGCAGCACGTCTGTGTACCAGAATATGATGTCGTCGGCGGTGAAAGGGTTACCGTCCGACCACTTGGCGCCCTTCCGCAGTTTCACCGTCCAGCTCGTGTTATCTCCTGAGGGTGTCACGCTGGAGGCAAGCTTGGGCTCGACTTTGGTGCCATCTGGCGAGTAGCGCACGAGCGCGTCGTAAACAATCCGATGGTAGTTGTTGAAATCACCGGGTCCCAGGAACCCCCGACGCCAGACGCCTCCGTACTGGCCGATGCTCTCAAACGTCTCAACGATGAGCGGCTCCTCTGGCAGGCGCTGTGCTACCGGAGGTAGTTTCCCGGCCTTCACGAGCTCGGCAAGCATAGGGGCTTCCTTGTACTTGGAGGCTTGGGCCACGGCACGCGCGGGCCGCGACGCAAAGGGGACGCCGAGCGCCAGCAGAACGATCGCGAGCATTACGAAACGATCCGGTCTGCCTTTCATTCGTGCACCTCCGGTGTGTCATCGCCTCTCGCCGTGTTGGTGGCGGTATTGCATTTGGCGCCACGTCAATCCTCCCTGCCGGCATGGATAGGATGCGGAGCGGGGGCGCGGAATCGTTACCGCATATGACCACCCATCGCGTCCGGGCCGCTTATCTGCAGGACCTCACACGGCGTATCTTCGTTGCGGCCGGCACTCCCGAGCAGATCGCCGCCGATGTGGCCGAGATTCTGGTGAACGCCAACCTCACCGGGCACGATTCACACGGCGTGCTGCGGATTCCCTGGTACCTGGAGGCTGTCCAGAAAGGGGAAATCGTTCAGGACGCCGAGCCCTCCGTGCTGAAGGAGACCGCTTCGACGCTGCTCGTTGACGGCCGACGCGGTTTCGGCCACTACGTGGCGCGCTGGGCTATGGACCATGCCATCGATAAAGCGGAGCAGGCCGGGGTCTGCTGCGTGAGTTTGACGCGGTTGAACCACATCGGCCGGCTGGGCGAGTATGCCGAGCAGGCCGCGCGCGCGGGAAGCATCGGGATCGTGACGTGGGGCAGTGCGGAGCCGGGGCAGGAGACAACCGTTCCGTATGGGGGGGCCAGGGGCGCCCTGGGCACAAACCCAATCGCCGCCGGCGTTCCTGCGGGCGAGCGGCCTGCGTTCATCCTCGACTATGCGACAAGCATCATTGCCGTTGGAAAGATCCACGCCGCGCGCAGCCGGGGCATCGATCTCCCCCACGGGTCTCTCATCGACAAGCACGGCCGCGCGAGCGTCCGGCCCGAAGACTTCTACGAGGGCGGGTACGTGCTGCCGGCCGGCGGGCACAAAGGATATGCCCTGAGCCTCCTCAACTGCCTGCTCGGCGGCTTGTCGGGCCAGTTTGATGCGCAGCGTGTGGCGATGGAAGGCGGATTCATGCTAGTGATCAACGTTGGCGCATTTTTGCCGCCGGCGGACTACCGGCGCGCGGTCGCCTCCCTCCTCGACGGCGTGAAGAGCACTCCACCGGCGGAAGGTTTTCACGAAATATTGATCCCTGGCGAACCCGAGGACCGCTCGCGGACGCAGCGGTTGGCCGAGGGCATCGACGTACCCCCGACGATCTGGAGCCAGATCGCCGATGCGGCGCAAAAGCTGGGCGTTTCCGTGGGCGATTCAGAATAGCTTCTTCATCATGCGCACGGCGGTCCCCCGGTTCTCGTGAGGCAGCCGTTCGACCGTCGCGTCATCCATGAGCTGTCCAATGAGGTAGAGGCCTCGGCCGCCGCCGCTTCCCTCGCCCGGACTTTCCTTCGGAATCGCCGGCGGCGCAACAGGCGCTCCATGGTCGTGGATGACCATGGTAAATTGGGGCCCGTCCACGACGACGTCAATCTGGACCGGGCCCACGCCGCGCTCGTACGCATGGATATGCGCGTTGTTGAGGGCTTCGCCCACCGCAAGCTCGATCTCGGAAGCAGTTCTCGAGTCCGCGCCGGCTAGCTGCGCTACACTTGCAATGAGCTTCCTGGGAGGAGCCGACCCTCGTTGCATACAACGCCTCCTTCCTGAACTGCAGGACATCACGGGCCTCCGCCCAAATCGTGATGGCATGGATGCGGTTCGGGTCGCCTCGGCGGGTGAGACGCTCACGCCGGACGCGCTGTTGGAACTTCTGTACTACATGCGTCTCCAGCGCGCCATCGAGGACCGCGGCATCAAACTCTACTATCAAGGACTGATTCCCGGCGCGTACTTCACCGGCTGGGGGCATGAGGCGATCACCGTCGGCGCCACCTATGCGCTCGGACCGAACGACCTGCTTGCCCCGATGCACCGCGATCTCGCGGCGTACATCATGCGCGGCATCCCCGTCCGCAGGGTCTTCGCGCAGTTCCTCGACCGCGAAGGCGGGCTGACCCGCGGCCGCGACGGCAATATTCACATGGGCGATGTAGGTCTCGGCGTGCTGCCGTTCATCAGCCACATGGCGGCCTCCGTCCCCGTTGCCGCGGGAATGGCACTAGCGTGTCGGCAGCGAGGTGAGAACCGCGTGGTCATGACGTTCTTTGGCGACGGCGCGACCAGCACCGGCGTCTGGCATGAGGGCGTGAACTTCGCCGCCGTGCTGCGCCTCCCGGTCGTCCTGGTGCTCGAGAACAACCAGTATGCATACTCGACGCCACTCGACCACCAGACCGCAGCGAGCGCGTTCGTGGACAAGGCGCCCGGCTATGGCATCCCGGGAATCGCGGTCGACGGCAACGACGTCATCGCTGTCTTCGAGGCTGCGCGGGACGCCGTCGCCCGCGCGCGTGCCGGTGAGGGTCCCACCCTCATCGAGTGCACGACAATGCGGATGCGCGGCCACAGCGAGGCCGACCGGTACACGTACGTCCCGAAGGCGCTGTTGGATGAGTGGGCAGCGCGCGATCCGATCGCGCTGTTCGAGCGCCGCCTCCGCGCCGAGGGCGCGCTCTCGCCCGAGGCCGATCGCGTGATGCAGGATCGCATCGCCCGGGAGATCGAGGAAGGCCTCGCCTGGGCGGAGGCCAGCCCCGAGCCCGCGCCCGAGTCGTTCACCGAAGGCGTCTACGCGGAAGGCCGCGAGGGTGAGGACCGACCATCGCGCACATAACCTACCTCGAGGCGATCCGCGACGCGCTGATGCTCGAAATGCGGCGCGATCCTGCCGTATTTGTGATCGGAGAGGATATTGCGACCTATGGCGGGGCGTTTGGCATCACCAAGGGGTTTCTCGACGAGTTCGGCCCGTGGCGGGTCATCGACGCCCCGCTCGCTGAATCGGCTAATGTCGGCGCCGGCATCGGTGCAGCGGTCATGGGCATGCGCCCGATTGTGGAGCTCCAGTTTGCGGACTTCGTCACCGACGCGATGACGCAGATCGTGAACATGGCCGCGAAGTTCCACTGGCGCACGGGCCACCCGCTGCCGCTGGTCATCCGGATGCCGTACGGTGGCGACGTCAAGGGCGGGCCGTTTCACTCTCAGTGCATGGAGGCATGGTTCATGCACACCCCCGGTCTCAAGGTTGTCGCGCCGGCGTTTGCGGAGGATGCTAAAGGCCTACTGACCGCGGCGATCCGCGACCCGAATCCGGTCATGTACTTTGAGCACAAGCACCTGTACCGGTATCAGCGCGAGGACGTTCCCGACGGCGAGCACGTCACGCCGATCGGCAAGGCGCGCCTCGTCCGTGAAGGCACCACGCTATCGGTGTTCTCCTACGGGTGGATGCTTCGAAAGTGTGTGCAGGCGGCGGAACACGCGGCATCAGAAGGGATCGCCGCCGACGTACTCGATTTGCGGAGCCTTCAGCCGCTGGACCAAGAGGCCATCCTGGGATCGGTGCGTAAGACCGGCAAGGCTTTGATCGTCCACGAAGCGACGCGCACCGCCGGCGCTGGAGCCGAGGTGGCGGCACTGATCGCGGAGGAAGCATTCGACTCACTCGACGGACCCGTCACACGACTGGCCAGCGAGGACACGCCCGTGCCGCACAATCCGATTTTGGAAGCGGCGTTCCAGCCGCAGATAGATGAGATCGCGGACGCCATCCTCCGCCTGGCGGCATATTGATTCCTGACCTGCTGAACCTATGGCCCCACGCCATGCAGGCCATCCTCGCTCAGGCCTCATTTCTTGAGCTTGGAAATCTTTGTGCCCTCGAGCGTCAGGTTGTACATCAGGCCCTTCTGTCCGATGACGAAGCCCACGATAGGTTTGTTGAGCTTCGTGGTGTCGATCGAAGCGTCGGCCCCCACATCCACCAGGACGACCGACCCATCTACGCCTACCTGCCAGCCGTCGCTGGCCTGAAAGTCTTTGAGCGCGCGGTCCTGCAAGAACAGGATGATGATGTCCTTCTTCTGCGCCCCAAGCTGGAGGCCTATCGACGCGGCTGCGATGCTGTAATACCCGGTCGTCTTTCCACGGATACGCAGCGCGCCCTCACCGTATTCTCCCCCGATGCCAATGCCGGCCTTGATGACGTCCGCAAACACCAGCACGCCGTTGGCCTTCTGGAGGACGTCCCTGGCCCCTTTCACCTGCTGCGTGAACCGGTTCAAGACGGCGGTTACGCTCGCGTCGACCTCCTGAGCCGTCTTCGCAGACGCCGCGACCGGGAAGATCAGACTACTCACGAGCAGGACACACACCATCCATGCACCGCTCCTACGCCTGTGATCCGCCCTCATGGCTCTCGCCTCCTCACACAGTAGAATAACCGTCCAATTCGACCTTCAGGCGACAAGCCATTCCGGCGAGGCGGAAGAGCGGCGGAGGCGCGCACCGAACCCTGGAGGCGGCGTGCGGCACTACGACGTCATCGTCGCCGGCGTGGGCGGCATGGGGAGTGCCGCCGTGTACCATTTGGCTAGGCGCGGCGCGAAGGTTCTCGGCCTTGAGCGATTCGACATCGCGCACGAGCGAGGATCATCCCACGGCGTCAACCGCATCATCCGGCTTGCCTACATGGAGCATCCATCGTACGTGCCCTTGCTGCGCCGGGCGTACGAGTTGTGGCGGGAGATCGAGAACCTCGCCGGCGAACGGCTGCTATTCATCACCGGCGGCATCGATGCCGGCATCGAGACCAGCGACACCATCAAGGGGTCGCTCCTGGCCTGCGAGCTGCATCACCTTCCGCACGAGGTCCTCGATGCGCAGGCCCTGCACGCACGGTTTCCCGGCTATCGCCTTCCAGCCGGGATGCTCGCGGTCTACCAGCCAGATGGCGGATTCGTACTGTCGGAGCGGGCGATCATCGCGCACGTGACCGCTGCGCAGGGCCTGGGCGCCGAGGTACATGCCTGGGAGCCGGTCGCCGGATGGGAACCGTCCGGCGACTACGTGCAGGTCCGGACCGATCGGGAAACCTATCGCGCGGGCGCGTTGATATTGACCGCCGGGGCATGGATGGGAAAGCTTGTGCCTGATCTCACCCTGACCTTGAAGCCCGAACGCCAGGTACTCATCTGGACGCAGCCCCTGCGGCCTGAGCACTTTCGCCTGGGCGCGTTCCCCGTTTTCAATCTGGAGGCACCCGAGGGGCGGTTCTATGGATTCCCTGTCTATGGAATTCCGGGATTCAAGTTAGGAAGGTACCATCATCGAGGGGAGCAGGTGGACCCTGATGGGTACGACCGTGAGCCCCATCCTGAGGATGAAGCGGTCCTGCGCGTAGGGATTCGCCGGTACTTTCCCGGTGCTGATGGGCCGACGATGATGCTGAAGACGTGCCTGTTTACCAATACACCGGACGAGCACTTCATCATCGATCAGCATCCCTCGGCTCCCCGTGTCTTTCTGGCCTCGCCCTGTTCGGGCCATGGATACAAGTTCTGCAGCGTCATCGGTGAAATCATGGCCGATCTGGCGCTCAATGGGGGCACCGCGCACGACCTCAGCCTGTTTGGGGTCCGACGATTCACGCAACCCCGCGTTATCCATCATCCACCGAACTGATTCGTCCGGGCGTCTGCTGCCGTTTTCCGCGACCAGGATGTCCACCTATGCCCGGCGTGAGGAGCCGAAGAGCCGAAGCTTCCCCATCACTACGCCCTGCATCGCCGCGGTAGCCCCCTCCAGGAGCGCGACGAGATCAGGCGCATGCTCCCCGGCGACGCCTTCCTTGAGCATTGCGAGATAGGCCTCGCGCAATTCGGTGTTGACGTTGAACTTGCACACGCCCAACTCAATGGAACGGCGGACCTGCTCCTCGGCCAGGCCCGACGCCCCGTGGAGGACCAATGGAACCGTCACAGCCTCGCGGAGGTCCACCAGCCGCTCGAAGTCCAGGCTGGGCGGCGTCTCGGTCCGCCCATGCGCGTTACCGATGCACACCGCGAGGGAGTCAATTCCGGTCTCGCGGACGAAATCCGCGGCCTGGCCAGGATCGGTGAGCCGTGATTCGTACTCGGGAACGCTCAGACTATCCTCATCGCCGGTCAGGCGGCCGAGTTCCGCCTCCACGGCGGCTTCGTGGCGGTGCACGAGTTCGGTCGCCGCCCGGGTAAACGCAACGTTCTCCGCGTACGACAGATGTGAGGCGTCGGCCATGACCGATGTCAGCCCGGCCGAGAGCGCGGTGTGAATCTCGGCCAGTGTGGACGCGTGATCCAGGTGAACGGCCACCGGCACGGCCGCTTGCTCAGCCGCCGACCCGCACAATACCACCAGCCCGTGACCGCCATGCGCGATCGCACGCGGATGGAGTTGCAGGATCGCAGGGCTGCGCTCGGCTTCGGCGGCGGCGAGGACGGCGCGAACACCCTCGAGGTTGTACACGTTGAACGCTCCCAGCGCGTACCCACCATCGCGGGCGTCACGGAGCAGGGCCAACGCGGAGGCAAGCATGGTCTAGGCCCGCAGCGCTGAAACGACCTCGGCCAGCGCCCGCGGGCCGCCCACGTTTCCGGGAAACACGATGTAGACAAGTCCGGGATGGCGGCTCTCGGGACTCAGCCGCCATACGGGCACTCCTGGAAAGATCTGCCCCTCGACGACGGCACGTCTTACGCCCAGCCCTTTTGTTGCAACATCGCTTGCGGTGATGCCCCCTTTCGCAAGTACATAGCGCGGTCTGCCGCGGATCGTTCGCACGACGGTGGCGAGGCTGTGCGAGACCCGTTGCGCGATTGAGAGGCTGTCCGCACTACCGCGGGTGGTCACCACGGTTCGGCTTGTCGAGATCGCGACATCAGCGCCGGATCGCAGAGCCGACTCGGCTTGTTGGACCACCGCCTCAATCTCGCGGGCGCGCGCACCATCATCGACAAGCGACGTGACGTTGACCTCAATGTGGCAGATGTCTTCGAGCATCGACAGAGCGTGGAGCTGGCCGGTGGTTCTCGGCACGTGGGAGCCCACGATGATCAGCCCTCCACCCACCTGCGGCAGCCCGAGTTCTGCAGCGTTGAGGAGAAGACGGGGAGAGAGCCCCGCCCGTGCGGCCACGAACGATGCGGCCGTCCGGTAGAGAAAGCGGCGGCCCCGCGCTTCCGCGATCAACGCGCCCAACGCCAGAACCTCGAGATCTCGTCGGCTGGCCGCATTTGCAACGCAGATGACGCCGCCGGTCAGGGCTCCGAGCCGCTCGGCCACTCGCTCCGGGCCGCCACGGCGTATGTCGTCCATCGCGATCGACGCGACGGCGGACTGTGGGACGCGACCCTTCGTCTTCTCTTCAACCCATTGCCGCAAATTCGACACCTGATATCCAAATGCGGCGTCGCGTGCGAACTCGGTTTCGGCCGCGGGAACCAAGTGGTCACCCTCAGCAACGTAGTGGATGTCGTCAAGGGTATAGCGGCCGCCTTCGAGGAATGCCGGAACGAGCAGCCAGGCATCAAAATGTTGTTCCAGCGCGTCGGCCAATGCTTGAACCTCGGTGGGGAAGTGCCCTCGCAGGGTCGAGTCACTGCGGCTTACGGCGACGAATGGACGGCCCGTGCGACGGCTGCTTTCAACCAGGCGGTGCCCGACCTCGCGATTTATGCCCTGGGCTTCCTCAGAGGATACACTGCGAGAGTTTGTGAGGATGAAAATCATCAGGGGAGCGCCTGCCAGCTCTGACTCCAAGCTTTCAACTGACCAGTCGGTCAGAACCGGTACGCCGTGCACGGTCTGCGTGCCCGTCGGGTCGTCGTCCAGCACCACCACGGTACGTCCGTCACGCCGCACCATCTCCCGAATGTCGGGAAGGACATCCACCGGCCACTCGGCCGGGAGGCTCGCCAGAGCGGCGACCCTGAGCAGACGCGCTCCCGTCATGCCGGCAGCAGCTCGCGCAGCCGCATGGCGTTGTGCACGGCGTGCGCATTCCAATCGTTGTTGAAGTATACGTAGGTCTGACTACGCGCATTCTGACCGTGCTTGTCATCGCTGCCCTCATCGGCGCGGTCAGCCCTTCGGGCAGCGCGCAGGGAACGGTACGCGTGTTTGTGGATAGCAATCGCGTGGCATTCGACCAGCCGCCTGTCGTCCTCGACGGCCGTGTCCTCGTCCCGCTGCGCGGCATCTTCGAGCAGATGGGAGCGACCGTCGAGTGGGAGAACGCTACCCGCACCGTGCTCGCCGTCCGCGGGTCGACCGTGGTCGAGCTCGTCATCGGCCGCCGGTCCGCACAGGTGAACAACCGTACAGTTCCCATGGACGTCCCGGCAATGATCATCGGGGGGCGCACCCTGGTGCCGCTTCGATTCATCAGCGAGGCAATGGGGGCTACCGTCCAGTGGCAGGAAGACACGCGTACCGTGCTGATCTTCAGCTCGGGAGCGCCGGCCGGCCAGCCGCCCGCACCTCAGCCCGCGCCGACGCAGGCACCCGCGGGAGGATCGGCTCAAACGGTGACGGGCACAATCGTGGAGATTCGAACTGGTGAGAATCCGCGAATCACCGTCGAGCGCGGTCAGACCCTGACCCGCGCGATGATCACGCCCGAGACCGCGATCACGCGCATTAATCTCTCGACCAACAGCGGGGGATCGGTAAGCCTCAACGCGGTAAAGGTCGGCGATGAGGCCGAAGTCCGCGTCGCGCAGGATGGCAAAGCCGAGCGTGTCCGCGCGACCTACAGGAGCGTGGTCGGGCGCATCGATACCCTGGCCGCTCAGGGCCGTACGATCGTTCTGGCTAACGGTCAGGCTCACAAGATGGCAGACGAGAACGTCGAAGTGCTCATCAACGACCGGCCGTCGGAAGCCGCCAATCTACGGCCCGGTATGGTGGTCACGCTTCGCTTGAACCCGACATCGAACCTGGTGTACGGGGTCGCAGCGGAGGCAGCCGCTGCCCAGGAGCCCGCCACTCGACCAGCGCGGCCAACGATCGCGCTGCCCGAAGCGAATGCGGTCATCGCCAATCCGGTCGAGATCCGTGGGGCTGCGCAGGGCGCCGCCAGGGTGCGCATGACGATCGACGCCATGCTGGGCGTGCGTCTGGCCTCGGGCGAGGATAATGTCGGCCCGCGCGGCGGCTTTCGTTTCAACATGAACTACACGCAGCCTCCCGCCGGGTGGCCGATGGTCATCACGGTCGTGGCGATAAATCGCGCGGGTCTGGAATCAGACCCCACGACCATTACAGTCCGCCAGCGCTAGCGTAGCCGATCTACAGACGAAGGACGCATGGGGATGGCCGGCCATCCCCTATGCGTCATTGAGTCGATGAACGGGATTACGTCAGCGTGAACGCTTCGTTGACCACCGTGGGTTGGCTTCCGCCGACGGTCAGTCCCCCGCCGGGCATGTAGATCACGTTGTTGATCGTCACCGCGCCGGTGCCGTGGCGCGGCGTGGGCATGGGCGCCATGGTCGTCCACGTATCCGTAGCGGGATCGTACGCCTCGTTCTGGGGGAAGACACCGCCTCCGGATTCACCGCCGAAAATGAAGATCCGGCCCGCCAGTGGCGTCGAACCCACGCCGCTGCGCGCTGTCGGCAGCGGCGCGCGCGGGCTCCAGGTGTCCGTGGCCGGGTCGTAGACATGATGGAGATCGCTGTTGAAAAAGAACGTATTGACCCTGCCCGCGATCGCGTGGATCCTGCCCGCAACCACGACGAGCCCGATGTGGTCGCGGCCGTTAGGCATCGGCGCGCGCTGGCTCCAAGCGTCCGTCGCCGGATCGTATACGTCGTGCGTCCCGACGCTGGTCTCGTCTCGGCCGCCGATAACGTGCAGCCGGTTGCTCAGGGCGACCACCGACATTGCGCCGCGTTTGGCCGGCAACGGGGCAATCGCCTGCCAGCGGTTTTCCCGCACGTCGTATACCGCGCAGTCGCGGATGGCGTTGCGGTTCTGTTCGATGAACCCACCGAAGACGT